>WNFC01004002.1_pt1 | contig 23105 bp, 20 predicted proteins | sample 5400541 | NCBI WGS metagenome assembly WNFC01 (sample SAMN13153342, study PRJNA577476) | soil metagenome | isolation source: 120 cm saprolite under Douglas fir tree site 2 hole 2 replicate 1 | place: USA:California | collected 2015-04-18
TGCGCAGGGCGATACCGCCGCGCTGGATGCCGGTGCTGCCGCTGGCGCCGCCCTGATTGACCGAGCTCGCGGTATCGCCCATCACCACCGTGACGCGCGCGAAGGGCACGTCGAGCTCCTCGGCGACGATCTGGCCGATGGCGACGTCGACGCCCTGACCCATATCCATCTTGCCGAAGAAGGCGAGGACGCCGCCATCCTCGCGCACGGCGATCCAGGAATCGAGCTGGTCGGCGGCGAGCGCCGGCTTGCCCCCGGCAGGCACGGCGGCGGGCGCGACGGCGGCAAGCGCCGGCAGGTTGCAGGCGACGACGAGGGCGCCGGCGCCTTGGAGGAGGGCGCGGCGGCTGAGCGCTGGCTTTGTCATGGCACCCTCCCTCACGCCGTGGCGGCGCGCTTGATCGCGCGCAAGATGGCAAGATGCGTGCCGCAGCGGCATTTGAGACCGCTGAGCGCGCTGCGGATCTCGGCATCGCTGGGATGCGGGTTGTCGGCGAGCAGCGCGGCCGCCGTCATGATCCAGCCATTGATGCAGTAGCCGCATTGCGGCACCTGCTCGTCGATATAGGCCTGTTGCACCTTATGCGGCTTCTCCGGCGTGCCGAGCCCGGCGCGCGAGGCCGCAGCCGAAATGCGGGTTGGAAAGGCCGAGATCACCGCGCAGCGCATAGAGCAGCGGCATCTCGGGATCGGCCTCGACGCTCGTCGCCTGGCCATTAAGCTGGAAGGAAATGCGTTCCGCCATGGGATTTTCCTCCTGCGCCGGATGCCGGATAACATAGGCTACGGCGAAAAATGGCGGGCCGGCAACGCGCTTGCCCGCCGCGACACGAGAATTTGAGGCCTCGACGATGACAGTTGAGCGACCGCCGGGCGACCTCGCCGCCTTTGTCGGCATCGACGCGGCAGCGCTGTGGCTGCGCCCGCTCGGCTTGCTGCGCGGCGCGGCGGCGCAAGCGATGATCGCGTCCGGGGAGGCCGTGCCGCTCGCCGGCGGCCCCCGGGCCTTCGCCCTGGTCGAGGCGCTCGCGCTGCGCGACGGCACGCTGCTCGCCGCCGCGACGACACTCGCCGCGCTGCGGCGCTGGGCCGCCGGGCAAAGCGCGGCGATGGCGGACCGCGTCGCGGCGCAGCTCGCCGGCCTGACCGGCCGCCGCAAGCCCTGGGCCGGCTTCGCGCTCGACCGGCCGCTCGTCATGGGCGTCCTCAACGTCACGCCGGACAGCTTCTCCGATGGCGGTGATTTCAGCGACCCCGCGCGCGCCATCGCGGCCGGCCGCGCCATGCTGGCGGCGGGTGCCGACATCATCGATATCGGCGGCGAATCGACCCGCCCCGGCGCCGCGCCGGTCTCGCAGGAGACCGAGATCGCCCGCGTCGCGCCGGTCATTGCCGCCCTTGCCGAGGCGGGCGCCGCGGTCTCGATCGACACGCGCCACGCCGCGGTGATGGCGGCAGCGCTCGACAAGGGCGCCGGGATCGTCAACGACATCACGGCGCTGACCGGCGATCCCGGCGCCGCCGGCATCGTCGCGCGCGCCGGCGCGGCGCTCGTGCTGATGCATATGCAGGGCGAGCCGCGCACCATGCAGCGCGAGCCCGTCTATGCCAACGCGCCGCTCGAGATCGCCGCCTATCTGGCGGCGCGCATCGCCGCCTGCGAGGCGGCGGGGATCGCGCGCGAGCGCATCGTCGTCGATCCCGGCTTTGGCTTCGGCAAGACCGTGGCGCACAATCTCGAGCTGCTCGAGCGCTTCGCCCTCCTCCATGCGCTGGGCTGCGGCGTCCTCATCGGCGTCTCGCGCAAATCCTCGATCGGCACGCTCAGCAACGTCGCCGAGCCCAAGGGGCGCCTGGCCGGCTCGCTTGCCGGCGCGCTGCATGGGCTGTCCGAGGGCGCCGACATATTGCGCGTCCACGACGTCGCCGAGACGCGCCAGGCGATCGCCGTCTGGCAGGCCGTCACCGAAGCGACATAGCGCCCAGCGTCGGGAGCGCCCGCGGTTGACACGCGGCCGCATCGGCGCTAATTGTATTAGTGTATGCATACACACATACAATCGCTCCTCGATACGCTACGCGTCCAAAGCGGCGGCGTGCCGATCTACGTTCAGATCCGCGATCAGCTGCTCGGCGCCATCGGCGCCGGGCGACTGCGTCCGGGCGAGAGGATGCCGACCATGCGGCAGGTCGCCTTGGCCCTGAAGATCGACCTCAACACGGTCAAGCACGCCTATGACGAGCTGGAACGCGCCGGGGCGATCGTCCTGGTGCGCGGAAGCGGCACCTTCGTTGCCGAGAACCCGCCGGCGATCGACCTCGCGGCGCAGGAGGCGCGCGTCGAATCCCTCGCGCACCGAACCATCGCGGCAGCGGCGGCGGCGGGCATCGACCCCGCCGCCGTCGCGCGGCGCATCATCGAATGGGCGGGCGAGCGTCCGACGGACGAGAACCCTAGAGACAGAGAGGATGACCAGCCATGAACGCTCGAGGTATCAATCCGCCGGCAGCGCTTCTATCCGTCGTGACGATGGTGCTGGCCGTTCTCGCCGGCGTCGCCGCCTATCGCTGGCAACTGCCGACCTGGTTCGTCGTCGCCGGTCTCCTCGCCTTCGTCGCAATCCTGATCCCGCGTGCGCTGATGATGGCGAATCAATGGGAGAACGCCGTCGTCCTGCGGCTCGGCAAGCTGCGCGCGATCCGCGGCCCCGGCCTCTTCCTCATCGTGCCGTTCGTCGACGCGGTGGCGACCTGGATCGACCAGCGCATCCAGACCACCGAATTCAACGCCGAGCAGGCGCTGACCAAGGACACCGTGCCGGTCAATGTCGACGCCATCATCTTCTGGCAGGTTCACGACACCGAGCGCGCGGCGCTCGAGATCGTCGATTACCGGCAGGCGATCGGCCGGGTCGCGCAGACGACGTTGCGCGAGACGATCGGCTCCTCGCCGCTAGCGACGCTGCTATCGGAACGCAAGACCGCCGATGCCTGGCTCAAGGAGGAGATCGGCCGCAAGACCGCGGATTGGGGCGTCGCCGTGACCTCGGTCGAGATCCGCGACGTGGCGATCCCGGTCGGGCTGCAGGACGCGATGAGCCGCCAGGCACAGGCCGAGCGCGAGCGCCAGGCGCGCGTCATCCTCGGCTCGGCGGAGCTGCAGGTCGCGCAGACCTTCCTCGACGCGGCCGAGATCTACAGCAAGAACCCGGCGGCGCTGCAGCTGCGGGCGATGAACATCATCTACGAGACGACGAAGGAGCGCGGCGCGACCATCCTGATGCCGAGCGCCATGGTCGACGCGATGAATCCGGGCGGCGTCCTCGGCCTCGCCGCCGCGGCGGGCAGCGCGGCCGGGTAGCAGGCGGTCAGCGCTTCTTGACCTCGACGACGTAGATGAGCGCGCTGGCGCTGGCGGCGCGGCAGCTCAGCCGGCCGCGTACCGTGCTGCGCAGCGTCTCGCCGGCGGCGAGCAGGAAACGCTCCTTGCCGAGCATCAGCTCGGCCTCGCCGACCAGGCAGAAGACCAGGCTGGCCTCGCCCTTGAGATCACGCAGCCGCTCGTTCGTGCCGAGCGCCATGACGGTGACATGATGCGTCGCGCGCCGCCGGTCGGTGATGACGTTGATGACCTCGACCGGCCCGCTGAGCAGACGGCAGCGCGTCGACCATTCGCCGCGGAACTCGACCGGGTTGTAGCGGCGGTCGAGCAGGGCCGAGCCGTTGCCGCCGAAATCGAGCTCGAAGCCAAGACCGTCGATCATCATGATCGTGCGGTCCATGCGGTCGAAGACCGTGAAATCGCAATCCTGCAGGATGCGCGTCAGGCTGACCCGCCAGAGCGGCCGGTCGCCCGGTGCCGCCACGGCGATGTCGCGAATCGTCCAGCGTTGATGCTTGACCGGCACCGGCTGGTAGTCCTCGGGGACGAGGCGGACGAGCGGGCCGAGCTTAACCGGCGGCTTCTTGGCCGCGGCGGATCGCTTGACCGGCGGCGTCGGCTTCTTGATCCACGAGGCGATCGGCGCGCGCGGCATGATCGGCGTGATCGGCTGGGTCGGCCGCACCGGGATCGGCGCCAGCGCCGGCGCGGGGGTCGGCCGCGGCGTCTCGCCCGGCCTGGCGGCGACCGGCATGGCGGCGGGTAGGGGTTTTTCCGCCGCGGCAGGCTTGACCGCCGGGCCGGGTTTGGCCGCCGGGACGGGTTTGGCCGCTTGCGCCGGCGGAGCGGCGGGTTTCGCGGCGGGAGACGGCTTCGGTGCCGCGGCCTTGGCTGTTACCGGCGTCGATTTCTTCGCCGCGACCGGCACCGGCTTGGGCGCGACCGCTTTGATCGGAGTCGGTTTGGCCGGGGCGGGTTTGATCGGGGTGGATTTAGCTTTGGTTGGGACGATCTTGCCGCGCACCGGCTGGGCCGGTTTCTTGGCGGGTTTCGTCGCCTTCGTGGCGATAGCGGGCGGCTTCTTCCTGGCCAGCGTGACCGGCTTGGCGGCGAGCGGCTTCTTGCCCTTGGCCGGCAATTTCTTCGCCGCGACGAGCGGCTTTCTTGGTGCCGCGGATTTCGTCGCCGCCGGCTTCTTCGCGGCGCTCTTGCGGACCGCGACGGCGGGCTTCTTGGTCGGTTTTCCGATCGCGACGCGGCTGCGCGCCGCCGCCGGCTTCTTGGCGCCCGGTTTCGCGGCGCCCGGTTTCGCGGCGCCCGGTTTCGCGGCTCTGGCCTTCTTGGCGACGGGCTTCTTGCCGGGGGGCGTCTTCTTGACCACCGCCAGGGAAGGTCTCCGGCTTCCTGCCGGTGTCATTCGGGCGGCGGCTGACGATCTCTGCTTGGCTGCGGCCATGCTCAGTGGATCTCGTCCGCTTCGGACAGCGCCTTGCGCAGCTCGGCCACCGAGAAGCCCGGTTGCTTGGCGGCGTCGAGCAGCACTTTCTCGCGCCGCGCCAGCAGCTTGGCGGCGGCGTCGACCTTGCGGGCGACGTCGTGCGGAATGACGACGGCGCCGTGGCGGTCGGCGTGGATGAGGTCATTGTGGCGTACGATCATGCCGTGCACGCTGACCGTGCCGCCGAAATCGACGCATTCGACATGGGCATGCGAGGGCATCACCGAGCCGGCGAGGACGACGAAGCCCTTGGCCATGGCGTCGAGATCGCGCACGCAGCCATCTGTTACCGTGCCGATGCAGCCCAAGGCCTGGTGGAGATGGGTCTGCACCTCGCCCCAAAAAGCGCCGAGCCCGATATCCGGCCCGTCGAGATCCTGGATCACGGTGATCGTCGGGTGCGGCTCGGCGGCGATATATTCATAATAGGCGATGCGGTGCTTGCGTCCCTCGTCCTTGGGCCGCCCCATCGGCTCGCGCGAGCGGATCGTCGCGGTGCGCGCATAGCCGACAGCCGGCTTCAACTGCGGGAACGGGGCAACCAGCGGACGGCGGTTGAAGCCGAGGGCGCGCCGCTCGGGCGCGACGATCTCGAGGGCATTGCAAATCGTCGGTGTATCCCATGCCGCCAGCGCATCGAGTTCCGCCTGCGTCAGCCGTTCGACCATTCCTTGACCTCCCCGGGGACCTCCCCTGGCCCGTCGCAAACCAAACGGTGGTGCAACCGGCTTACGGTCTCAATTATTCACTATAGGAAGGCAGAGGCACAGAAAAAAGTGTGGGAGTCCGAGGGGATGAGGGTGTATTCGGGGATTTATGTCAGCTTTGTTCCTTTTACGTTCTTTGCTGCAGTGCGATCTTAACTTTACCCCGCGACGTCGCGCGCAATCATCCCGGCGGCGAGGAAGCCGCCATCGGCGGAGAGGGTGTGGCCGTTGACATAGGCGGCATCGTCGCTGACGAGGAAGGCGACCGCGCCGGCGATCTCCTCCGGCGTGCCGTAGCGACGCAACGGGATCATCCGGTTATAGGCGGCGCGGGTGTCGGGCGTGTGGTCGGCCATCACCAGCGGCGTGTCGACCGGGCCGGGCGCCACCGCGTTGACGGTGATGCCGAGCGGGCCGAGCTCGAGCGCCATCTGGCGGGTGAGCTGAATGACCCCCGCCTTGGCGGTGCCGTAGGCGGTACGGCCCGACCCGGCGCGCACGCCGCTCACCGAGGCGATATTGACGATGCGGCCGAAGCCGGAATCGCGCATCACCCGCGCCGCCGCCTGGCCGCAAAGGAAGACGCCGGTCAGGTTGACGGCGAGGACGCGGCTCCAATGCTCCAGCGTCTCGTCGAGAAAGGGCTGCATGCCGCCGATCCCGGCATTGCTGACCAATATGTCGAGGCGGCGGTATTCCGCCAGCGTCGCGGCGACCATGGCGGCGACATCGTCCGGCTCGCTGACATCGGCGCGCCAGGCAATGGCCCGGCCGCCGGCGGCGACGATCTCGTCGCGCACGCGCAGCGCATTCGCCTCGTTGGCATCGGCGATGACCACCGCGCTGCCCTCGCTCGCCAACCTCTGGGCGATCGCCCGGCCGAGCCCGCTCGCCGCCCCGGTGACGATCGCCGCCTTGTCGGTGAAGCGCATGGTGGTTTTCCTCCCTGCTCGTGCTGTGGCCGTATCCCCTCACCATGAGGAGCCGCCGCAAGGCGGCGTCTCGAATGGCGACTTCGCTCAGGATGAGGTGAGTGTGTTGCTGCGTTCAAGCAGATCCAAGGGCTCCCCTCGTCCTGAGCGAAGTCGAAGGACACGGCCAAGGGCGCTTGACAGGGCTTTCTCGCGCACGCGAAGCTCGCCGGCATGAGCGAACACTTCCTGGCTTTTCTCGGCATCTCGATCCTGGTCATCGCGACGCCCGGCCCCGACACGGCGCTGACCATCCGCAACACCCTGCTCGGCGGCCGGGCGGGCGGCGTCTTCACCGCGCTCGGCGTCGCCGCCGGCCAGGCGATCTGGGCGCTCGCCACCAGCCTCGGCATCGTCGCCCTGCTGGTCGCCTCGGAACCGGTCTTCGTCGCCGTCAAGCTGGCCGGCGCCGCCTATCTCGTCATCCTCGGCGCCCAGGCGCTCTGGCAGGCGCTGCGGCCCGGCGGCTTTCCGGCGGTTGCGGTCGGCACCGTCGCGCGCCGGCGCCTGGCGCCGCCCCTCGCCTTCCGCCAAGGGGTGATCAGCGATCTCGGCAATCCCAAGATGGCTGTCTTCTTCACCAGCCTGCTGCCGCAATTCACCCCGGATGGCGGCGCCACCTTCGCTTCGCTGGTCGAGCTCGGCCTCGTCTTCTCGCTCCTCACCTTCACTTGGCTCGCGCTCTATGCCATCGCCATCGCGCGGGCGGGCGATTTGCTGCGCCGGCCGCGCATCCGCCGCACCATCGAGGGCGTCACCGGCGCCGTGCTCGTCGCCCTCGGCCTGCGCATCGCCGCCGAGCACCGCTGATCACGCCACCCAATCACGCCACGCGGTCGCCCTTCTTGATCTCGACCGTGCGGTTGTCGACGCCCGGCAGCATCTTGCCGGCATCGCGAGTGACGACGACGTCGATCACCGTCGGGCGGTCGCGCTCGCTGGTGCCGGTGGCGATGGCGCCCGCCAGCGCGTCGGGATCCTCGACGCGGATGCCGCGGCAACCCATCGCGTTGGCGATCGCCGCGTAATCCATCTCGACGAGATCGCTCGACTGATAGCGGGCGCCGAACATGGCATGCTGCAGCGCCTTGACGTAGCCCGAGGCGGCGTTGTTGACGACCACCACCGTCAGATTGCCGGCGCCCGCGCGGCGCGCCGTCTCGAGCTCGCCGATCACCATGTTGAAGCCGCCATCGCCGGTCATCGCAACGACCGGCCTGTCGGGCGCCGCCAGCGCCGCGCCCATGCCGCCGGGCAGCCCGTAGCCGATCGAGGCGAGACCGCGATCGGCGATGTAGTGCCGCCCCGCCGCCTTGGTGTCGTAGAGGAGGCCGGTCCAATGGGCGGCGAAGCCGCCATCGGCGACCAGGATGCTCTCCGCCGGCATGGTCGTGTTGAGCTCGTGGACGAGCCGCGCCATGTTGATCGGCCGCTCGCGCGAGTGCAGACGCTCGGCCGCCTCGTCGCGCCATTTCGCCATGCGGACGGGAATCTCGGCGAGATAGGACGCGCGGGCGCTGCGCTGTTTCGCCGCGTCGCCGGCGAGCGAATCGGCGAGATCGGCGAGCCCCTCGCGCGCATCGCCCCAGAGACCGATCTCGGGGGTCGCGGTGCGGCCCAGCTCCTCGGCGACGATGTCGAGATGGAGGATCGGCACGCCGGCGGGCAGCAGCGCGTAGCGCCGCGTCGCGATCTCGCCGAGCTTGCAGCCGACGACGATGAGGCAGTCGGACGACGCGACGAGATCGTTGGCGATGCGCGAATAGCGGCCGAAGAGACCGGCCGAGAGCGGGTGGGTGCAAGCGATGGCGCCCTTGCCGCTCATCGTATGGGCGACCGGGATGGCGCAGGATTCGGCGAGGCGCTGCAGCGCCTCATGGGCGAGCGAGAGATGAATGCCGCCGCCGACCAGGAGTAGCGGCCGCTTCGCCGCGGCGATCAGCTTGGCGGCGCGCTCGGTCTCGGCCCGCGCCGGGCGGCTGCGATAGGCCGGCGCCGCCAGGGTCGCCGGGTCGATGGCGAAATCCTCGGCGGCGAAATCGTGCTCGCCGTGGCAGACATCCTCGGGCACGTCGAGCAGCACCGGGCCGGGCCGGCCGGCGGTCGCGACGGCGAAGGCGCGGCGCGTCAGCTCGGGAATGCGCTGGGTCAGTTCGATGCGGATCAGCTCCTTGACCGCCGGGCGCAAGATCTCGGTCTGGCGGCATTCCTGCGTCATGTTCTTCCAGGAATGGGCGCGGTTGCTGTCGCCGGCGAGCGCCACCATCGGAATGCCGGCATTGAGCGCCTCGACCAGCGGCGTGACGAGATTCGTCACCCCGGGCCCGAGCGTGCCGTCGCAGACGCCCGGCCGGTTGGTGACGCGGGCATAGGCGTCGGCGGCGAAGGCGCCGCAGCGCTCGTCGTTGATAAGATGATGGGTGAGGCCGAGGGAGCGCAGCGCGTCGTAGAAGGGCAGGAGCTGGAACCCGCCCATGCCGAACATGGGACCGACACCGTGCAGGCGCAGCATCTCGGCGAGGGCCCGCCCGCCATTCATCCTGCCGCTTGGTCGATTGGCTACGGTATTCTTCATCGCAAATCCTTCCCTCCGCCGGTTGACCTACGGTAGCGTGGCGGCGATAACAAAAGGAAGCCGGCTTGTCGCACCGGGCGCGGTAGGGAGATCGAGACGATGGCCGGCCAGGCGAATTTCGACCGCGAGCGCATGCTCGGCCATTACCGCACGATGGCGCGCATCCGCGCCTTCGAGGAGGCGGCCGAGCAGGCGCTCAGGGACGGCCACGTCAAGGGCGCCATCCATCTCTCGATCGGCCAGGAGGCGATCGCCGCGGGGGTTTGCGCTCATCTCGTCAAATCCGACCTCATCACCACGACGCATCGCGGCCACGGCCACACGATCGCGAAAGGTGCCGATGTCGTCGCCATGTTCGGCGAGCTCTTCGGCCGCGCCAACGGCACCTGCCAGGGCAAGGGCGGCTCGATGCACATCGCCGATTTCTCGATCGGCATGCTGGGCGCCAACGGCGTCGTCGGCGCCGGCATCGAGATCGCCGCCGGCGCAGCGCACGGCGTCAAATTGCGCGGCGAGAAGCGCGTCGTCGTCTGCTTCTTCGGCGACGGCGCGACCAATCGCGGACCCTTCCTCGAAGGGCTCAACTGGGCCAAGATCTACGAGCTGCCGATCCTCTTCGTCTGCGAGGATAACGGCTTCGCGGCGACGACGCGGACGACGGCGCTGAGCGCCGGACCGGGACCGGCCGCGCGCGCGGCGAGCCTTGGCCTGCCGACCCTCACCGTCGACGGCAACGACATCGCCGCCGTCGATGCCGCCGCCGGCGAGCTGACGCAGCGCATCCGCACCGGCGGCGGGCCGCACTTCCTCCTCGTCGAGACCTATCGGCTGAAGGGCCACACGGCGGCCGACGCCGCGACCTATCGCACCGAGGACGAGGTCGCGGCGAAGCGCCTGCTCGACCCGCTGCTGCGCTGCGCCGACGCGTTGCGCGTCGCCGGGGCGAGCCCGTCCGATCTCGGCATCATCACCGCCGCGGCGCAGCTCGAGATGCGCCAGGCCGTCGAGGCCGCCCTCGCCGCCCCCTGGCCGGCGCCCGAGCTCCTCTGGGCCGACGTCCAGGATACCGATTACCCACGGGCCGGGATGCGCTCATGACCGCGATGTCCTATCTCGAGGCCGGCAAGCTGGCGCTCGCCCAGGAGATGCGGCGCGACGCCAATGTCTGGGCGCTCGGCGAGGATCTCGGGCGCGGTGGCGTCTTCGGCCAGTACAAGGGTCTGGTCGAGGAGTTCGGCCCGCAGCGCATCGTCGACACGCCGATCTCGGAGGCGGCGATTCTCGGCGCCGCGGTCGGCGCGGCGCTGGTCGGCACACGGCCGGTGGTCGAGATGCGCTTCGCCGATTTCGCCCTCTGTGCCATCGACGAGCTGGTCAACCAGGCGGCCAAGGCGCGCTACATGTTCGGCGGCCAGGGCCGCGTGCCGCTCGTCGTGCGCGAGCCCTCGGGGATGTGGCGCTCGTCGGCGGCGCAGCATTCGCAATCGCTCGAGGCGTGGTACGCGCACATCCCCGGCCTCGTCGTCGTCGCGCCGGGAAATCCGGCGGATAATCATGCCCTGCTCAAGGCGGCGATACGCTGCGACGATCCCGTCGTCTACATGGAGCACAAGGATCTCTGGGCGATGAGCGGCACGGTCGATGCCGACGCGCCGCCGGCGCCGCTCGGCGTCGCCCGCAAGATCGCCGAGGGCGACGAGCTCACCATCGTCTCGTGGTCGGGCGCGCTGCGCGCCGTCGCCGCGGCGACCGAGCTGCTGGCAGGCATCTCGCTCGACATCATCGATTTGCGCACGATCTATCCCTGGGACCGCGAGATGGTGTTCGCCTCGGTGCGCCGCACCGGCCGCCTCCTCGTCGTCCACGAGGCCGTGACCACCGGCGGTTTCGGCGGCGAGATCGCCGCGACGGTCGCCGAGGAATTGTTCGCGTCACTCAAGGCGCCGGTGCGCCGCCTCGGCGCGCCGCGCATCCCGGTGCCCTATTCGCCGCCGCTCGAGGATGTCTGCAAGATCGCGCCGCAACGGATTGCCGAGATCGCCCGTGAGCTCGTCGCCTACCGGCGGTAAACCAAACGCCACCATTTGGGGAGGAAGAACATGCGTAGAGAGATCACCCGTCGGCGCTTCGTCGCTGGATCGGCGGCGGCCGCCACCGCAATCGCCACGGTCAACATCCTGACGCGGCGCGCCGCAGCTGCCGAGTTCACCTATAAATATGCCAACAACTCGCCGCTCACCCATCCGATGACCATCCGGATGACCGAGGCGGCGAACAAGATCAAGGAGGAGTCGAAGGGCCGGCTCGAGATCCAGATCTTCCCCAACAACCAGCTCGGCGGCGACACCGACATGCTGAGCCAGGTGCGCTCGGGCGCCATCGATTTCTTCACCCTCTCCGGCCTCATCCTGGCGACCTTGGTGCCGGTCGCCTCGATCAACGGCATCGGCTTCGCCTGGAAGAGCTACGATCAGATCTGGCCGGCGATGGACGGCGAGCTCGGCGCCCATGTCCGCGCCGCCATCGCCAAGTCGGGCCTCGTCGCCTTCGACAAGATGTGGGACAACGGCTATCGCCAGATGACGTCGAGCACCAAGCCGATCACCAGTCCCGACGACCTCAAGGGCTTCAAGATCCGCGTCCCCCCGAGCCCGCTCTGGACCTCGATGTTCAAGGCCTTCGGCGCGGCCCCGGCGAGCATCAATTTCAATGAAGTCTACTCGGCGCTGCAGACCAAGATCGTCGAAGGCCAGGAGAACCCGCTCTCGATCATCGAGATCGCCAAGCTCTACGAGGTCCAGAAATACTGTGCCGTGACCAACCACATGTGGGACGGTTTCTGGTTCCTCGCCAACGCCAAATCCTGGGAGGGCCTGCCGAAGGACCTGCAGGAGGTCGCGACGCGCAACATCAACGAGGCGGCGCTCAAGGACCGTGCCGACATCAAGGCCCTCAACGACAGCCTCGCCGAATCGCTGAAGGCAAAGGGCATGGTGTTCAATGCGACCGACCCGCTCGCTTTCCGCGGCGCGCTGAAGAAGGCCGGCTTCTACGACGAATGGAAAGGCAAGTACGGGACGGAGGCGTGGGCGCTGCTGGAGAAATTCACCGGCAGCCTGGCGTAGCATGGCAATCGGCGGGCACGACGCCGGGCAGGCGCTGGCGGCGGCGATCGTGGCCAAAGGGGGCGGCGAGCTGGCCGTCCCCGCGCGCTTCGCCCGTCTCGACATGGCGCTCGCCTGGCTCACCGAAATGCCGGCGGCCATCCTCGTCGTCGTCGAGATCGCGGTTTTGTTCAGCGCCGTCGTCGCCCGTTACGCCTTCAACCGGCCGCTCGTGTGGTCGGACGAGCTCGCCTCGATCCTCTTCCTGTGGCTCGCCATGTTCGGCGCCGTCATCGCCCTCAGGCGCGGCGAGCACATGCGGCTAACGGCGCTGGTCAAGCTCGCGGGGCCGCGGCGGCGCGCATTCCTCGAGACGCTCTCCGCCATCGTCGTCGCCATTTTCGTATTGCAGATCATCCTGCCGGCACGCGATTACGTCGCCAGCGAATGGCTGATCACGACACCCGAGCTCGAGATCCATGACGGGCTGCGCGTCGCCGCGATCGTCGTCGGCGCCGTCCTGATGCTGGTGATCGCCCTCGCCCGTCTGATCGAGTTCGCCACCATCCGGCAAACCGTCGGCGCCCTTGCCATCGCCGCGCTGGTTGCGCTGGCGCTGTTCCTCGCCAAGCCCGCCCTACTGGCAATGGGCAACTACAATCTCATCGTCTTCTTCGTCGCGGTGGTCGCCGCCTGCATCGCCATCGGCGTGCCGATCGCCTTCGCCTTCGGCGTCTCGACGATGGCCTATCTCGCGCTGGCGACCCACGCGCCGCTGACCATCGTCGTCAATCGCATCGATCAGGGCATGTCGAGCCTCATCCTGCTCTCGGTGCCGCTTTTCGTCTTCCTTGGCGTCCTCATCGAGATGACCGGGCTGGCGCGCGCGCTCGTCGATGCCATTGCGGCGCTGCTCGGCCATGTCCGCGGCGGCCTCGCTTACGTCCTCCTCGGCGCCATGTATCTCGTCTCCGGCATCTCCGGCTCGAAGGCGGCCGACATGGCGGCGGTGGCGCCGGTGCTCTTCCCCGAGATGAAGCGGCGCGGCGCGCGGCCGGGCGAGCTCGTCGCCCTGCTCTCCGCCTCGGGGGCGATGAGCGAGACGATCCCGCCCAGCCTCGTCCTCATCACCATCGGCTCGGTCACCGGCGTCTCGATCGCCGCGCTCTTCACCGGCGGGTTGCTGCCGGCGCTGGTCGGCGCGCTCGCTCTCGTCATCGTCGCCGGTATCCGCACGCGCGGCGAGAGCCTCGCCGGCGTGCGGCGGGCGACGCCGCGGCAGATCCTGCGCGCCTTCGTCATCGCCTTGCCGGCGCTCGCACTACCCTTCCTCATCCGCGCCGCCGTCGTCGAGGGCATCGCGACCGCGACCGAGGTGTCGACCGTCGGCGTCATCTACACCATGCTGGCGGGGGTCTTCGTCTATCGCCAGTTCGATTGGCGCCGGCTCTATCCGATGCTGGTCGAGACCGCCTCGCTGTCAGGTGCCATCCTCCTCATCATCGGGATGGCGACGGCGATGGCCTGGGCGCTGACGCAATCGGGCTTCTCGCGCCAGCTGGTGACGACGATGGCGGGATTGCCCGGCGGGAGCTTCGGCTTTCTCGCGGTTTCGATCGTCACCTTCGTCGTGCTCGGCAGCGTGCTCGAAGGAATTCCGGCAATCGTCCTCTTCGGCCCGCTGCTCTTCCCGGTGGCACGCACGCTCGGCGTCCACGAGGTGCACTACGCGATGGTCGTCATCCTGGCGATGGGCATCGGCCTCTTTGCCCCGCCCTTCGGCGTCGGGTTCTATGCCGCCTGCGCGATCGGCCGAGTCTCGCCCGACGAAGCGATGGGCCGGGTGTGGCCTTATCTCGGCGCGCTCGTCGTCGCCCTCATCGGGGTGGCGGCGTTTCCCTGGCTGTCGATCGGTTTCCTTGAGCGTTAGAAAAAAACAAGAAGGGATTCACCACGAAGGACACGAAGAGCACGGAGGGTTTCTCGGCGCTGCGCGCCGGCAATCCTTACTTCGTGTCCTTCGTGTTCTTCGTGGTTAAGTCTTTCTCTACTCCGCTTTCGGCGGGCCTGCGGTCGCCTGGCTCAGCCCGCCATCGACGACGAGCTCGGCAGCGTTGACGTATTTCGATTCGTCGGAGGCAAGGAAGAGCGCGGCGTAGGCGACGTCCCAGGGTTCGCCCTGCTTGCCGGTCGGCGAGATGGCGTCGCGCACGCGGAGCATCTCCTCGACGCCGCCGGCCTCGGAGAACGCTTCCATCAGCTGGACGCGCGGCATCGGCGTATCCATCAGCCCCGGCAGGATGCAGTTGCAGCGTATGCCGCGCCGCGCGTATTCGAGGCCGACGCATTTGGTCAGCTGGTTCAATGCCGCCTTGCTCGCCGAATAGGAGAGATAGGCGACGCCGCCCCAGCGGATGCTGGCGACCGACGAAATGTTAATGATGCTGCCGCCGCCCTGCGCGACCATGATGGGAAGGACATGCTTGCAGGTCAGGAAGACGCTCTTCAGATTGACCTGAAAGACGCGGTCCCAGCTTGCCTCGTCGGTTTCGACCGGCCCGCCGAGCGCGCTGATCCCGACATTGTTGTGCAGGACGTCGATGCGGCCCCAGGTCTCGACGCATCTGGTGACGAGGCCCGCGACCTCCGACGATTGCGATACATCGGCGCGCCACGATACACAAACGCCGCCCTCGGCATCGATGATCGCCTTGGTCTCGGCGACGGCGTCTTCATTGATGTCGACGAGAAAGACCTTGGCGCCTTCGCGCGCGAAGAGCACGGCAGTCGCCTTGCCGTTGCCCCAACCGGGTCCGCTCGAGCCGGCGCCGGTGACCACCGCGACCTTGCCCGCGAGACGTCCCATTCTATGCCGGCACGAGCGGCGAGCGCCGGTGGTCCGGCTGCTCGGCGCCGCCGCGGATGGCGCCCGGCGCTATGTCGCCCCACAGCACGTCGAAACCCGCAGGCAGCTTCCGGCTATTCGGCATCGAGAGCCAGAGGCGTAAGAGCAGCCGGTCTTGTGCCTGGGTCGGATCGTCCTCATAGGCAGTGCGGCCGTGATAGACCACATGATTATTGAGAAGCTGCAGGTCGCCGGGCACGAAGGGAGCGTAGAGGCATACCTCCTCGGCGATTTCGGCGAGCAGGTCCATCGCCGCGATCTGCGTCTCGGTGAGGCGCGGCACTTCGGGATATTCTTGCGCCTGCTCGACGAAGGTGCGCGAGTACTGGCTCGTCAGCTTGCCGTCGCTGATGCCGAAGACCGGCATCTTGAAGACGTGGCCGCCGGGCCCGCCATCCTCGTCCTCCGGCCGTGAGCGCCAGAAATCCTGGAACAGCACTTCGAGGAGATCGGGACCCCGCTTCAGGATTTCGTTGTAGATCGTCACCGTACTGGCGAGCTTGCTGACGCCGCCCACCGCGGCGTTGCGCGCGCAAACCAGGGCGATGACGTCGGTGCGGTCGGTGTGGAAGCGCAATGGCCCGGTCGAGCGGGCGCGAGCACGCGAGGATTTGACCCGCCCCTCCTGCGAGATGACGTAGGTCGGATCGGGATCGCGCGATTCGTCGCGCACCTCGCCCATGATCTCGCCGCGCGAGTTCTGGTACATCGCGGTTCCGAGATGGCTGCAAAGTCCCCAGAATACGCGGCGCAGGTCGTCCTCGCTATAGCGGGCGACAGGAATGCCGGTGATGCGCACTGCGCCGAAGCCGTCCTCCAGCTCCTCGCTCACCACGGCGAGGAGATCGGCGGTCGCGGCCAGCGGAAAGTCGTTTTTGGTGATCTCGAAGAGCGGGATGCGGCGCACCCGCTCGAGCGCCGCGTCGATCTCGCCGCGCTCGCGCTCGCCGAGCGCCCGCACCCAGGCATTCGAGCGCGCCATCTCGGCGCCATACCACGCTGCGCGGGTAGCGAATGGTTGCCGTGCGGTCGCCATGACGGTCTCCCGAGACTGCGTCGCAGAAAGAATGATTCTGGCACAACCTTGGCGGCAAGTCAGCACGAACGGCCGCCAGCGATCACCCGGATTTCGCCGCCGAAACGGGCAATGCTGTGACCGTCGTCACTGGCTTTGGTTAACGGGTGATCTACATCACAGCCGTCGGTTTCCGATCAGCCCTATGAAGAGGTCGTACGCACGTTCAGCACGTTCGTACATTGACATGGCCGATGCCCCTATGGGCATGGCCGTGGGCCCCGCCCTCACCGGCGGGGCTTTTTTTACCCGTGCTTTCGACCGACAAAACCTCCAGCCGACCGTGACGCCGGCGCCGGCGAAGACGGCAATCGGGTGGACGCGGGGTGGATGCGGCGTAACCTCTCCGATCGTCGGTGCCAGAACCGCGCCCGGCGTCATGTCGGGCGCGGTTTGCACGGCCGGACACCGCCGGAGCGGTCGGCAGTACCGCTCAGCGCCGCAGTGCCCTTTTTACCTGCGCCGCCAGCTCCTCGAACCCGAACGGCTTGGTCAGCACCAAGACCCCGGTATCGAGGATCCCATGATGGACGATCGCATTGCGCGTATAGCCGGTCACAAACAGGATCTTGAGGCCCGGCCTCATTCTGCCGGCCTCGGCGGCGAGGCTGGCGCCATCCATGTCGGGCAATCCGACATCGGCGACGAGCAATTTGACCGCTTCCCTCTCCCGCAGGGTCGCCAGAGCGGAAGCGCCATCGCCGGCCTCGAGGACGCCATAGCCCAATTCGCGCAGGAGGCCGGCCGTGTGTTCGCGCACCTCGACAGCATCCTCGACCAGGAGAACCGTCTCGCCGCCGGCGCTGAGATCGCCGACCGGCAGGGTCGCGACGCGCAGCATTTCCTCGGCATTCAGCGAGCGTGGCAGATAGAGCTTGACCGTTGTGCCCCTACCGGGCTCGCTATAGATGCTCACGTGGCCGCCCGATTGCTTCATGAAGCCGTAGACTTGGCTGAGCCCGAGGCCGGTACCCTGACCGACCGGCTTGGTCGTGAAGAAGGGATCGAATGCCTTTTCGACCACCTCCGGTGACATGCCGGTTCCAGTGTCACTCACGGCAATCAGGACATATTGGCCGGGCGCGACCTCGCGGTGGGCGGCGGCATAAGCCTCATCGAGCGAGGCATTCGCGGTTTCGATCGTGAGCTTGCCGCCCTCGGGCATCGCATCACGGGCATTGACGGCAAGGTTGATGATGGCATTTTCCAGCTGATTGCTGTCGACGCGGATCCGCCATAGCCCGGCGCCCATGATCATTTCGACGGCGATGCGCAGGCCCAAAGTTCTCTTCAGTATATCCGAGAGACCGGAGAGCAGCTTGTTGGGGTCGATCGTCTGGGGATCGAGCGGCTGCCGGCGCGCGAAGGCGAGCAGCTGTCCGGTCAGGCGTTCGGCGCGCGTCACCCCGGCGAGGGCTCGATCGAGCAGGGTCGCGACGCCGGTCTTGCCTTCCGGCACCGGTCCGCCCTGCAGCCGCCGACCGGCCGTCTCGATGTTTCCGCCGATCACCGTCAGCAGGTTGTTGAAGTCGTGCGCGATGCCGCCGGTCAGCTGTCCCAGCGCTTCCATCTTTTGCGCCTGGCGTAGATGGTCTTCGAGCTCGCGCCGTTCCGTCATGTCGCGGGTGATCTTGACGAAGCCGACCAGCTCCGAATGCGCGTCACGAAGCGGCCGCATCATTACACTCGCCCAGAATCGCGTGCCGTCCTTGCGCACGCGCCAGCCTTCCGCCTCGTGCCGGCCGACTCGACGGGCGACGGCGAGCGCCCGCTCTGGCTCGCCGCGCGCGCGATCCTCTTCGGTGAAAAATCGCGAAAAGTTACGGCCGACGATCTCGGACGCCGAATATCCCTTGATCCGCTCGGCTCCCGGGTTCCAGCTTGTCACCACCCCATCGGGATCGAGCCTGTAAATGGCATAGTCGACGACGCCCTCGATGAGCATCGCCAGGTTGCGCTCGTGCTCGGTCAGGCGGGCGCTGGCCGCGCTCAATTCGCGGGATCGACCGGCAACTGCGATCTCCAACGAGGCGTTCAGCTGCGAGACGTGCCGACGCTCGGCCCGCAGGCGATCAGCCGCGACCTGCAGTCCATCGATGATCAGGCAGGTGATGACAACGTTGATGCAGAAGAACGCGAGCGACAGCGCATCGGCACGGCCCGGCAGCGCGAACGACCATTCCGGCGGCACGAAGAAGAACCAGCAGGCGATCCCGCCGAGCAACCCCGCGAGCAACCCCGGCCGCAGGCCACCGATCACCGCGCTCAGCACGACCGCGGGAAACACGGTAACGTAGGGGTCGGCCGCGATCGCCATACCAAGCGCCAACCGGATCAGTAAGGCGACGCCGATCAAACCAACAGCAACTGCGTAGCTGATGAGCGAGCCGCGGCGGCGCGCCCATTCGGCGGGCGCCAGTCGCTCGAACCAAGACACTGCCCGATTTCTCCCAACCCGCGCGATGGTGGCCGATCGTGGCGGCCATTAGCGATATTGCCGTCACGGCCTTAGCGTTGCCAAGCTTTGGCAAGGAGCGATTGCTTCCGGAGAGCCGACCGCCCGGCAACAGCTCAGAAGCGGCGCGAGGCGCCAGCAAGGCGTTCCGCGAGACTCGCCCAGGCCGGCTTTGGTGCGAGGGCGGCATCGAACGGCAGCGGGCGCGACACCGTCCCGTCGGTGCGCCAGGTATTCTCGCCGGATTCGTGGCGCACGATCCAGCTATGGCGATCGGAGAGACCCCAGGTGAAAACCGTGCGCGTGGCCGGCTCGTCGAGCATGACTTCAAGGAAGCGGCGGTATTCATCGGCGACTATCTGGTCGCGACGGGCGATATCACCGGGTGCCGCGGCGTCGACGACATCAAGCTCGGTGACGGCAATCTCGATCCCCATGGCGGCGACCGTGGCGATGAAGTCGCGCAGCTTGCGCGCCGAGAACGGCTTCGCACCGATCTCGAGATGCCCCTGGATGCCGAGGATCTCGACGGGGACGCCTTCGCGTTTCAGCCGCTCGAGGTGGCGCAGGATGACGCGCCGCTTGGCGTCGTCCGCCACGCTGTCGTATTCGACCCCGTACTCGTTGAGCAGCAGCCGGGCCGTTGGATCGGCATCGCGCGCCGCATGGAAGGCGAGATCAAGGTAGTGCGGGCCGATTTTGTCGGCGAAGATCGCGCCGCGCAGCCCGTCGGCGCGGCCATGCGCCGGTTCGATCGGCTCGTTGACGACATCCCAGATCCGCATGCGGCCGCGGTATCGCCCGGCAACGGCGGCGATATGGTCGAGCATGGCGCGCTCGGCAGCGGCCGCGTTCGGCAGTTCACGAAACCAGCGCGGCGTTCGGTAGTACCAGAGCAAAGTATGGCCGCGCATAGCGAGGCCATTCGCCGATGCAAAATCGACGATAGCGTCGGCGCCAGCGAAATCGTATTCGCCAGGCGCATCGCAGATGTTGCCCCATTTCAATTCGTTCTCTGTAACCAGTGCGGCACATTCGCGGCGCACGAGATCAAGGAAATCGTCATCGGCCCTGATCTGGGCGGCGGCGATCGTGCTGCCGAAGAGGATCCCGCGCGCGGCAGCGATCGCCCGCAACGCTTCCCGGTCGCCGGCCGCGAAAGCCGAGGGACACCCGGTCATGACTCCCGCCGCCAAGCCGGCCAGCACCTGCCGACGGGATGGACGATAGTCTTCGGCCGCCATCAAGAACTCCCTCGATACCCCGCGGTGACCCGCCAGGCCAAATTTCTCGCTTCGGAACCGTTATTGTCTGCGGGAGCGCCAACGAGATCAATGCCGCACTGCACAAAAGGTGAGTCAAAGTTGCCGCGTTCGCCACTTATGCACGGTTTTGCCAAGAACGGGCTTGCACCGACTCGAACGAGACCGTAAAGCAGAATCAGGGAGGCGCTCCCGCTTCGCATCGGCGCTCGCTGGCAGTACCGAGCGAAGGCCACCAGCCACACCAAGGGGTTCTGACATGAAGAAGCTGATCTCCATCGCCGCCGCGACCCTGCTGGTCGCCGGCCTCGCTGCGGCACCCGCCTTCGCCCAGGGCGCCATGAAGAAGAAGATGCCGATGAAGGCACATCACGCGATGAGCTGCTACGATTATGCCTGGGATTCGCAGGCGCAGAAGGACTGCCTCGCCGGCAAGTCGGCCAAGCCGATGGCGAAGAAAGCGTCGAGCAAGAAGATGAAGAAGAAGAGCTGAACACCGCAAGCGCCCCGCGGCCCCCTCTCGACGGCGAGAGGGGGCCTCTTAGCACGCTTGGCGTGACCTTCGATCCGGTAGCGCTGCGCGATTTCCGCAAGCAGCGGGTTCGTGCCGCGCTCGTTGCCGACGGTCTCGCCGGTATCATTCTCTTCAACCCGATCAACATCCGTTACGCGTGCGACGCGCGAAACATGCAAGTCTACAGCCTGCACAACCCGTGCCGGTATGTCTTCTTGGCCGCCAACGGCTATATGGTGCTGTTCGACTTCCGTAACTGCGAGCACCTCACCAAGCATCTCGAGACGATCGATGAGAGGCGACCCGCTGCGCCCTATTATCACATGGCGGCCGGTCCCGATTGGCGCGCGGCGGCGACGCGCTGGGCCCAGGAGATCGCCGATCTTGTGCACCGCCATGGCGGCGGCCTGCGGCGGATCGCTTTCGACCAGCTCGATCCCGCCGGCGCTGCCGCGCTGCACGGCGAAGGCATCGTACCCGTCGAGGGAGCCGAGCTCATGGCCAAGGCGCGGGCGATCAAGTCACCGGACGAGATCGCAGCGATGCGCGATGCGATCGCCGCCTGCGAGGAAGGGCTGCGCCGGATGCAGCAGGCGCATCGGCCGGGCATCACCGAGCAGGCGCTCTGGTCAGTGCTCAACCAAGCCAATGCCGAGCTCGGCGGCGAGTGGATCGAAACGCGGCTGCTCAGCGCCGGCCAGCGGACCAACCCCTGGTACAACGAGTGCGGCGAGGCCGTGATCCAGAACGGCGAGCTCGTCAGCTTCGATACCGACCTCGTCGGTCGGCATGGCTATGCCGTCGATATCTCCCGGTCATGGCTGACGGGTGACGCACCGGCGTCCGATGAGCAACGCCGGCTCTACGCCCTCGCTTACGCGCAGATCCACCGCAATATCGAGATCCTGAAACCCGGCAGCCGGTTTCGCGAGATTGCCGCGGCGGCCTACAAGCTGCCGGAACGTTTCGTCCCGCGCATGAACCGCGCGATCGCGCACGGCATCGGGCTCTGCAATGAATATCCGCTGGTCATCAATCAGGAATATTTCGCCGGCGCCTATGACGGCATTCTCGAGGAGGGCATGGTCCTCTGCGTCGAGAGCTATGTCGGCGAAATCGGCGGCGGCCAGGGCGTCAAGCTCGAGGAGCAGGTGCTGATCACCGCCGACGGCGCCCGAAAGCTGTCTCAATTCCCATTTGACGACCGCCTGTTGTGAGGTCCCGTGAGATTGACGGCGTGAGCGCCCGAACTGCCAGCCTGCCGATGTACAATCTGCCGGAAATGCGGCCCGTCAATGCCGCTTTCTGGACGGCACTGCGGGGCCTCCTGGCGGGCGCAAATGTCGACGCGCCCGGCAACCTCCTCTTCGAGCGTCCGCCGGTGCCCGATCGCATCGGTCCGGAAATCCTGTTCTCGCAGACTTGCGGCTATCCGCTCGAGACGCTCTTTCGCGGCCAGGCCGTCCAGCTCGGCACCCCGTGCTACGATGCCGCGGGTTGCGAGGGCGCGACGCATTGCGGCTTCTTCGTCGTCCACGCCGATTGCCGCGCGCGCGATCTTCGCGACCTCGCCGGCAGGGTCTTTCTCCTCAATAGCCGGCACTCGAATTCGGGCATGAACCTGCCACGGCGGGCGCTTGCCGAAATTGCCGGCGGCAAAGCCTTCTTCGGGCAGGTCATCGAAACCGGCAGCCAGCCCGGCAATCTCGACCGCATCGCGCGCGGCGAGGGCGACGTCACGGCGGTCGATTGCGTCACCTATGCATTCTGGTCGAAATACCGGCCGGAAGCCGCTTCGCGAACCGCCATCCTCGCCCGCACACCGCCGAGTCCCGCCATCCCTTTTGTCACCTCGGCGGGGACGTCGCCGGAAATAGTCGAGATCCTGCGCGACGCCCTTCGCCGGCTCGCCCGCGAGGAGACATTTGCGGCGGTCCGCGCGGGCCTGCTGCTTCGGGATATCATCGACGTTCCGCCGCAGCGTTATCACGCCCTGCTCGATTACGAGCGGCAGGCGGCGCAGCTCGGCTATGCGGAGCTCACCTGACGGGTCGGCCCGGGAATTGCACATCCGGGAACTGCACATCCTGGAATTGCAGCGAGGATTGCAGGGGAATTGCCAAAGGGTGTCGAGATGCGCACGAAAATGAGCTGTGGATGGCTGGTCGGCCACGTGGACGGCCGGCACGTGCTATGGCGCGATGCCGAGCTGGTCTTCGAGGACGACCGGATCATCTTCGCCGGAAAGCGCTTCGAGGGCACGGTCGAGCACGAGCTCGACGCCAGCCGCCACCTCGTCTGCCCCGGCTTCATCGACACCCATGTGCATTCCGGCCACCGTGCCTCGCATCGCCTGATCGCCGATGTCGGACGCCCGGACTATTTCGGACAGCCGTTTCTCGAGATTAGCGTCGCCAAATCCGGCACCCGCGTCGGCGGCGATCCGCGCTATGCCAGGCCGGATGACGCTGCCGCGCGCGAAGATCTCGAGCTCAACGCTGCATTCACCGTCGCCGAAATGCTGCGCAACGGCATCACCACCTTTGTCGAGTTCGGCAGCCAGCGCCGGGTGCAGGAAGCCCTGTTGGAGCAGGTCGGCAAGCTCGGCATTCGCGCCTATCTCGGCCCCGGCTTCGATAGCGGCCGCTGGGTCGGCG
>WNFC01002713.1_pt1 | contig 23096 bp, 15 predicted proteins | sample 5400541 | NCBI WGS metagenome assembly WNFC01 (sample SAMN13153342, study PRJNA577476) | soil metagenome | isolation source: 120 cm saprolite under Douglas fir tree site 2 hole 2 replicate 1 | place: USA:California | collected 2015-04-18
CGCCGCCGCTGCCGACGGCGGCGTGGATCAACAAGCCCCTGGCGTCACCGGCGCTCCTCGTGCCAGAGGGAGCCGGCGCATGACGGCGACTCACAAATTTCCGATGCCCACTGTCTCATTCGGCTTGACAACTTCCGCGCAGCGGCCACCGGTTGCCCGCATGCGAAACAGAAGGCTGCGCCCGTCGGCAGCTCGGTGTTGCACTTGGCGCACGCCAGTGTGAGACTCGTGCCGCACTTCATACAGAAGTGCGCCTCGGCCGGATTCTCCTGCTGGCACCGGGAACACGTCATGCCGTCGCCCTCCAGAGCCTGAGCCGGCGATCGTTGAAAGGGTGCCCCGAGCGTAGCTGCGCGGCTGGCGCCGGTCAAGGACACCCACGTGTGAACCGTAAGCGGTCCGTAGCACAGCTGAGCGCGACGTTCAGGGCCCCGCCGGCCTCCGCGGTGGCTGTCAGTGCAGCACTGATAGCCGGGTCAAAAACGTCACTGAGGAGGCCCGCGAAAGGCCGCGCTTTTAGAGGTGATCCAGAAGCAGAAGATACCGGCTCAAAAGGAAATGATTGTGGACAGCGCCGAACGGTCGCGCTCAGCGGCCGGAGCGCGAGCAACGCGAGTGCCCGGTCCGCTGCAGTAGGCGCTTCGGCGATCTCGGTCTCACGTGACCATCTCAGCTTCCCGAGCTCCCTACTCGAGCGAGTCGAGCCGTCGCAGAGCGCCAACTTATGAAAATGAACGACTCGATATGCCGGAGTGGAGACTGCGCCTCCTTGCTGCCGCAGAACCCAAAGCGATGGGTGAGAATCGAATCAGGAGTCGAGCAAGCTCAGCCTCCGCCACGAGCGCAGCACATGATATTTGTTCGCCGCCAACAGCTCGATCGTGAGATCACTGAGGGCACGAGCCTGACACGACAGGAACCACCCGCACTTCTTCTCCTCCTCAAGGAGAACGGCGGCGGAACAGCGCCCGTGTGCGATCTGGCCGGAGGTCAGACGCATCTTGCACGTGCCACAGCCGCCACCTCGGCAGCCGAACATGACGCTCGCCCCTGCTCTGAGGATAGCGGCCAGTACGGTCTCCTCGGGGCCGCATGCGACGGTGCCGCCAACCGGAATAGTAGAAGACGGCTGGCCCGATCTGGTCCTGGGTCCACCGGATGGCTCGGGAGTCCGGATCCATCTGATACGCCGTGTACCCTCCGAACGTCTCGAGGCGGTTGCCGGAGGGATCGAAGAAATAAATCGTCGTTCCGCGCGTGATCCCGTGGCGTCCTGGTCCGTAGTCGATCCGAGCTTTGTGCATGGCCAAGATGTCTGCCGCCCTGAACAGTGCGTCCGCGGAGTCCACGACGAATGCCGCGTGGTGAAAGCCCCCGGGCTTGCCCGGCACAATGGCAATGTCATGCGGCGCGGGCCGCTGCCATAGCCAGGCCGCGATGATCGTGCCATCGGGGGCAACGAGCATCTCGCTCAAGCGAAACTCGAGCACTGTCTGAAAAAACTCGATTGCCTTCCCTGGCTCGGGAGCAGTCACCAGGGTGTGGTCGAGCCTGGGCGGCGCGATGCCCCGAAGCCCCTCGGGCCATGGGCCGGGATTCACGGTCGGCAGAAGGTTGCCCGTGTAGTCCATCTCGTTGTACAGCTCCACCGTGTGGCCAGACGGTGCCGTGAACCGGATGGCCCGCCCGCGGCGGTAGTCCTCAGGGATGATGTCGTACTTAATTCCGAAGTCCTTCAACCGCTTCTCGTAGTAGTCGAGATCTTCCGGGTCCACCGTGCGAAATGCCATCCGGACCATCCCCGCGCGATCGGACTCTGTGAGCGCGAAGGAGTACGCGTGCCGCTCATCCCAGCCTTTCAGGTAGGCTGTCTTGCCCTCCCGCGCCGTGAGCTGCAGCCCCAGCACATTCAGGTAGTAGTCGAGATCGCGATCCAGATCGAGACTGCGGATCTCTACCAGTCCCAGGCGCGAAATTCTGTAGGGCATGATGGGCATGATAATCCTCCTTCGCTGGGATTCGATTCCCGATGCGCACTGATGTCACCGCCGGTCGATCCCGCCGGTCAGCTCATTCTCCCTCCCCACGGGGGCCCTACTATGCCTGCCACTGAGTGGGGCCGTCAATGGCCTTGCCGGTTCCTCGAACCATCCGCTGGGCCTGATTTCCGTGAAGCCGGTCTGCGGATTCCCACTGTGTGGTCGGTCCGGTCCAGGCGCCCTGGTCGTATCGGCAGTGTGGGCCATGATCATGGGCGACGCCGTTCGCCAGCTAGAGTCGCCGAACGCTGCCGTTCACCTGCGGCGGACCGAGCGACCGAAGGGAGCGAGGCCGGCGGCAGGTGAAACGGCTGGTTAGACGACACCCTGCTCATGCTCCTCGAGGTATAGGAATCGTGGTGGCTCTCCGAGAGCCTGAAGTCGCAGGTCTACAAGGGTGAAGCCGGAGACATTTCTCAGGAACTCAACCGTCTCTGGCCAGCGTTCAATCGCGCCTGCGAGATGAAGCTCGTGGCCGAGAATGCCGTAGGAGTCGATGACACTATCGCGAATGAGACGGTGCGCATCCGCCACAAAGATGTCGAAGACATCCTGCGCAAGACCTGCTACGCCAACCGCCCCCGAGTGGACGTGCCAGCTCAGGACATAGTAATAGCGGACATAGCGCTCTTCCCAACTCTCGGCGACGTGTCTCGCGCGGCCACGAGCGTCGCGAAAGCAACTCCAATGGATCGGCCAGTTAAGGTCGCCATTTCGGTCTCGACCCCAGTACTGTACGATGAGCGCTTCGACCGCTGCCTCCTCCGCCGCGTCGGAGCACACTCGTCGCTGTTCCGCTATGTTGAAGTCGGGCGGTAGTGGGTGGCTCGCATAGAAATCCACCAGCCGCTTGGCGACTCGATATCGTTCGACGCGAGTAAATGCGGCCAAGCGGTCGACCGACTCGGTTGTTGTGTCGGCGCCGAGGAGCGCGAGGTCAAGGGCCAACTCGAAGACCGAGCGCGCGGCGCCGGCAATCGACTGAAAGTGAATCGGGCTGTCGAGTCTGTGGACGCTCGCCAGGTACGCGGCCAAGCGATAGTAGAGACGTAGCACGGCTCGTTCTCGCTCTGTCGTAGCGAGGAGCCCTTGGAGAACGCCGCGGAGGTGGATCTCGGAAAAGACGCGTAGCGCTCTGACGCCTTCGAATGTGGCGTTCGCGTAAATGCGCGGCGTCACTTGCGTGCGATTAGCTCGCTCGACGTCACGGCCCGTGAATGGACACTCCATTCGCACCGTCAGCTTCCTCTGTGTCGGCTAACTACAATTCGGCCACTGGATAGGCTGACCTGCGTAATAGGGCAACCCCTGCGAGCCCCTGCCGCGTCTACCGCTCGGGGGGCTACAGCGTCGAACAGCGTCCGGCCCTTTCGTTGCCGCCCTTTGCCCGTGTCCGGAGCGCCCCTCGCCGCTCCGGATAGGCTGCAGGGCGCTGCAGCCTATCCCCCACAAGGCCGCCAGGCGGCTTATGGGCCAAACATCCGGTCCGCCGTGCTCCGGACGGTGGCGAGCCTGCGGTTCCGGACGTGCGTGTAGATCATGGTGTGCTGACGTTGCGGTGCCCCAGCAATCATGGAGCGTGCGGATGTCGTGGCCGTCCTCGAGGGGATGCGTCGCGAACGAGTGGCGGAGTGTGGGGGGCTGGCGCGCTTGGGGAGACATCCCTGCCAGACCGCCGCCTGCCTGAGCGCGCGCCGCAGGACGGTCTCGTGCAGGTGGTGGCGGTGGCACTGCCCGGTGACCCAATCAAGGTGGGTCCCGGGGCGCCTGGACTCGCCCTCGACCGCGTATACCGCCGATCGCGGACGGGCCATGTCGACATACTCCCTTAGCTGTGGACGCGGGCCGACTATAGCTTGCGGCGGACGGAGTGGCAAGGAGCGGCCGCGGCTGTATGGGCGCCGGGATACGGGGCTCGGGCGGAGGCCTGGTGGAGCCGCTCCACATGGCCGGGCGAAGCTCTCGCGAGGACCGTGGGTCCCACCCGTTGGAGCGACGAAGGCTTTGTCGGGGCGAACTGTTCGCTTAGGCCGTTACCTCGAACTGGAAGTCGAGTGACCTGTTTGCCGGCAAGTGACTGCGGGCCCCCGATTTCAACCCACGAGCTGTCGCTGACCGTTCACGCGGCCCGAGCTATGCCACTGATCTCGAAGGTGAGGCTTTGTGCCAACGACGGTGGTGGCCCCAACGCGAGCACTCCTTTTTCTGACCGATTCCCCCCGGGCCCGAGGATTGAGCTACCGGGCCCTCGCCCGCCCATTCACATGTTCCCCCACCCTCGCCCATCGGCTCGCCCAGGACCCTGCCTGCGGCGGGCCGTCCAGGGCGTTCAGAAACCCAGCCAGGGCCTCTGGAGACGGACCCCGAACCCCGTATATCCCCGGAGGCCTCTCAGGGCCATTCAGCCCCGGCCCCCGGAGAAGGGAGGCACCCATGAAGGGCGCAACATGTCACTTCTGCGGCCAGAACTTTCGTAACAGGCAGGCGGTCCGAGCCCACCTCAAAGGCTGCGCTGCCTACCGGCAGCTGCCTAAGGCAACGGTGCCTAGTATAGGCAGCAAGGCTGCGACGCTAAGCGGGCGCGGCCCCGACCCCGGCAGCCGTCCCCCTCCAGACCCTGGTCCGCTGAAAGATCCCCTCCGACGCCAACCGCCGCGGATCGCCACCGATCTGTCTCCAGACCCTTACCAGAACGTGCTGCGCCGGGGGGCGATTCAGTCGGTGAAGGACAAGGTGATCGGCTCGTGGTGGCAGCCGGCCCACACGATCCCGTCAGAGGTCAAGGCCCAGGCGCTGGTGGCGATCGAACAGGAGCTGGCCCGGCTGCCCGTGGACCAGCTTCCGCGGTCCGAGCTGGTCACGATCGCCGAAGGCATCCGAGACCGGATCTACCGGCCGGTCCTCCAGGCCCAGCAACGGGCCCAAGAGGCAGAAGACCGCAAGCGAAACCAAGCCCGGCAGCGGACGACTCTCATCGCCTCCGGAGCAGCCCACGCGAACCAGATCCTTCGCCAGCAGCAAGATCTGGATGGCTGGACTCGGCTCGACCTAGAGCAAAAGGTGAAACGGGCGCTCGAGCAGGAGATCAACGGGAGTGAGTCCGAGGCCGATCTGCAAGCCCGCGTGGACGACCTCCTGACAAAGCATCTCGAGCCAATACAAAGAAAGCGCCGAGAGCAGGCCCGACAGGCACTGATCGAGCATGGGACCGCGTATGCCAGGCGGGAGTTAGCGCGAGAGGATGACTTGGACGCGTCGGAGCGGCTGTCCATTGGGCGGGATGTGGAGTGCGATTTGCAGGAAGAGGTTACCGGAGAGGAATCTGAAGACGACGTCGAGGCCCTCATCGACGAAATCCTGGACGAGACGCTTGGTGAAGCTGAGGAAGAGGATGAAGAACAAGACGAGGGCCAAGAAGAAGACGAGGATTGAACGGCGCTGGCCCCCGAGCCCAGGCGCCGTCCGTTCCGGGGGCCTACCCTAGCTGGTTCAGATCGAGGGCCCGCAACCACTTGCCGGCGAACAGGGCCCTAGAGTTTCGCTTTGAGCTGACGGTCTAAAGCTTACGCGCGAGAGGGCGTAGACGGCTGTGCGTCCTCTTGACTTCGCCGGTGGCGTGTGGGACCTTTGCCGCCACTCGCGGCCGGTCTGCTTACCGGCCGCTCTCGGTCCGTAGGTTCTTCCTTTGTGGGAATGTCCGAACAGGAAGGAGAACCCTAATGGCCGCCTCCGATCCTCGCCAGACCCCTCTCCGGCACTATGTGACGCGACGTCAGTTTCTCAAGCGCGCGGGATGGACCAGCGCCGGGATGACCGCGCTGACCGTCAGCGCGGGCCGGGGACGGCCGGCCGCTCAGCCGGCGGCGCCGTACCCCGAGTGGATCCCCGCCAGCACCAAGCCGCCCAAGCGAGGCGGAGTCCTCACGCGGGCCTCGGCCTGGGATCCGCCGGTGATCGACCCGCGGCTCACCCAATCCATCGGGCTGTTCCAGTTCGCCGGGCTCACCAGCAATCGCCTCCTGCGCCATGCGTTCACGGACGAGGCGACCGGCTACAACGATCTAACCCTCAAGGGAGACCTTGCCGAGTCCTGGCAGGGGAGCCCCGACCAGCGTGTGTGGACGTTCAAGCTGCGCCGGGGTGTCAAGTGGCAGAACGTGCCGCCGCTCAACGGGCGCGAGCTCACCTCCGCCGATGTCAAGTACTGCTTCGAGGCCTACGCGAAGGAGGGCGTGCAGACGTTCACGTTCCAGGAAATCGAGGGCATGGAGACGCCCGACACGCATACCCTTCGCGTCCACCTCAAGACGTCCAACGTGCTGTTCCCGCAGAACGTCGCCGAGCCCGTGGCCGTGATCTTCTCGCGCGAGGTCCTCGAGGAGGACGGCGACCTCAAGAAGCGCCTGATCGGCACCGGGCCCTACATCCTCAAGGAGCACACCCGTAAAGTGCGCGTTGTGCTCCAGCGCAACCCCGACTACTTCGACACGGGTCGCCCCTACGTCGACGAGTACGTCATCCTGTCGACGCCGGACTCCGCCACCCGCACGGCGGCGTTCCGCACCGGCCAGAGCGACTTCCTGGCGGTGCTGAGCCCGTCCGAGGTGGAGGCCGTCCGCAAGACGAATCCCACCGCCGTCGTGCAGGCGCTCCCGTTCCCGCTAGCACCATTCGGCGTGGCGCTGGCCCAGGACCGACCACCGTTCAACGACGTGCGGGTCCGCCGAGCCCTCTCCATGGCTATCGACCGCCAGAAGCAGGTGGACACGGTATACGAGGGCCACGCCATCATCGGTTGGGGCGTGCCATACATCTACTACCAGGACACGAAGCCGACGGCAGCCCAGCTCGGTCCTTACTGGCAGTACCGCCCCGCGGAGGCGAAGAAGCTCTTAGCCGAGGCCGGTCACCCGAACGGCTTCGAGACGACGCTGTTCTACTACGAGTACTTCCCGCAGATGACGTCCCAGATCCAGCTCGTCCAGCAGGAGCTCAAAAAGAACCTCAACATCAACGTCAAGATCACCAAGCTCGACTACACGAGCTACTACGGGCGGTACGTCGAGGGCAAGTGGGACGGGATGGCCTGGGGCTTCCAGTCCGGCCACGCGGTGGGCCTCGACGAGCGGACGTACGTCTTCATGCACTCGAAGTCCACGAAGAACTTCTTCAAGGTCAACGATCCGGTGATCGACGAGCTGACCGTGAAGCTCAGGCAGACGCCCGGCCAGGCCGAGCAGCGCGCGATCACCAGAAGGATCGTGGACCGGGAGCACGACCAGGTGCTGCGCATGTGGATGCCCTTCGGCACCGTCTTCGTGCTCTACCAGCCATCCTTGAGAAACATGGCCGGCGGCGTCCTGCGCGGCACCATCGGGTATGGCTCGCCGACCATCGCCCGGCTGTGGATCGATAAGTAGCGGAGCGGCCGGAGGTCTCGGGACCGGATAGGCGATGCCATCAGTGCCAACCACGGGCGCGTCCCGCTGGGGCCACCACCGTGGTTGGCACAGCGTCTCATTCGAGATCTGCGGCCCCGCTTGGGCCGCGTAAAGCGCACCCCTGACACGTTCGAGCCCGGTTACACGGCTCTGCGAGTCCTAGGCTCGCAGCCAGGACGGTTAGTTCGTACCTATGAGCCTAGGAGTTCCGCCGGATTGCCGGGGTGCTGAGCCTGTAAACGTCGACCGCAGCGTACTGCATCGCGTTGTCCTTAAGGAGGTCCCAAGATGAGTCGAAGCCTGCTGATGGCACTTGTCTCTGCCACGACTGCCAGCCTGGCTGTCGCCTACACGATGGTCGGCGGCGCGCAGCCTTCGAGCGACCGCCAAGATGAGGAAGCGATCAGGAAAGTCATCATGGAAACGACGGAAGGCTTCAACAAGCACGATGTCAAAGCCGCGACGAGAATGTATGCCCTGGACGCCGACTTCGTCACGGTCCGGGGAGAAGCCTACAAGGGAGCGGCCGAAATCGAACGAGGGCTGGCGGCCATCTTCGCGACGAGGGCAAAAGACGCAACACTAAAGACCTTGGATGTGACCATCAGATTTATCAGACCCGACGTCGCAATCGCCCATGTGACCAACGAGCTCAATGGGTTCGTAGACCCTGACGGGCAGAAGGTGCCGACGCATCGGGAACTCAGCCTTCGGGTCTTCGTGAAGGATAAGGGCACGTGGCGTGTCACTGCCTTTCACAACACGAGGCTACTGCGATGAGACGGCCCAACGTGCCACCCGAGAGCCGTGCTCCCACATTTTCCACAGCAGGGACCACCGATCCAGTTGCGTAGGCTCGGCTGCTGGCGGAAGATCGCCACCGTGCTGAGCCAGTCGCCGTCGGTGGCGGCACGACGCATCGCGCTCGGCCGACACGGATTGTCGTCCCTCGGGAGGGTGTGACGGAAAAAAGCCGGATGGCAAGACGGCAACGAGTGGGCCGCACCCTTGTTGCGACCGCGTGGTCGGTGATCGTGATGGCGCTCGCAACTATCGAACCCGTGTCGGCGCAGGCTCCAGGCGGCTGCACTACGCCAGTCAGCCAGCGGACCAGTGAGATCGGCTGCTACTTCACGGCCAGCGAGGTCCTGGATGCACTGCCTCCCGGGCCGCTGTTCTGGCATCTGCACCAGTTCCCGACTCACGCCGCGGCGACGGCGGCCAAGGGACCGCACGGAACCGTCGTCGAATCGTTCGGGAAGATCTGGCTCTACACCATCGCCGACGCGAGTTGGCGCCCGTCCGGTGGCGAGCGCGTCGCGGTGATTGGCTCGCTTCCGATCGGTTCCGCCAAACAGTACACGGCCCGATACATGGAAGCCGTCTTTGCGCCCGGCATGCAGGGAGGGCCCCATCGGCATTCGGGGCCCGAAGCGTGGTATGTGTTGTCCGGCGCGCAGTGCCTTGAGACGTCGGAAGGCATCATCGTCGCGCGCACCGGCGAAGGTGCTCTCGTGAAGCAGGGGCCGCCGATGATCATCAAGAGCGTCGGCACGGAGACGCGCCGCGCCGTCCTCCTCGTTCTTCATGACGCGTCCCAACCTTGGATCACCCCGGCGAGCAAGTGGAAGCCGACGGGCTTATGCCCGGAATGAGTTCTGTAGAAACGAGGAACGACGGCACGGGCATCATATGGCGCGGTGAACACGAAGCCGCGTCCGCTTTTTCCACCATTCTTAGACAAGAGTTCCGCGAGTCAAGGCCCGGCGTGTTCCAACACCATCTAACCGCGGCCGCTTACCGCGCGCGTTAGGCTCCAAACCAGGGAGGGCCGCATGGATCGGAACATTGTCCGTCGAGCGACTGCTATCGTGTTTTCACTCATGGCACTTGTACCAGCGGCTGCCGTCGCACAGGACATCACGGTAACCCTCCTCGGAACAGGCACCCCGGTGCCGGCCATGAATCGATTCGGGCCAAGCATCTTAGTCGAAGCGGCGGGGCAGAAGTTCTTATTCGACGCCGGGCGAGGTGCGCTACAGCGCCTCGCCCAGCTCAGGGTTCGCTGGCAGGACGTCGACGGTCTCTTCTTGACACACCTTCACTCGGATCACGTGGTCGGCTTTCCGGATCTCTGGTTGACGGGCTGGCTCGTGGGCCCTGGGCGCGACCGGCCGCTCCATGTCTGGGGGCCGAGGGGAACGATGAAGATGATGTCGAATCTGGAGCAGGCCTATGAGTTCGACATCCGGATTCGGCTGTATGACGATCGGGCAGCACCCGACGGCGTCGTTATCCTCGCCGAGGACATTGATGAGAGAGTGGTTCTTGACAAAGGCGGGCTGAAGATCACGGCGTTCGAAGTCGATCACGCGCCGGTGAGGCCAGCGTTCGGCTATCGCGTGGATTACGGCGGCCGCTCCGTTGTGCTCTCGGGAGACACTCGCGTCTCGCCGAATCTCATTCGGCACGCTCAGGGCGTCGATCTCCTCGTCCACGAAGTGGCCTCACCCGAATCGTTTCAACGCGCGGGAACGCGTCCCGAGCGAGCCAAGTCGGTGATTGAGCACCACGTGACGCCGGAACAAGCTGGGGAGGTCTTCGCCAAGACGAAACCGAGGCTCGCCGTGTATTCGCACATCGTCCAACCTGACGCGACGGACCAAGATCTGCTGCCGCCGACGCGAAAGACGTACTCGGGACCCGTGGAGGTCGGCGAGGATCTCATGGTGATCCTACTGGGAGAGAGAATCGAGGTTCGCCGACCTGCTCGCTCCTCGCCGTAGCAGGTCTCGTCCAGGGCGGCCTGGCGGCGGCGTTCGATGGAGCCCAACAAGCGCATCGAGCCGAGGCGCTGCCGCGCGCGGCTCATGACGAGCGTTAGACGGGCCGCTCCGCGACCGCGGCTGATAGTGGACGTTAGCCGCTATCCACAATCATTTCTTTTTGAGCCGGCATCTTCTGCCTCTGGAACACCTCGAAACGCGCAGCCTTTCGCGGGCCTCCTCTGCGACGTTTTTGACCCGGCCATCATACGGGCTGCTGCTCTGACAGCCACCGTGGAGGCCGTCGGGGCCTGAACGTCGCGTTCACCAGTGCGACCGGCCGCTTACGGTTCACTCGGGGTGTCCTTGACCGGCGGCACGCGCGCCGCTACGCTCGGAGCACCCTTTCGACGTTCGACGGCTGAGGCTCTGGAGGGCGACGGCATGACGTGTCCCCGGTGCCAGCAGGAGAATCCGGCCGAGGCGCACTTCTGTATGAAGTGCGGCACCGGTCTCACGCTGGCGTGCGGCAAGTGCAACACCAAGCTGCCGACGGGCGCCGCCTTCTGTTTCGCATGCGGTCAACCGGTGATCGCGGCGCCAGGTGGACCACGCTTCACCGCGCCCGACGCGTATACTCCCAGGCACCTCGCCGAGAAGATCCTCACGTCCAAGAGTGCGTTGGAGGGCGAGCGGAAGCAGGTGACCGTGCTGTTCGCCGACCTCAAGGGCTCGATGGAGCTGCTCGCCGACCGGGATCCCGAGGAGGCCCGCAAGCTCCTCGACCCGGTGCTCGAGCGGATGATGGAGGCCGTCCACCGCTACGAGGGCACGGTGAACCAGGTGATGGGCGATGGGATCATGGCACTCTTCGGCGCGCCCCTCGCCCACGAGGACCATGCCGTGCGGGCGTGCTACGCCGCGCTTCGCATGCAGGAGACCACTGCACGCTACGCTGGCGAACTCAGGCGCACCCACGGGCTCGATGTCCAGATCCGCGTGGGCCTCAACTCGGGCGAGGTGGTGGTACGCTCGATCGGCAGCGATCTCCACATGGACTACACCGCCGTCGGCCAGACGACGCACCTCGCGGCCCGGATGGAGCAGCTCGCGCGGCCCGGGACGGCGCTGCTCACCGCCGACACGGTCCGCCTCTGCGAGGGGTACATCGAGGTCCAGCCGCTTGGTGCCGTCCCGGTGAAAGGGCTTGGCGCGCCCGTCGACGTGTACGAGGTGGTGCGGGCGGGTCCCGTCCGGTCGCGCCTCCAGGCCGCCGCGGTGCGGGGCCTCACGCGCTTCGTCGGGCGTGCCAACGAGTTGGACGCGCTTCGCCAAGCGATCGATCGCGCGGCCGCCGGTCACGGTCAGATCGTCGCCGTCGTCGGCGAGCCCGGCGTGGGCAAATCGCGTCTCTACTGGGAATTTACGCGCTCGCACCGCGCGCATGGGTGGCTCGTGCTGGAGAGCGCCTCGGTGTCCTATGGCAAGGCGACTCCGTACTTCCCGGTCGTCGAGTTACTCAAGAGCTATTTCCAGATCGAGGCTCGGGACGACACCCGCCGGACTCGGGAAAAGGTTACCGGGAAGATCCTGACGCTCGATCGCACATTGGAGCCGACGCTGCCGGCGTTGCTGACGCTGCTGGACGTCTCCGCCCAGGACTCGGGATGGACCGCCCTCGATCCCCCGCAGCGGCGCCAGCGCACGCTGGAGGCTCTCAAACGTCTGCTCCTGCGTGAGAGTCACGTCCAGCCCTTGCTCCTGGTCTTCGAGGACCTGCACTGGATCGACGGAGAAACGCAGCTTCTGCTCGACGCACTCGTCGAGAGCCTGGCCACCGTCTGCGTGCTGCTGCTCGTCAACTATCGGCCGGAGTACCGACACAGCTGGGGTGGCAAGACCTACTACACCCAGCTCCGGATCGATCCGCTGCCAGCCGAATCCGCGGACGAGTTGCTGGCAGCACTCCTCGGCAGCGACGCGTCGGTTCAGCCGCTCAAGGCGCTCTTGATCGAGCGCACGGAGGGCAACCCGTTCTTCCTCGAGGAGAGTGTCCGGACGCTCGTGGAGAGCCAGGCGCTGCTGGGCGAGCGTGGTGCGTATCGCGTGGCGAAGCCGCTCGCGACCATGCAGGTGCCGGCCAGCGTCCAGGCCGTGCTGGCGGCGCGCATCGATCGGCTACCGCTTGAGGACAAGCGGCTGTTGCAGTCCGCCGCGGTCGTCGGCAAGGACGTCCCGTTCGCTCTGCTCCAGGCGATTGCCGAACAGGATGAGAACACGCTCCGCCGCGGCCTCGCCCGCCTTCAGGGCGCCGAATTCCTCTACGAGACGAAGCTGTTCCCGGACCTCGAGTACACGTTCAAGCACGCCCTGACCTACGAGGTTGCCTACGGCTCGCTCCTCCAGGCGCAGCGCTGCGCGCTCCACACCCGGATCGTGGAGGCGATCGAACGGATCGAGCCGGATCGGTTGCTCGAGCACATCGACCGCCTCGCCTATCACGCCCTCAGAGGGGAGCGGTGGGAGAAGGCCTTCACGTACTTGCGCCAGGCGGGCGATCGGGCGCTGGGACGCTCCGCGTACCAAGAGGCGATGACGTCGTTCGAGCAAGCCCTGCTGGCGCTCCCACACCTGCCGGAGAGTCGCGAGCGTCTGAAGCAGGAGATCGAGATTCGAGTCGGACTGCGGACGTCCCTCCTCGCGCTGGGCAGGCTCCCCGCGGTCCTCGACCATCTGCGCGAGGCAGAGGCAGTGGCGGGGCGACTCGCCGACCAGTACCAGCTGTCGAGGGTCACGAACCTCATCAGCAGCCAGTTCTACTTCATGGGAGACCTCGATCGAGCGATCGAGTACGGCGAGCGTGCCCTCACGCTGGCCTCCACGCTTGACGGCGCCGACCTTAGGCTCTCCGCGACGACCCGCCTGGGCGAGGCCTATGGTGCCATGGGCCAGTACCGCCGCGCCGTGGCGCTCTTGACGGGCGCCGTCGCCGAGCCCGCGTTGAACCCAACATCCGCCCCAGGTTTCGGAGCGCTGCATCCCACCATCCCGTTGACGAACCTGGCGCGGAATCTGGCGGAGTTGGGCGACATCAACGAAGCGACAGCGAAGGCCGAGGAAGTCGTCCGTATCGCCGAGACGACGGATCACCCGTGGAGCCTGACCGTCGCGTATCAGGGAGCCGCCAGCGTCGATCTCCTCGTCGGAGAGTTCGAACGCGCGCTCTCCAAGGCCTCGCGGGGTCTAGGCATCTGCCACGCCGCCGGCTTGAGGTTCACGCTGCCCGACTTCGTCTCGCTCGCGGGATCCGCACACGTGGGGGCTGGAAGGATCGACGAGGGCCTCCCGCTGCTTGAGCGAGCGGTCGAGCTGGATGCCGCGATGGAACGACGAGGCCTCTATCATACGCGCCGAATCGTCCGGCTCGGCGAAGGCTATCTTCGTGGCGGTCGCCTGGCGGACGCCGCCCTCGCCGGCCGACGCGCCCGCGACCTCGCGCGGGAGAAAGGCGAGCGGGGCAACGAGGGATGGGCTCTTCATCTCCTCGGCGAGGCCGGCGCGCAACTCGAGCCCGGGACCTCGGCAGAAGCCGAACGGCACTACCAGGATGCGATGAAACTGGCCCAGGAGCTGGAGATGCGCCCGCTGCTGGCACGATGCCACCTCGGGCTCGGCCAGTTGTATCGGCGGACAGGCAAGCGGCAGGAGGCCATGGAGCACCTCACGACCGCGATGCTGATGCACCGCGAGATGGGCCTGCGGTTCTGGCTGGAGCAGGCGGAGGCGGAAATGGGTGAGCTGGCCCAATGATCATTGTGCGCCGATTCAGCCGCCAAGCGTCTACGGTCAAACTCCTTCAAAAAAGAAATGGCTTTGGAACCACAGGCCCCGTCGCGACCGACACGACTAAGACAAGGACGAAGTTTCCTGAAACATTGGTCAGTGGGCCGGAGCATCGGAGGCGCCCGTCGATTTTCGGTCAGCCGGTCTCGTCGTGGCCCATGAATCGCGCACCATGAGCCAGCGGGCATCTGCAAACGGTCAAAACCGAGGAAAGACGGTCTCGGTAACTTTCTTCTCGCCGGTCTCCCGAGTCTCTACGTCGCCCGTGGATCGAGCGCGTCGCGCAGCCGATCGCCGACCAGATTGATCGACAGCACGGTGACGAGAATCGCGAGTCCGGGAAAGGTCGGCAGCCACCACGCGACAGTCACGAAGTCGCGTCCCTGCGCGATCATCTGGCCCCACGTCGGGTAGGCCTTCCCGGTTCCGACACCGAGGAACGAGAGGGCAGCCTCTTGCAGGATCGCCTGCGCAACCTGCAGCGTGGCCAGGACGATGACACTGGACAGCGTGTTCGGCAGCATGTGCCGCAACACGATGCGCGCTGCGCCGGCGCCCATGGCGCGTGCTGCTTCGACGAAGTCGCACTCGCGCAACACGAGGACCTCGGCACGGACCACTCGCGCGTAGCGCTCCCACCCTGTCAGCCCGAGCACGAGGACTACCGTGGTGAGGCTCGGACCGAGCGCAGCGACAAAGGCGAGGGCGAGCAAGAGCGAGGGGAACGAGAGCATGACGTCCACGACCGTCATGATTACCGTGTCCACGCGGCCGGCGGAGAAACCGCTTATCAACCCCAGCCCGACCCCGAGCGTGGACGACAGCGCGACCGCGCAAAGACCGACGAAGAGTGAGATCCGCGCGCCGTGGATCATACGGCTCAACACGTCGCGGCCGATGTGATCGGTCCCGAGCGGATGCTCGGCGTGCCCGCCGGGGAGCCAGACCGGAGGGGTATAGCGCCGCGCTAGGCTCTGCCGCCCCGGATCGTGCGGCGCCACCTGCGAGGCGGCTATCGCGGCGGCTACGATGAGGAGCAGCGCGCCCGCACCGGCAAGCGCGAGTGGACTGCGGGCAAGCCGCTGCCACGCGCGGGATGGCGCGGCGACCCATGGCGCTTCGGCCGCGCCCCCAATGGCGAGCGCACCGGTGGTCATGGCGCTACCGCACCCTGACCACGGGGTTCAGCCAGGCGTAGAGCAGGTCGATGGTGAAGTTGACCGTGACAACGATCATCGCGAGCAAGAAGACGCTTGCTTGCACCACCGGAAAATCGAGCTGGCCGATCGCGGCGACGATGAGCCGGCCGACGCCGGGGATTGCGAATACCGTCTCGGTAATGACCGCGCCGCCGAGTACGACGCCGAACTGGAGGCCCACCACGGTGACGACGGGTAGCGCGGCGTTCCGAAGGGCGTGCCGCCAGATCACCGTCCGCTCCGAGAGCCCTTTCGCCCGTGCCGTGCGCACGTAGTCGAGCGTGATAACGTCCAGCATGCTGGAGCGGACGATTCGGAGCTGCACCGGCGCCAGGAACACACCGATCGTGAGCACGGGCAGGATGGCGGCGGACCAGGTTCCCCACCCCGAGACCGGCAGAATCCGCCAGGTTGCCCCGAAGAGCAGCATCAGCATGATCCCCGTCCAGAACACAGGCATGGCCTGACCGAGGAGGACGAGCGTGGTGACGACATGATCGACCGTCGACCCACGGCAGACCGCGCTCAGGATGCCCGCAGGCACCGCGATGGCGAGGGCGACGGCCATCGCGAAGCCCGCCAGCGTGAGCGTGGTCGGCACCCGTGCGAGTACGAGCGCCATCGCGGACTCGCGGTGGTAGAGCGAATCGCCGAAGCGCCCGCGTGCCGCGTCGGCGGCAAACCGAACGAATTGCACGACGATGGGGTCATCGAGCCCAAGAGTGCGTCGTAGCGCCGCGCGCTCGGCATCGGGCGCGTCCGGCATCATGAGCGCGACGGGATCGCCACTCGCGTGAAGGATCGCGAATGTGACGAGCGACACGCCGGTCGCGACGACGACGGCGCGGAGCAAACGACGAACGAGCACGCGCGTCACGTTGGGATCTCCGGCACCCCTTCAACGACTGCGATCTCGTCGACCGGAACGACCCGCGTGAGCCTGAAGCCCGCGCGTGCGAAGAGCGCCCGAAATTCTTCCTCCGAACGCTCCCGTCCGCTCAACCCATGCATCATCTGGAGATCCCACAGAACCGTCGCCAAGGCGTGGGCCGCATCGAGGCCGAACACGCGCTCGATGAGGAGTAACCGTCCCGACGGCGCCATCGCGTGCCGGCAATGGTCGAGGATCTTCACCGCCGGATCGTCGTCCCAGTCGTGGATGATCATCGACATGACGTAGGCGTTCCCGCCGTCGGGTACACCGTCGAAGAAGCTGCCGGCAACGACGCGGCAGCGATCCGCGACACCCGCGGCGGCGAGGATCGGCGGTGCGCCCGCGACGACGTGTGCCTGGTCGAAGAGCACGCCGCGCACGCTAGGGCACGAGGCGAGGATGCGGGCCAACAGGCTGCCGCGGCCGCCGCCTACGTCCACGACGGTGCTGAACGCAGAGAAGTCATAGGCGGCGACCACGGCGCGGGCACGCTGCGACGATCCCTCCTGCATGGCATCGTCGAAGGTGGACCCATCGTTCCCGCCTCCGGCCCGAAACGTCCACGCATCCGTCCCGTGTCGGCGCTGAAAGAAATTCTCACCCGTGCGGACCGTTCCGAGCAGGTCCGGCCACCGATCGTAGAGCAAGTCAGCGTGGAGAAGCACACGCGCCCGCGCCGAAGTCTCATGGCCTGCCGCGAGACATGCTCCGAGCGGCGTGAGAGCGAAGCGGCGATCGTCAATGCGCGAGACGAGACCAAGGCACGCCAACGCGCGGAGCAAACGGAAGAGCGATGGCTCGTGGACGCCGGCGGCCGCGGCCAGCTCCGCGCTGTCGCGCGGGCCATCGGCGAGCCGCTCCGCGATCTCGAGCCGCGCGGCGATGGCGAGGAGCTGGGTGATCCGGTAGCCCTCTGCCAGCTCGAGTAGCCGGCGCGTCAGCCTCCCGTCACCGGCGGCCGTCATCGCTTCACTCTCGCGTCGAACATCCAGAGCGCTTCATCCGGCCGCGCGCGGTAATCGAGCCGCTTCGACATCGCGAGCGTCTGGTGCTGGGCGAAGAGGAAGATCGTCGGTGCTTCACCGCGGATGATCCGTTGCATGCGCGCATAGAGCCGCTTGCGCTGCTCCGGATTCGGCGTCGTCTGCGCCTGGTCGATGAGTGTATCGAAGCCGGGAATGCGCGCGTACCACTTGCCGACCCACCCCGCCGGCTCGGTATGGTAGAGGGCATAAAAGATTCCGTGCGGATCGAGGTCCGCCCGGGCGAGGTCCCAGTAGTAGCCGTTCGTCGCCTTGCCTTCTCCCTGGAAGAACTTCCACCAAGCCGGTCCGAACTCCCAGCGCTTCGTGGTGGTCCGGATTCCAACTTCGGTCAACATCTGACCCATGACCTCAAAGTTCGTCTGATAGCTGGCACTCGCGCAGTGCAGTGTCATGTCGACGCCGTTCGGATAGCCGGCCTGTGCAAGAAGCTCGCGGGCCTTGTTCGGATCGTAAGGATACGGCGAGACCTCGGGGTCGAAGGCGAAGACCAGCGGCGCCAGCACCGTCGCAACTTGCACGGCACGCCCCCCCATGAGCTTACTGATCAGCGCCTGCTTGTCGATGGCGTAGTTCGCCGCCTGCCGGACGAGCTTGTTGTCGAACGGCGGCACCCTCATGTCGAGCGCGACGTAATGCACGCGCGTTCCCGGCACCGAGCTGACGTGCAGGTTCCGCTGCCGTTCGAGGTCCGGGATGATATCGGCGGGCGGCCACCACACGAGGTCGATCCCGCCGGTCTTCAGTTCGGCCATGCGCGTCGACACGTCCGGCAGACCTCGGACGACGAGATGTCGAAACGGCGGCTTGCCGCGCCAGTGCTGATCGAACGCTTCGAGGCGAATGTACTGGTCGCGCTTCCACTCCACGAATCGCCACGGTCCCGTGCCGACGGGTGCGGCGGCGAACGCCTGGTCACCGACCTTCTCGAGATACTTGCCCGGCACAATCGCGAATCCCGCGAGCAGGCCGATGAGCGCGGGAAAGGGCTTCTCGGTGATTAAACGTACGGTGTCCGCGTCGACGATCTGCACCGTCTTGACGCCGTGCAGCTGGCCGCCGAACGACAGTTTCTTCGCGGGATCGAACGCGCGCTGGAGGGAGTACTTCACGTCGTCCGCAGTCAGCGCGTCGCCGTTGTGGAATTTGACGCTGCGGCGCAGCTTGAACTCGAGCACGGTATCCGAGACCCACTTCCACGAAGTTGCGAGCGCGGGGTCCAGATCGCCTTTCGCCGTGCGCTGGACGAGCCTGTCGAAGATGTTGCCGTTGACGAGAGAGGCGTTCAGCTCCAGCACGTGGGGTTCCAAGGAGAACGGCAGGTTTCTAAAGCCAAGGGTGACCGTCTCGCTCGGCTGGGCGGCTGACGAACCCGAAGTGGCGAAAACCAGCGCGACAGCAAGGACCAAGATCCTCATAGACGTCCCTCCTGCGCGTCACCGTAGAAGCCCGCCGTCTGCGGATCGTCTGTGGCACCGTCTCATGGCCGTCTTCTCAACGTTGACAGTCCATGACCGGCTGCCGTTGTGTGTGGTAAGGTGGCGTCGTTTCATGCCTACGGCGTCCCTGAGCTTGCTCGGCGGCTTCGACGCCCGGCTCGACAGCGGGGCCACTCTCACCTTGCCCACGCACAAGTACAAGGCCCTCCTCGCGTTCCTCGCAGTTCCCGCCGGCCAGATGCATCCGCGCGACCGGCTCGTCGCGCTGCTGTGGGGCGACCACGATCACGAGCAGGGGCGGACGGCGCTCCGCCAGGCGGTGTGGGTGCTTCGCAAGGCCCTGAACAATGCGACCTCGGCGGGACTCGTCATCGATGGCGATCTGGTTGGCGTCGATCCGGCCGGCGTCACTGTGGACGTCGGGGAGTTCGAGCGTGCCGCTGCGAACGGCGCACCCATCGACCTCGAGCGCGCGGCGGCGCTCTATCGCGGGGAGTTCCTCGCGGGAGTTGCCGCACGCGAGACGCCGTTCGAGGAATGGCTCACGGTCCAGCGCGAGCGCCTCGGCGAGCTCGCCCTGCAATCCCTCGCACGATTGCTCGGACACCAGAGGAAGATGGGCCTGCTCGGCGCCGCCGCGCAAACAGCGTTGCGCCTGCTCTCCCTCGATCCGCTCGAGGAATCAGTGCATCGCGTCTTGATGCAGACGTACATGGACCTGGGGCGCCGCGCCGCGGCGCTGCGCCAGTACCAGGCGTGTGTCACCGTTCTCCAGCGCGAGATCGGTACAGAACCCGACGCGGAGACACGCGCGCTCTACCGCGCGATCGTCTCGCAGCGTGTCGCGTCTGCGGTGCAATCGCCGCCGCGCGCGAGCGCGACCGATCGGCATGCGCACGCCGCGGCCGCCGCACCAGAGATGACCGCGCCGTTCATCGGCCGCAGACTGGAGATGACGCTCATCCACGAGGCGCTCGACGAATCCATCGCGGGCCGTGGCCAGATCGCCGTGATTCTCGGCGAGGCAGGGATGGGGAAGAGTCGGCTCGTCGAGGCGCTCGGCGCTGAGGCCGCCGGCCGCGGGGCGCGCGTCATCGTGGGTCACTGCTTCGACGCGGAGCAAGTATTGCCCTACGGCCCGTGGACCGACGCCCTGCGGCGGCAGGATCTCGCGGGCGATGAGCGGTTGGTTGCGACGCTCCCCGCGATGTCGCGCGCCGCTCTCGGGCGCTTCGTGCCAGAGCTCGTACCGGCTGAGCTCGTACGAGACCCATCGGGGGCGGATTACATGCAGGTCTTCGACGCCGTCGCGCGTCTCATCGAAGCGCTGGCCGCGCGCGAGCCGCTCGTTTTGGTCGTCGAAGATGCGCACTGGGCCGACGACATCAGCTTGCGGCTGCTCTCGTTTCTCGCGAGGCGACTGCACGGCGCGCGGCCAGTGCTCCTCGTGCTCACGGCGCGCGCGGAAGAGCTCGCGGACGCGCCCGCTCTCCGACGCGTTCTCGACGACCTCGATCGCCACAACGCGCCGCTGCACATCTCGCTGGCTCCCCTCGATCGGCACGAGACGGAGCAGCTCGTCGCGGCTCTCGGCAGCGGCCGCGATCAAGCGGCCCTCGTGCGTCTCAACGACAGCATCTGGTCGGCGAGTCAGGGTAGCCCGTTCATGGTGGTCGAGACGCTCAACGCCCTCCGCGACGGTGCCGACGCCGACGCGCAGGGCGAGCTCCCGCTCCCCGAACGCGTGCGGCGGATCGTTGCGCGACGCCTCGAGCGACTCAGCGTGCCCGCGCGCCAGCTGGCGGCGACCGCGGCGGTGATCGGGCGCGACTTCGGCTTCGACCTCCTGCATCGCGCCTCCGGGGTTGGGGTGAGCGACGCGGTCGAGGCCATGGAAGAACTGGTGCGGCGGCACATTTTCGTAGAAGCGGCCGCGGGCTTCGACTTCGGGCACGATCGAATTCGCGAGGTCGCTCGCCAGGCGCTCCTTGGCCCGCGGCGCCGCCTGCTCCATCGACAGGTCGCCGAGACCCTCGAAGCACTCTGCGGAGAAAATGTCGACGCGCACGCCGCCGTGCTCGGACACCACTATAGGCAGGCGGAAGTCTGGGATCGTGCGCTGTCGTACCTCGGCCGCGCCGGTGCTCACGCCCATGCCCGTGGCGCCGTTCGCGAAGCGGCGGTCATGCTGGCGCACGCGATCGAGGCGCAAGAGCGCCTCCCTGCCGGCAGCGTCTCGCCCGAGGAGAGATTCGATCTGCGCCTCCGGGCGGCACGGCCGCTCTACGCGTGCGGGGACATGATCGGGTTCGAAACGAGGATTCGGGAGCTCCGAACGCTCGCGGAAGCGCTCGGCGACCGCAGGCTCCTCGGCATCGCCCACGCGCACGCGTGCGAGTACCTGCGATCGGTGCACGACCATGACCGCGCACGCGAAGCTGGTGAGGCCGCTCTCGCCCTCGCGATCGAAGTCGGCGACGAGACGCTGCAGGATCAGGCAAACTTTCAGCTAGGCTGTCTGTACTCGTGGCGGGGAGACGAGCAATGCGCGCTCGGATATCTCGAGGCGGCAACTGCGAAGGCGCCGCCCTTGCCGCCCGTCGGCCCCATCGGGACCCTCACCCCGTACCTTCCCGCGCTCGGGCGGCGCCTCGCCGCTCTGGCCGCGCTCGGTCGGTTCGCGGAGGCTCGACGGGTCGCCGCGGACGCGATCCGTCTCGTCGACGCGGGAGCGAATCCGGCGGCCTTTCCTCTCGCGCAGATCGGCGGCATGTGCGTCCTTCAGGGAAACCTCAACGAAGGCATCGCGCATCTCGTCCACTCGCTCGACATTCAGCGGGAACACGGCTTCGCGGTGGTGCGCGCAGCGTCCATGGCCTTCCTTGCCGAAGCGTACGCGCTCGCCGGCCGTCAGCCCGAAGCCCTCGCGCTCCTGAACGAGACGGCCGACTGGGCCACGTCCATGCCCACGCCCGCGCAGCGCGGAGCCGTGCTCGCGCGTCTCGGATACGCCCTGCTACTCGTCGGCCATATCGAAGACGCGCGGCGGTTCGGAACGTGCGCGCTCGAATTCGCCACGCGCTACGCTGCGTGCGGCACTGAGGCCATGGCGCGACGACTGCTCGGTGAGGTGGCGTTGCATGAAGCGACGTCGTCTGCGGACGATTGTGCTGAAGGGCAATTGCAGCAGGCGCTCGCCCTTGCCGCGACGCTCGTCCTGCGGCCATTGGCCGCGCACTGTCGTGTCGGACTCGCGCGCGTGTACGAGCATCGAGGCAAACACCACGACGCGCGCGAACATCTCGCGAGTGCGATCGGGATGTATCTCGAGATGGAGATGCCGTTCTGGGCCGATCGCGCGCAGGAGCTGCTCGCTCCTCTCGCGTAGACGTCGGGGTGATCGAGGAATCCTGAGTGGCTGCGGTTGCTGGATGGGTCGGCAGATGAGGGCTATGCGGGGCAGATGAGGTCTTGGATTGGGGGTAAGATTCCCTCGAGCGTTCGGGCGGCACACCCAGGCGGCCACGGCCAGACTTAACTTAAACCCAGGCTCGAGGCTAACCAGGACCGGCTCGGCCCCAGGAAAACCAACTCCGATTCCCATTTTCCCAGAAGATTCCCACGTCGATTCCCACCTGATTCCCATGTCTTGAAGTCAGCGGAAGGACTCTCGGGCTAAGTTAGGTGGGATCGGCGATCAGAAGATGTCAATATCGAAGGTAAGGCGAGTCGATTTCGGTGATTGCGGGCCCCTGCAACGATCGAAATCGACCGCACGCCGACCTTCAGACTCCCGTTTCAAGGGGTCCGAGATCTCAGAGGGGCGCGGTCCACGAAATGGCTTTGGGGTATTCCACGCTGAGGTCGCCGGCGGCCGGCTCAATGATCCCGTCAACACCGGGGAAGTGCACCCCGGGGAGCCGATCCACGACGCTACTTGAGGCTCGTGTCACCCCCAATTAGTCCCCTTCCGGGACCGACGCGGGACCCACGCAGGGCGGTCGCTCGACCGTCGCTCGACCCTCGCTCGGCCGTCGCTGGACCCTCGCTGGACCCTCGCTGGGCCGTCGCGCTAGCGCTGAATCAGCGCTGAACTAGCCCTGAATTTTTGACCGCCGCGAGCCGCGCCGGCGCCGGACGAGCGTGCGCGCCCGGGTGATCACCATGCTGAGACCCCGAGGCTGCTGCTAAGCTAAGGTAGCTAATGTGCAAGGACACCCGATAGCATAAAGGCGTACGATGGGGCGTTCCGGTCCTTCGGCACCAGTAGAATCCCCACCCGAATACGCATACGCATCGTCCCGAGTGTGTGGCGGGACTATGCCAGCTCGGCGAGGGTGACGCGACGGCCCAGCGAGGAGGAGCGCTGCGCCGCCTCCACCGTGCGTAGCGC
>WNFC01001747.1_pt1 | contig 23094 bp, 23 predicted proteins | sample 5400541 | NCBI WGS metagenome assembly WNFC01 (sample SAMN13153342, study PRJNA577476) | soil metagenome | isolation source: 120 cm saprolite under Douglas fir tree site 2 hole 2 replicate 1 | place: USA:California | collected 2015-04-18
CTCCGTCCAACGACGGCGACGCTGCACCGATGTGATCACCTCAATCTGACCATTCGTCATGTGAGTATTCCTATGAATACTCACATGACTCACCCGCACACCCCGTCCGCAAGGCGGCCTTCACCGGGGGCATACGCTTCAGCGACAATAGTTGCGGTGAAAGGGCGCGTATGAGCAGTTTGGCCGTCCGCTACGCCCATCAGATATGCCCGCTGAAATCGCTTTTTATCTATTCAGATGATCGCAGATGGGACAAGCTAGATTACTATAATTGTAGATGGATCTCAGCTGTCCTTCTGGGCAACAATATAAACCCAGTTATCGTCACTGTCATAGCCATATTGCGCCTTTTTGTTTCCGACGCTGGCGACGGTGGACAATTTATGGCCGCGCAAAACCTCCAACTCCCGCTGTGGGTCTACGTAGGCAGTAATCGCTGCGAAGCCATCAGCGGGATCGTTTACCAAGGCCACCTGATCCGCCGGTCTAACATGCTGGCGGTGAAAATTTCTTCGCCGATTCCTAACCCGGCGAGGTATCATAGCCGGCCGCCTTAGTGGCAAAAACAATTCCTTCACCCACATGGATTTGATCCAATGCTGAACGCGCGGCCCACGAATATTGTGGGTAGAGTAAATGAAGAACCCACCCGCGCGGAGCAGCTTGGATACGCTTCGGAGAATTTGTTGACGGTCATCGTAGTCAACACAGTCGATCCCATTAAACGAGAAAAAAACACAGTCAAATGGCTCGGAAAACTCAAGCGCTCGAGCATCCATAACGCGAATGTCACTAGCAGGGAACAAACGTCGGGCAGCTTTAACCATGGGTTCCGAATAGTCGATCCCAACATAGCGGCGAAACATTTCGGAGAGCGGCTCCACTGTTCTGCCCGCGCCAACGCCGATGTCGAGCACTGATCCGCGCGCGGACTCCAGTACTTGGGCGATACACAATTTCTCTGGTAAGGTCAGGCCGCGGGTGGCGGCACGAGCATAGATCTCCACTGTTCCGGAGGCGCTGTAGTGATCCTCATTCAAACGCATGCCCAAGCTCCAGCTCAGTGCCACGTATCATGCGACAGCTAGGGGCTTGGCCACATAGCTGAGGTCTTCAGTCGTGTCGGAAATTTGGCATTCCCCAATGCGAAATGCAACAGAAACAATGCGATTCCGAAGAGGTCGAGTTCGTGCGATCCATACTGCGAGATTTGCGCTAGCTTGGCGTTAACTGACCATTCGTGGGGTCACATAGACCAGAGTAGGTTTTGAACTCTCGCTTAACGTTGTAAGCGCTCCACCGATAGCTGTGATCGCGGAAGTGTTGAATCGGACGACGGTCGTCGGTAAAAGACTGCTCGATCGCAAGCCTTTGGAATCGCACCGCGTCGCCATGAGGCATAGCCTTGTCCTCGCGAGGACGCTAAGGCAATATGCGTCGGAAATGAGCACGATGCGCCAGCATATTAAGGAGAGGGCTCTCAGATTGAGCTATCGTACGGGCCTGGATCGCTTATTTGCGAGGGTCTATGGCGGCCTGGGTGCAATTTTCTGCCTACACCGGGTCACCTCCGGCAAGGACGAGTCTCTCGCTCGACAACTCACCGTCACTGCGGATTTTCTCGACCAGGTCATCCGTCACTTCATCGGTGAAGGCAAACGTTTTGCAAGCATCGGCGATGTCGAGAGCACATTGCTCGACCCCGAACGGACAAGCGGACCGTTCATAGCCCTGACCTTCGACGATGGATATCGCGACAACCTGACGAACGCGCTGCCCATTCTCCGGAAGCACGGCATATCGGCCACAATCTACGTGCCGAGCGGCGTTCCAGATCGGTCCTTCGACCCCTGGTGGCTCCGTCTCGAGGAAGCCGTCCTTGCCCGCGCTGAGCTGAAGCTCGATTGGCCCGGCTTGCCGTTGCGTATTCCGACAGCGACATTCGCAGAGAAAGCGGCCGCATATGCGCTTCTAACCCACTATGTGCATTGCGACATCACCAAGAACCGAGCCATTGCCGCGCTGCTCCTGCCAAAGACGGATGTGAGCGACGAATCGCTGGTCGAGGACCACTTCCTCGGTTGGTCCGAGTTGCGCGAGCTCGCCTGCGATCCGCTCGTCACCATCGGAGCCCACACGGTGAGCCATCCGGCGCTCTCGAGCCTGGAGGAGGCGCAGGCCCTCGACGAGATGACGCGCGGCCGGGATCGTCTCGTTTCCGAGCTCGACATTGCAGTGGAGCACTTTGCCTATCCCTACGGGACGAGCGCGGACTGCGGCGCGCGGGAGATTTCGCTGGCACGCAGGGCGGGATTTGGAACGGCGGTCACCCTGCGCAGCGGCAATATCTTCCCTCGGCATCGCGATCATCTCACGTGCTTGCCTCGGCTGTCCCTCGGCGGCGCGCGCGAGCGCATCCAGGACCCGGTATTGGACGTTTCCGGTGCGCCACTCGCGCTGGGATCGCGGTGGAGGGACCCAGTGGTCACTCTCTGATACCGAATGCTTTGGACGAATGACCCACGGTCCTCATCGCCGGGACACCCCTCACCCAATTCTTTCTGTTGCACTGTCGGAGTTGCCCTCTCCCGCAAGGGGAGAGAACGGTACAGGGCGCATCTATGCCCACCGCCCTCGCGGCAGGACGACGGAGGCCCGCTCTAATGCCATGGACGCGGGGCCGGGCGCTCGATGCCGGGGACCACGAGGTCCTCATAGCCTCGCCGGTACAAGGTCTTGGCGAAGGCCTCGCGCCGGCGTTCGGGAATCCCGCTCAAGCGCAGGAGCAATCGATCGCGCAACCTCCAGCCGGGACCGGCCAGGATGTCGACCGTATCATCGTAGAATCCGCTGTGGACCAGTCCGACAAATTCAGCGATCGATTTCTCGCCGAGCTCGGCCGGCAGCTGCTCGAAGATGGCGAGCACGGCACGATTGCGCTTCACGCCGATCCAGCCTTCGTTCGGGCCGCGCTCGTACGACAGCCGCAGATAATCAAGATAGCGAGGACTGAAGCCGTTCCGAGTGCTATCGAGCCAAAACAAGACAAGCCACAAGAACGAGTCGGCGGGAGAGCACGCGAGCGACCGGCCGATCATGTCTCGAAGCGTCCGCATCCGCGTGTCGATGTTGGCAAGATCGCCCGCTGCGAACGTCTCCTCGACGAGTCGAAGTTGGATAACAGCGGCGCTGTGAAGAACGGTCGGCTGACAGCGCTCCGCGTGCTCGATCGCTTCGCCGGAATGCATCAGGTCCAGCAGCGCGTCGATCTTGAAAGGATGGCCCGAGATGATGCGATTCGCGTATCGCTCGATGGACGACTGCTGCGCGACCGGCGAAAAAACAATCGTACCCCAGCCGATCGCCGCGCACCCGAGAACAACCGTAAAGATCCGCGCTGCGGCACTCAGAGGAACCCGCACGCGGCCTATTCCGTATAGCCGTACCGGTGATAATACTTGTTGTGATAGTAGCTTCCGCCATAGCCGCCGTAACGGCCGAGGACCCTCAAATTGGCCTTGTTCAGCACGACCCCGAGCAGCCGCTCGTAGACCTCCCGAGCGTCATTGAGAGCATGCTCGACCACATTCACACTGGTGCGGCCCCATTCCGTGACGAAGATGTAGGAATCGACGAAGTGAGCCGTCGACCGCGCGTCCACGACCGGCGCCAGAGGAGAGAGATCAACAACGACGTAGTCGAACCGTTGGCGCAGATTGTCGAAGAGTTTTTTCGCCGCATCGGAGGCAAGAACCTCATTGGTGTGGGCAAAACGGCTTCTCACATTCGCCGGCAGGAACTTCAGATTGGTGGACGGTTCGGTCCAAACGGCGTCCTCGAGAATCGCCCTGCCGGCGAGCACATCGAGGAGCCCCGCGTTCGCAGTCGGAGCGAGACTGCGGCTGAGCGAGGGGTTTCGAAGATCACCGTCGACCAAGATGACGCGCCCGCCCGAGTGCGATATGAGTTGGGCAAAATTCGTCGCAATCGTGGACTTGCCTTCGTTGGGCAAGGTCGAGGTGACGCCTATGACCTTGCTCAGTTTGCTCACCCCGTCCAGATCCGCCGCTATCTTGATGGAACGCATCGATTCGGTGAAACGCGAAAACGGCGCATCGACGACAGACCAAAGCAGGCCTGAATCGCGAACGATCATCCGCGGGCCCTTGGCATCGGCACCGATCGTGCCCTGCGAGAGAAGAAGCGGCTTGGTAATACCGTTGGTCAACGCCGGCAGCGCGGCAATGCAATTGACCTGCAGCGTGGTCTCGACTTGACTGGTGGATCGAAACACGCGATCGGACAAATCGCGCAACCAGCCGAGCGCAAGCCCGAGAATCCCCCCTCCAAACGCCGTCAGCGCGAGAATAAGGTTGGTCTTCGGATGGCTCTTGCTCAACGGCCGTGAAGCCGCCGTGATAAGGCGCGCTTCGCTGATCGGAAACGACTGCTGCTGCACCGTCTCCATGTAGCGTTGGAGGAAATTGTCGTAAAGCGTGCGGTAGGTTTGAGCAGAGCTTTCGAGCTCACGCAGCACCACCTGAGCCTGATTGGTGGTCTGCGATTCCGCCACCGCTTCGGTCAGCCTTTTCTGGACCTCCTCCTCGCGCTGCTTGGCGATCTCGTAGTCGCTCTTGTAGCTCTCCGCGAGACGTCGAAGCTCGTCGAGAATGGAGCTGCGTATTCCGCGCATTTGATTGCGAAGGTTGACCGCCGCAAGGTGATTCGAGCCGTAGCGGACCGACCAATCGGCCTCGCGATTGGCGAGGTCGAGATATTGCGAGCGCAACTTTGAAACAACGGTACTGTTCAGGGTGTCGGTCACCGTCGCATCGGGCAAATCGGAGCGCAGGATCGATTCGATGCGCGTCAGCCGGGCGCGCGCCTCGGCTACCTGAGCGCGCGCGACGACCAGCTGGCTGTTGATCTCGCCGAGCTGCTGCTCATTGACGAGCCGCCCACCGCCGGAGCCGCCGATGTTGACGATGTTGTTTTTCGCCTTGAATTCGACCACGGCACGTTCGGCGGTCGACGCCTGGTCGCGCAATTCCTTGATGCGATCCTGCAACCATTGGCTGGCACGCCGCGTGGCCTGGTACTTCGCGTTCAGCTGATCCACGACATAGGCATCCGCCACCGCGTTCGCAATCTGCGCGGCGTGCTCGGGGTTGCGCGACCGAAAGCTGATTTCGATAACGTAGGTCAGCCCGGAGCGCTTGACGTTCAACTGACCCTTGAAGGAGCCCATCGCCGCCCTGGCGAGCTCGAACTCCGATCTGTGCTCGTCGGGGGGCCCAAATAGATTTGGGATAAAGTCGGACAGAGCGGAGAGCAGGCCTCCCTGCGGACTAACGAATTCCGGGTCCTCAAAAAGACGCAGCTCCTTGATCACGGCAGCGGCGATATTCTCCGACTTCAGGATCTCGACCTGGCTTGCGACCATGGCGGTGTCGATTGCAAGCTCGCCCATGATCGATTGCTGCTGAAAAAGCTGGACCTTGCGGGTGTCGATGATCATCGTCGCCTGAGCGGTGTAGCTCGACGGCGTGCTGATCACGTAAACGGCGCCCAGACCCATCGTCAGCAACGCGACGAACAGGATGATCGGATATTGCCGGCGCACGAAGCTGGCGAAATAGGCGGAGAGCTCCGCTACCGCCACGTCGCCGGTTGCGCTGGGCGGCAACTTATTGGTCTGGAGCATGTCGGTTCACAACGGGAGTTAACGGCGATCGTTTCATACCAAGCATTGTCCCTGCGGGTCACCGGGGGGCCGACAAAAGCCCCGATGGATATCCGGCGGCGCACACACATGCGCGGCCATTTGAAATCGTCGTTTCCACCCGGCAAGACGATCAATGCGCCCCCCGGTGGTAATCGATGCCCCAATCTTCGTCAGCGCCCTCTCGGACTTTGCTCGGCGCTCGCCGCGCGACGGCGTGACAAAGTCACGGGCTCACGGGGTTGTTCGACGTCGTCGTGAATGTCGTCGATGTGCTCGGGCCAGCCCCGAATGTCGTCGATGTGCTCGAGCCACCCCCGCCCGACACCGTGGACGAAAAGCCGAACGCGTTGGTGCCGGCGCTCCCGCCCGGGATCCCTTGTGCCCCACCGGTGCTGCCGGTGAGGCTGGGCAGAGGATTGGTCTGGCCGCCCACCGCGCCGCCGCCCGCCCCCCCGCCGGCACCGGCGCCGCCGCCGACTGCCCCCAGCTCCCGCTCGCCGGTGGCAACCAAGAACGCAAGGACCACGTCCTGGTCATTGGATCGAGCAATCGCTTCCGGGATCAGTCCCGCGGCGGCCTGGTTCGTCTTCACCAGGATCCTGGCGGCCTGGGCGAGGCCGGCCCCAATGGCGCCTTTCTGCTCCTTGCTGGCGTTCGGCAACAGGCCCACGATCGTGTTGAGCGTGGCCGGGTCCGAAACGGCGAGGTCCCGGATGGCCGTGATCATGAGCGGCCCGCCATTCGGATATTGCTGCAGAATTTGACCGGGATTGGCGAGGAAGGAGGTGGCGGTCAGCCCCGGAGGCTGCTGCGCGGAAGCCTGCTGAGGTGCCGCCGACATGGCGACGACAACTGCCACGATCGCCGCCATCGCACGGAACGACAGCACGGATGCTGGGAAATACATGAACCCGTCTCCCTGTGGAAGAATTTGAAGTTATTATAGCTCAATGACTCCGCCAATCAAACCGCAATTCGACCCCGCCGACCGCATGCCCGGTTAACCTGAATCCGGCATCGGAATGGCGGCGGGTGGGCCATGTATCCATGTGACATTATTACGACACCTGCGGGCGTTGCCTTTGATTACTTCGAGTCGATTGAGCAAGACCTGCGCCAACGAGCGCGAATACTACGATGGCATAGCCGGGGATTTGCAACGAGAAATCGATCATCGAGTGCAGCAGGGCAAGGACCGCAACCGAGAGCGCCGCGACCGGAATGGCGAGGTCTCGGCGGCGGACCTTTGCCCCGCGGATCAGGACCGCGAGGACAATCATCCAGGCCAGCACGACCACCGCGGCCAGGGGAACCCCCACCTCCGCGGCAATCTCGAGCGGCGTGCTATGGGCCCGGTCCCAAACGCCCCACATCGAGATATTCGGGCTCCGGTAGGCCGGGAAACTCCACGCGAAGGTGCCGAGCCCGGTTCCAAACCAGGGATGGTCGGCGATTAGCCGCAAGGTCGAGCGGTACGTCGCAAAGCGGCCCTCGTCCGCGAGGCCTTCCGCGCCGAAACGGCCGCTGACACCCGCGCCCGGAATCTCGAGCAGCACCAGGGCGATCACCCCGCCCACGGCGACCGCCAGCAGCACGCCAGTCCGGCGCGGCAGCTGCCGATAGAAGAACGCCGTGAAAGCCAGGATCAGCGACACGAGCGAGAGCACAACGCCCGCCCGCGAGCCGGTCATGAACATCGCCGCCAGGCAAACGAGCAACATCGAGAACGACAGCACGACTTTGGGCGGCAACTTGGTCAAAAGGCGGCTCGACAGCTCACGCCAACGAATCGGCCCGTGCGGCAGCTGCCGGCGAATGCCCTCCGAGAGGATGACGAGCCAAACGATCGCACACGACCCGAAGTAGACCGCCGCGGTGTTCCGATTGCTGAAAGTGGCCGTGAGATTCGCGAGATGGCCCTGCTTGTCGCGCCAGAGGATCTTCGTCGGATCGATCAGGAACGAGCCGATTCCAAAAACCGCATAAGCCACGCCCGACCATGCCAGAACCTTGATGAGCCCGCGGGCGCGCTTCCGATCGGCGCCGACGACGAACCCGCAGATCATGGCGAGCATCGCGGCGAGCGGCGCGCCCAGCGCGTAGAACGGCTGGTCGCGGGCGATCGACGCCGACGGCGCGAGCGCAACGCCGAGGGCCTCGGATGCTTCCTTCCAGAGCGGGTGCAGCTGCGCGAGCCACGGCTGCGCGGAAAGCTGCTCGTGCAGGACGAAGGCATAACCGAGGATCACCACCGCGGCCATGGCGAGCAGCGCGAGTTGCGCATTGTTTTGCAGCCCCCGCGGCGACGCCACGGCCAAGCCGATGCCGAGCACCATGCACCAAAATGCGATCGTCGCGGGATCGGTCGATCCAAACGGCAACGGCGCCAGCGCGACCGTCGTAAACAGGATCAGAGACGATACCCGATTCGTCCGCGCTGATGACTTTTCCACGCCCGTACCGGCTGGAGTCCAGAACCCGAGGCGACTGACGCACCGTTCCTATGGGGAGTGCGGCGCCAACATTCGGAAGAGATTCCATGCCCGACGCGGCAAATCAACAAAGGACTCGCGCGTGCCTCTCGCACCGTCATGCCCGCGCTTATCGTCGCTTATCGCGGGTATCCACGTCTTGAAAAGCCTGCGACGTCAAAGACGTGGATGGCCGGGACAAGCCCGGCCACGACCACGTGCTGAGTCATCGTCCCAAAGCCATCGGTATCAGTAGTACCTGGGGACGACCGGGGCGCCGAACCTGTAGTTCACGCCGACTTTGACCAAATCGATCGTCTGCCAGATATCGAACTCGAATTGTGTCGCGCCGGGCGCGATCGGTTGCAGGGTCTGCGTGATCCGACTAAAGTGGAGGTGGTCATACTCCAGCTTCACCGACCAGTTGTGGAAGAAGGCGTATTCCACACCGACGCCGACCATCCAGCCCCACCGAGTATCGGCCACGCTCTGGAAGCCTCCGGGGAAGGCGGCCGTCGTCGTAAAGAACTTATCTTCAGCCCAAGCGCCTCCGCCCTTCACGTAGAGCAGCGTGCGATCCCATGCCGCACCCAGCCGGGCCGCAATGGTGCCGACCGAGTCGGTCTTGGAATGATTGACGAACCCGAGGGCGGCAAAGGCCGGATTCGCGTTGGCGTTGGAGCTCTCGAGTCGGGTCCAGCTGGCCTGCACCTCGACGCCCGAGACCCACCAGTCGATTTGATAGTTGAAGCCAACCTGCACCCCGGCAAGCCAGCTGCTCGACCTGTGCGTACCGGCCGACGAGGGACAGCCCGGACAGCCGGCGACGGCATTGATCGCCGACAGCGGAATGAACCAGTCCTTGTTGAACCAGTCGCCGCCGCCGTGGACCCCGATGTAGAAGCCGGTCCAGCTATACACCGGTATGGGAGGCGCCGGCGGCGCGTAGACCTGCTGCGGCCTGACCTCCAAGTCTCCCGCCATGGCGGAGCCTGCGGTCATCACGGCCAGCGCTAATCCAGCAATCAGCTTTCTCATCACAGCCCCCAAAGTTTCAAGCGTCTCACGGTGCAGTCTTGATCAGGGTGCGCAGAATGACCGCATTCTGTGCCGCGACGATCGGATCGTTCGCGGTAGCGGTGATCAACCTGAAGTACTGCATGGCTTTGGCAGCCTCGACCCCAACCGCGTTGGAGGCGTAGATCACGTCCTTGTTTCGCATCTGGAGCTTGGTCGCGAGGAAGTAGCCTGCAGGATCGCGGAAATTGATATTATAGATGACCGGAATGATCGGCCCAGGGAAGCGCGAGCAATCGATGCCGAGCCGCTCGGCAACCTCGCGGGTTTCACCGCGATAGAGGAAGACCGATGCCGGGTCAGCCAAGGTATCGTTGAGCCCGCCAGCCTTGGCGACGCCCTCCGCCAGCGAAATGCGCCAAGCTTCGAAGTTGAATTGGCCCTGTTGGCCGGATGCGCCGAACGCCACGAAAGTTTGCGGCTCGCGGTAGACATAAATCGTATCGTCCGGATGTGCGAAGATATTGTTTGCCGGCTCGTAGACTAGCGCACCGAACGGCACCGTTGCACGCCGTCCTTCCCGTTCCAGCATCACCCAGGTGTCGAAGCCTTGCCCTTTGGGGCCGCCCGCACGCGTGATTGCATCGAGGAGTCGCTCACCGGCGGCGCTCGCCGGGAAGCGGTTCGGCGTGTTGACTTCACCGAGCACGCTGATCAGCGACGTTCGTTGCTCGATCAGTGCAACGACAGCCTGGGGCTCGATCGCCCGGTTCCTCAGAGCATTGACGATCTCCTGTTGCACCTCTGAAGGAGTGTGGCCCCGTGCGACGATCGCACCGGCATAAGGAACGGAAATATTGCCGCTGCTGTCGACGTTTTGATTTGGCAGCGTGATGAAGTTGCCAGGCCGGACGCCAGCTTCGATCGGAATGAACAGGCCGCCGGCGGCGGCCTCGAATATGGTCACGCTCACTACATCGCCGACGCCGAAACGAATTTCCCTGGGTGGACGCCGGTCGGGGAATTCATTCACCAGCCGCCGCGTCTGCAACGACAGAACATCGATTGTTTGGGGGGTGACACGGACGACGGCAAAGGGCAGCCCTTCCGGATCTCTTTGTTCGCCGGAGCGGATGGCGTCGCTGGCGGGCCCGGAGGTGGGCAGAATCGAGCAGCCGGCCGATACGGCCAAAATGCTCAGGAGGGCCAAGCCCCCAACGATCCCCCGCACACCCATGACTTTTTTACCCACGCTCCCCGAGGAAATTCGTACCACGAAGAGGTGAACAGCGACAACGTCACTCGACGGTGAAAGCGCGCGTTTTCTATGGTTAATACTGAGGTTTATGAGGGATGTTGCATAAAGGTCACGCTTATCGAAGTCGGAAGCCCATGACCTAGGCACACTGCACAAAATCCAGATCAACGAGAGTCCAGTTGTTCCCCATTGTTCGGCGCCCCCTCTTTGGCAAGGCAGGCGCGGTAGTAGGCCTGCCGCAATCGCGCGACAGCCGGGTCACCCGGCTTGTAGGCTGCCCAATTCTTCGGACGCGGAAATTGCTGCAGCGTCAAGGCGTGGCATTTCCGGGCAAGCGCTTCACTCAGGGCCGCGGCCGGCCCGAGGGATGAAAACAACGGAACAGCGATGAAGGTGATGGCGCAGCCGATCCGTCGCACGCTCGATCCCATTTCCGAAGACAGCAGCCGCGGCTCGGAGCGGTCTCGCCGTCGGCGGATCAGCGATAGCCCCATCCGGTAAAGCTATAGGCTCCCCAGTACCTGAGCCCCCCATAGGGCCCGTACGCACCATAGAGCGGCCAACAGGAGTACCGATCGGTACAGACGATCCGGCAACGCCATCCACAGGGCGTGTAGGGGCCGCATTTGGGACCATGACAGACGTGCCGGACCTTGTGTCGCGCGACAGGCATCCCATCGGCGGCGGCATCCGGCGTCAACCACCCAGAACCCGCGAGCACGAACGCGGCGGTCACCGCCAAAATGACCTTGCGCATGACGCCTCCTGCCCTTTGTTCGGGATCGCAGAACGTTACGATCGTATATGGCACCAGAAAAAACGCAACCTCATGAGGGGCAGATCGATGGCCGCATTCAAGGCGATCATAACCGATGGTCAAAAAATAGGTCTACGCAGCTTGATGTGACAAGAAGCGGACCTCTGCGATGGAGTGCATCGAGGTTTTGCACGGCTCGGCCAGCCGAACCTGTTGTTTTTTGGCAACTCGTGGAAAAAATCCTCGCCGGCGTAGCGCCCCGGCTCGCATCTCTATCTATGACTGGACTTCCCCGAAGTCGACTAATCTTCGCTGTGGTACGGAGTTTCCTGAAAACGAACCGGCTGGTATCATTGCAGACTGTCCCTTTCGGCGAGAGCTGTGGCTGTCCTGGAACTTCCATGTCACGGCGCAAAACGGGCAAGCGCGCAATTCGATGAGGCTGGAGCAGCGGTCATGACCCGAAGATTGACGACTATTGTTGCCGTGATTCTCGGCTGCTCTGCGGCTGCTGGATACGCCGAGGAAAAAACACGCCGGCTGTCGTGCACCGGCGTCATGATCGAGCCCGCTGCCGTGTCGCAGTCTCCCAAGACGGCACAATTAAGCCTTGGCTCCCAGCGCACGGTCGCAATCGATCTCGGGCAGGCCGACATCAAAGCCCGCGTCATCAGCGACAACAAGATTCAGCTCAAATTCCGAGCCAAGGATTTCGTGGGAGAGTTGTTCCACTACACCAACGATCTGTTCTTAATCTACCACTCAGGCCATCTCGCAAGGCTGACGTGTAAATCCGAAAGCTGATCGGCCAAACGGGAGACGGTTCGCCCGGTCAAGATAACGGCGGGTGCCTATGCCGGCAGGCGACGGCGGTTCATCTCGCAACAAGACAAGATGATTGCACTGCTACCGAGAAGAGTTCGTGCGCCTCCGCGCTGCGCACGTTGATGGTCCAGCCGGTCCACTCATCGTCCGCTTCCATGGCCAGATCCAGCGCAATAAGTTTCCGCCAGCCGCAACGCTAGCCAAGGCCAGCGTCGGCCGGCAGCCGCGGACTCGATCCGCCGTCCTTGCCTGCCATGCGCGCCGACGATATCAGGGAGTTAAAGCCGCAATTAGAATTTTTGCAGACGCACCTTGCTCAACGGCTGTCAAGCAGTGAACGACGCCGGCAAATCGGTCGATACGCCCACGACCAGGACGGGATTTCACGCCGCCCGCTCGCTGATGGCGGCCGCGATCATCCTGTCGGCGCTCGGATCGCGGCCGGCTGTTGCGGAGAGCCAAGGCGGCGGCCCGCTCGAGCGCTGTCGCGCGATGCCCGAGGAGGCCATGCGCCAGCGCTGCTTCGACGAGGCGATATCCAATCCCGCCCACCGCGCCGGCCCGGACTCCCCGAATGACGGAACTTGGCGGCTCGTCCGCACGCCAAATCCGCTGGGCGGGCCCGAAGCCGTTTCCATCATGCAAACTCCCGATCCGTCACGCTCGGATATCGAGCTGGCAGGACTGATGTTGCGTTGCGCGCAATCCGGTTACGACGTCCTTATCGTCTTTCTGAAGCCATTTTCGCCGCGGATCCACCCCAAAGCGAGGCTGACGGCGGGTGGCGGCACGGCCGAGTTCGAGGCTACGGTCCTCCCTCCGGGCGCCGCAATCTCGCTGCCACGCGAGGCCGCCGCATTGATCGACAGGCCGGGGCAGGAAGAACTCGCGCTCGAAGTCCACGGAAACGATACCCCGATCCGGGGCGTCATATCGCTCGCCGGGGTTCGAGCCGCGCTTGCGCTTCTCGCCGCGAGCTGCCCTTCGCGCTGAATGGCGCCACGGCAGCGACCCGCCATTTCGGCCGCGGGCAGGAGAATCGTTAACACAAAATTAGTGCCCGGCATGGGAGCTTGTCGACGCCTTCCGCCTTCGACACGGTCCCGTCAACCATGACGCTGCTTGTCATTGTCAGCCTTCTGGCCGGAATGGCGTTGAGCCAGCGATACAAGGTGCTGATCCTGCTTCCGGCGATCGGCGTTGCGATCGGCGTTGCGGTCGCAATCGGGGTTGCGCGCGCCGATCAGGCCTGGTCGATCATCCTGTCGGCCGTTTCCATGACGGCCTCACTGCAGGTCGGATATTTGCTGGGGATCGGGCTGCGGCTCCTGGTCGATGCTGAAACGGCAGCCGGGCTCTACCGAATCCATAATCCCTGACCGCGGTCATGGATACCGGCTCGCCGCTTCGCGGCGCCCCGCAATGACGCGGCCCGAGTGAGCCATCAGACACGCCACGCCAGGTCGCCAGACCTGCGGTCAGCGGCTACGAAAACACGACCCAGTCCCCGGGCTGGCGATAGAGCCCGGCGGGCAAATCACGTTTGGCCGCAACGGCTGATTGGAGCCACGGAACCGGGGGTCGTTGTAAAAGTAGCCGCCTGTCTGCGGGAACGGCTTGGCCCAGTCCGAACCAAACGGAGAGTTCGACGACCTCGGCGTGGGCACGCCGGTCGATTGCTGGGTGCCCTGGGCATAAGCCGGCGCCGCGAGCACGAGGGCCAGGAAGGCCAAACTCATCATTGTTCGCATGATCGCACCTACATCCGGATATCGCTCCATGTAGGCACGAGCCGGCCGCGGCAAAAGTGCCAAGGCACAACGGTCTCGGTTTGCCCCCCACGTGATGTGAGACTTCGTCCGCTGTGTTATGGATAGGTCACGACGAGAACATTATTCCCTGATGCCGACGTGAACTCAGCCCGCCTGATTCTCATTTCCCTGATCTGCGCCGTGCCCGCAATTCTGCTCCTCGACGGGCCGATTCTCCAAGGTCTGATCCCAGCCATTCTCGCCGTCGGGATCGCCGTCGTTGCCGGCACGATTCGTCAAGGCGAGGCGGGTTTCCTGCTCTCGAGCCTTCGCCCTGTCGTCGCATTGGCGGTTATTCCCGCGGCTTGGATGCTCATCCAGATCGTGCCGCTGCAGGGCGTCGGCTTGGCGCATCCGATCTGGCAGAGCGCGGCGCAGGCGCTCGGACATCCGATCAGCGGCTCGATCAGCATCGACCCCGGCGCGACCGTTCTCGCCCTCGGCCGCTATCTGTCCGCGCTCGCCGTCATGCTGTTGGCGGCCGCCGTCGGGGGCGACCGCGGACGGGCGGAGGGGGTCTTGTTCGCGCTGACGGCGGCCACCGCCTTGGTGGCTCTGGTGATGATCGGCCACGATTTCATGGGATTGGCGTTTCTGAAGGACAATACCAGCCACCGCGCGCAGGCAAGGGCGTGCGCTGCGCTCGGCATCATCGTCTCGGCCGCCGCATGCATCCGCAGTCTCGAGCGATATGAAACCAGCCAGCTGCGCGCGGACCGATCGACGGCGACGCTGACGCGCGCATCCATAGCCGGCGCGGCTGCCCTCGCGCTCTGCGCGGTCGCGCTCATGCGGGAGATGACCGGCAGCCTTTTATTCGCCATTGCGTATGGGCTCGGCACGCTCATCGCGGTGGTCGCGATCCGGCGCATCGGCCTCGGGCTTTGGGGACGCCTGGCAATCGCAACGACCGCAGCGGCCGTCGCGGTGGCCTTGATCGGAACCTCGGCGCGCGTGCGGGCCACCGATTTGGCGCTGGCATTCGCGCGCGGCCAACCGGAGCTGGTATCGGCCAGCCAGCGCATGTTGGCCGATGCTCCGTGGATGGGAACCGGCGCCGGGACGTTCGCCGCGCTCCTGCCGATCTACCGCGACGCGGGCGACGCCATAACGGACGCCGGGGCGCCGACCGCGGCCGCGGCGATCGCGATCGAGCTCGGGCGGCCGATGCTGGGGGCGATCGTCGTCGCGCTGACGGTTGGAATCGTCGTCTTGCTGCGCGGCGCATTCCAGCGTGGCCGCGACTCGTTCTATCCGGCAGCGGGAGCGGGCTCCGCCTTATTGCTGTTGCTCTTGTCGTTCTGCGACAACGGCGTACTCGGCAGCCCGGTCGCGATCTGTGCGGCAGCAATCCTCGGTCTCGCCTTTGTGCAACGCCAAGGCCGCGCGAGTGCGTAAATAGGACAGCTGGAGACGGGATCGGGCCGGGGTTGCATCGGGCGCGGATGCCGCAAGATTGATGGTCGACCAGAACTTCGGATTGTCCGGCGACTGCGCGCGGACCCAGCGGTACCGCGTCATCGCGACCGGCCGAACGTCATAGTTGAGATTGTCCAAAACCAAGTCGCCCTCTTTCGTGCGCACGACCAGAACGAGGTGATGCTCGCCCGATGCGACGACTACCTCAGAAAGGATCAGCGCGCGTGACGGCCAGCCGCGCACGAGCAGCTCATGACGTTTTGTGACCGCGTAATCATTGCAGTCCCCCGCGCGCGGAGAGATCAGCCACCTCTCCGCCACCACGCCGCCAAAATTTCGTTGCGGGACAATGGCTTGGTTGACCTTGCGGTTCACGCTCACGAGCTCCGCCCCGAGTTCCGGCGTCAGCGCGATCGGCTGGAGCCGAAAGCTGCGGCGGACTTGACAGTCCGCGGGATATTGCAGACAGAACCGCGCATGCGCCAAGGGCGGCAGGGCCGGAACGTCGAACACAATGCGTTCCGAATGCGCCTTGAGCATGAGCGGGAAGGAGAAGAACGCAGCATGCGCGGAAGAGGCCAAACATGCCCCGACGAGCGCGGTACTGGCCACGACGACTTTTGCTCTTGCAAACATCATTGCTATCCCCGAAACGCCTGCTTGGCGTATCCGATACCCAAAATGTTCTGCGATCCGGTTGGGGCCGATCGTAAAAATCGAATCAGAATCCTTGGAAATTGTCAGAGCTGTGTTAACTAGGCCGGGAGCCGGCTGTTCGACGAAGCTTTCGTGATTGCGAAGCCAAGAGGCTGAAAATTGGTATGGGAATCACTGCTGGCACGCAGAAGCAAACGGGGCCCGAGGACGCCTGACGGCGTTCGTATCTACGCGGTCGGTGACGTCCACGGGCGCGCCGATCTGTTGTCTCAGCTGCTGGCGGGCATCGACGCGGATGTCGCCGCCTATCCGGCGTCTGGAGTCATCGAGGTGTTCATCGGCGACTACATCGATCGTGGGCCGCAATCTCGCGAAGTATTGGACATCTTAGTTTCGCGAAGCGAGCGTCGCCAGATTGTCTGCCTCAAAGGAAATCACGAAACCTACATCCCGGACTTTCTGCGAAGCCCGGCAATCCTGAGCCAATGGAGATATTTTGGAGGGCTCGAAACGCTGGTGTCGTACGGATTGACGCCCTCCATCAATCCGGATGAGCACGAACAGCGAGAGCTCGCGGAAGCGTTCGACCGCGCATTGCCGCATCGCCACCGCCGTTTCCTCACGAGCTTGAAGAGCTCGCTCGCGTGCGGTGATTACTTTTTCGTTCATGCCGGAGTTCGGCCAGGCATCCCGCTCGCGCAGCAGCAGGAGCGGGATTTGTTGTGGATCCGGGAAGACTTCCTGCTGCACGAAGAGGCCTTCGGTAAAATCATCATTCACGGACACACGCCAGTGAGAGAACCGGATGTCCGCCCCAACCGAATCAACATCGACACCGGCGCTTATGCGACCGGACAGTTGACCTGCTTGGTATTGGAAGGTGAGGATATGACGTTCATTTGAAGCGACCACTCATGAAGCGACCACAGATGGGACCTCGACAGCCTTTGGCGACAGCCACATGCCCTCAGTAGCTCGAGCTCACGTACTGTTCCGCCTCACGATGCTGGGTTTTGCATCAGTGCTGGCTGGACTGTCTCTTTGGATCTTGCTCCCTGAGGCAGCCCGCTCCAGCGTCCGTCGGCTTCCGACGAACTCGGAGTCCGCGGTCTTGGCTGCGACGGAACGGGCGCGCGCCAGCTGGGCCGCGAACTTTGCCGGCATTCGCGGCGACCTGTGGACCGAGGCCGCCTTCACTTATGCGGCATCCCTGTGGCCCGGCGCGGAACAGGGCGCCAATGGCAGTGCGTTGGCCAGCGACGCTGGTACGATCGTCGATCGCGCGCTCAGATACGCCCCGCATGAATCAGCCGTCTGGCTACTCGCGGCAAGTCTCGCGTCCCGCTTCAAGGGGTTAACTTTAGAACCCGCTTCAACCCTGAAGATGTCTTACTACACGGGGCCGAACGATGTTTATCTCGTTCCGTTACGCCTGTTTACGGCAACGCACTCAAGTGCTCTGACCGACAGCGACATCCAGCAACAGGTGCAACGCGACGTGCGAATGATCCTGACACGCTGGCCCGACCTCAAGCCGGCGCTGGCAGTCGCGTACAGGGATGCCGAACCGACCGCCCAACGGTTCCTTGAAGCTGCGGTCGCCGAGACGGATCCTCGCTTCGCCGAAACCATGCGCACGCGTGTCGATCGATAATGGGTGGGAAATCGATCCTGGGCAGACTTTGACGCTTGCCCAAGCTTGGGCACCTGCAAATCGCGAAATCGGAATCAGCTCTTGCCAATCATGACGAAGGTCTTGCGCGCGCTGGCATGGATGCTACTCGTCGGCATTGCCGTATTGTCGTTCGTGCCGCCGTCTTTTCGACCGCTGACGGGCACACCCCACAATGTCGAGCACTTCGGGATCTTCATGCTGTGTGGGATGAGTTTCGGTCTCGGTTACCGCTTTGCGCATCTTCGTCAGGCGATCGGCCTTGCGGCATTTGCCGGCGCGATCGAAATCGCGCAGGTTTGGGTTCCTGGCCGGCACCCGCGGATCAGCGACTTTCTGGTCGACGCGATCAGCGCCGGTGTCGGCGTGCTTGCGGCTTGGCTCACGTTGAAAGCGACGAGATGGGAAGGTGGTCCGCGCGACAAGCCTGCCGGCATCGAGCTTTGGCGGCCATGAGGAAGCGACTTCGCTCCGGTCGCCTGACGTATGGCGCCGGGCCCGCTTGAACTTCCGCGGACAATCTGCGCGCCCACAAAAACGAAGGTACGCAGGACCATCGGATCATCGAGGCAGCTGGAGCCGAGTTGCTGCTTGCCGCCCTACTCGCCGGACCTCAATCCCATCGAGCAGGCATTCGCAAGCTCAAGGCTCATCTCCCCAAGCAAAAGAACGCAACGATCGTTACGTGATGCCTGTCGAAGCACTCATCCTTCGCGATTGCTGGCGCCCAGATTTCAGTTTTTCCTCAGTTAACATCAAAAAACGACTAGTAATGACAAAAAACATCTGCCCTATTAATCCAACCCAAGACGACTGCAGAAATTCCTTGCCGATGAGCTGCGGCAAGCGACAGCTACGGAACGTTGCAAAGCAATAGCGAGGCTTCAGTGATGCCAATTTGTTTGCAGCCTTAGACACAGTCTCTCCCCAATCACCGTGTTGGCACCAGTACGCGAATGCGCTTTGGTTGGGCACTACGTGTAGGGCGTCGCTCACGACCATGCCAAAATCGGGCTGACTGACGTAGTCGAAAGAACCCGCGAGGCGTTCGGCAAGCGAAGCCCGGGGCACAGCGGTCCTAATGGTCAATTTTAAATCGGGCCAACTGCACCGCAATGCATTGAGAATCGGCACACTAATAGCAGCATGGCCGCAGCCCTGACCAGACAAATCGACGACGAGATGACCCCGCATGAGTCAATTTTCTTCTGCTCTTGGAATCGGATCGACCGATAGACCATTTCACATTGACGAGCTACCCGGTTAATTTGTACATGTCCGGCGTGTAGGCGCGGCCGACAACAGGGGTGCGATGATCTAAATCTTGCGGACATATGGCAGCGCATCTGTGGTCCAGTAGGCCGATTCCTGCGCGGTTCAAGCGACTGAGAATTTTAGCTCATGGCAACGAAAGCGATCGACGCGTCGTCATACGATACGAGGCCGCGGCTCATTGGCGTCGGAACATTCCGCGCCTCCGCACGAGCAAAGCAGCTCGTGATGGAGGCGCTCGATAGTAATCGTCTTTCCTATGGTCCGATGACACAGCGGTTCGAGGCCGAATTCGCGAGGCTGCACGGAAGCCGCTTCGGTATCATGAGCAACTCCGGCACAAGCGCTCTACAACTGGCTTTGCAAGCCATGAAAGAGTTGCACGGATGGGATGACGGCGACGAAGTGATCGTGCCCGCGCTGACGTTCGTCGCCACTGCCAATATCGTGCTGCATAACAGGATGGTCCCTATTCTCGTTGACGTCGATCGCCGTCACTATGATATCGACCCGAACCTCATCGCGCGGGCAATCACGCCAAAAACCCGTGCAATCATCCCCGTGCATGTGTTCGGGCAGCCGGCCGACATGGCCCCCATCGTCGAGATCGCCAAGGCGCACTCGCTCAAAATAATCGAAGATTCCGCGGAAACGATGTTCGCAAACTATGGCGGCAGGCGCGTCGGCAGCCTTGGCGACATCGGGTGCTTTTCCACCTACGTGGCGCACCTCATCGTCACCGGAGTGGGCGGCATCAATACGACATCGGAGCCTGAATACGCGATCAAGATTCGCTCGCTCCTTAATCATGGTCGCGATTCGATCTACCTCAGCATCGACGACGACGATGACAAGCTGGACCACGAGCTGCGCATCATTATCGAGCGGCGTTTCAAATTCACTTCGATCGGCCACAGCTTTCGAGCGACCGAAATGGAGGCAGCGCTTGGACTGGCTCAGCTGGAAGACTGGCAATCGGTGATCAACCGCCGCCGCCGCAATGCCGCAGTCCTGACTCGAGGCCTGAGCCGATTCGACAACTATCTGCAGATGCCGGACGTTCGCCCGGGCTCCGAGCACTCTTTCATGGTGTATCCCATCGTCTTGCGCGATCAAGACAAGCGGGAGCTTGTCGAATTTCTCGAGCAGAACGGTATCGAGACCAGGGACATGCTTCCCCTGACAAATCAGCCGATTTACCAGCGCCAGCTCGGCTGGCGGGAAGATGATTTTCCGATTGCCAAGTGGATCAATCGAAGCGGATTCTATTTGGGTTGTCACCAAGACCTGTCGGATATCGATCTCGAATATATCATCGAAACAGTCGACCGCTTCTTCCGTGGTACGCGCTCCCAATTCTTTGAAGGCGTCACATTGGCGCTGTTGGCGGATCATCGGACGACCGCTGACGTATTTGATCTTGATGCGGTTCCGGATGAATTGTTTGCAGAGACGGTCGTAATCGATTCGGGCATGGCCGAGACGGCCAGAAAAGCATTCAATCAAAAAGGGGTTCGGATTGTCGAAACGGCTGGCCGGGACGAGATGTCGGTGATTTCTTCTGCGGAGACTATGCCGAAGTTCGAGACGATCGTTGTGTTTCCACTCAATGGCCAATGGGATCCGAGGGACATTCCCCGGCTGGTGATGGTGCTTAACCGTGGCTACGACATGGTCATTGCATCCCGGTTCATCATGGGCGGAGAGCGTCAGGGACAACGTGGCAGATTGCGCAGCCTGGGAAATCGCGTTTTCAACCTGCTGGCGAATTTGCTGTTTGCTGGGAACTTGAGCGACGGCTTCAGTTCTTTTCGTGCCATTCGTCGATCGAAGCTTTCGGCACTGAGCCTGTCCGGGCGGGGTCTGGCAATATTCTTTGCCCTTTCGATCGCAGCCATGAAAAGCGGCTGGAGGATTCAAGAGATCCCCACCGTTGAAGTGACCAAATCGACCGGCCAAGTCATTAGTGACAGTTTCTCGAGCGCCCTCCCTGCACTTCTGATTCTCGTGAAGGAACGGTTGTCTCGACGCCGCTGAGCCAACTCCACGATGAGGAGACATGGAGTGGATGCTTTGATGTGCATGCTCGTTCGCAATGAGCGAAAATGTCTGGAGGTCATGCTGCCATCGTAGCCGAGGCCGGGACGGGTGGCGGGCTTCGACCGACTTATCGCCGTAGACGGCGGTTCGACCGACGGTACGCTGGAAATTTTGCGTGCGTTCGGGATCGAGGTGATGACGCAAAGTCGCCCCGGCAGAGGGGCGGCGTGTATCGAGGCAATCGAGACCCACGAAGCCGAGGCGTATTTGTTCTTCTCGCCCGACGGAAACGAAGATCCTGCCGATCTTGCGAAATTTCGCCCGCATTTGCTTGAGGAAGCCGATCTCGTCATCGCATCGCGAATGATGCCAGGGGCGGTGAATAGGAGGACGGCCAACTGCTCAAATTTCGTAAGATTGCGAACCTCACGGTCGGGGCGAGGCCGTTCACTAGGAGGCCGCATGCGAAGCATTCCGCGAGGCGCGCGATCGGCGTGGGATCAACAAGCGGCAGGGACAACCATGCATATGCGGAAGACGATTGCCGCGGCCGCCTTTTCGGCGGCGTTCGCCGTTGTCGCGCCGGCGGGCGCCCGGGCCGACGACGTGCGGTTCGTGCTCGACTTTCTGCTGCAGGGCCAGCAGTCGGCGTTCGTGCTCGGCCGCGAGCGCGGCTATTACCGCGCGCAGAACGTCAACCTCGCCGCCTTCGATCCCGGCCGCGGCGGCGCCGATTCCATCACCAAGGTGGCCAGCGGCACCCACGACGTCGGCTTCGGCGATCTCAGCGCCATGATCGAGTTCAACGCCAAGAACCCCGGACGCGAGCTCATTGCCGTGCTGCTGGTCTACGACCAGGCGCCGCTCAGCCTGATCTCGCTCCGGAAGACCGGCATCGAGAAGCCCGCCGACCTCGTGGGCCGCAAGGGCGGAGGGCCGACCGTCGATGCCACCTACCGCCTGTTCGACGTCTTCGCGCGCGTCAACGGCATCGATCCCGCCCGCGTGCAATGGGCGAACGTCCAGCCGCAGGTCCGCGAGCCGATGCTCGTGCGCGGCGAGATCGACTTCGCCGCCGCCTGGGTGATGACGGCGGTGCCCGCGCTGCAGGGGCTCGGCGTGAAGCGGGAGGACCTCAACGTCATGATGCTGCGCGACCACGGCGTCGATCTCTACGCCAACGCGGTGTTCACCACGCCCGCGTTCGCCAGGGCGCACCCGGAGGCGGTGCGCGGCTTCGTCAAGGCGACCATCCAATCCTGGCAGAACGCGGCCGCCGATCCCGATGCCGCGATCGCCGCCCTCAAGCGGGCCGAGCCCCTGTCGGACCCGGCGGTCGAGCTCGGGCGGCTCAAATGGGCGCTCGAGTTCGTCGTCACGCCGAGCGTGAGGGAGACCGGTCTCGGGCACGTCGATCCGGCGCGCCTGCGCAAGCACATCGACGTCGTCACCGACGGGTTCGGCCTGCCGCGCCGGTTGCCGCCCGAGCTGGTGTTCGATTCGAGCTTCTTGCCGCCGGCGGCCGAGCGCAAGATGTAGAATGATTTGAATAATGATCGCGGAATGCGGTGAGAGCCGAGTGGACTCCGCCAAGCCGAACATGCGAGTTGCTGTCGAGCGCAAGAGTTCGAATGCTTTGAACATGCGATGACGCAAGCCGCGCCAACCAATCTCATCCGCTGGTATTACTTGTGGTATGTGGCGGTTGCGCTTGCCGCCATGATCGCCGTGATCGCGAGCCATCACCTCTGGTCGCTGAACTTCGTCCATGTCTTCTGCGGCCTGTTGTGGACCGGGATCGATTTGTTCATGGGTTTCGTGCTCGGCCCGATCCTGCGGAGGATCGATATTCAGGCCCGCAAGGCCGTGCTCCTGCAACTTACGCCGCGCACGCTGTTCCTGATGCCGACGCTCGCGATCATCACCGGCACGACCGGCTGGTATCTAGCCGAGGATATGGGCTTCACTGCGCTGAGCTGGCCGCAATACGGATGGGTGGTGGCGGCGCTCGCGCTTGTCATCCTGATGACCATCCAGGGGCTTGGCTATCTGTTGCCCGCGAACCTGCGCGTCTGCCTGGAGCTGCAGCGCGACAATCCCGACAGCGCCAGGATCGGCAGGCTGACGAACCGCTATTTTCTCGCCGTCGCGTTGCAGGGCATCATGCAAG
>WNFC01004347.1_pt1 | contig 23092 bp, 8 predicted proteins | sample 5400541 | NCBI WGS metagenome assembly WNFC01 (sample SAMN13153342, study PRJNA577476) | soil metagenome | isolation source: 120 cm saprolite under Douglas fir tree site 2 hole 2 replicate 1 | place: USA:California | collected 2015-04-18
ACGGTGTGGCCTTCATGGTAACTTCGACGGCTCCGAGCATCACCAGCCTGAATCCTACGTCAGGAGTTGTAGGTACTTCCGTTACGGTTGCCGGCGTGAATTTCGGCGCGAGTCAGGGCGCCAGCACAGTGACGTTCAATGGAACGACAGCGACACCCACAAGCTGGAGCGCCACGAGCATCACGGTCCCAGTGCCCACGGGGGCCACAACGGGCAACGTGGTCGTCACCGTTGCAGGCATGGCCAGTAATGGCGTGAACTTTACTGTCACCTTGCCGCCCCCCAGCATCACCAGTCTCACTCCCGCGTCAGGAGCCGTAGGCACTTCTGTGACCATCGCGGGTGCAAACTTCGGTGCGACTCAGGGCACCAGCACCGTTACATTTAACGGAACCGCCGGAACACCTACGGGGTGGAGTACTACCAGCATTACAGTCCCAGTGCCGACCGGAGCCATGACCGGCAATGTCGTCGTCACCGTCGGCGGACAAGCCAGCAACAGCCTGAGCTTTACGGTTATAGTGCCGCCGAGCATTACCAGTTTGAATCCGACATCGGGCTCCGTCGGTACTCCGGTCACAATTGCGGGCGCGAACTTCGGTGCCACACAGGGAACTAGCTCAGTCACATTCAATGGCACGGCCGCAACTCCCACAAGCTGGAGCGCGAGCGGCATCGTCGTTCCCGTGCCAGCCGGTGCAACCACTGGCAATGTGCTAGTCACCGTCGGAGGCCAGGTCAGCAACGGCTCGAACTTCACGGTGACTACGTCGACGGCAGGGATCGTGCTCGTCCAGCACCGCAGCAAGGACGCCGGCACCACCGCTTCTTCGACCTTGGCGTTTAATTCCAACAATACCGCCGGGAACTGGATTGCCGTCGTTGTTCGCGCGGGCAGAGCGGGACAAGTTTTGACAGTTTCGGACACGCGCGGAAATTCCTACCACCCCGCGATTCAATTTAACGTCATCACAGACACGCCCAATGGCGACACGCTCGGAGTTTTCTACGCCGAAAATATCGCCGGCGGGGCAAATACGGTTACGGTAACCGACAGTATCAATGGCAGTACCCTACGGTTCGCCATCCTCGAGTACTTGGGTGTCGCGCTCGCGAATTCGCTGGATGTGATTTCCACGGCGCAGGGAACCAGTGCGACAGCCAATAGCGGCAACGCTTTGACGACCGCTGCCGGCGACTTGCTGCTTGGTGCATTCCTTACGGGCAATCCTGCAACTTTCACCGCGGCAGCGGGATACAAGGTCGAAGAAGCAGTTCCCGCATCTCCGAACACCAAGCTTGCCGCGGAGGACCAGATTCAGACGGCAGCCGGAACGGTTTCGGCAGGCGTCACTTTTGGCGCATCGGATAGCTGGGGTGCTGGACTCGCCGCATTCAAGGCTGCTAGCGGTGGCGGGGCCTCCGGTCCGACGATCTCGAACTTGAATCCGACTTCGGGCGTCGTCGGTACGGCCGTAGTCATCACCGGCTCAAACTTTGGCGCCACCCAGGGATCCAGCGCCGTCACGTTCAACGGCACGACAGCGATACCTACGAGTTGGAGCGCGACGGGCATCGCGGTTCCGGTTCCAACGAGCGCGACGACTGGCAATGTCGTCGTCACCGTCGCCGGAGTGTCGAGCAACGGAGTCAGCTTTACGGTCCTCGTTCCACCAAGCATCACCAGTTTGGCGCCGAATTCGGGAACGGTCGGAACGTCAGTGACGATTGCGGGAGCGAACTTCGGAACTTCGCAGGGAACGAGTGCGGTTACGTTCAATGGAACGACAGCAGCCCAGGCGAGTTGGAGCGCAACGAGCATCGCGGTGCCGGTGCCTGCGGGAGCGACGACTGGCAGTGTTGTTGTCACTGTCGGAGGTCTGGCGAGCAATGGTGTGAACTTCACGATTGTTGTTCCGCCAAGCATCGCCACCCTGACCCCAAATTCCGGAACAGTCGGGACGTCAGTGACAATCGCGGGGGCAAACTTCGGCGCAACTCAAGGCACCAGTACGGTCACGTTCAACGGTATCGCCACGACGCCCACCAGCTGGAGCCCAACGAGCATCGCGGCCCTGGTTCCGAACGGCGCGACCACCGGTAACGTCGTCGTGACGGTCAACGCCGCGGCCAGTAACGGCGTGACGTTCACGGTTACTTCGCCGGGTCCGACTCTTACTTCGCTCGGCTTGACCCAGGGTCCCGTGGGCGCGACCGTAACGATCACCGGAACAAACTTCGGCGCGACTCAGGGCACGAGCACGGCCACGTTTAATAGCACCGCAGGAACACCTACCAACTGGAGTGCCACGAGCATCGACGTGCCGGTTCCCGCCGGAGCAACGACTGGAAATGTTGTTGTGACCGTTGGCGGCGTGGCCAGCAATGGCCTGCCTTTCACTGTCACCCCGCCGCCAAATATCACGAGCATTAGTCCGACGTCGGGACCCATCGGTGCTGTCGTCACCATCAACGGCACAAACTTCGGTCCCACGGTCGGTACAAGAGTGAGCGGCGTAACCTTCAACGGCGTATCCGCAAGAACAAACAGTTGGAGTGATACTCAAATCCTCGTTCCCGTACCAGCCGGCGCGACCACTGGAAACGTGGTCGTGTCGATCAGCGGCGTTGCGAGCAACGCCGTTCTCTTCACTGTCACGTCAGCCCCAGCGGTCACCAGCGTGAGCCCGACAGGTGGACCCGTCGGTACATCGGTCACCATCACCGGTACCAGCTTCGGCCCGATTCAGGGTACCAGCACGGTTACATTTAACGGCACGGCTGCGACGCCGACGAGCTGGAGTAACACGAACATCGCAGCGCCGGTTCCAACGGGCGCAACAACCGGTAACGTTGTCGTATCCATCGGCGGAGTCGCCAGCAACGGCGTTGCTTTCACCGTGACCTCCGGGTCTGGCAGCATCAAGCTGGTTCAGCACATCAGCAAAGACGCTGGCATTACCAACTCCTCCGCACTGGCGTTCCCCTCGAATAACACGGCGGGGAACTTTATTGCCGTCATCATTCGAGCCGGCAAATCAGGCCAGGTGCTCAACGTGTCGGATTCTCACGCGAACACCTATAAGCAGGCTGTCCTTCTCAACATGACCTTGGATGGCGAAACGAGCGCCATCTACTACGCCGAGAACATCGCCGCCGGGGCGAACACTGTCACCGTCTCCGACAACATCTCGGCCGGAACGCTGCGCTTCTCCATCATGGAATACTCCGGTGTGGCGCTGAGCAGCTCTCTCGATAACGCCACTGCGGCTGAGGGTACAGGCACGGCCCCCAGCACGCCAAATGCTCCCACTGCGTGGGGTGGTGATTTGCTGCTTGGCGAAGTCACCACAGCGAACGCGGCCACCTTTACTGCCGGACCTGGCTACAAGATCGAAGACTTCGTCCCAGCGGAACCGAACAGCAAGCTCATTGGCGAAGATCAGATCCAAACTGCTGCCGGAAACGCTTCGGCCAGTGCTACGATCGGCGCCTCCGACAGTTGGGGAGCAATTTTCGCGGCTTTTAAGTCGGCCAATGGCATTCCGCCTCAGCCCATCACCGTCAACATTTCGCCCGCCAGCGCCAGCGTCGCTGCGATCTTCGGAACGCAGAACTTCACGGCGCAGTTGACCAATGACGTCCAAAACAAGGGCGTAACGTGGACGCTTTCGGGCGCGGGTTGTAGCGGCAGCACGTGCGGCACGCTGATAAACGCAACGTCGACGTCGGTGACGTACAACGGGCCGTCGACCATTCCAACTCCTGCTACTGTTATGCTTACCGCCACTTCAGTCACGGACAACACGAAATTCAGTAACGCAACAATCACTGTCATTCAGGGTCCGCTCACTGTGTCGGTCAGTCCGAAGCGGGGCTCAATCACAACGTCTCAGACGCAGCAATTCACACCCACTGTCTACAACGATCCGAACAACGCTGGCGTAACTTGGCAGGTCGATGGCAGCACCAGCGGGAACGCCACAACAGGCACCATCAGCACCATCGGCCTGTTCACCCCCGGCACACAGCCAGGCGTGCATACCATCACTGCGGTGAGCGTAACCAACGCTTCCGCAACCGCTTCCGTTACTTTCGCCGTCAGCGATATCCAAGGCGTGTTCATGCATCACAATGACGCTGCGCGCACGGGTCAAAACCTGAAGGAGTACGCGTTGACGACTTCGAATGTAAATTCATCGAGCTTCGCGCAACTCTTCTCTTGCCCGTTGGATGGCCAGCTCTACGCGCAACCGCTCTACATGGCCAATCTCCCGGTCGGCTCTGCAACGCACAACGTGGTCTTCGTAGCCACGGAGCACGACAGCGTCTACGCCTTCGACGCCGATTCTCCGTCGTGTGTGCAGCTCTGGATGACCAGTTTTCTAGGCACCGGCGTTACGACGATGCCCTGGACCGACACTGCAAATCCGAGTGTCCCCGGAGCTCTGGCGACCAACGACGTCTTTCCTGAGATCGGCATCACCAGTACGCCGGTGATCGATCCGGTGACGAACACTATTTACGTCGAAGCCAAGACCAAGGAAACCGTTGGTTCGGGCTGCTCGTCGACTTCTCCTTGTTACGTTCATCGCTTGCACGCACTGAACGTCGCCACTGGCGCGGAGAAGTTCGGCGGCCCCACGGTGATCTCGGCAGCAAACTTCGGCCCGCAACGGCACTTCAATCGTCCCGCGCTGTTGCTGGCCAACAGCACGGTTTACGTAGCGTTCGGATCGCACGGCGATATCCAAAACTGGCAGGGCTGGGTGTTTGCCTACGACGCCGCAACTCTAGCGCAGAAGTTTGTGTTCTCCACTTCGGATCCTAAGAGTGGGAGCAACGGCGCCTCTGTTTGGGATTCCGGCGCCGGTCCTGCTGCCGATGCGAGCGGCAATATTTATGTAACCACGGGCAATGGAGCTTATGACGGGACGAAGAATTTCTCCGAGTCCGTTTTGAAGCTCAGCTCCGCGGGGACACTGCTCGATTGGTTCACTCCGTTCAACCGCAGCGTTTTCGACGCCAATGACATTGACATGGGTTCGGCAGGCGTCATGATTCTGCCCGATGCCGTCGGTTCCACTACTCATCAGCATTTGCTCCTCGGCACAGGCAAGGTCGCTATCCTCTACCTGCTCGACCAGACCAACCTGGGCAAGTTCAATTCTGTGAGCAACCAGGATGTGCAGGAAGTGATTCCTGTTCCTCCTCCCAACACAACGCAACTCGACGGTGGCATCTACGGACTGCCGGCATACTGGAACGGGAACATCTATGTGACAGGGCAGAACTTCCCGCTGAGCCAGTTCGCGATTGCGAATGGTGCCATGTCGACTCCACAGTCTGCGGTTTCCGGCAATACATTCCCGCCACGCGGCGCGATACCTGCCGTCTCCGCTAGCGGGATAACCAATGGCATTGTTTGGGTCCTGGATTTGAACGCCTGGCCGTCGAACGGCCCAGCCATTCTGGATGCTTACGATGCTACTAACGTCGCGAACTTGCTCTACAGCAGCCCGACCAGTGGCACGGGGGCTGCGGGAGCTGCTGTCAAGTTCACGGTGCCGACGGTTGCGAACGGCAAAGTCTATGTCGGGGGACAGGCCTCCTTCAGCGTGTATGGGCTGCTACTGAACTAAGGGCGGATAGGAAGAGCAGTCATTCGCGATTGCGCTTCCTGCTGATTGCAAGTACTGAGTTGCGGATGTGATTCGACCGGGATTTGTTATGACTTTCCCTTGATTGATGTCCGCGAAATTTTTATCGACTTGCACGAACTTACCAAGCCGAAAGGATTGTCCATGAATGCTGCGAGCAGACGTCTCTCCTTGGCTGCTGCCTTTTTTCTATGCTCGCTATCTTCGGTCCTTTCGGCCCCTCTGGCCATGGGGCAGGCGAATCTCCAGGGACAGTGGCAGACACTTACGACTCTGGCGCCGATCAACCCCATCCACATCGCCCTCATGCACAACGGAAAAGTTCTTGTCGTGTCTGGCTCCGGCAACGACAAGACGGTGACGTTTTTCCAAGCCGGTGTGTGGGATCCCGCGACGGATACCATGACCACGCAGCCTGTGACCTGGGACATGTTTTGCAACGGCATGATCGTTCTTCCGGATGGCAGGCCGTTGATCATGGGCGGCACGATCAACTACGGCCCCTTTCAGGGTTCTAATCACGCCACCTACTACGACCCGGCAACCGGAACCTTCGTGGACGTTCAGAACATGGCCCACGGGCGTTGGTACCCGACTGCCACGGTACTCGGCGACGGTCGCGTGATGGTTTATTCCGGCTTGACGGAGACGGGGGCAACGAATAACGCCATTGAATTCTACAAGATCGGCGTGGGTTGGAGCGGACAATCGTTTTCTCCCTTCACTCCTTCTCTCTATCCGCGCATGAATTTGCTTCCCAACGGCAAAGTGTTTTTTTCCGGCTCGACGGCTCAGTCCTGGACCTTTGATCCTTCCAACCAATCCTGGACTGCAGGTCCCGCGACGATCTACGGCAACACTCGCACATATGGCTCGTCCGTCCTTCTGCCTTTGACTCCTGCGAACGGCTACAAGCCGAGAGTGTTAATTCTCGGAGGAGGAAGCCCCGCGACAGCCACGACCGAATTGATTGATCTCTCCGTGAGCAATCCGGCGTGGGTGTACGGCCCGTCGATGGTGCAGTCCCGCATCGAGATGAACGCCACCATTCTCCCGAACGGAAGAATTCTGACATCCGGCGGTTCACAAATCGACGAGGATGGAACAACCGCGAGCCTCAAGGCGGAAATTTACGATCCGACGGCAGGCACAACGGGAGCGTTCACTTCGGCGGGCTCCAATACCTACCCGCGCCTCTATCACTCCAACACAATCTTATTGCCCGATGCGACCGTGCTCATGACGGGCAGCAACCCCCACCAGGGTACCTACGACCCACACATGGAGGTTTACTCGCCGCCGTATTTGTTCAATTCGAACGACACGTTGGCTACTCGGCCGACGATCACGGGAGTCACGCCGGGAGTGCTCGGGTACAACAGCGCCTTTCAAATTCAAACACCGGACGCGGCGAACATCACCTCTGCTGTCTTGATCAAGGCCGGCGCCGTCACCCATGCCTTCGACATGGATCAGCGGCTGGTCGGGCTGTCGTTCACCGCGGGCAGCGGCGTCTTGAATACCACGCCGCCGCCGAATTCCAATATCGCGCCTCCGGGGTATTACCTGCTCTTTATTCTCAACTCTTCGGGCGTACCCTCCGTTGCGCAATTCGTCCAGCTCTCGCTGACCCCCACGGACCTGCCTCCTACGGGCACGATCATCGCGCCCGCTTCCAACGTCTCGATTGGCCCCGGGCAGTCGGTCTCCTTCTCCGGAACCGGAAGCGACCCCGACGGCACGATTGCCTCCTATAACTGGGTGTTTCCGGGCGGGAATCCGAGTTCGAGTTCGTCGCAAAATCCCGGGTCGGTCAGCTTTGCGAACGCGGGTACCTACATCGCATCCCTCACGGTGACCGACAATGTTGGTCTCGCGGATCCCAGCCCCGCGACTCGTATCATCACCGTTACGCCGGATTTCTCTCTGACTTTTTCGCCCTCCACGCAATCCGTTGTCGCCGGCAACAGCACCACCTATACCGTCAACGTTGTCCCCGGTCCTAATTTCACGGGCTCCGTCAGCTTTTCGGCTTCGGGCCTTCCCTCGGGCGCTTCCGCTTCTTTCAGTCCTGCAACGGTCACGACTTCCGGCTTGACCACGATGACGGTCACCACATCTGCTTCCACGCCTGTCGGGAATTAACTGCAGCTCCCAATTTGCAAATCAATCTTGCCTGGACGGCAGCCACCGACAACGTCGGAGTCACCGGAAATAGGGTGGAGCGCTGCCAGGGCGCAGGCTGCACCAATTTCGGGCAGATCGCTGTTCTCGGAGCAGTCACAAGCTACAGCGATACGAACTTGCAGCCTTTGACATCGTACAGCTACCGCGTCCGGGCCAACGATGCCGCAGGAAACATCGGTCCGTATTCCAATGTTGCCAGTGCAAGCACGCCAGCTGCGCCTCCGCCGCCGATCAAGTTTGTGCAGCAAGTCGCGATGACGGCGGGCACCGGCGTCAGCACGGCCTCACAGGTTTTTACCATTCCCAGCGTCGCGGGTGACCTCATCGTTGTCGGCGTTAAGTGGGGCGACCAGACCATCTCCGTCGCTTCCATCGGCGATGACAAAGGCAACACCTACACCAGCGCTGTTGGCCCCACCAACTGGAGCGGTACGGCGAAGCGCGCCCAGATCTTCTACGCCAAGAACATTATCGGTGGCGGCGCTCCCATCACCATCACGGTAACATTGACCGGAAATGCCACCAGTTCGTTCCAGATTTATCAACTCGAGTATTCAAACGCGGACGTCAACGCGCCTCTGGATGTGGTCTCTGCCGCAATCGGCACGGCTACTTCCGTCAGCAGCGGAGCCGCCGCAACCAATCTCCCGAACGAATTGATCTTTGGCTTTTCCATCGCGGATTCCGTAGGTGTAAACCCGGTGCCAGGATTCACCGCCGAGTCCACGTTCCGCGGAAACCTGGTCGAGGACATGACCGTAAGCACAAAGGGGTCTTACGCGGCACTCGCCACGGCTACCGGCGTTTCGAACTGGTTCATGCAGATGGCCACCTTCAAAGCGGCCAGCGTGAATACCACTCCTCCAACGGCTCCTTCGAACCTCACCGCCCTTGCCACAGGTCCCACCCAGATCAATCTGTCGTGGACTGCGTCCACGGACGTCGTCGGAGTTACTGGCTATTTCGTTCAGCGTTGTTCCGGATCTGGCTGCACGAATTTCGCTCAAGTGGCTTCTTTGCCGGGCAACACGACGTCCTACAGTGATACCAGCTTGGGGCCATCGACGACCTACAACTATCAGATTGTGGCGACGGATGCTGCCGGCAATCTTAGTTCCCCTTCTGATCCCGCCAGCGCCACGACGCAGGCAGACACCACTCCGCCCACCCCGCCAACCAACCTCGGCGCTTCGGTCGTCAGCAACACGCAGATCAATCTGTCGTGGACGGCTTCGACGGACAACGTCGGCGTCACGAACTATCTGATCCAGCGCTGTGCATCGCCCGGATGCTCGAATTTTGCTCAGATTGGAACCACTGGTGGTCCGGGAACAACGTACAGCGACGCGACGGTTTCGGCTTCCGCCAGCTACACCTATCAGGTGATCGCCACGGATGCCGCCGGTAATCAGAGCTTGCCATCGAATGCCGCCACGGCCATGACGACGGGTCCTCCGGCAGATCCTTCCAATTTGACAGCGACGGCGGCCTCGGCCACGCAAATCAACCTCGCGTGGACCAACAACGCCATTAACCAGACTGGCTTCAAAGTTGAGCGCTCGCCGGACGGCGTCACGTTTGCGCCGATCGGCACAGCCGTCGCGAGCGCCACAACGTATTCTGATCCGAATCTGGCGCCGAAGACGCTCTACTACTATCGCATCCGCGCCACAAACGCCTCCGGAGACTCCGGCTACACGAATGTTGCCAGCGCCACAACACTCGCAGACACCACCCCGCCGACGGCGCCTTCCAACTTGACGGCGTCAGCCGCCAGCAGTACGCAGATCAATCTTTCCTGGACCGCCTCGACGGACAATGTCGGCGTGACGGTATACCTGATCCAACGCTGCCAGGGCGCGGGCTGCGCCACTTTCGCGCAAATCGCAGCACCTCCCGGAACCGGAACGACTTATGTCGATACAGGCCTTTCGCCATCGACGAGTTATAGCTACGAAATCATCGCCACCGACGCCGCGGGGAACCTGAGTCAGCCATCCAACGTAGGGACGACAACGACGCTTGCAGGTCCGCCGGCCGCGCCTTCCGCTTTGACCGCCACGGCAGCCTCAGCGACGCAAATCAACCTCTCATGGACCAACAACGCCACAAATCAGACTGGCTTCAAAGTCGAACGCTCACCGGACAATGTGACGTTCACGCAAATTGGAACCACTGGTGCAACGACGACCACGTATTCCGACAGTCCTCTCGCTCCATTGACCACCTACTACTACCGTGTGCGAGCCACCAACGGCGCGGGCGATTCCGCATACTCCAATGTGGCGAACGCGACGACGCTGGCGGACACCACGCCGCCTACGGCTCCATCCAGCCTCACGGCAACCGCCACGAGCAGCACACAGATCAATCTTTCGTGGACCGCCTCAACTGACAACGTGGGCGTCACCCAATACCAGATTCAGCGCTGCCAGGGTGCGGGCTGCAACTCGTTTGCGCAGGTGGGTACTTCGACCACCACCAGTTTCCCGGACACCGGATTGCTTGCTGCGACTTCCTACAGCTATCAAGTGCGGGCGCTCGACGCAGCCAACAATGCCAGCGGTTTTTCTAATATCGCCACGACGACCACTCAGTCTGCGGCTCCTCCTCCGCCTGTCACACTCGTCCAACACGCCGAGACGTCGGTGCTCTCCGGAACCAACACAATTTCGCAAACTTTCCCAGCCGCCAGTGTCAGCGGAGACCTCATCGTTGTTTCGGTGAAATGGGGCAATCAGGCCCTATCCGTTTCCTCCGTTGCCGACAACAATGGGAATATCTACGCCAGCGCCATCGGTCCCACTAACTGGAACGGCACGCTGAAGAGCGCGCAGACCTTCTATGCCAAGAACATCGTGGCAGGCGGCGCGCCGATCACCATCACCATAACTCTCACGGGCAGTTCCACCAGTTCCTTCCACCTCTATCAATTTGAATACACGAATATCGATCCGACAAATCCGATTGATACGACGTGTGTCGCCCCTGGCGTCGGCACGACGCTGAGTTGTGGTCCTGTAACCACCAACTTCGCCAATGACCTACTCCATGTTGCGGCCTTCAACGACAGCGCCGTAACAAACGCGGGCGCCGGATTCACGACATTATCCACGTACCATAGCAACCTCGTGGAAAGTATGCAGACCGCCGCGGCCGGCTCCTACACCGGAACGGCCACGAATACGCTTTCCACGAGCTGGTTCATGCACTTGCTGGCGATCAAGCGGCATCCGTAGGAGCGTCGCCAGCGAGACCTGTCTTTCTCGAAAGTTTCAGTGAATCGGATGGCCGCGAAAGCGGCCATCCGGAATCGTCGTCTCAGTTTCGCCGAAGTACCGCTATCCTTCGCGTTCTTCTCCGGCGCTGTAGTACGTGCAGTCCGGATGATGAAACACCAGCGCGCTCACGCTCGCTTCCGGGTCCATCATGAATCCTTCCGTTAGTTGCACACCGATTTCTTCCGGCTTCAATAATTTCCAAATCGGTGCTTGATCCTCGAGACTCGGGCACGCCGGATAACCAAAACTGTAGCGTTTCCCGCGGTAGCGCGAAGTAAATCGCTGCACCATGGTCATATCCGGCGGATCGGGAAAGCCCCAATCCTCGCGGATGCGCCGGTGCAGCCATTCGGCGCAGCCTTCCGCCGTCTCGATTGCCAGCGCCTGCAAACCGTGGGACTTGAAGTAGTAACCGTCGTTTTTTGCTTTTTCCGAGCGGCTGCGAATACCTTCGCCTGCCGTCACCACGAATAACGCCACGTGGTCACGCTGGCCGCTATTCGACGGCAAAACGTAGTCGCTCAAACACAGGAAATCGCCCTGGCGCTGCCGCGGAAATCGAAACGTATGCAGCGCCTCTTTCTTGCCCGGAGCAAAGAGCTGCAGGGAGTCGCCCGCCGCTTGCGCCTCGAAGAATTGCCACACGGCACGGATCTTCATGAATTCCGCGGCTTCCTTCTTCACCTCTTCCATGTTCTCGAACAACTCAACGGCCTTCGGATCGCGTTCCGCCAAGCGCTTCTCGAAGTTCCCTCGAAATCCCATGTGCCGCCCGAAAAGCATGAACGGGTTGATGTAGCCCCAGACTTCCCGCAAATCAGGCACGAGCCGCACTTTGCGATCCAGGTATTGCACCGGCGGAATCGGCAAATCCGTTCGAACACGCGGAGACCGCGTCACCTTGGGAATTTCTTTCACGCTGACCGTCGTCGTCACACCAAAACCATTTCCGGAAGCGGTATGTTCCCGCACCACCATCTCGCGTGTCGCCGGGTCCATTAGTTCGTTCATCAAGCGCAAGCCGGTCATGGCATCTTTGGCGTAGCACACTGCTTTCCCGTAACTCGGCGCGATCTTTGTCTGCGTGAATTTCGCGGATAGTGCGGCGCCACCGACGAGCAACGGAATCCCGATCCCAGCATCCTTTAAGTCATTGGCGGTAATCACCATCTGCTGCGCGCTCTTCACCAGCAGGCCGGACAAACCGATGGCGTCCGGCCTGTGCTCCTGGTATGCCTTGATCAGCTCTTCCGGTGGCACTTTGATGCCCAGATTGACGACGTCATAGCCGTTGTTTTTCAGAATAATCTCAACGAGATTTTTGCCGATGTCGTGGACGTCGCCTTTTACTGTTGCCAGCACAACTTTTCCGCGCTTGGCGGTGTCCGCTTTTTCCATGAATTGCTCAAGGTGGCTCACCGCCGCCTTCATCGCCTCTGCGGACTGTAACACTTCCGCCACGATCAATTCATTCGCATTGAAGAGGCGCCCGACTTCCGCCATTCCGGCCATCAACGGTCCATTTACGATGTCCAGCGGCGCCGCGCCTTCCGCCCGTTTGCGCTCCAAATCTTCGATCAGGCCGTCGCGCGTCCCCTCGATGATGTAATTGCCCAGGCGCTCGTCGATAGGCAGATCCGCGGCGCGCGCTTTTTCCTTTTTCTTTGCAGTTCGAAAGTGCTCTGCGATTGCCGCAATGTAATATTGATTGACGGCCGCACGCTGCTCCTTGCTTTGTTTCCGCCAGTCGGCAGGAACATCCCGCAAAAGCCGCGCATTCGAATGATCGGCCGGAACGTCCTTTGGAGGGTGCGAAAACAGCAGGTTTTCCGCGAGTTCGCGCTCGTGCGCAGGGATAGACGCAAATCGTTCGATCTTTTCTGTGTTAACGATCGCCAGGTCTAAACCCGCTTTCGTACAGTAGTACAGAAAAACGGAGTTCACCACTTCGCGCGCGCCCGCCGGAAGTCCGAAAGAAACATTGGAAATACCCAGGATCGTTCGAACGTCCGGCAATGCCTGCTTGATCAGGCGGATGCCTTCCATTGTCTCGACCGCGCCGCCGATATAATTCTCATCCCCTGTCGCGCAAGGAAATACCAGGGGATCAAAGACGATCTCTTCGGGAGCCAATCCGTATTTTTCCGTTAGCAGTTTGTACGAACGCTGGGCGATGGCGAGCTTGCGTTCGCGTGTGAATGCCTGCGCCTGCACGGGATCTTCATCAATGCAGCCGACCACCACAGCCGCGCCGAATTCATGCGCGATCGGCACGACGCGTTCGAACTTTTCCTCGCCATCTTCCAAGTTGATGGAATTGATGATGGATTTGCCTTGGCAATACGTCAGCGCCAGCTCGATTGCCGTCGGATCGGTCGTGTCGATCATCAACGGCGCTTTCACTTTGCGAATCAGCTTTTCATAGAAAGGTGGAATGTCCTTTTTCTCGTCGCGCTCCGTGCTCTGCAGGCACACGTCCACAACTTGAGCGCCGCCGCGTACCTGCCGCCGCGCAATCTCGCTGGCCTCTTCCCATTTTTCTTCCGCGACCAGGTTCTTGAACAGGCGCGAGCCGATCACGTTGGTGCGCTCGCCGACCAGCAGCGGCCGCGTGCTGTCCTCCGCTTCAATCGCTTCAATGCCGGAATAGAGCGCGCGATGCGCTTCCGCTGGCTTCGCGCGCGGCCTCTTGCCCTCGGCCATTTGCGCAATCGCGCGAATGTGCTGCTCGGTCGTCCCGCAGCACCCACCCACTAAATTCAGCCAGCCGTGATCCGCGAATTTTTCAAGCTGTGCCGCCAGCGTCGTTGGAGTTTCAAGGTATTTTCCCTCTTCATCCGGTAATCCCGCATTCGGATAGCAGGACACAAATTCTCCTGTAAGCTGGCTTAGCGTTCGGATGTGGTCGGTCATGAACTCCGGCCCCGTTGCGCAGTTCATCCCAAACGCCAGCGGCTTCGCGTGCCGCAGCGATGCCCACATGGCTTCCACTGTCTGTCCTGCCAGCATAGTTCCCATCGGCTCGATCGTCGCCGACACGACAAAAGGCACCGCGCTCCCGATCTCCTCCGAAAGTCTGTGAATTGCCAGAATCGCCGCTTTGATATTCCGCGTGTCCTGCGAAGTCTCCACCAGCAGCAGATCGACTCCACCTTCCACCAGGCCCTTCGCCTGTGTGTAGTACGCTTCGCGCAGCTCTTCGAATGTCACGCCTCCCGTAACCGTGATTGCCTTGGTAGTCGGTCCAATCGATCCAGCCACGAACCGCGGCTTCCCCGGCGTGCTGAATTCGTCCGCTGCTCGCCGCGCGAGCTCTGCCGCGCGTTTGTTCAATAAATGCGCGTCCCCAGCAAGCCCATATTCCGCCAGCACAATCGGCGCTCCGCCGAAGCTGTTCGTTTCGACGATGTCCGATCCTGCCTCAAAATATTTCCGGTGAATATCCAGAACAACATCAGGGCGCGTTCGAACGAGATTTTCGTTGCACCCTTCAAGCGCAGCTCCGCCAAAATCCGCCGCAATCAGGTTGCGTTGTTGGAGCATCGTACCCATCGCGCCGTCAAGCACGAGGATTCGTTGCGCAAGCAACTCCTGTAAAGCTCTGGCTGATTCCTTCAGATTACGCATCTGCTGAAAACTGTCACTCCTGACCGCTTCGCCGACCGAAAGCAGCAATTACCAAAGAAAATCTAACGTTTCCGGACACCTCTATTTTACTCACGTTTCCCGGCGGATACCTACCCGGATGCAGCGAAGTAGTGCTTTTTTCGCGCGAATGGCGGTTCTGGCGCCCTGAACGTCCATTCCCTGGATGCTATACTGCCTTCGGACGCCGGGAAACGAACCGCTCCATGAGCCAACGCTTGAAAATCCTGAATATCGTCGGGGCGCGCCCGAACCTCCCGAAAATCGCCCCGCTCATGCATGAGATGCAGCGCCATCCGGAAATCGAGGCCCTCCTCGTTCACACCGGCCAGCACTACGATGAAAAGCTGTCAGACATTTTCTTCCGCCAAATGGGTATCCCCGCGCCGCACATAAATCTCGAGGTCGGTTCTGGCTCCCACGCATCGCAAACCGCTGAAATTCTAAAACGCATCGAGCCGGTTCTTGTTGAACACCAGCCAGACCTGGTTCTCGTTGTCGGCGACGTCAATTCCACCATTGCCGTGTCCCTCGCCGCCGCGAAACTTGGCATTCGGGTGGCTCATGTCGAGGCCGGCCTCCGCAGCTTTGACCGCACCATGCCCGAAGAAATCAACCGCGTCCTGACCGACGCCCTCGCCGACTATCTCTTTGTCACCGAAGAAGATGCCATCGAGCACCTCCTGAAAGAAGGCCGGCCCCGCAGCAGCATTTTCATGGTGGGTAACGTGATGATCGATTCCTTGCGCCACTTTCTGCCCATCGCCCAGCAGTCCGGAATCGGAGATGAACTCGGCCTAAAAAATGGGGCAGGCTGGCAGCGGTTCGGTGTCCTGACCCTCCATCGTCCTTCCAATGTCGATTCCACGGACAAGCTCAGCCAGCTTCTCGGAGCGGTCGACGCCGTTGCCGCCGAAATGCCCGTTATTTTTCCCGTGCATCCTCGCACCCAACAGCGTTTGACCCAGGGCGGCATCCAGCATCACCCCCGGTTGCGGCTCATTCCGCCCGTCGGGTACCTTGATTTTCTTTGCCTATTGAGTAAAGCAAAGCTCGTCCTCACCGATTCTGGTGGCATCCAGGAAGAGACCACAGCCCTCGGCGTCCCCTGCCTCACGCTACGCGAGAATACCGAGCGCCCCATCACCATCTCGCAAGGCACCAACTTGCTGGTGGGTACCGATCCGGGCAAGATCGTGGCCGCCGCCCGTGATACCCTGGCAGGCCAGGGCAAAGCAGGCCGCATTCCTCCTCTCTGGGATGGCCATGCTGCCAAGCGCATAGTTGATATTTTGCTGAAGGAAGTACCCCGGGGCCATGCATCGTAGCTGTCAGTAACAGTTCGTGAACACAAACACCAAAGGACTTGCCCCTTTGGCCAGTTTTCAATACTCTGTCGAACAGTGACTACGAAACGGACCTCGACGAAACTCACGGTTTGCATCCTCTCGCCGCACCCCCTGGTGTTGAGCGAGTTCGAACGCATTTTAGCGAAGGCCCCATTCAAGGTTGTTGCCAAGCAACTGGAATCCACACTTGCGCCCGACCTTCGTACCCTTGAGCCGCCCAAAGCCCAGGTTTACGTCATTGACGCTCATGCCGCTAAGCCCGCTACCGGCGCGCTCTTGGCCAATCTTCTCGAACGCTACCCGGAAGCCCGCCTCATTGTTGTCGGCGAGCAGCACAATGACTCCAACAGTTTTTCTCTGCTGCGCTCCGGCGTAAAGGGCCTTCTCACCTACGTTGAAGCCCGCGAACAATTGATCCGTGCTCTCCCGCTCGTTGCCAGCGGAGGATTCTGGGTTCCGCGGCAGCTCCTTTCCGGGTTCGTTGATTCCATCCTCACCGGCCAGGGCCGCCGTCTGAAGACCGATTCCGTCACGAACCTGAGCCGCCGCGAGCAGGAAGTCCTCGATTCGCTACTGGAAAATCTTTCGAACAAAGAGATTGCCAACAAGCTCAACATTGCGGAACGCACTGTGAAGTTTCACGTTTCGAACCTGCTCAATAAGTTTGGCGTGCGCCGCCGTGCCGACCTCATTCTTCTTACCTTTCAGCGCCGCTTGTCGCAGGCTTAATCTTTGCTGACTTTTCGGGCCGGCGCACCCTGCTTTTCCGCGGCCTCTGCCTTTGGTTCGGGCAACTTAGAGCACACCCAGTTTGGGCTTCTACCTGACTCGAGGAGAACGTACAGGTGAATATTCTCGTTACCGGAGCGGCGGGTTACATCGGCAGCGTCTGCTCGGAAGTCTTGATTTCGCGCGGCATGACCGTCATCGCATTGGATAGCTTGCTGGAGGGCCATCGCGCCGCTGTGCCTCCGGGCGCCATCTTTTGCCAGCTAGACCTCGCGAATCGCCCTGAGATTGAAGCCGTCTTCTCTCAGCACAAGATTGACGCTGTCATGCACTTCGCCGCCGAGGCTCTCGTGGCCAAATCCGTGCGCGAGCCAAGTATTTTCTACGCCACGAACGTGGCCTGCGGCGTGAATCTGCTCGATGCCGTCACGCGGCACGGCGTAAAAAAATTCATTTTTTCCTCCACTGCCGCCACTTACGGCGAACCCGAAATGGTCCCCATCCCCGAAGACCACCGGAAAGCGCCGATCAACCCCTATGGAAAATCCAAGCTCGTGTTCGAACAGATTCTTGCCGATTACAAGCTCTATACCGGGCTCAATTATGTGTCCCTTCGCTACTTCAACGCCGCCGGAGCGTCCAAGGAACGCGGCGAGCATCATCGCGTGGAAACTCACATCATTCCACGGATTCTCGATGCCGCTGCCGGTGGCCTGCCGCATGTCGACGTCTTCGGCACGGATTACCCCACGCCGGACGGAACCTGCGTTCGCGATTACATCCACGTGCTCGATATCGCCGATTCCCACGTCCGCGCGCTTGAGGAGATCGACCGCGTTTCCGGCGAAGCCTTCAACGTCGGCAACAGCCGCGGCTTTTCTATTTTGGAAGTCATCGATGCCGCGGAACGCGTCACCGGACGCAAGATCCCTCGCAAACTGGGTCCGCGCCGTCCCGGAGATCCCGCCGTGCTGGTCGCCAGCAAGGAAAAACTCAAGCGTGCCCTTGGCTGGGAAGCCTCCCATTCCTCGCTCGAAGAGATTATTCAATCAGCCTGGATATGGAAGCAGAAAAACCCACAAGGCTATGCCTCAACCTAGCTGACTCAAAGCCTCGCCCCCACGTCCCGCTATTGAGCAAGTTTTCGGGCCCCTCCAGATGTGTTAATTCTTTCTTCATCTATCCGCGCCGCCGCGTGGGTGTCGCAATCGCGGAATGCTATTATCGATTGCCGTATAGTTTCCCCAGAAAGCAAGGCCAGCTCTTTCGTTGACCGCGAGTCAACGTTTGGGACTCCGGGTTTCACCGTTTGCGGATGGCAAATGCATGTTCTTTGACTCGACGGCCTACATCGTTTTTCTGATTCTCGTCGTTCTCGTCTATTGGCGCCTGCCATTCCGTGCGCAAAACCGTTTTCTTCTTGCCGCTAGCTATTTTTTCTACGGCTGGTGGGATTGGCGGTTTCTTCTCCTCATGGCCGCGTCCACCCTGGTGGACTACGTCGTCGCCCGCAAGATCGCCAGCGCCACGGACCAACGCGTCAAACGCTCCTTGCTGATTTTCTCACTGGTCCTGAATTTCACGTTTCTCGGCGTCTTCAAGTATTTCAACTTCTTCGTGGATTCTTTTTCGCATCTTGCTTTGCTGCTTGGACTCCGAGACATTCCCGTTATCGTCTGGCGAATCATTCTGCCTCCCGGCATCTCCTTCTACACTTTCCAGGAAGTCGCCTACATCGTGGATGTCTATCACGGCAAAGTGAAGCCCGCGGATTCACTGGTCGACTACTCCCTCTTCATCAGCCTCTTCCCGCACCTGATCGCCGGGCCTATCCAGCGGCCTTCCCATCTCTTGCCTCAGGTGCAACGTCCTCGCGAGTGGCATCCCGCAAAAGCATTTGACGGCCTCGTGCTGATTCTCGAAGGACTTTTTCGAAAAGTTGTGGTCGCGGACAATTGCGCGCTCCTCGCCAATGCCGCGTTTGGCGGCCACTTCGGGCCTCCGAACACCATGACCGTGTTGATCGGGACTTACGCTTTTGCTTGCCAGATCTACGGAGACTTCAGCGGCTACAGCAGCATCGCCCGCGGCAGCGCGCAGCTCATGGGCTTCCATTTCATGGTCAACTTCCGCCAGCCCTACCTCGCGCAAAGCCTTCAGGACTTCTGGAGGCGCTGGCACATCAGCCTTAGTACCTGGCTTCGCGACTACCTTTATGTCGGCCTCGGCGGCAACCGCCTCGGCAAGGTCCGCACCTACATCAATCTGATGCTCACCATGCTCCTTGGCGGCTTGTGGCATGGCGCCAATTGGACATTCGTCGTCTGGGGTGGCATCCACGGCGTCGGTCTCGCCATAGAGCGTCTTCTTTCAGGCCAGGGTGACGTCGCGGATTCCACGACTTTTCTCGGGCGCTGGGTGCGGCGGATTTTTATCTTTAATCTCGTCTGTCTCGCCTGGATTTTTTTCCGCATCCCAACATTTCGCGGTGCATGGGAACAGCTCGCGGGATTAGCGCACTGGCATTGGGCGCCTGAGTATGGAATCGCTATCCAATTTCTCGCCGTCTACGCGGTCATGCTTTTTCTGTTGGATCTCCAGATCGAGCACTCAAAGGGCGAATACGTTTTCGGCTTACAGCCCTACACCCTACGCGTCGCCACCGGCTTTGCGCTCTGCGCCCTGATTACACTCTTAGGAGCAAACCAAGTCAGTGCCTTCCTTTACTTCCAGTTCTGAGGTTCGCGCCGCCACTCGCGGCATTGCCGTTCTACTGGCGGGAATATTCCTGTATTGCGCGACACTCGAACTCGTTACCTGGCGAGGTTTTTCACGTGTCAGCCGTATTCAGCGTCGTATCTATCAGGATCTGAGCGCCGCCAAATCCATCGCGCCACCTGTTTCGAATGATCCGCCGACAATACTCGTAGTGGGAAACTCTCTGCTCCTGGACGGCGTCGACCGCGCATCGCTGAAAAAGGAGTTGGCCTCGAACTATCAGGTGGCTCTCCTTCCCGTCGAAAATACGCAATTTGAAGACTGGTATTTCGGTCTACGGCGGCTCTTCGCGGAAGGGGCGCGGCCTTCCATTGTTATAGTCTGCCTCTCCACACGGCAGATGATGTCGCGCGCCACGGACGGCGAATATTTCGCCTACTATCTCATGCAGGGGAGCGATCTCCTCGCCGTAAAAAGGGAATCACAGCTCGATAACACCATGACGAGCGCCTATTTTTTTGCCAATCGTAGCGAGTGGCTGGGAAGCCGCGCCCAGATTCGCAATTGGCTGCTCCAGGAAATCATGCCCAACTTGGAGCACTTGATCGGCTATTTCCCCGGGAAAACTCGTCCCATGCCGCCGAAAGAACAAGTCGTCGCCGGCGTCTTGCCGCACCTGCGCGCGTTGGATCAACTTTGCAGGGCCAACGGGGCCGGCCTGGTGGTTTTGGTGCCTCCAACTCTCAGCCACGACGATGCCTCTGCCGACGTTCAGGATTCCGCGGCCCGCGACGGTATTCCGGTCCTCGTCCCCTTGCGCCCCACCGATGTCACGCCGGATGACTTCCACGACGGTTTCCACTTGAACGCGCGCGGCGCCGCGCGATTCACCCAGCGATTCGCTTCGGCGCTCCTCCAAACAATCAGCGCCAAATAGTCCGGAATTTTTCAGCGTTCAATCGCTAAAGGTGTACCGGACAATGCACCACAGCGCCTGGAAGCCGTCCTTCCATGTAATCTTCTTGCCTTCTTCGTACGTCCGCCCCGCATAAGTAATCGGCACTTCGTAGATGCGCCATTTGTGCTTTGCAATCTTTGCCGTGATCTCCGGCTCGAATCCAAATCGGTTTGACTTGAGTTCCACCCCGGCGAGTACTTCTTTCCGGAACACCTTGTAACAAGTCTCCATATCCGACAGCTTCAGGTTCGTGAAGATATCCGAAAGCAGCGTCAGCATCCTGTTCGCAACGTAATGCCAGAAGTAATGCACGCGCTGGGGTCCGCCCAGGAACCTCGATCCATACACGACATCCGCTCGCCCCTCGATGAGCGGTTCCAGCAGCTTCGGGTAATCTCGCGGATCGTATTCCAGGTCCGCGTCCTGCACTAGTACGATCTCACCCGTCGCTTGCGCAAATCCGCGCCGCAAAGCCGCTCCCTTGCCCTGGTTCGGCGCCTGGAAGAAAAATCTCAGGTTCCGCAACTCAATCGGGTCGCTTCCATCCTGCGCGGGAGCGAATGCTTCGCCGTTCGCTTGCCGCGCCGCCATGGTTTCCAGAATCTGGCGCGTTCCGTCCGTCGAACAATCATCGACGACAATCACTTCTTTGCGCACCTCCGTGTCCAGCACGCGCCGCAGGATCTCATCAATCGTCGTTTTCTCGTTGTAAACGGGAATAACAATGGAGACCTTTGGGTCGTGCAGCGCGGAAGGGTTTTGTCGTTGATGGCCCATGGAGGTTGAAAGATTGTAGCGGCGCAGCCTCCGGTGAGTAAAGCCAAGTCCTGGGGTAACTCTGGCCTTGGTTAGTGTCGGTCTTTTCGCACTCCTCCAAACCCGCTATCCTTATAGAGGTTTGCGCTGACTACCGCATGGAACCTTCTCTTCTCTGCGTTCTCTGCGCACTCCTACGAACTCTGTGTAAGTGTTTCTTGGTTTAGTCCGGTGGTTCCAGATGCCGACTTTCTTCATCCAACAATTCGGTTGCCGTGCCACGCAAGCCGATGGCGCTGCCCTCGAGCGCCAGTTGCTTGACCGCGGCTGCACCTCCGCCGCCGCGCCAGCGGCCGCCGATATCATCGTCGTCAACACCTGCACTGTCACAGCCTCTGCCGATGCCCAGGCCCGCGACGCCATTCGAAAGCTTCACGCCGCCAACCCCGCCGTCCGCATTATCGCTACAGGCTGTTATGCGCAGCGTGCACCCGAAGAGCTGGCCGCGCTTCCTGGCGTCTCCTGGGTCGTAGGCAATTCCCACAAACCGCAAATCCCCCAGCTAATCGATTCGCTCTCTGCCGCCGCCACCGAACCAGCGAAATTTGCAAACGACTTTTTCCCCGCCGCCGCCCTCGGGGAACCCGCAAGAGATTTCTCTTCCGCTATGGCCGCGGATTCCGACTCCACAGTGCCGTTTCCTTCGGGCTCGACTGCTCCGTTCCATTCCTTTGTAATGGCGCCCGCCGCGGCGGGCTGCGCCGTTTCCTCCGGCAAGGTCCTAACGGGTGATATCTTCGAACAAAACGTTCTGCTCTCCGCCCCCGTCCTCGGCGGCGAAGGCCATCACACTCGTCCCACTCTCAAAATCCAGGACGGCTGTGACTCGCGCTGCTCCTATTGCGTTATCCCCTTCGTTCGCGGCAAGAGCCGCAGCCTCCCACCCGATACCGTCATCCAGGAAATCCGGCAACTCAGCGCTGCGGGTTACCGCGAAATCGTCCTCAGCGGCATCAACCTCGGCACCTACGGCCGCGATCTTTCACCGCGCGTCGAATTTGAAGACCTCCTCCGTCGTATCCTCGGCGAAACATCCGTCGAGCGCCTCCGCATCAGTTCCATCGAGCCTCTCGACGTAACCCAAGACCTCGTCGATCTCTTCGCCGGGACCGATCGCATCGCCCAGCACTTCCACATGCCCCTGCAGTCCGCTTCCGACCGCATCCTCGCCGCCATGCACCGCTGGTATCGCGCCGAGCATTACGCCCGCCGCATCGAACTCATCCAAGAGCGCCTTCCCGACGCCGCCATCGGCGGCGATGTCATCACCGGTTTTCCCGGTGAATCCGAAGACGACCACGCCGCCACCCTCTCCTTTATCGAACGCCTCCCCTTTACCTATCTCCACGTTTTCTCTTTTTCAAAGCGCCCCGGCACCAAAGCCGCCGCGCTTTCGAACGAAATTCCCGGGGCCACTATCAAACGCCGCGCCCGCGAACTCCGCGCCTTCGGCGAAAAAAAATCCGCCGCCTTCCGCCAATCCCAACTCGGCCGCACTCTCCGCGTCCTCACCCTCCGATCTGATGACTGTGGAGACAGTTCGCAGCAGGACACCACTCCCGCTCTCTCAAGCAACTATTTGAAGCTGCGGCTGACTGGGTTTCATCCCCCAAATAATTGGCTTGATGTCTCGATTTCAGGTGAAACTGGAACAACTCTGGTAGGTGAACCTATTCTTTCCTGCTCTGCGTACTCTGCGTCTCTGCGTTAATTTTCTTATCCCTCGAAAATTACTTGCGCCAGCGCCTG
>WNFC01010973.1_pt1 | contig 23089 bp, 19 predicted proteins | sample 5400541 | NCBI WGS metagenome assembly WNFC01 (sample SAMN13153342, study PRJNA577476) | soil metagenome | isolation source: 120 cm saprolite under Douglas fir tree site 2 hole 2 replicate 1 | place: USA:California | collected 2015-04-18
ATTCTCCGCGAATGAACCCGCTGAACGATCAACTGTCCCTCGCTCCTCTGGGGGCCGGCGATCTAATCGATCGCGCGGTGCGAATGTATCGCCATCACTTCTTTACGCTGATTCGCATCGCCGCGCCGCCGGTGCTGGTTTCCGCCCTGGGCTGGATGATTACCACAATTACTTTTCGCGAGATCAGCGCCACCGGCAGTGACGCTCGCCTCGCGCTTTACGTGCTGATGTTTCTGGCCGGCATAGTGATCATCACCTGCGGCTCGCTATTCAGCGTGATCGTCATTGGCGGAGCCACGCGCAACCTGGTCGCTCATCTCCTGTCCAATGAACCCGTGAGCGCGCGCGCGACCTACCGCGCGGTCAAGGAACGATTCTGGAGCTTGCTTGGCGGTTCGTTCTTGGTTGCGCTCTGGCTGGCGCTGGCGGCGGGGGTCGCTTCCATGGGCGGAGGCATGGTCTTTTGGTTTGTCGCGATCGCCTCTTTTGTGCTCTCTTCGATCTCACCCTGGGTCACCGGCATAGTCGTCGCGATTGGAATCATCGCGGCGACGGTACTTGGCCTCTGTCTGTTCTTTCTCCTGGCGGGTCGCGCCGCTTACGTGCCGCAGGCCATACTGGTCGAAGGACGCACGGTCTTTGACGCGATTGGCCGCAGCTTTGGGCTTGCGAGCGGCAACGTGCGTCGCTTGATGGCCATGACGCTCTTCACTGTTTTCGCGACCTACTCCGCCCTGTTGCTGCTGCTTATTCCCTTGGGATGGTACGGTTCGTTGAACGGGGTGGACCTTTCGTCGTTCGGCACGCCCTGGCCGGCCTGGTACGCAATCGGCTATCAAGTGATTCTGCAGTGCAGTCACATCCTGCTCGCGCCGATCTGGATGCTGGGACTCTCGCTCCTCTACGTTGACGAGCGCGTGCGACATGAAGGTTACGACATCGAATTGATGGCCGCGCGGCAACTTCCGGAAATGCCAAAACTCCCGGGTGTCGTGTCGCCCTTTGCGCCCGCGCTGGTGACGGGGCGCGCCCCGAAATTCGTTCCGCCGCCGCCCGGCCACATGAATGCGGGCAGCGTCTTAGGTTTGAGTTAAGCCAATCGAAATGGCCGCAATTCCTAAACTGAGACGGAAACCATACCTCGCCGTGGTTGGAGTCTTCGTCGTGTCGAGCTGGGTTGCCGGCGCGCGCGCAGTCACTCTTGATGATTATCGTCATCAAGTCTCGCGGGCGCACGCCTCGATTCAGGAGTTGCAAGCTGCATACGCTGCCGAGTATCCATCACAGCGAGAACAATTCGCGGCGGCAACGATCGCGCTCGTGCGCGCCGAATTGCCAGAGCAGGAAACTGTCCTGCTCGGGCGCCAAACCGTGGCCGTGGACAACACGTGGCTCCACAAAGCGCTGGATCAATTAGAAAAAATCAAAGGTGACAACGCGCGGCGGGCTGATCTACTCGCCCACATTGACGAGCGGCTGCGCGCTCTCGGCGAGCGGCTGGATGAAATGCAGGACGGAAAGCCAGGCGCCGGTAAGGATGATAACAAGACGCGCCTGGCGGAAATTTTGCGGCGCTCGGAATACAACAAGCAGGCTGAAGAAGGGAGCGCGCTCAACCGGTTATTGAACAGATTCCTGCGCTGGTTGAACGGTTTGTTTCCGCGCGCGAAGCCATTGCAACCGGGGAATGGAATGGCCTTGTCGAGAGTCGCGCAAGTCGTCGTTATCGGCGTGTCCGTGGCGGCAATTGGATTCCTGATTTGGAAATTCGCGCCACGGTATCTGCGCAACCGCCGCAAAAAGAAAAACAAGCGCGAAGCGCGCATCGTGCTGGGCGAGCGGCTTGAGCCGGATCAAACCTCCGCGGATCTTTTGGCGCAGGCTGAATCGCTGGCCCGCTCGGGCGACCTGCGAGCCGCAATTCGCAAAGCATACATCGCGCTGTTGTGCGAGCTTGGCGATCGCAAGGTGATTAGCCTGGCGCAGCATAAGACTAATCGCGATTACCTCGGCGCGGTGCGCGATCGGCCGTCGCTGTTTCGGTCGATGCGAGGTCTTACCAATAGTTTTGAGATTCACTGGTACGGCTTTGTGCCCCCTGGCGAAGATGATTGGAAGGAATTTCGAAACGGTTATCAGCAGGCTTTGAAGACTCCGAATCTTTGATTAGTCCTTATGCGTCAACGTCTCGCAATCATCATCACTGTCCTGGTCGTTCTGGTAATCCTGATTGGGCTCAATGCGGCATCCTACGTGAAGGTTGAGCAACCGCCGGACTCTGAGCAGTCGCCGGACCGCTCGACATTTAATTCTGGCGCTACGGGCACGCGCGCTCTCTACGATTTTCTGCAAGAGGCGGGCTATCAAGTCGCGCGCTGGCGCGAACCGCCGTCAGCGCTCTTGAATTTCAATGGACCAAAGCCGGCGACGCTGGTCATCGTGGGTCGCACTCTTGTTCGCTTCACGAAATCCGAGCGCGAAGACGTTCTGCGCTGGGTTGAAAATGGCGGCCGCCTCGTACTCATCGATCGCAATCCGGATCCCGGTCTGCTGCCGGCGTCGGATGTATGGACTGTCGCGACGCTGACTCCGAATTACCCGTCGTCCGAACTCGATCCGACCAACCTGGAACAGATGACCGCGGGCGTGAAACCTCTGGCTCCTTCGCAGCCGACGGCGTTTGCGCGGCAAGTTGAAACAGTTCTGCCCTCGCGTTTCGCTGCGGTAATCATGGTTTTGCCTTCCAAGGCTTCGCCGGACAAGCCAAAGCCCGGCGATCACCCGAGCGATAATAACAACTCCCACGGCGGCAGCACGGGAGAATCGGCCGAAGATTCGGAAGACTCCGTGGAACCACCCACATCCATCACCCTGTCTGATCAGCCCGAGAAACCGAAGGTGGTTGTCTCTCCGGCGCCGGTGGTTCACTTTGGAGGGGAGCGGGGCGCGCTGCTGGTCGACTATCCGCACGGCCAGGGTCGCATCGTCCTGCTTTCAGATCCATTCATCGTCGCTAACAACGGCGTCAGTCGCGCCGACAATCTGCAACTCGCGATCAACGTCGTGGCCGGCTATGGCGGACTAGTCGCATTCGACGAATTTCACCAGGGCCACGCGGCCACGCGCAACGCTTTGATTCAGTATTTCCAGGGCACACCGGTGATAGCGCTGTGCGGACAGCTCGCCCTGATTGGCCTGGCGATCGTTTGGTCGCGCGGGCGACGATTCGCGCGGCCGCTGCCTTTGCCGCAAATCGATCGGCGTTCGAGTTTGGAATTCGTCGCCTCAATGGCTGAGCTGCAACAGCGCGCCAAAGCGCACGATCTCGCGCTTGAGAATATCTATGGGCGGGTGCGCCGGTCGTTGGTGCGGCATGCGGGCCTTAACAACAGCAGTCCGCGCGCCGAAATCGCGGCGCGCGTGGCGGCGCGATCGGGACTCAGCCGGCCTGAGCTGGAATCGCTGATGCGCAAGTGCGAAGAAACGATCAACGGCGCGCCCACGAACGGCAAGGAAACATTGCGGCTGGTAAGGCGTCTGCGCCAGATCGAATCCCGGCTCGGGCTGGGAACGCGTGCGCGCGACGCCAGACAGGCTGCGGAAACACTTTGACTAATTTCGATCTTTGGGCTTTGATTGTGGCCGCACAACAAGCTGCGAAAAACAGATGAATCAAGCATGCTCTATAAGCAAGTCAATGACAGAAAGGATCGGTGAAGATCAAAAGGGCGGAAGGTATGTCTTCTTCATCCTTCAGCCCTCATCCTTCATCCTTTGAATCGTGCCTGAATACGTTTCGGCGACCATCGCACACATCCGCAACGAACTGCGCAAAGTCATCGTCGGCCAGGACGAGCCCATCGAACAAATTCTCGTCGCGCTCCTGGCCGAAGGTCACGCGTTGATCGAAGGCGTTCCCGGCACGGCGAAAACGCTGACGGTGAAAACACTCGCACGCATCGTTAACGCCGGCTTTGGCCGCATTCAGTTCACACCTGATCTGATGCCTTCGGATATCACGGGAACGAATGTTTTCAATATGGGGTCTTCGAGCTTCAGTTTGCGGCGCGGCCCGGTCTTTACCGATATTCTGCTCGCTGACGAAATCAATCGCACGCCGCCCAAGACGCAGGCCGCTCTGCTCGAAGCCATGGAAGAACGCCAGGTCACCATCGACGGCGAATTGTATCCGCTCTCGCCCATGTTCACGGTGCTGGCGACGGAAAACCCGATCGAGTACGAAGGCACTTACCCTTTGCCGGAAGCGCAACTCGACCGTTTCCTGCTCAAGATTTTGCTTCCCTATCTTTCTGCCGACGAAGAGCATCAGGTGGTGGCGCGCTGGGACGCCGGATTCAATGCCCGGCGGCTGGAGCAAGTGGATATCCAGCTGCTACCCGATGCGGAAGCGATTCCGCGCTGTCGCGCCGAAGTGCGCAACATGCACATGGAACCCGGCGTGCAGCGCTATGTCGTGGACATCGTGCGCCGGACGCGCGACCACGCCGCCCTCCATTACGGCGCCAGTCCGCGCGCGGCTGTGGCGTTGCTGTTGTGTTCGAAAGCGCTCTCCGCGATTCGCGATCGCGACTTTGCGACCCCCGACGATGTGCGCGACATTGCCCGGCCCGTGCTGCGTCATCGTCTGACGCTGCGCGCCGAAGCCGAACTCGACGGCGCCACGTCGGATTCCGTGATCACCGACATCCTGCAATCAGCGGAAGTTCCGCGATGATGCGTTTCGTCTTCAGTAAACTGTTCTACGTTCTTCTCGCCGTAGGCTTTGTTCCGCTTTCGCTTTCGTGGGGCCGGCCAATCCTGGGCTGGGTAGCGCTCACGTACGACCTCGCGATCATCGCCTGCGCGATCTTCGATGCGTGGAACAGCAGACTTTCAAAAGGTGTGCGCATCGAGAGGCATTTCGGAAGCCGCTTTGCGGTCAACGCCGAAACCGAAGTGCGGATTGAGATCGCGAACCACACGCCGCGCGACATCTCCCTGATCGTCAAAGACGAACACCCGCCGCAAATGAAGCTGTCCGGCGCGCGCGCAGCGCGGCTAAACGTCGATGGCCAAACCAGCGCGTCGCTGGTTTACAGTTTGACGCCGCCAAAACGCGGGCAATTTCAGTTTGGCCTGATCGCCGTGCGCTATCTTTCGCGTTGGCGGCTGGCGTGGCGCGATACCTTTGCCGGCGAGGCGGCTACGGTGAAGGTCTATCCCAACATGCGGCGCGCGCGCGAAGCTGAATTAAGGGCCCTGGGCGCCCGGTCGTTCGTGGCGGCGCGGCGCAAATCGCAATGGCGTGGCGAAGGACGCGACTTTGAGTCGATGCGCGATTACGTGCGCGGCGATGAGATGCGGCACATTTCGTGGACTGCTACCGCACGCCGCGGCAAGCTGGTAACGCGGCAATATCAGATGGAGCGCGACCAGACGATTCTGATCGCGCTCGACGCCGGGCGTTTGATGACCGCGCGGATAGAAAATGAAACGAAGCTCGACTCTGCCGTGCATGCCGCGCTGGCGCTGATGTCGGCGGCCGCACGCGCCGGCGATAACGCCGGGCTGCTGGTTTTCGGCCGGCGCATCAAAGCTTATCTGCCACCAAAGCGCGGCGCCGAGCACCTCGATGCCGCCCTGGAGGCTTTGTACGCCGTCGAGCCGGAGATGATCGAACCAAGTTACTCGCGCGCTTTTGAATTCATCTCTGCCAACAGCCGGCGCCGTTCGCTCGTCGTCGTGCTCACCGATCTGGTTGACGAGGAAGGATCGAGCGAGCTGTTGTCATCACTGAAGCTTTTGCGTCCACGCCATCTGCCGCTGGTCGTCACGATCGCCGATCGAGATCTGAAAGCCGTGGTGCGCGAAAGCCCGGAGAACGAACGCGAGATGTTCACCCAATCCGTCGCGGAAGAGATCATTCATCTGCGCGAGGCTGCCCTGCGCCTGGTGGAGTCGCAAGGCGGGCTCGCGCTGGACGTAACCGCCGCGGTGCTGGCCCCGAAGTTGTTGGAAACTTATTTGCGAGTTAAGGAGCGCGGTCTTCTATAGGCTCGCGTCCGGCGAGCAGCAGATACGAATACAACGCGATGCCAGTGAGCGCGCCAATGCTGATCTTGATGATCGGGCTGATCGGCTGAGGCGAAATAAAGCCTTCGATAATTCCCGCGACGACCAGCAGCGGCACGCAGCCTATGATCAAGCGCACAGCTTCCATCCCGCGCGACTTCAAAGCGTCCCCACGCGAAAGATCGCCGGGCATCAGCAGCGCGGTCCCAATCAAGAGGCCGGCGCCGCCGGAAATGAAGATACAAGACAGCTCAATCACGCCGTGCCCGACCATGAACGTCGCCAGATCGTTTCCAAAACCAGCGCGATAAGTCAGCGCCAGGATAGCGCCCACCATTGCGCCGTTGAAGGCCAAAACATAAAGAGTGCCCACGCCGAGCAGCGCCCCCAGCGCGAAAGCGTAGAAGGTGACGCGAATGTTGTTGGTGAAAATCTGACTGGAACCGACCTGATTTGCCTTGTTCAGATCTTCCCACCAATGCGTGCGCTGATTGATGACGACCTCGCGAAAGGACGAGGGAATTCCCGCAAACTCGGAAAAGTCCGGATCGTGCCGAGTGCCGAAAAAAGCGATCAGGCTGAAGAGCATAAATACGCCAAACGAAGTCGCCGTATAGCGCCAGGTGCGCCGAAAAGCGAGCGGAAAGTCGCGCGTGAAAAAGTCGCGGACGCGGCCATAGCCTTGCGCGTCGGCCCGGTAAATACGGCCGTGGGCGCGAATTACCAGGCTGTTGAGGTAGTTAATCAGGCGCGGATCGCGCGATTCGGCGCGGGCAATCGCCAGGTCGGAAGCCGTCCGGCGATAAATCCTCCCCAACTCGCGCACCTCCTCGCGGTGCAGACGCCTTAGCGTCATCCCGTCGAGAAGCTTCAGCAGCTCCTCGAGCCTTTGCCAGGCGCTCTTACGTTCGTTGATGAAGCGATCGATGGGCATTGTCGATTGCCAATTGCCGATTTCCGATTTGTGATTTTCGAATTACAATCACAACCTGGAATCTGAGATCGCAGTTGACCGGTAATCGGCAATCGGCAATCACAAATCGGCAATGTTGGTTGAGTGTGTACCAAACTTTAGCGAAGGCCGCAAGCCGGAAACGATCGAGCTGATCGCGCGCGCGATTGAATCGGTGCCAGGCGCGGTCGCGCTCGGTCGACACATCGACCCCGATCACAACCGCTCGGTGATCACTTTTGTGGCCGCCCCGGAAGTTGTCGTGGAGGCCGCGCTACGCGCGGTGACAAGGGCGACTGAGTTGATCGATCTGCGAACACACACTGGAGAACATCCGCGCATCGGCGCCACCGACGTGCTGCCATTCGTTCCAGTCAGCGGCGTCACGATCGACGATTGCGTCGCGCTCGCACACGAAGCCGGTCAACGCATCTGGCAAGAGCTTTCGATTCCCGTTTACTTTTACGAGCGCGCTGCGCTGCAATCGGATCGAGTGCGATTGGAAAACGTGCGCTGTAGAGGCTTCGAGCAACTGCGTGACGAAATCACACTGAATCCCGAACGCGCGCCGGACATCGGCGGCCACAAAGTTCATGAAACCGCCGGCGCGATCGCGGTGAGCGCGCGGCCGTTTTTGATTGCGTTTAATGTTAATTTGCGCTCGAACGAAATCGGGATTGCGCGACAGATAGCGCGCGAGGTGCGCGAGCGCGATGGCGGCTTGCCCTGCGTCAAGGCGCTGGGTTTTGCCTTGTACACGCGCGGGCTGGTCCAGGTGTCGATGAACCTGACGGACTATGGCCGGACTTCGATCGGGCGGGCTTTCCTGGCGGTGCGCGCCGCGGCGGCCCGGCGGTCAGTGGAAATCGCCGGCGCGGAAATCGTTGGGCTCCTGCCGCGAGCGGCGCTCGACCGCCAGGCTTCATACTTTCCGCTGCTCGAGAACTTTCGCGAGACTTTGGTGCTGGAAACGCTTTTGGAGGCTGCCGAAATCGAGCCGCAAATAAAAGGCTCTTGACGGAACCCGGTGCGGTTGTTAACGTGGACTTGGCCCCACTCCGAGGGGCGGAAAACTTCTGCTGGACAGGGCGAGCGCCTTTGTCTATTATGTGTGCCCCGCTCCCGAGCGGTCCCTACTTTAAGATTGGCCACCGCGGCCAGTTTCCAGTTTACCAACGATCGCGCGACGGTTTGTCGACACTCGCGAGCGGTAGTGACGACTCCTCAGCCGATTCAATCAGGGAGGTTAGTTATGCTCAGAATGGGACGGAACCCGAACGAAGAAAAGAGCCAGACGCAAGCTACCGACAGTTCGCGCAGTTATTCTCCTTATCAAAGCGGCGAGCCGCAAAGGACTGCTGAACCTGCGGCGAGCACGAAAGCGTTGACCGAAAGCGAAACAACTGCGCGCGAGATCAAAGACGGCACGCTTAGCGGCTTTGTCGGCACCGGCACGAGTATAACCGGCGAGGCGACGTTCAAAGCGATGCTTCGTATCGACGGCCACTATTCAGGGCGTATCACGTCCAGCTCGGGTTCACTGCTGGTGGGCGCGGGCGGCCAGGTTGACGCGAATGTCGAAGTCGCGGTCGCCACGATTCACGGCGTGGTGAACGGCGACATCATCGCCGGCCAGCGCATTGAGTTGGGTCGCGCCGGAAAATTGAATGGCAACATTCAAACTCCTTCGCTCGTGATCGAACAGGGTGGCGTCTTCGAAGGCAGTTGCAAGATGGTTCAGCAAAAGGCAGCGACTGAAAAGCCCGCGAAGTTCGAGCGCAAAGAAAGTGTGGTCGAGGCGACCAGCTTGCAGCCAGTCAAAGTGGATGCGGCGAGCAAACCTGACGGCGCGATTAAGAAACCCGAGATCTCCAGCGTCGCCACGGCGAGCTGATCAAGTGGGAGCGCCCGCGTCCACCGGGGTCCCCGGCGCGGCAGTCGCGCTGGGGTGGTCGAGCGGGCGAAGCGCAGACATTCCTGCCTGCACCGGAGCTGCGCGAAAGGTTTTGCGCGGCTTCGGTTTCGGGATTTGCCAAAGAGGGCGGACGTTGGTCCGCCCTTTTCGTTTTGGATCGCACCTTGGCGGGAGCGCCCGCATCCTGCGGGCGGTTCGCAGGCATCGTGCCTGCATTCCACCGCGACAATCTCTCTTGCACGCGGTACAATTCAACCACTAAACGCCTCTTGACTATGCAACTGGGAAGCTATCGAACCGCCCTCTGTGCTCTGATTCTGCTGATCGCCTCGTCAACCACGGCGTCCGCGCAAAAACCACGCATAAACAGGCCTGTTTCTGCGATTCCAACCAATGTTTTGCTGCGCATTATGCGTGCCGAGGACGAGCGGCGCTGGGACAAAGATCTCGCGTCACTACTGACCGACAAGAGCGCTCAGGTGCGCAAGCGCGCGGCGCTCGCGGCCGGGCGCATCGGCGATGAGCGAGCTGTCCCGGCTCTGGTCGAACTGCTGCGAAAAGATCGCGAGGACGACGTGCGACAGATGGCTGCGTTCGGGTTGGGCGAGATCGAATCAGCATTGGCTGCGGATGCACTGATTGAAGCAGCGCGCGCGGATCAGGTTTCCTACGTGCGCGCACGTGCGCTCGAAGCGCTCGGTAAGATTGCCGCCGCGTTGCCGCCGGCGGATGAAGCGCGCCGGCAAGCCATCGGCCAGGTAATCCTGGATGCGCTAACCACCGAGCGGCAGGCGATTGTCACAGCCAGCGGCGTCGCGAACCTTGAGGTTGAGTTGCTTGGGTTGACGGCGGCATTGCGCGCGCGTCCAAAAGACGCGGGCAAGGTGTTGGCACTCTATCTTTCGTCGGTCGATTGGCGCGTGCGCGCCGATGCCTTGAATGCACTCGCGCGTCTGCGCCTGAAGGACGGCAACGGCGAGGCGCGCAAGATGGTTGTAGACCACAGTAATCCAATCGTCCGCGCTAATGCCGCGCGCGTGCTCGGCGCCACGGAAGACAAGCAAGCATTCGACGCGCTGCTCGATCGCGCTTTGCACGATGAAGACTTGCGCGTGCGGGTGAGTGCGATTCGGACCCATCGCGTGGAAACGCTGTTGTCGGGCTATAGACTGGAGAAGGTTTCGAATCCCGCCTCGAAAGACGAACTTCTTGAAATGTTTACGGCGCTTGGACGCATTTTGCAGAATTCGAATAACGGGGAGTTGATCGACCTTTTGAAAAGGTTCCGGATCCTGGACCGATTACAATCGCCCGAGACGGAAATCGCCTTGGCGAGAATTTCGCCTGAAAGATATCTAACGACCGAGCCGTTCGTAGGCACGAACGAACAGATCGGCAAAAGTTTTCCTAACTTAGAAAAAACCTGGAGAGCTTCAAGCACTCTCGCGCAAGGTCTCGCCGAGTTCGCAAGCCTGCCGCCAGATAAGACACGCGTCCGCAGTATGGCGCTAATGAATTTTGCACTCATGATCGAGGCTCCGGGATCGCACGACCCAACAATTGTTACGACGATTCCAACATATCTCAGAGCTTACGCGGCTTTTAAGAATGAGGTTAATCGACCGGAAGTGCGGTCGCCGAACAATGCGACAGAGGACGTCCTCTCGCGAACATTACGCGCGTACGTGACCTACCGCAAAAAGACCGCAGTCGCCACGAGCGCCTACGTCAGTTGGGAAGATTACCGCGCGTTTGGCTACAACGACATTTTTGTTCGAGCGACTGCTGCCGAACTTCTCGCCGAACAACCGCCCTCAAAAGAAAATACAGAGGCTCTAATAACTGCCCTGGGGCAAGCTCTCCAATTCGACAAACACGATAACGATGCTGTGGTGGCAATCCTGGATGCGCTCGCGAAACAGAAAAGTAAGGAAGCGAATGACGCGATCAAGACGGCGCTGGATTCGTCCGACCACTTGATTCGGCGGCGCGCGGCGGCTTTGTTGAAAGCAAATGGCGCTGGCGACTTTTCGAATCGCATCGGCACGGTACAGACGCGCAACACCCCAGCTGATTACCGACGCGCGATTGCGCGTATCGGCAAACACGTGACGGCGACGGTCGTAACATCCAAGGGCTCGTTTGTGATCGAGTTTCTGCCGGAAGATGCGCCGCTGACGGCCGATAACTTCATCAAGCTGGCGCGCAAGGGTTTCTTCAATGGTCAGACTATTCCCCGGGTCGTGCCGAACTTTGTGATTCAGGCGGGCGATCCGCGCGGCGATACGAACGGCGGGCCGGGTTACTCAATTCGCTGCGAGATTAACGAAGTGCCTTACGAACGCGCCGCGGTCGGGATGGCCCTGTCGGGCAAAGACACGGGCGGCTCGCAATGGTTTGTGACACACTCGCCACAGCCGCACCTCGACGGCGGCTACACGGTCTTTGGCCGAGTCATTCGCGGGATGGACGTGGTGGATAGAATCGCGCGCGGAGATATTATTCGCAGGGTGATCGTGAATGAAAAGAATTAACCACAGAGGACACAGAGGAAAGCCTGAATCGGCAGAGAAGAGTTCTCCGTGCTCTCTGTTCCTCCGTGTCCTCTGTGGTAAATGTTCGCTCGTCTTATTTCTCGCCGCTCTGCTGGCATCGTCTACTGCGGCGCAAACTCAAACTCTGCAACCGATCTCAACGGAAAAGCACTCGCGATACCAGATCAAACTGGCGCTCGACTTCGACTCTCGCACTTACACCGGCACCGAGCGCGTACGCTTCGTCAATCACGGCGACCATCCAGCCTCGACGCTGTACTTCCATCTCTACCCGAACGTGCGCGTGCCGGGCTACGCGCCACCTGCCGCGCCGGCCAGGGCTGAACCCGGCCAGCTAACATCCGACGAGCCGCGTCTGGAAATAACCGACGTGCGCAGCGCGAGTGATGGCAGTGTGTTGATGTATGACCTCGACGATCTGGAAACGACTTTGCGCGTCAGCCTGCGCGAGCCGGTCGCGCCGAACGCGGCCACCGAAATCGAGATCAAGTTCAAAGGCAGCGTGCCGGAAATCGATCCGGAAGAAACTGGCCTGGTAACGCACGTCATGCAGCAGGTCAGCGCCGCCCTGCGCGGTGCTCGCGAGTTGCGCCGGCCGCGCGACACGAATTTTCGTTGCCGCGGAGTGCTTCTGCTCGGGTCGTTTTATCCAGTGCTGGCGGCCCGCACGGGCGACGATTGGTTTCGTAAGGTTGAAATTAGCATCGGCGAAACCGCGATGACTGAAGTGGCCGATTACGAAGTGACCGTGGCCGCGCCGCGGAGTGTCGCCGTTTACGCTCCCGTCGCCGCGCGAGCTTTGACACAGAAAGAAGAACTGACTTCTACAACCTTCGCGGCGGATAACCTGCGGGACTTTGCCGTCATCGCCGGTCGCGATCTGCATTCAGAGCAGCGCAACGTGGGCGACGTCACGATTCGCTCGATCTTCAAACCGGACCATGACGTAGTGGCGCGCCGCGTGCTCAACATCGCTGCGGACGCAGTGCGGATTTATTCCACAAGGCTTGGCCCGCTGCCGATGAAGACCGTGAGCCTGGTCGATGCGCCGTTGGTGGCGACGCTGGGCACCGCGGAATTCGCGGGCTTTGGCGTCATTGCCAGCGCGTTCTACCTGGATTTTGATTCGCCGACGATGCGCAACATGCCGGACGTGATTCGCGAACAACGCGGTTCGGTCGAAGGCAGTTTAGAGTGGACCGTGGCGCACGTCGTCGCGCATCAATGGTGGGGCATGACCGTGGGCAACGATCCGGCGCGCGAACCGATCCTGGACGAGGCGCTGGCAAACTGGTCGGCGCTGCTTTATTACCGCGAAGCGCACGGCGACGCGCAGGCCGCAGATGCGCTGGACGAACAACTGCGCGGAGTCTACAAGCTCTATCGCACGTTTGGGGGCGAAGACATGGAAGCCAGCCGCGCGGCGCGCGAGTATCGCAATTCGTTCCAGTACGCGGCGATTGTGACCAGCAAAGGAGCGCTCCTGTTCGAGGCCCTGCGCAAGCTGCTTGGCGACGAGAAGTTCTTTGCCGCCCTCGACGGCTATTACAAGACGAACCAGCTGGAAGTCGCGGACATGAACGATTTGCGCGGCGCCTTCATCGCGGAAGCGCCGGCCGAACAAAGGCGAGTAGTAACTCGTACTTTCGATCGCTGGCTGTCCAGCAAGCGCGGCGACGAAGATATCGGGCCACCAGACGCAAAGCTGGCCGAAGAGTTGGGGCTGCCGGCGCGGGTTGGCAACGCGAAAGGCGAAAAGAGCGTATTCACGGCATTTGCCAAGGTGGGAAAGTTTTTCTGGCAACAGATGACCCGAATTAGATAGCATTGCCAATTGCCGATTTTTGATTGCCGATTGGCCTCTAAGCTCACGGTAATATCCTGAATTGGCAATCGGAAATCGGCAATCGGAAATGATTTGATGAAGGCTTATCAGGAAATTGAATTAGCGCGAAAACCCTCGCACGCGGTGCTGCGTCCGACGGCCATTCAAGTCAACCGTGAGCTGGAAGTCCTGAGCCAGTTGATGGACAACCAGTTTCGGGTGCCGGTAATTGGTTGGCGGTTTGGGCTGAATGCGGTCATCGATCTGATTCCGGAATTTGGCGACATCGCCACAACGATCGTCGCGCTCTACATACTGGTTTCCGCGGTCCGCTATCGCGTCCCAAAGATCACGCTGCTGCGCATGGGGCTGAACATCGCGATCTACTTTATCGGCGGCCTGGTTCCTTTTGCCGGCGACCTGTTCGACGCCTGGTGGAAACCGAACATTCGAAATATTAATCTGCTGCGACGGCGCGCGACCGTCTCGGCTGATGAAGCGAAGCGCGGGCGCGCAAGTGACTGGGTTTTCGTTTCGCTAATTGTGGGCGGGTTACTGACACTCCTGTTTGGATCGATCACGCTGACCTTCTTGATCTTCTGGTACATCGCGACTCATCTCCAGTTTGGGATGTAGCTCGGGTCCGTCGTGTCAGAAGCCCGACCCGGGGTCCCCAGTCGGGCAGCCCGGCTGGGGTGGGGCGGTCAGGGAGGGCAGCCTAGCCCTTGCTGACGCGCGGGCTTCTGACACTCTATCCCGCGTTGGGTTTCTATGGAAACAGTAATCGCCGTTGAAGACCTAAGGAAGTCTTACCAGCCAAAGTCGCGCAAGGGTCTCGAGGTCAAAGCGCTGGACGGCATTTCATTTGAAATCCCGCGCGGCGAGTTTTTTGGTTTGCTCGGTCCGAACGGCGCCGGCAAGACCACGACGATTGGCGTGCTGACGACGCGTGTTTTGCCGACCGGCGGCTCGGCGCGAATTGAAGGCTTTGATGTGGCGCAGAACCCGGTGGCGGTCAAGCGACGCATCGGCGTCGTGCCGCAGGTCAACAACCTCGATCGCAGCCTGACGGCGCGTGAGATCCTTTTGTTCCACGCCGAATATTTCAGCGTGGCGAAGCAAGAGCGCGAGGCGAGAGCAACTCGATTGCTCGAACGGTTCGAGCTGGTCGATCGGGCCGATGAAAAGGTCGATGGTTTTTCCGGCGGCATGGTTCAGCGACTGAAGATCGCGCGCGCGCTGATGCACGATCCGTCGATTCTGTTCCTCGACGAGCCGACCACCGGGCTCGATCCGCAATCGCGCCGCGCGATGTGGGATTTGCTGGGCGAACTCAACGCTAAAGGTCAAACGATTTTTCTGACGACGCATTATATGGAAGAGGCAGACCAGCTTTGCAAGCGAATCGCGATTATCGATCACGGCAAACTGCTGGCGCTGGATTCGCCGGCGCAGTTGAAACGCAGCGTGCCCGGTGGCTATCTGATCGAATTACAGGTGCGCGACATGATTGAGTCGTTTGGGGTGGCCGTGCGCTCGTTGGTGGGCGTCGTCGAGATCAAAACTGATCACGATCGACTGCGCATCTATGCCGACCGAGTCGAAGGATTGCTGGCTAATGCGATGCGACTGGCCGGCGAGCAGGGTGTGATGGTGACGGACGCACACGTCGCAGAGCCGAGTTTGGAAAATCTTTTTCTGCGCCTGACGGGACGAAGTTTGAGGGAATAGGAAATCGCATGGCCGCAACTTTTATTGCCCTGCTTCATCGCGACCTGCGGGTCGCGCGGCGCGAGGTACATTATTTTCTACTGCGCGTCGCGATGCAGCCGCTGCTGTTTACATTCATCTTTGGTTTTGTGATGCCGCGGCTCGGTATTGTGCAGCGCGGTTACACGAGCATGTTGCTGCCCGGCATCTTGAGTTTAAGCATGACTCTGTCGAGCATGCAGGCGGTGGCGTTGCCGCTGGTGATCGACTTTGGTTGGAGCAAGGAAATCGAAGACCGTCTGCTGGCGCCGATTGGCATTGTCGGCGTCGGGATCGAAAAAATAATCGTCGGCGTCGTGCAGGCAATTATCGCCGGCATCGTCGTGTTGCCGCTCTCCTGGCTGATGATGGGCACACACCTTAGCCTGAGGGTCGTCGACGCGGCGCAACTGATCGCGGTGGCGCTTCTCAGCAGTTGGTTGTTCGCTGCTTTTGGGATGTTCGTTGGCACGGTCGCGGCGCCGCAGCAGATCAGCCTGGTGTTCACCGTGCTGCTGGCGCCGATGATCTTTTTCGGCTGTGCTTATTATCCGTGGGCGACGCTGCACGTCATTCCATGGTTTCAGTACGCCGTGCTCGTCAACCCGCTGGTTTATGCGAGCGAGGGATTTCGTCTGGCGCTGACACCACAGCTTCCGCACATGCCGGCCTGGCTGGTTTACGGCGCGCTGGTGGGCTTTTCGCTGTTGTTCACTTGGCTGGGTTTGAGAAAGTTTGAAAAGCGGGCTCTTGATTAGCACTTTCCTTGCGCAAGTTGTCGGGCATTTGATATATTCGCGGCAGTCATCATCCGGGAAAATTTGAGAGAAATCGGCGATCCTTGCGGGGACTCGCCTCTGAAGAAAGGGTTAATTCAATGGGAAACGATCGTGACTATGGCGACAGTGTTTCGACGAAACTGACGTTTTTTCTGGTGGGCGCGGGAATCGGCGCAGTGTTGGCGCTGTTGTTCGCCCCCAAGTCCGGCGAAGAGCTGCGCAACGATATTGCCGATGCCACGCGAAAAGGCATCGATCGATCGAGAGAAGCTGCGGAGCAACTTGGTGCGAAGGCGACCGAGTACTATGACGCCACCCGCGCCAAAGCGGGCGAGGTTTACGACTCGGCGCGCGAGACGGCCGGCGAATATTACGAAGCAACTCGTGAACGCGCGACTGAGCTTTACGATACCGCGACCACGAAAGCGGGCGAGGTTGCCTCGGCAGCGCGCGGCGCCGCGGTGCGTCAGGCTAGCTCGGTCCAGGCTGCGGTTGAGGCGGGAAAGAAAGCTTACGTAGAGGAGAAGCGCAAGACTGAGCTTTCCGGCCGCACTGAGGCCTCGCCGACTTACAAGCCTGAGAAGGCGATGTAGTCAAAGCTGTACTTGGTGCTTTGATCTTTGACCTTTGTTTTTCGTTCAGCCGGTGGTTCGTTTGAAATCAGCGGACTTCTGAGGTGAAGACAAGCAAAGTACTAAGCACCAGGATCAAAGTTCATTGTTGAGATGAATCCACACGAACCACTCTTCTGGCTGGTAGTGATCACCGCGATCATCGCGCTGTCGTTCATCATGATTGCCTCGGCGATGGTGGCCATGGCGGTGTTTGTCAATCGCGCGGTCAAGTCGGTGAACCGGCTCGAAGAGCGGCTCGCGCCGTTGATGACCCGGGCTACCGCGCTCAGCGAGCAGGGAACCGCGATTGCCGTTCAGGGCCGGCAGATAGCCGAACAGTTCAACGTGATGTCCGGGCATCTCTCGACGGCGACGATGCACTTGTCGGAGTCCACGGCGTTAATCAAGGAAGAAGTGCGCGGATTGATGATGGTCGCCGACGAAACCGCCGATATGGCGCGCGAGAAAGTTCACCTGGTCAGTCGCGCCATCGATACCACGCACGAACGGGTGGTGAACACGACTGAGTTCATCCAAACGAAAGTGATCGAGCCGGCTCGCGAGCTGGCCGCGATCCTGGCCGGCTTGCGGCGCGGCCTGGAAGTCCTGGTGGCGCCTGCGCCAAGTCCAATTAACAGCACGTATGGAGACGAGGAGATGTTTATCGGCTGATTGCGAAAACATCGACAGGCTTCGAACAGCCCGAACCATCGTCTCTGAGAGAACGTGGTTCGGGCTTTTTGATTTTGGAGTGTTCCCTCTCCCTTTGGGAGAGGGCCAGGTGAGGGTCCTGGCGGACGAACGACAAAAGAACCCCTCCCCTTTTGTTCCTGGCCACGTGCCCGGCAGGAAAGTAATCAAGAGTTCCGTTCGTCCTAAGCCCTCACTGCGACCCTCTCCCAAAGGGAGAGGGAGGCTTTTGGTGAGCGAGCATTCATGCTGTTACTATCAATCCTTTTGTAGAAGGCCGAAGACATGTCCACTGAAGCACCCGCGCTCGAACTAAAGCAGACGATTAACCTGCCGCAGACGAAGTTCGCGCAGAAAGCGAACCTGCCGCAGAGCGAACCCGCGCGTCTGAAGAAATGGGCCGAACAGGATTTGTATCAACAGATTCGGGCGCGCCGCGCGGGCGCGGAAAAGTTCATCCTGCACGATGGCCCGCCGTACGCAAACGCCGACATCCATCTCGGAACCGCGCTTAACAAGATCCTGAAAGACTTCATCGTTAAGTCGCGCACCATGATGGGCTATGACGCGCCGTACGTTCCGGGTTATGACTGCCATGGTTTGCCGATCGAGTTGCACGTAGATCGAAAGCTCGGCGCGAAGAAAGCCAACATGCCGCCGCTGAGCATCCGCCGCGCGTGTCGCGAGTTTGCGGCCAATGCTTTGAAGCGGCAGACGAAGGACTTTCAACGCCTCGGGATCCTGGGCGAGTGGGACAATCCCTACATCACGATGTCCGATCACTACGAGGCCGAGACCGCGCGGCTGTTCGCACGCTTTGTCGAGCGCGGTTTTGTTTACAAAGGCGCGCGCCCGGTCTACTGGTGCATACACGATCAGACGGCGCTGGCTGAAGCCGAAGTCGAGTACGACCAGCACACGAGCCCATCCGTCTATGTGAAGTTTCCGCTGGCGAGTGATCCGGCGCAGATCGATCCGGTGCTGGCAGGCCGCAAAGTTTTCGTGCTCATTTGGACGACGACGCCGTGGACGCTGCCGGCTAACCTCGGCATTGCCGTGCACCCCGACTTTGAATACGTGGCGTTTGAAAGCGGCGACGAAGTTTACATCGTCGCGGCGGAACTTCTGGATGTCGTCGCCACGAAATGCAATCTGGCCGCGCCGAAAGTACTGGCGCGCTTTCGTGGTGCGAAACTCGATCGCCTTGAATGCCGTCATGCCTGGCTGGATCGTCCATCGCTTCTGATGTTGGGCGAACACGTGACCCTTGGCGGCGAGGCCGACGCGGAGACTGAACTCGACGTGAAAGACGCGCGCGAGAAAGCCGCGACCAGCAAGGCCGGAACGGGGTGCGTGCACACCGCGCCCGGCCACGGTCACGACGATTTCGTGCTGGGAAGAAAATATGGGCTGGAGATTTATTGCCCGGTCGACAACGCGGGCAAGTTCACTTCCGAAGTCGAACACTTCGCGGGCCTCACGGTCTTCGAAGCGAATCCCAGGATTGTGGAGTTCATGCGCGAGCGCGGCGTGCTCCTCTTCAGCGAAGACTACAACCATCGCTATCCGCACTGCTGGCGCTGCAAGAACCCCGTCATCTTTCGCGCCACGCCGCAGTGGTTCATCTCGATGGATAACGTCGCCGGCAACGGCGAGGCAGGCTATTCTTTGCGCGTGATGGCGCTGCGTGAAGTTGACGACCGGGTCAAGTGGATTCCGGCGTGGGGCCGCGAGCGCATGCGCAACATGTTGAAGGGCCGGCCCGACTGGTGTGTCTCGCGCCAGCGCGTCTGGGGCGTGCCGATTCCTGCGTTCTATTGCACGAAGTGTAATGAAGTAGTTGCCGACGCGGCCGTGATCAGGCACGTCGCCGACATCTTCGAGAAAGAATCAGCCGACGCGTGGTACAAACGCGAAGCACGCGAGCTTTTGCCGGACGGGTTTGCCTGCAAGAGTTGCGGTGCGAATGAATTCACCAAAGAGACGGATATTCTCGACGTCTGGTTCGACAGCGGTTCGTCTTCAATCGCCGTATGGTGGGCCTGGCGGTTCACGATCGCGCGCCTTACGACGCGGTGCTTTGTCATGGCTGGACGCTCGACGCGCAGGGCAAGGCCATGCACAAGTCTCTGGGCAATGCGGTTAGCCCTGACGAGATTATTCCGAAGTTGGGAGCTGAAGTGCTGCGGCTCTGGTGCGCGTCGTCTGATTACATGGAAGATATGCGCTGTTCGGACGAGATTCTTCAGCGCGTCACAGACGGCTATCGCAAACTGCGCAATACGGCGCGTTTTGCGCTCGGCAACCTCGACGGGTTCGATCCCGCCCGAGATTCGGTTTCAGAAGCAGAGATGCTCGAGATCGATCACTGGGCGTTGTCTGAACTTGACGCCGTGATCGAGAAGGTGCGCGCGGCTTACGAAGCTTACGAGTTTCACACCGTCTATCACGCGCTCTACGGTTTTTGCACCGTCACGCTTTCAGCGCGTTACTTCGATATCGTTAAGGATCGGCTGTACACCTTTGCACCGCGAAATCCGGCGCGCCGGTCGGCGCAGAGCGCGTTGTTCCGAATCGCCGACGCGCTGGCGCGGATGCTGGCGCCGATTCTCGTTTTCACCGCCGATGAGATTTGGGAAAGTTTGCCGGACGATGGTTCCCGTTCCGCTTCAGTTCATCTTGCCGAGCTCCCTGTATCAAATAGCGAAAAGGACGAAGCTCTCCGCGAGCGTTGGAATCAACTATTAGACAACTATCGGTCGTTGGTTTTATATGTACTGGAACACAAGCGCATCAATGGCGAGATCGGCAGCTCCCTTGAAGCTCATGTAACGATACACGCCTCTGGCGAAACATATGATCTGTTAGATCGCTACCGGGATGATTTGCGTTACATTTTTATTGTCTCGCAGGTCGATCTTATCCAGGTTGAGGATTATATAGCCGAGCACCCGCCCAAGGTTCATGTCGAGCGAGCCGCAGGCAAAAAGTGTGAACGTTGCTGGAACTATTCAACGCGGGTTGGCGAATCGTCACGCTACCCGACTGTTTGTGAACGTTGCGTTGCTGCGCTTGAGGAGATTGAGGCAAGCCCGCAGTTGTCTTAAGTGCCGTAGGCACGAAATGTTTATAGCACAGTGCGATCTATTGATTCTCTTGAACCCATTTATGGGTGACATATTTCGCTCCTAACGGAGCTGGATTTCTTTTTGGCCTTTGTTTCTATAAATATTCCGCCGCTACGCGGCTGTGTGAGAATTGCGCTGCTGGAACTATTCCGTGCGCGTGGGCGAATCGGCGCGCTATCCGACAGTTTGTGAACGTTGCGTCGAGGCGCTTGAGGAGATTGAGGCAAGCGGGCAGTTGTCTTAAGTGCCCAGGCACGACATGTTTAATAGCACCGCGAGTCTCTTTGTTTCTCTCGAGCCCATTTATGGGCGACAGAACATCTCGCTCCAAGGGAGCGAAGATATTTGTGGCAACGTTTGGTTCTATAAATATTTCGCTGCTACGCGGCTAGCCTCGCATCGATTGGTGATAGCCGAACCCGGAAAGGCAGAGTCTTTCCGCACGGTGCTGCGGCAAAGCCGCAAATGAATGCCTGAAAATCAAGCAACGGATAGTACCAGGAATCGCCTCACGTGGCGCGTCAGCTACCTCGTCGCATCGCTTGGCGTTTATCTGATGGATCAGGCGAGCAAAGCCTGGGCAGTGCGGCGCGTGCGCTTTGAAGATTGGACGATTATCCGCGGGGCGCTCGACTTTGTTTATGCCGAGAATCGCGGCATCGCGTTTGGCCAGTTGCAGGAAGGCGGCCAGTTCGGCCGCTGGTTTTTTGTCGTCCTCGCCGGCGCCGCCGCAATCGCCGTGCTGTCTTATTTCTTTCGCACACCGCGCAATGACGATCGAGTCCTGGGCGCCTGCGCGCTTTTGCTCGCGGGAATTCTCGGCAATCTAACTGATCGCGTGCGGCTCGGCTTTGTCGTGGATTTCATCCTGCTGCACGCAGGCTCTTATCATTGGCCAACTTTCAACGTCGCTGATGCGAGTATTTCGCTCGGCGCCCTCTTGCTGGCATACGATCTTATTTTTGCGAACCGAAAGGCGAAGGAGGATTCGAGCGCGAGCCGCCAACTGGCTTCTGGTTCCTGATTGCTGCCACTGCTTACTGCCTGCTGCTTTCTCATGTATCCAATCCTCTTTCGCATCTACGGTTTTCCCGTCAACACGTACGGAGTGTTTCTGGCGCTCGCGTTTCTCGGGGCGATCTTTGTTACGGTAAAACTCGCGGTGCGTGACGGACTGCCGCGGGAAAGGATTTATGACCTGTGTCTTTGGCTGCTGTTATCGTCGCTGATTGGTTCGAAGCTGCTGATGTTCCTTACTGAGCCCGAGTATCGCGAGCATCCGCTGCAAATGATCTCGCTCGACTTTCTGCGTTCGGGCGGAGTCTTTTATGGCGGACTGATTGGCGCGATGATCACCGGCTACTTTTTAATGCGACGCTGGAAGCTGCCCTGGTGGAAGACTGCGGATGCCTGCGCGCCGGGGATTGCCCTGGGCAACGTGCTGGGCCGGCAGGGATGTTTCTCGGCCGGATGTTGCTGGGGCAAGCCGACGAACTTGCCGTGGGGGGTCCGCTTCACCGAACTCGGCCACGAAGTTACCGGCGTGCCGGTGGGCGTGAAGCTGCACCCGACGCAGCTTTACGAATCCGGCGCGATGCTGATTGTTTTCTTTTTGCTGCTGTGGCTGCACAAGCGAAAAAAGTTTAGCGGGGAAGTAATCCTCGCTTATGCGATCATTTATGCGACGGTGCGATTTCTGATCGAATTTGTGCGCGACGATCCGCGCGGCGACGTCCTCGGCCTGACGACTCTGACCGGGCTTTCGACTTCGCAAATGATCGGCATCGTGGTTGGCGCCGGCGCTTTGATTCTATTCGTAATTCGCTGGCGGCGCGCGACGAGGTCAGTACCGGGAGCGATAGCGACCGGGTCCTAATATGACGGGCTTTTCTTGAGCTGCATCAGATGAAACTACGCGTCCTTTATCACGGCCACTGTTTTGACGGCGTCGCGTCGGCAGCGACGTTTACGCGATTCTACAAGGAGCGAATCCATCCCGAGGCCGAGGTCAAATACGCCGGACTGCTGCACCGCCCCGGAAATTTATTGTTCGAAGGAAACATGTTCGACGGCGACGAGAACGCCATCGTCGACTTTAAGTATTCGCCGTCGGACAAGTTAACGTGGTGGTTCGATCATCATCAGTCGGCATTCCTTACGCCCGAAGACGAAGCACACTTTCACGCCGACCATTCAGGCAAGAAGTTTCTCGATGCGACCCGGAAGTCTTGCACCGAGTTCATTGCTGACGTGGCGCACAGCCAGTTTGGTTTCAATGACGAGCCCCTGCGCGACCTGGTGCATTGGGCGCACATCATCGACGGCGCGCTGTACGAATCGGCGGCGCAGTGTGTGGAATTGAAAGAACCGCCGCTGCAACTGATGCAGGTCATCGAAGCCGATCCCGACGAGACCTTCATCGAACAGATCATTTCTGACCTGACGGCGCGCCCGCTGAATGAAGTCGCGACGAGCGCAGAAGTGCAGCGGCGCTTTGAGCCGATCCTGAAGCAACATCGCGAGACGCTGGAAACGATTCGCCGCAAAGCGACGTTCAGTGACGGCGTGGTCCATTTCGATCTGATCGATGAAGGCTACGAAGGCTTCAACAAATTCATTCCGTATTACCTGTTTCCGGAAGCGACGTACTCTGTGGCGCTGACCCGAGCGCCCCAGCGCACAAAGATCTCAGTCGGTTCAAATCCCTGGGCGCCGCGTCCGCGCCGGCACAACATCGCCTCGCTCTGCGAACGCTATGGCGGCGGCGGGCATGCGGTGGTGGGCGCGATTTCGTTTGCTCCCGATGAAGT
>WNFC01001748.1_pt1 | contig 23084 bp, 21 predicted proteins | sample 5400541 | NCBI WGS metagenome assembly WNFC01 (sample SAMN13153342, study PRJNA577476) | soil metagenome | isolation source: 120 cm saprolite under Douglas fir tree site 2 hole 2 replicate 1 | place: USA:California | collected 2015-04-18
CACCGCCGAGCTGGGTGTCGATCGTGGAGAAGGCCTCGGCCACCGCGCCTGGGTCGGCGACATCGACGACGACAGCGTCGACCAGCGAAGGAAACTTCAGCGACAGTTGATGGCAGGCTTTTGGATCGCGATCGAGGACCAGCACCTTAGAGTCCTCGTCGAGGAAACGGGTCACCGTGGCGAGACCGATTCCACTTGCACCGCCGGTGATGACGACCCGTTTGCCTTTCAGTCCCCGCACGAGCGGATGATAGCGGCGATGCCGTTGCTTACGGCGGCAGGTGGACCGGGCCGCCCTTGAGGCCGACCGCGACCGTCACGGTGTCGACTGCGACCGTGCCCCCGCCGGTCACGTACTGCATGCTCCACCAGTACTGGCCGGGCGGCGGGTTGTAGTTGGACGGTACCGGCAGTTCCAGGTGGACCCAGTGACCGTTAACACCTCCGTAAGGGACCGTGCCCTTTGTTCCATCTCAGTCAAGACGAAGCAAACTTCAATACGAGGACTGTCGGGGCGCTAAAATCGCCGGAGTCTGAACACCATCGGTTCGTTGCATCGCCTTCATCCCGTCGCGCTGGTGGTGCTAATCACCCTCGCGGCGTGCAGCTCGACTCCGGCGTCCGGGCCGACACCGAGCGCTACGTCGTCCGCCGCCGCGACAACACGGGCGTCCACCTATCGAGTGCTCTTCACCGCCTCCACCACGAGCGGTAGTGAGGTTCTGCTCTACGACTCTGCGAGTAGCACCCCGCAACAGCTGGTATCGCTTCCCGCGGGCGCCGTACCCGAGGCGCACTTTGTGACGGCGCAGAAGATCGCCTACGTCGATGGCAGCGGGCCGTCGAGCCGGATCATGACCTTCGACCTGAGCACGCGCGCATCAACCGCTGAGCTCACCGTGAGCGGCTTCGTGCCCGCCTTCGCCTTTAGCCACGATGGCTCGATGCTCGCCTACCTGCTTCACGATGCCAGCAACAAGCCGTCGCTTCACGTCCGGCGCAGCGGACAGGAGACAAGCCTCGGTCTCAATGCGATTCCCGGTCGTGGCATCGGCCGGGATGATGAGGTGCGGCTCGAGTACTCACCGGATGACAAATACCTTCTGATGGTCGACACCTTCGTCGGCAACCAGGGCCAGGCGCCGGAGACCGGCCAGTTCCTCGTGCTGCGCACGACCGACAACACGGTGGCCTTCCTCCCACCCTCGGGCACGAGCGCCAATGCCACGATGGCGACCTGGGCGCGCCACAACAACCGCCTCTATTACCGCGACGCGGTCGGCGTCCGCACCTGGGATGCCGAAGTCCACAGTGTTGGCACGCTCGCCGGCGGGCTCCACTGGTACGACCCAGCGCCCTCACCCGACGATCGATGGCTGGCCTACACCGACATCGACAGCCACTTCGTGCCGCACGTCATGCTCTATGACCTACAGGGCAACCAGAGTGTCCCGACGTCGGCAGCTGCGCGCTCGCATCCGATTTTCATCTCCGGCGACACCATCTGGTATCTCGAGGAGCAAGCCTGCAGCAGCGAGTGCCTCGGCGGGCCATCGCAACCCTCCGGAAAGGTCTTCGCCTACAGCCTGTCGGGCAAGAGCGAAACGACCTTACCTTTCAGCGACGTGCACAGCCTCTCGCAGCTGTCGGTCTTCCCCGGTTAGCTCCGCGCCATCAACTGCCGCAGCACCAGCGGTAGGACGCCGCCGTGTCGCAGGTACTCGACGTCGGTCGCGTTGTCGAGGCGGCTGATTACGGTGAAGCGTCGAGGCGCACCCTCCTCGCCAGTGGCTTCGACCTGCATCCGCTGTCCGGGCCGCAGCCCCGAACCGAGCCCGCGAATGGAGAAGGCCTCGGTCCCGGTCAACCCAAACGTGCGGAGCGACTCGCCGGGCTGGAACTCGAGCGGCAGGATGCCCATACCGACGAGGTTGCTGCGATGAATCCGCTCGAAGCTTTCGGCGATCACGGCCCGGACGCCGAGCAGCAGCGGCCCCTTGGCCGCCCAGTCGCGCGAGCTTCCCGAGCCGTACTCGTTGCCGGCGATGGCAATCAACGGCACGCCCTCGGCGCGGTAGCGTTGCGCGGCATCGAAGATCGTCATCTCCTGCCCGTCGGGGAGGTGGGTCGTCCAGAAACCCTCGCGTGAGGTGAGCAGGTTGCGCAGGCGGATGTTGGCGAAGGTGCCGCGCACCAGGATCTCGTGGTTGCCACGCCGGGCCCCGTAGCTGTTGAACTCGGCGCGTTCGACACCATGCGCGACCAGGTACTGTCCCGCAGGGCTGTCCGGCGGAATGCTGCCGGCGGGGGAGATATGGTCGGTCGTGATCGAGTCTCCGACGATGACGAGCGCGCGAGCGCCCACGATGTCGGTCAGCGCGGCCGGTGTCGGGGTCATGTTGTCGAAGAAGGGGGGTTCCTGGACGTAGGTGGAGGCCGGATCCCACTCGTAGATCGGGCCGGTGGGCGCCGAGAGCCGTTGCCAGTTCTCGTCGCCGTCGAAGATCTTCGCGTACTCCCGGGTGAACATCTCGACCTTCAGCGAATTCCGGATCGCCTCGTTGACCTCGTCGGCCGATGGCCAGAGCTCCTGGAGGAAGACATCCTTGCCGGCCTTGTCCTTTCCCAGCGGTTCCTTCGAGAGATCCCGCCGGATGTCACCGGCGAGGGCGTACGCCACCACCAGCGGCGGTGAGGCGAGGTAACTCGCCTTGACCAGTGGATGGATCCGGCCCTCGAAGTTCCGATTGCCGCTCAATACCGCGACCACGTTGAGTTTTTCTTTCTCGACGGCGGCCTCGACCTCGGCACTCGCCAGCGGACCGCTGTTGCCGATGCAGGTGGTGCAGCCGTAGCCGACGAGGTAGAAACCGAGCTCCTCTAAGTAGGGCATCAGCCCAGCAGCCTTGAGGTAGTCGGTGACGACACGGGAGCCGGGCGCCAGGCTGGTCTTGACCGTCGGCGCCACCTTGAGGCCGCGCTCGACGGCGCGCTTGGCCAGCAGGCCGGCGGCCACCATCACCGAGGGATTCGAGGTATTGGTGCAACTGGTGATGGCGGCGATCACGACCGAGCCGTTGCGGACGTGCGCCGCCGGCCTGGCCATCACCGCCGTCGCATGCTGCTTCTCCCCGTGGACGTCGGCCTCCCCACCTTCTGACTCGAAGCGCGCGACATCGTTATTGGTTGGCTTGTCCTCCATGGCGAAGGCAGTCTTGAAGCTCTCCCAGACCCGGGGCAGCGGGACGCGATCCTGCGGACGTTTCGGCCCGGCGAGGCTGGGCTCGACGGCGTCGAGGGCGAGCTCGAGCAGCTCGCTGAAGACGGGTGTCGGCGAGTCATCGGTGCGGAACATTCCCTGGGCTCGCGTGTACTGCTCCACCAGCTCGATCAGCTGCGGCTCACGGCCGGTGGTCTCCAGGTAGCGAAGCGTCTGGGCATCGACCGGGAAGAAGGAAGAGGTGGCGCCATATTCCGGGCACATGTTGGAAAGGGTGGCGCGATCCGGCACCGAAAGGCTCGAGAGGCCGGCGCCGCAGAACTCGACGAACTTGTTGACCACGCCATGCTTGCGTAGCATCTCGGTGAGGGTCAGGACCAGGTCGGTGGCGGTCGCGCCGGGCCGCAGCGCGCCGCTCAGGCGCACGCCGACGACCACCGGCTGCGGCAGGTAGGTCGGCTGGCCGAGCAACGCAGCCTCCGCCTCGATGCCGCCGACGCCCCAGCCGAGCACGCCCAGCCCGTTGACCATGGTCGTGTGGGAGTCGGTGCCGAGCAGGGTATCCGGCAACGCGTAGCTCCCCTTCTGATCCGTCCGGACCTGCACGACACGGCTCAACCGTTCGAGGTTCACCTGGTGACAGATGCCCATGCCCGGCGGCACGACGGTGAAGTTGTGAAAGGCCTGCTGGGCCCAGCGCAGCAGGATGTAGCGTTCGCCGTTGCGGGTGTACTCGCGCTCGATGTTGCGCGCGTAGGCGCCCAGCGATCCAAAGGCGTCGACCTGCACCGAATGGTCGATGACCAGGTCCACCTGGACCAGTGGATCGATGCGGCCGGCATCTTTGCCGGCTCGCTGCATCGCCGATCGCATCGCGGCCAGGTCGAGAACCGCCGGCACGCCCGTGAAGTCCTGCAACAGAATGCGCGCCGGAAGGAACGGCACCTCCGCGTCGGCGGCGGCCGCCTCGGGCCAGCGGGTCAGCCCGCGAATACTGCTTTCCTGGATGCTGCTGGTTTCCGCCTGGCGGAGCAGGCCTTCGAGCAGGATCTTGATCGTCATCGGCAGGCTGGCGGGATCGCCCAGTCCCAATTCCGGAAGGCGCGTCAGCGGATAGTAGTCAACCTTTGTCGATGGAAGTCGATCGCGCACCGAGGTCATCTCGTCCTGATGCTAGCAGCGTCAGTCGCGATTCCCGCTGTGAAATTTGCGATGCGCGGCGCGCAGTTGTGGGTTGGTCACGTGGGTGTAGATCTGGGTGGTGTTGAGGTTGGCGTGCCCGAGCAATTCCTGCACGGCGCGCAGATCGGCGCCATTGGACAGCAGGTCGGTGGCGAACGAGTGTCGCAAGGTGTGCGGCGTGGCTTTGACCCCAAGGCCGGCGATGCGGACGTATTTCCCGACGATCCGCTCGATCGACCGTGACGACATCCGCATCCCCGGGCCCCCCGGCGTCAAGTCCGGCTTGCCCTTCATGCGGATGAACAGCGGCTTCCAGCGATCGCGACGCGTCTCCAGGTAGCGGGTCAGGGCTCCGGTCGCCGCATCGCTGAGGAAGACGACGCGCGGCTTGCGGCCTTTGCCGATGACGCCGAACTCGCGCGTCTTGAGGTTGATGTGATCGCGGTCGAGGCGCGCCAGCTCGGCGAGCCGCAAGCCGGTGCTGAAGAAGGTCTCGAGCAAGGCGCGGTCACGCAACCCCCGCGGGTCATGGACGTCCGGAGCATCGAGGAGACGACGGAGCTGATCGGGGTCCAGGAACTTCATGGAGCGCGAGGGCGCCTTACCCAGCTCGATGCGGTCGGGCGCGAGCACCGCCAGCCCCTGCAGGCTCCAGTAGCGCAACATCGACCGGAGTGCGATCAAGAAATAGGTCTGACTGGCGCGCGAGAGCGGCCGGTCGGTGTGCTCATTGCGGTGCCGCGCCAGGGCGAGCTTATAGCGGCGCACGATCTCGGTGGTCAGGTCGGGCAAGTCCCTAAGGTCGGTCTGCTCGCTTGCGACCCAGCCCAGGAAATAGTTGAGGTAATGGTCGTACTGCCGGATCGTCAGCGGGCTGAGGTTGCGATCGATCTCGCACGCCTCGAGAAAGCCGCGCACGCGCTCCATGAGGGCGGGCGCAACCGGAGGTGCCTGCGCCGGGGACGTGGGGGAGACGGTGGGCACGCTTCTGCGCCGAATTCTACGCCCGGCCACGGCGTCTTCAAGCTTGACGTAAGGTGGCGCCGTCTCCTAATATCGCGATATATCGTGATACTTCGCCAGCTTTAGGAGGTTTTCCCCATGTGGTCAGGTCGTGAGTTCCGATTCGACCGCTTTCGCCGCCAGATGTTCGAGCGCGGCGATCTCAAGTACGTCATCCTCGAGCAGCTCAAGGACAAGCCCGCGCATGGCTACGAGCTGATCAAAGCGCTGGAAGCCCGCTTCGGTGGCTTCTACGCCCCGAGCCCTGGTGCCGTCTACCCAACGCTGCAGATGCTCGAGGACATGGGCTACGTCAGCTCCGCCTCGCAGGATGGCCGGAAGGTCTACACCATCACCGATGCCGGCCGCACCTTCATGAACGAGCGGCAGCCGCAGGTGGACGAAGTCTTCAACCGGGTGAAGGAGCGCTGGGGCGCCGAGTGGGGCCCGCAGGCGCACCGCGTGATGCACGAGCTTCGCAATGACTTGCGCGACCTGGGCCGCTCGGTGGCCAGCGAAGCCCGCCACCGGTGGCCGGATCCCGAGCAGCAGCGGCGCATCCGCGACGTGATCGGACGCGCCAAGGCGGAGATCCAGGCGATCCTCTCCGAGCAACCCGCCGCGAAGGTCTAAAAGCGAGGGGAGTCTACAGCTCCCCTCGAACGACCCTTCGCCGGATCCACTCCTCGAAGAACTTTTCCTTGATGACGTAGCCGCCGCTCGGTTCGAGGTCGACCAGTTCGCGGTCGATCAGGGTCTGGATGGCGCGTTGCACGGTCGTCGCCGCTCCCAGGTTGGCGCGCCGCCGGTAGTCTTCGCGGTAGATGTTGCGGCCGCCCCACTCAACCAGTGCGACCAGCAAGTTGCGCTGCGCCGGCGCCGAGTCGTGCCAGAGCACCGTCATCTGTGCCGCCTCGGCGTCGATCACGCGCGCGATCGCCGTTGCAACCAATTCCTGGCTGGAGAGGGGGAGGAGGGCCACCTCCCAGAGGAAGTGCGCCGCTTCCTGGGTGTCGTTGGGGTGGGCGCCGGTGAAGTCGATCAATGCGTAGACGGCATCCTTTGGAATCGGCCGGCCGCTGGCCTTGAAGCGTGCAAGCAAGAAGGCCGCGAACTCGTCCCGAGGCAATGGACCCAGCGGGTACGGGCGCGCGATCTTCAGCAGCGGCGCGGTGCGTTCGTGCACGGCGCGCCGGAGTAAGGCCTGTCGCGACCCGAGCAAGGCATAGGACACGTGCTGCTGGTGCTGGATCACGGCGCGCAACTGCCGCAACAGCGTGACGCCCAGCTCCATCAGGTCCTGGAACTCGTCGAGGATGACGACCACGCGTTTCTTCTTGCCCTCGCGGGCGATCACCTCGGGCTCTTGAAACAGCTGCTCCAACAGCGCGTCGAGGTTGGGGACGCCGGCGCTGCCCGCCTCGAAGGACAGCGACGCCTTTCCGTCCGAGTCGAGGGTGAGCGTGGGCCGCACGCGAAACGCCTTGAGGTGCTGCACGACCCAATCCTCGGCGCGCTGCGCCGGACCCTTGAAGGCGTCGAGATACGCCGACGCCAGGCGGTCGGCGAGCCGCGCGCGCGAGGGCACCAGCATGCAATCGAGGTAGGCGACCGGGATCCCCGCCGCCTGCAAGTGGCGCTTGACCTCCAGGATGAGCGAGGTCTTGCCGAAGCGTCGCGGCGCCTCGAGCAGGATGTTCTGGCCATCGCGCAATTCCCGCTCCAGTACCTGCATGTCGGCCTCGCGATCAGTGAAGGCGTCGCCGGACACGATTCGGCCGAAGCGGAATGGATTGGCGACCCGTTTTACGCGAGCTGGCATTACGCGGGTCAGTATAACCCCATTGCGCGAGGTTGCGTAATGCTGGCCGGGGGGAGCGTTAGGCGGCCGGCTTCAGCCGGCGCCGCGCCGTCGGGTTGTAACCGGGCAGCACGGCGGTCCAATCGACGCTCTGGTTGCGCGCCCGAAAATGCGCCAACGCGAACCGATCGCAGGCGGTCTCCGCGGCGGCTTTCCCGCCACGGACCTCGCGCAGGTACCAGTGGTAGAACTCGTGGCAATAGAGAAAGCGCAGGACCTCGCGCCGGGTCCGGAACCGGATCGTCCGGCTGAACCACTGGAAGGCGATCCGCTTGCCAGGCTTGCGGCGGGCGCGAACGTAGACCTTCTCGTCCCAGGGGCGAAAAGGTTCCGGCACCTGCAGCTCGATCAGCCGGTCCTCGTACCAGCAGAAGGCAGCCAGGTGCGGCGCCTGGCGGTAGCGCAGCGGCCTCGCGCTCACCCCGTAGCCGACCGGCGAGGGCAGATCGGCGAGCCAACGCCGGAGCGTGTCGGCGTCGACACCGGTGACCCGAGAACGAAGGGGGACGACGGACCAGGCTCGGCGGAGAGGGGAGGGGGGCATGGTTTTAGCTTAAGGGCGGGGCGCGGAAATAAGGTCGATCCCGATCGTCGTTACACCATTTGTAAGGTTTCGCCGCTCCCCCGCCACAGGTTGTGGCCAGCTCGACGACACGACCGCAGCGTTTCCGTTTCAGACTGTGGCTGGTGGATGCTGCTCCCCTGAGTGAACTCGAACTTGCACGCCTCAAAGCCAAGCAACGCGTCGGCGCGACCGTGGAGCGGGTCACGAGCGAGTGGCACCTGCCCTCGTTCAACCCCCGCGACGCTATCCGCTGGAGCCGGGTCGCGCTGACGGGCGAGCTCCGGACCTGGCAGGCGGCGCTCCCCACCTTGCTGCGCAATGATTTCGCCTTCACGCTGGCGCTCTGGGTCGCGGTCTTCAGCGTGGCGGCGTCGGTGGTCGCCGCTCCGGCGATCCCACTCTCCATCCGCTACACGGCCGGACTGGCCGCGGTCGCATACCTCTATCTGTATGTTGAGCTCACCCGCATCACGCGACCGCTTCCCGGTCGAGCGCTGCTACTCGGCATCGCCGACCTGGCCGTCGTCAGCGCCATCGGCGCGCTTTCGGTCCCCTATGTCCCGTACGCGCGCGTGCTGCTGTTCTTTGCGGCGGCCCGGGCCGCGTCCCGCTGGCGCGATGCACGCATTCTTCCCGCCGGCCTGCTGATGCTGTTGCCCTTCGAGCTGGCCGGCCACGCCGTCCCGCTCACGATGCTGTTCGACGCCTTCCTCGTCCTCATGACCATGGTGCTCGTGGTCCATCTGATGGCCGGGCTCGACTCGGCACAACGGACGGTGCAACGACAAAACGTGCTCGCCTCGCTGATCTCTGCGTTGGCCCGCGTCCGCGACGAAGAAGCGCTCTTCGCGCAGCTGGCCAGCCAGGCCCGGGCGCTGGCGCCCACCTGTGCCTGGGCGTTCTGGAGCCTGGATCCGACCGGTGACGAGTATCGGGCGGTTCGCTGGGCCGGGTTGCCGGATGGCGAGATGCCCGGGTTCAGCTTCTCGCCGACGCTTACCGCCGAGCCCGGCCAGCCGGTGCTGATTCAGGGCCCGCTGCCTGGAACCAGCGCCGGGACCGTCACCCTGATCCAGCCGACCATTGGCGACGGCGAGTCGAACGGCCTGATCACGGTGGCCGGCCGGGCCGGCGACTTCGGTCCCACGGTCCGGACGCTGATCCGCTCCGTCGGTGACGAGATGGGGGCTACCTTGCTGCGCCTGCAGTCGCTCGATGACCAGCGGCAGCGCACCGAGGCGATGGAGCAGGCCAATCGGATCGCGGGCCTGGCGGCCCAGCATGCCCTCGACCAGGCAGCGGCGCTCGCCGCGATCCGGCCGGCGCTGGCCAGCCTGCTGCGGTCGGAAAGCCTGCACCTGGAATGGGTCGAGGGCGATCGCGTCACGCTCGTCGTCGGCGGCAACGACCCGCTCGAGGCGCACGCGCCCCGCTGGTTGTCGCTGGCCGGGACGCGCACCGCGGACGCGCTGCTCCAGGGCCGCGCCCTGCGCGAGCCGCTAACCGGTCGCCGGCCTGAGGACCTGTTCGGGGTCCCGGCCGGACTGCGCCAGATCGCGGTTGTGCCGCTGCATTCCGCCGGGGTCGACGGCACGCTGCAGCTGGGTCGCCGCCTGCCGCGGCCCTATGCCGCCGCCGAGCTTCTGTTGCTACAGCTCCTGGCCGAGCGCCTCGGCCTGCTGTTCGCCGCGGGCCGGACGCCGGCCCCGGTTGCGCATCACGACGCCAAGGGGGTTGCAGCATGACGCGGACAGTGCGGGACGCCAGCGATACCAGCGGCCTGGTCAGCGAGATGCGCCAGATGGTCCAGGCGGGCCAGCCGGCGCCGGTCGTCGATGATCCCGAGCAGCTCGAGCGTACGGTCACTGCGAAAGTCGCCACGTTCTTGATGGTGACGCTGGTCGCGATCATCTTTGCGACGTCGGCGGTTCCCGATGTCGGCCCGAGCCTGGCCAAAGTCATTCAGGCGCATCTCTAGCCGCTTCCCGATCAGCCCCGCTCGGGTACGCCGCAGAATCTTCGATTAACGACGTTGATTGAATAGGCGAGGAGGGCCGCCTCGGGACCGGTTCGGTGGCTCCACTAGCGGGGCAGAGGCCTCCAGGTATCCCCCAGCAGACGGACCCGCCCGGCAAAATTTTCGGCGATGACAGCGCGAAGGGGGTCGGCAATGGGTGGACGGAAGTCCAGCCGGGGGAGCTGGTCCGTCGACACCCATTGCCAGCCGGCGAGCACGGGATCCGCGCGATCGAGGCGGGGCTCGGCCCCCTCCCCTATCTCCGCGTGAAACATCAGGTTGACGACGTGGCGGTCGGGCGCCAGCATCTCGCTGACGATGACCAGCTCGCCGACCCGGGCGTCGAGGCTCAGCTCCTCGCGGAGCTCGCGTCGCAGCGCCGCCTCGAGCGTCTCTAAGCCCTCCAGGCGCCCGCCGGGCAGCACCCAGTAGTGCTCGCCGCGCTTGCGGTGCTCGACCAGGAGGATCTGCGTGCCGCGGACGACGATCGCCGCCACCCGCAGCTGCGGGGTCACCGGGTTAAAGGCGTTCACCAGGGAGGCGAGACTGACCAGCGATGTGCTCATCGTAAGTGGCAACCTCAGGCGCTAGTCGCGCGGGAGCTGGAGCGCCTGGCCCGGCCGAAGGATTGGCGTCGCCAAGCGGTTTGCCGCCAGGATCGCCTCGACGTGGGGCCGCGGATCGCCGCGATAGTGGGCGGTCGCGATGCTCCACACCGTGTCCCCGGGCGCCACCACGACGCTATCGCTGTGGATCGGGCCGCTCCCATAGGCCATGCGTCCGGTGACCAGCAGCAGGGCGGTGGTCAGGACCAGGATGCGGCCCCAGCCACGGCGGCGCTGGGGTCGTGGATACGAATGTCGGGCCCCGTCCTGCACGAACATGTGTTCGAAGACGAGGCTAGCACGAACAGGTGTTCGCGTCAAGAGCCTGCACGAACAAGTGTTTGCATCGGGCGAACAAATGTGCTAGGATGCGCCCGTTTTGCATGATGACCCTCGGCGCCGACCGCTCGACGGGCATCAATTTCACACCGATGCTGATGACCAAATCTCTGTGCTACGATGCTGTGATCGCGGCCTGAGAACCCCTCCTCTCCCCTACCTCACCGCGCCGCCTGGGGCGGCGCTGGGAGCGAGATGATCGGCTCTTGGCCATCGACGACATCGGCGCAAAAGGGAGGGGACGTTATGCCGGAACCGTTGACCAGTAGGCAGCGGGAAATCCTGGAGTACCTTCGGTTTCGACAGAAGATCCGCAGCTATCCGCCAACGGTTCGAGAAATCGGCGAAGCCGTCGGACTATCCTCGAGCTCGACGGTTCAAAATCACCTCAATACCCTGGAACGTAAGGGATACATCCGCCGGGATCCGACCAAGTCCCGCACCATCGAAGTCGTCGACGTCGATGAGATGCAGGCCAAGCTCAGTAAGGTGGTCGCGGTTCCCCTGATCGGCCGTGTGGCGGCCGGCCAACCGATCCTTGCCGAAGAAAACATCGAGGACCATCTCGTCCTCAGTGAGGAACTGGTGGGCAGCGACAACGCCTTCGCCCTCGAGGTCCGCGGCGACAGCATGAAAGATGTCGGCATCCTGTCCGGCGATTTCGTCGTCGTGCGGCCAGGCAAAGACGCACCCAACGGCAGCATCGTGGTGGCACGCCTCGAGGACGATCAGACCAACGAGTCGACCGCCACCGTCAAGCGGCTCTTTCGCGAGGCGAACCGGGTGCGGCTGCAACCGGAGAACCCCGCCTACGAGCCGATCTACAGCACCGCTGCCCAGCTCGAGGGTCAGGTCGTGGCGGTCGTGCGACTCCTGCGCTAACGCCGCGCGGTCAGGCGCTGCGGTCTACGTCCGTGGTTCGAAACTGATCGAATCTCGATAACAGCCGGCGCGGGATGGCGCCGCGCATCAGCACACCGTCGCCGCGATAGTCGACCGATTCGACGTTGCCGTGGGCGTGGAATTCCGCCTGCCGCGCATTCTCGGTGTACGGCAGGAGCACCTCGATCGGGACCATTTCGCCGGGCAGGGTCTCTGCCACCGCGCGCCCCAGCGCTTCCAGGCCGGTTTTCCGCAGAGCGGAGATGGGAACTGCCGCGCGATACGGCGACCAGTCCTCGGCAAGCAACAGATCGATCGCCTCCGGCGTCAGCTGATCGACCTTGTTGAGCGCGAGCAGCTTCGGCTTCTCGAGCACGCCGAGGTCCTGCAGCGTTTCGTGCACCGCTTCCATCTGGTCTCGCCCGTCGTAGCGGGTCGCGTCGAGCACGTGGAGCAAGAGGTCGGCCTGCTGGACCTCTTCGAGGGTTGCTCGGAAGGCCGCCACAAGGTCGGTCGGCAGTTTCTGGATGAAGCCAACGGTATCGGTAAAGAGCACTTCCCTGCGGTTCGGGAGGTGAACCAGGCGGGTCGTGGGATCGAGGGTCACGAAGAGGGCGTCCTCCATCTGCACCTGCGCGCGGGTCAACGCGTGGAGCAGGGTCGATTTCCCGCTGTTGGTGTAGCCGACGATGGCGACCACCGGGTAGGCGATGCGACGGCGTCCCTCACGACGCAAGGCGCGCTGCTTGCGGATTTCTTTGATTTCGCGGTCGAGCTCGCGGATGCGATGGCGGATCCGCCGCCGATCGCTTTCCAGTTTCTGCTCGCCAGGGCCGCGGGTGCCGACGCCGGCGCCCAGGCCCGACAGATCGCGACCGCCCTGCAGCCGCGGGAGCAAGTGATGCAGTTGCGCCGCCTCCACCTGGAGACGGCCCTCTTTGGTACGGGCACGTTGGGCGAAAATGTCGAGAATCAACTCGGTGCGATCGATCACCTTGAGCTCGAGTTTTTTCTCCAGATTCCTCTGTTGGCGCGGGGACAACTCCTCGTTGACGACCAGCAGGTCGAAGTCGGCCTCATGCTTCAGGGCGTGCAGCGCCTCGACCTTTCCCTTGCCGAGGAATAGCGCCGGGTCGGGTTTTTCCCGCCGCTGAGTGTCGGTGCCGACCACCAGTACCCCGGCGGTTCGCGCCAGCTCATTCAACTCGAGCATCTGCTCTTCGATGGCGGCCAAGCCCTGATCCTCGTGATCAAGGGATATCAGGTAGGCGCGTTCCTGCCTGCCGTTGGAATTCCGGATCAACTCGCCTCTGCCGTCATCATACCCACGCGCAGGCGCTCGACAATCATGTCCGGATCGGCCGGAAGCCACTGCACGCGATGGTCGGCGCGAAACCAGGTGAGCTGGCGACGCGCGTACTGTCGTACCTGGCGCACCGTGGAATCCCGGGCTTCAGCGAGCGACATCCGGCCGTCGAGGTGGGCGATCAACTCGGGGTAGCCGTGCCCCAGGCGGCGCAGGTCGGCCGCCGGAAAGGCATCACGAACGCGGGCGACCTCCTCCACCCAGCCGGCGTCGAGCATCTGGGCCACACGCACCTCGATGCGCCGATCCAACTCGGCCAGCGGCACGTCGAGCCCGATGATCGTGGTCGACCACGGCGGCGGATCGGACTCCCGCGCCGCGCTCGGCGCACGCCCGGTGACGGCGTGAATCTCAAGCGCGCGGATCATCCGGCGCGGGTTGCCTTGCGCCCGCTCGGCACTGGCCGGGTCGATGCGCCGCAGTTCGGCATCCAGGGACTCGGGTCCCTCCGCCTCGAGGCGCTGTTCGAGCGCCGCTCGCAGCTCCGGATTCGGCGGTGCATCGGCGAGGTTCCAGCCGTCGAGGAGCGCTCGCAGGTAGAGGCCGGTGCCACCCTGCAGGACTGGCAGTCGACCGCGATCGCCAATGTCGGTCACGGCATCCATCGCCAGCCGCTGATAGTCGGCGACCGTGAACGGGGTGCCCGGATCGACGACGTCGATCAACCAGCAGCGAAGGCCGCCGAGCTCTTGCGCGCTCGGCTTATTGGTACCGATATCGCAATGCGTGTAGACCTGCCGCGAGTCGACGGAGACCAGCTCGCCGTCGAGACGATGCGCGGCGGCAATCGCCATCGAGGTTTTTCCGCTGGCCGTGGGACCCACGATCGCAACGACGCGCTGCTGGCTCAGGGGCGTTTGAACAGCCGCCTCAATTGGTCGTCCGGCAAGATGAGCGTCGTGGGCCGGCCATGCGGGCAGCTGATCGGCTCATCGGTCGCGGCCAGTGCGCGCAGCAGTTCTCCCGCCGTCTCCGGTGTCAGCGGATCGCCGAAACGTACGGCGCTATGGCAGGCGATCAACGCCGCCGTCTCCCGCAGCCGGCGGTCGGGGGTACGCTCGCCGACCAGGTCGGTCAACAGCAAGTCGAGCAGCCGCGCCACCCGGCCCTCCGGCATATCGCTGGGCGCCGCGCGCAGACGAATCGTGTGCGGCCCAAACAACTCGCCCGTAAAGCCCACCGTCTCCAGCCACGAGGCGTGCTGCTGAAAGCCCGTCACCTGGGCCGGCGTCAGGTCAACGTCCTGCGGGATCAGCAGCAGCTGGCTGGCAGGCTCACCACCCTCGAGTCGATACAGGATTCGGTCGAAGAGCACGCGCTCGTGGGCGGCGTGTTGGTCGATCAAGACCACGGCGTTGGGAGCCTCCGCGACCAGGTAGCCATGCAGCAGCTGGCCCACATACTCCAACGGGGGAAGCCGCGAGCCCTGAATTTCTTGCACCCGCTCTGGCAAATCGCCCTCCCCCTCTGGGGGAGGGTCGGGGTGGGGGGTGGCGAAGCTTGACACGATCGCGGTCTCACGCAGCTCGAGCATTGGTCCACCTGAAGTTGCCTGCAGCTGGTAGAGCGGACTGTCCCGCAGCGCGTGGTAGCAGGCCCGCTCGAGTGCCGCAAAGACGGCACCTTCGTTGCGGAATCGAACCTCGCGTTTGGTTGGATGGACGTTGACGTCGACCTCCGCCGGATCGACCAGCACATTGAGGACGGCAAGCGGAAAACGATCCGGCTCGCGGAGCCCCCGATACGCCTGCTCCACGGCGAAGACCAGGTTGCGATGCTGGATGCGGCGACCGTTGACGAGGATGACGACGTGATCCTTGCTGCCTCGATGCAGGGCGGGTGGGCTGATCAAGCCGCGCACGGTTGATCCGTCGACCGACAGCATCGCCGTCGCCGTCGGGCTGTCGTAGACGGCCGCAAACGTGGCTCGTAAGTCACCGGTCCCCGGGGTCTCGAACACCCGTCGCCCATCGATCTCGAGGCTGAAAGCAATCGTCGGATTTCCGAGCGCGAGCTCCCCCACCAGTCGGCTGATCACGGCATTTTCGGTGGCGGGCTGCTTGAGGAACTTCAGCCTGGCCGGAGTGTTGAAGAACAATTGCTCGACGGTAACCCGCGTGCCAACCGGACATCCGATCGGCCGAGCGTCGAGCAGTTCACCGGCCTGAAGGCGGACTTGAGACCCCTCTCCCCCATCGCGTCGTCGGCTGACGGCCTCGACCTCGGCGACGGCGGCGATGCTGGCCAGTGCCTCACCGCGAAAGCCAAGCGTGTGGATCGTGCGCAGGTCCTCGAGCGTGTGCAGCTTGCTCGTCGCGTGGCGTTGAAAGGCGACCGGCAGGTCGGCTGGGCTCATGCCCTGGCCATCGTCGACGACCTCGATCACGTCCTTGCCGGCGGCCTCGATCCGGACGTGGATGCGCGACGCGCCCGCGTCGATCGCGTTTTCCGCCAGTTCCTTGACCACGGCGGCCGGTCGGTCGACGACTTCGCCGGCCGCGATCCCATCGGCGACCGCAGACGGAAGAATCGCGATGGTCTGGTCGGGCTCGAGGCCGACCTCAGGGCGCGGCATGCTGTCCCTGCCAGGCGAAGAGTTTTTCCAGTGCCTCACGCGGCGAGAGGCGCTCGAGGTCCAGCTGCTTCAGCTCGGCAACCACCGGATGATCCAGCGGCAGGCTGAGCTGCGCGCTCGCCTCGGGCCGTTCGAGCGGCCGCTGACCTTCCAGCTCGGTCAGCACCTGCCGGGCGCGCACCACGACCTGGCGTGGCAGGCCGGCGAGCTCAGCCACGTGGATCCCGTAACTGCGATCGGCGCCCCCCTCGACCACCTGGTGGAGGAAGATGACGCGTTCGCCTTCTTCGCGGACCTCCATCCGAAAATTGCGCAGCCGCCGAAGCTGCTGGCTGAGCGCGGTCAGCTCGTGATAGTGGGTGGCGAAGAGGGTCAGCGAGCGAAGCTGTGGGGCCTCGTGAAGATACTCGAGGATCGCCTGCGCGATGCTCACGCCGTCGTAGGTGCTGGTGCCGCGACCGACCTCGTCGAAGATGAGGAGGCTGCGGGGCGTGGCGTGGGCGAGGATGTGCGCGGTCTCCACCATTTCAACCATGAACGTCGAGAGTCCGCGGGCCAGCTCATCGTGGGCGCCGACTCGAGTGAAGATCCGATCGCAGAGTCCGATGATGGCGCGCTCGGCCGGCACGAAGCTGCCGGCCTGGGCCAGCAGGACGATGATGCCGGCCTGCCGCAGGTAGGTGGACTTGCCGGCCATGTTCGGTCCGCTCAGCAAGACGACCTGCTGATCGACCGGGCTCAGGCGCAGGTCGTTGGGCACGAAGCGCCCAGGCCCCAGCGCCGCCTCGACCAGCGGGTGCCGGCCGCCGATGATGTCGATGCCGGGCTCGTCTTGCAGGGTGGGCCGCACCCATCGGTGCCGGCTCGCAATACTGGCGAGCGCCGTGACGGCATCGAGCTCGCCCAGCCAGGCGGCGGTGTCCAGCACATTCTTGCCGGTAGCGGTGATGCGACGGCACAGCTCGCCGAAGAGCGCCTGCTCACGCGCCACCATCGCACTCCTCGCGTTGAGAACGAGGGTTTCCTTCTCCTTGAGCTCGGGCGTGATGTAGCGCTCGCCGTTGACCAGCGTTTGCTTGCGGACGTAGTCGGAGGGGATCGCCTCACGGTTGGCATGACTGATCTCGATGTAGTAGCCGAACACCTGGTTGAAGCCAACCTTGAGCGACCGGATGCCACTGCGCTGGCGTTCATACTGCTCCAGCGCCGCGATCCACTCGCGTGCCGCCCGCGAGCCATTCCCGATGCTGTCGAGCTCGGTGTCGAAGCCGGGCCGAAAGACGCCGCCATCCCGCAGGGTCGCCGGCACCTCGTCAACCAGTGCCGACGCCAGTACTGACTGCAGCTCATCAAGAGCCGCCGGCATCGGCGGCGACACGAGCTCCGGCCAGCGGCCGGCGAGTTGCTGCACATCGGGGATGGCGCGAAGGGCTTTGAGCAGTGCCTGCAGGTCGCGTGGCGTCGCCAGGCCCTGGCCGGTGCGGCCGGCGATCCGTTCCAGGTCGGGCAGCCCGCGAAGCGCAGCCTGCAGCTGGCCGCGGGCGAGCGGGTCATTGACCAGTACCGCCACCCGGGCGAGTCGCTCCTCGAGCGGTTCGCGCGTGCGCAACGGCTGGTCGAGCCAACGCCGCAGCTGTCGCGCGCCCATTGCGGTCGTCGCCTCACCGGCGATCAGCATCGCGAGGTCGTCGGCGGACGTCGATCGATCGGCGGCAAGGCCGAGGCTGCGCCGCGTCGGTGGGTCGAGGTGCATGTACGCCCGGGGATGCTCGGCGTGCAACCGGAGAAGACCGGGCTCGAGCCGGAGGCGCGACCGCTCGGCGTGTCGCAGCAGCGCATGGGCGGCGGCCAGTGCCTCGGGCCACTCATCGCAACCGAAGGCCGCCAGCGTCTCGACGCCGAGCAGCGTCTGCAGCCGATCGACCGCCGCCCGCGCATCGAACTCCTGCGAGTCCACCCAGCTGGTCGGCGTGTTCCCGGTCAGCGATGACAATCGCGGTCGGTCGGCCTCGCTCGCGATCAGCTCGGCCGGCCGCAGTCGCGCCAGCTCGTCGCGAAGCGCTTCGTCACTCGGCTCTACCCGCAGCAGTGCCAGCTCGCCCGTCGAGCAATCGAGTGCGGCGATGCCGTGAAAGTGGGCACGCAGGCAAACCGCCACGGCATAGTTGGTGCCGCCCGTAAGGTACGCGTCCTCGACCACCGTTCCTGGTGACAGCACCCGGACGACCTCGCGTCGCACCAACCCGCGGGCGGCGGCGGCATCCTCGACCTGGTCGCAAAGCGCGACTCGCAATCCTGCCTTCAGCAGCCGTCCGACGTAGCTCTCGAAGGCGTGGTACGGGACGCCGGCCATGGGCATGCGGTGACCCTTCCCCAGCTCACGCGAGGTCAGCGTGATGCCGAGCAGCGGCGCCGCGCGCTCGGCGTCCTCCCCGAAGGTCTCGTAGAAGTCGCCGAGGCGGAAGAGCACGATGGCATCCGGATAGTCCTGCTTGACACGCTGGTACTGGTCGAGGACTGGGACCGGCTTCAGGGCGTTGCCTAGTTGAGTACCTGGCCCCGCAGCTGCCAGGCCGTGGCTTGCTCGACGAGCACCCGGCGGACCGTGCCGGTCTGTGCGCCCATTGGCGCGGCACCGATGATGACGCGGTTCTGCCGAGTTCGGCCGGTGACCTCGCCCTCCTGCGCATGCTCCACCAGCACCTCGACGGCGCGGCCGATCCAGCGGCGGTTGGCGTCCTCGGCGATCCGTCGCTGGGCATCGAGCAAGACGTTGATCCGTCGCTTCTTCTCGGGTGGAGTAACGTCGTCCGCGTGCAGGGCGGCCGTGGTGCGCGGCCGCGGGGAGAAGCCCTGGATGTGGACCACGTCGAACTTGATCTCTTCGAGCAACGCCAGGGTTTTCTGGAACTGTTCCTCGGTCTCGCCCGGGTAGCCGACGATGACGTCGGTTGAGACGGAAAGGTCGGGGATCACGTTGCGGGCATGGGCGATGATCGCCCGGTACTCCTCGGTGGTGTAGCGGCGTCGCATCTGCTTCAGGATGGCGTCGTCGCCGGATTGGAACGGTAGGTGCAGGTGCTCACAGACTCGCGGCAGATCCCGAATGGCGAACAGCAGGTCGTCGTGCACGTGGCGCGGATGTGAGGTCAAGAACCGAACCCGCCAGATGCCGGGGATCCGCTCGACCGCCTCGAGCAGGTCAGCGAGTCCGGCCTTCGTTTCCGGGTCGCGATAGGAGTTGACGGTCTGGCCGAGCAACGTCACCTCGCGTACCCCCTGGAGCGCGAAGCGCGTCACGTCCTCGACCACGTCGGTCAGTGGGCGGCTGCGTTCGGTGCCGCGCACGAAGGGCACGATGCAGAAGCTGCACACCTCATTGCAGCCGAAGATCACCGGCACGTACGCGGTGAGCCCGTGCTGCAAGATCGCGCCGCCGGTCTGCGCTGGATCCGTCTCGTACTCGCCTTGCAGGTCCTGGATGAAGGCCTCGTACTGGCGCATGTCAAAGCGGTAGTCGAGGTCCGGCAGCCGCTCGTACAGCCGATCCTTCTCCTTGTTCGCCATGCAACCCGTGATCGCGATCGCCCGACCCGGGCGGGCACGCTTCCACGCCTTGAGTTCGCGGAAGCGGCCGTACGCTTTCTGCTCGGCGTTCTGACGGACCGAGCACGTAACCAGGATCGCGAGGTCAGCCTGGTCCAGGTCGGAGACGGCGCTGAAGCCGGCCGCGGTCAGGCCCTGCGAGAGGTAATCCGCATCGGACTCGTTCATCTGGCAGCCGCTCACCCAGATGTGAAAACGCTGGCCCGATGGTGGCCGCTTGTGTCCGTTGGGGCGCGGCCGCGAAAACGCGTGCGGCTCGAAGGTTAGCGGTGCGCCGGGAATCCGCAGCCTTGGCGGGGCGGTCGACTCAGCCATCGACCGAGTCTAACGGGACTCGACCAGCAGACGGATCCCGGTCCGCTCCTCACCGTCGATCGAGATGTCGATGAACGAAGGGATGCAAACGAGGTCGATGCCGCCGGCGGCCACGTAGCCGCGCGAGATCGCGATCGCCTTGACGGCCTGGTTGATGGCCCCGGCACCGATCGCCTGGACCTCGACCCGGGTCTGGCTGCGCACCACGCCGGCAATCGCTCCGGCGACTGCGACCGGTTTCGAGGTGGCGGACACCTTCAAGATCTCAATGGCGGCGCGCGTCGTGCGAGGAATGCCAGCAGCCGGGCTGGCTGAAAGCGTCTTCTCTCCTGTCGAGCCGTTCGATGGCGGTTTTGTTTCCAGAGTGTCCATCTATTCTATTGAGATCGGTGACCGAACGTTTGATTGCCCCCCGACACCTTAACCCCAAGTACAGGGGTCGTCAAGCGCCTAATCGACCGCGACCTCTCGATCGACCCGCTCCACACGGGTCGCCTTGCCCGAAGGGGCATCAATCTGAGCCAGAACCGAGTTGAATTGCACCACCCCGGCCGCCACCTTGAACCGGTACGGGACCCCGGTTAGGAAGCGCTGGAGGCTGGCTTCCTTGTCCATCCCGATCACCGAGTCCCGCGGTCCCACCATCCCGAGGTCGGCAACGAAGGCCGTGCCGCCCGGAAACAACCGGGCGTCGGCGGTGGGAACATGCGTGTGGGTGCCAAAGACGAAACTGGCCCGCCCGTCGAGGTACCAGCCCAGGGCGATCTTCTCCGAGGTCGCCTCGGCATGCATGTCCATCAGCACCAGCTTGGTCCCGGCGCCCTGACGCAGGATCTCGTCCGCCGCCCTGAAGGCGGAATCGATCGGGGGCATGAAGAGCTGGCCCTGCACGTTGCCGATCAGCACCTGGCCCTTCTCGCCGAGGTCGTGACAGAACCAGCCGCGCCCCGGCGCACCGGAGGGGTAGTTGTGCGGGCGGAGAATTGGCCGGTTGTCATCGAAGCCCGTCATCATCTCGCGCTGGTCCCAGATATGGTTCCCGGAGGTGAGCACATCGATGCCGAGACTGAAGAGGTCATCGGCGATCTTCGGCGTCAGGCCGAATCCGCCGGCCGCATTCTCGCCATTCGCCACCACCAGGTCGATGCTTAGCTCTCGACGCAGCTGTGGCACGAGGCGGGCCACGGCTTCACGCCCGGGGCGACCAATGATGTCGCCGATGGCCAGCACGGTTACGATCATTGGGCGATCCTAACAAGGTAGCCGCGTTCGACGCGTTGCTCGCGGACCTGTCGAAGGCAACGATTGGCGCGACCTTCAACCAGTTCCGCGAGGTCGGTCCGCACGATGTGCCCGAGGCGGCCGCGATTCGGCTCGCCAACCTGCGCCACTATCTCGCGGAACGCGGTCAGGCCGACCTGCTTGCGATCGGCGAGGCCGCCGGCTACCAGGGAATGCGCTGGTCGGGCATCGCCTTCACCAGCGAGTTCGACCTGCTGCGCTGGGGTGATCCGTACCGAAGATCGAGCCGGCGCCCCCGACCATGGAAAGAACCATCCGGCACCATCGTCCACGGTGTGCTCGATGAAGTGGGCGCCGAGCGTCGGGTCATCCTCTGGAACACCGTCCCCACGCATCCATCTTTGTCGGGCCAACCCCTGTCTAACCGGCGCCCGACACGGGTCGAGGTGGCGGCCGGCCTGCCGTTTGCGGAGCGGCTCATCGATATCGTTCGGCCCCGCCTGCTCGTCGGGATTGGCCGGATCGCGGCCGACACGTTGGGCAGCCGCGCCGTCTACGTTCGGCACCCGGCGCAATCGGGGGCGACCGCCTTTCGCGCCGGAATGCGCGCCCTCCTGGCGCCCCCACCTTGATACGAAAAAGAGGCGGCCCCCAGGGGTCGCCTCTCTTAGCTACTTAGCGAATTCGACGATACGGGTCTCGCGGATCACCGTCACCTTGATCTGGCCCGGATAGCTGAGCTCACCTTCGATTCGTTTTGCGATATCGCGGGCAAGGATCTGGGCCCGGCTGTCGTCGATGGTGTCCGGTTTGACGATGATGCGAATCTCCCGGCCCGCCTGGATCGCGAACGATTTTTCGACGCCTTCGAACGAATTGGCGATGCTTTCCAGCTTCTCGAGCCGCTTGATGTAGGTGGTCAGCGTTTCGCGGCGGGCGCCCGGGCGGGCGGCCGAGACCGCGTCGCAGGCCACCGTCAGAATCGCCTCGAGGCTGGTCGGCTCGACGTCCATGTGATGGGCAGCGACTGCGTTCACCAGCGTGTCTGGCCTACCGAGCCGCTTGAGGAGTTCGCCGCCGATGATGGCGTGCGACCCCTCGACCTCATGGTCGATCGCCTTGCCGATGTCGTGCAGCAGGCCGGCCTCACGGGCCAGCGCCACGTCGGCGCCGATTTCGGCCGCCGCCATTCCGCAGAGGAAGGAGACCTCCTTGCTGTGGGTCAAGACGTTCTGTCCGTAGCTGGTCCGAAACGCCAGCGTCCCCAACAGCTTGACCAGCTCGGGATGCAGCCCGGTGACGCCGGTCTCGAACATCGCCTGTTCGCCTTCTTCCCGAATCCGGTTCTGCACGTCGCCCCGAGCCTTGGTCACCATCTCCTCGATTCGGGCCGGGTGGATCCGGCCGTCGACCAGGAGATGATTGAGGGCCACCCGCGCCACCTCGCGGCGGACCGGGTCGAAGCCACTCAGGATGACGGCCTCCGGCGTGTCGTCGATGATCAGGTCAACGCCGGTCGCATGTTCGAGCGCCCGAATGTTGCGCCCTTCCCGGCCGATGATGCGACCCTTCATCTCGTCGCTGGGGATGGCCACCACTGAAACCGAGGTCTCCGCGGTTTGTTCGGCGGCAACCCGCTGCATCGCGGTCACCAGGATGTTGCGGGCGCGCTTTTCGCTCTCCTCTTTGACGATCGCCTCGCCATCGCGAATCTTCTGCGCGATCTCCTGGTTGAGTTCCTTTTCAAGGTTGGTGAGGATTGTCGTCCTCGCTTCGGCTCGCGTCATTCCGGAAATTCGCTCGAGCGCTTTGACCTGCTCGGCGAGGGCATCGTTGACGCGCTCCCTGGTCCTCCCGATCTCCACCTCTTTGGCGGTTACAGCCTGGTCCTTTCGGTCCAGGTCTTCGAGTTTATGGTCGATCGACTCTTCCTTCTGCTGGACCCGGCGTTCGGAACGCTGGGTCTCGGCACGTGCGTCGCGTACTTCCTGCTCCAGGTTCATGCGGATGCGGTGGGCTTCCTCTTTCGCTTCGAGGACCATCTCCTTCATCTGGGTCTCGGCATCCGACAGCAGCTTTTCGCGTTCCGCGTTGGACACGAGATCGCGCTGACGGTTGGCGTTGCCAACCCAGAGGTAGGCGACAAGAGCACCCACGGCCGCACCCACCACGACCCCGATGACCAGGAGTAATGGAGTGGGCATAGTTACACCTCGCTTATGGACTTTTAAAGGTTCTTCTCACTGCGCGTGGGCGCAGCGGGACTAGTCGTTACATGGCGACAAAATCTTGACTATTTTAGTCGCG
>WNFC01004110.1_pt1 | contig 23075 bp, 18 predicted proteins | sample 5400541 | NCBI WGS metagenome assembly WNFC01 (sample SAMN13153342, study PRJNA577476) | soil metagenome | isolation source: 120 cm saprolite under Douglas fir tree site 2 hole 2 replicate 1 | place: USA:California | collected 2015-04-18
GACCAAAGGGGAGCCGGGTGCCGATCGACGTCCACGCGCATTACATTCCGCCGCAACTCATCGCCGCGGTCGCGGACCGCGGCGCCAAGCTCGGGGTGCGGCTCGCGCCCTCGCCGGGAAGCGCGCCGCCGGCCCTGCATTTCGATTACGGCTTCAAGGCGCGGCCGTTCTTCCCGCGCCTGGTCGAGCCGGTCGCGCAGCGCCTCGCTTGGCTCGACGCGCAAGGCATCGACGTGCAGATCCTCGGCACCTGGGCGGACATTTTTGGCTACGGCCTGCCGCGCGAGGCGTGCATCGCCTGGCACGAGATGCTCAACGACACGCTGGCCGAGTGGTGCGGCGAGAACGGCAAGCGCTTCGCCTGGATCGGCTCGGCGCCGCTCATCGACGCCGAGGCGTCCGCGCGCGAGGCGGAGCGCATCGCCGGCCTCGGCGCCTGCGGCATCATCGTCTCCGCGAATGTCGAGGACACCAATCTCGGCGAGCTGCCGCTCGATCCGTTCTGGCGCAAGGCGGAGAGCCTCGACCTGCCGGTGCTCATCCATCCCGCGATGTTCGTCGCGGCCCCGCGCGCCGCGAAATACGGGCTCGCCCAGGTGGTGCAGTACACCTACGACACCACGCTCGCGGTCGGCTCGCTGCTGATGACCGGCGTGCTCGACCGCTTCCCGCGGCTCAAGCTCGTCCTCTCACACGGTGGCGGCACCTACCCTTATCTGTCCGGCCGCTTCGACGTCGTGTACGGCCGGCTCGACGCAAAACAGAAGGGCAGCGCCGTCAAAGCGCCATCCGCCTACGAGTCGCAGATGATCTATGACAGCATCCTGCATGCGCCAAAGCCGCTGCGGTTCCTGATCGACGCGGTCGGACTTGATAACGTCGCGCTCGGCACGGACTATTCGTTCCCGCCCGCCGATATGGAGCCGCTCGCGCTGCTGCGCTCGGCCGGCCTGTCGGCGTCCGACATTCGCGCGATTGCCGACGACAACCCGCGCCGGGTGTTTGCACGTCTCCAGAGTCGATGAACCGGATCACGCGGTGATGTCATGAGTGTCCACGCTGATGCCGGCTGGGTCGGGCGCTCGCTGCGGCGGGTCGAGGATCCGGCGCTGGTGACGGGCCAGGGCCGCTTCACGGCCGATCTGCCGGCGGCGCTCTCTGTTCGCTTCGTGCGCAGCGCCGTCGCGGCCGGCCGCATCGTGCGGATCACCACGCCGCCCGGCGCGATGGTGGTGACCGCCAGGGATCTGGCCGGCGCGAAACCGATCCGGCCGATGCTGCACAAGTTCAATTACGTGCCGATCAGCCAGCCGATCCTGGCGACCGACGTGGTGCGTTTCGTCGGCGAGCCGATCGCGGCCGTCGTGGCACACAGTCCGCAAGAGGCCGAGGATTTCGCCGACCGCGTCGAAGTCGAGATCGAGGAGACGCCGGCGATCGTCGATGCGCGCGCGGCGCTCGCCGCCGGCGCGCGCGCCGTCCATCCCGAGGCGGCGAACAACGTCATCGTGGAAGGGCGGGTGAAGACGCCCGGCCTCGAGCAGAAATTTGCCGCTGCGGCGAAGCGCATCAAGGTCGAAGTCCGCTCCCGCCGGCAAAACGCCTCGCCGATGGAGCCGCGCGCCGCGCACGCCGCGTGGGATCCGGCGAGCCGCCGCCTGACGCTGCACTGCGCGTCGCAGACGCCGCACATCATGCGCACCGCCATCGCCGACATCCTGGGGTTCGCGGAATCCGAGCTGCGCGTGATCGCACCCGATGTGGGCGGCGGGTTCGGCCAGAAGATGTCGCTCGCCCCGGAATTCGTGGTGGTGACCTGGCTCGCGCGCAAGCTCAGGACTTCGGTCGCCTGGGCGGAGGACCGCCGCGAGAACCTGGTCGCCTGCTTCCACAGCCGCGACCAGTGGCTTGCACTCGAGGGTGCGTTCGACGCCGAGGCGCGGCTCACCGCGCTTTCGGCCGACATCACGGCCAATATCGGCGCGTACTCCTGCTATCCGACCACCTGCGGCGTCGAGCCGTTGATGGCGATGGCCGAGATGCCGGGGCCCTATGACGTGCGCGACTATGCGTGCGTGTCGCGCGGCGTGGTGACGAATACATGCCCGATGGCGCCGTACCGGGGCGTCTCGCGACCGACGATCACCTTCACGCTCGAACGGCTGATGGACAAGGCGGCGGCGGCCTTCGGCATCGATCCGGTGGACATCCGGCGGCGCAACCTGATCAAGAAATTTCCCTACACGTCGGCGACCGGCCTCGTGTTCGACGAAGCCAGCTACGTGCAGACCATGGAGACCGCGGTCGCGGCCGCCGATATTCCGGCATTCCGCGCGCGTCAGGCCGATGCGCGTCGCGCCGGCCGCCATCTCGGGATCGGCATCTCGACCTTTTCGGAGCGCACGGGCTATGGCACGCCCGCCTTCGCGGCGCGCGGCATGGAGATCACTCCCGGCTGGGAGACCGTCGAGCTCGCCATGGACCCCTCCGGCTTCGTCGAGGCGCGCATCGGGGCGTCTCCGCACGGCCAGGGCCTGCGTACGACGCTCTCGCAGATCATCGCCGACGAGATCGGCGTCGCGCCCGAGCGCATCAATGTGGTGCACGGCGACACCGACCGCACGCCCTACGGCTGGGGCACCTTTGCGAGCCGCTCGCTCGTCATTGCGGGCGGCGCGACGCTGCTCGCGGCGCGCAAGGTACGCGCCAAGCTTTTGAAGATGGCGGGCATTTGGCTCGAAGCGTCGGCCGACGACATCGTGCTTGAGGATGGCATGGCGCGCGTCGCCGGCACCGACCGCGCGGTGCCGGTCGAAAAACTGGCGCGCGCCGCCTATCATCAGACGCATCTGTTCAAGGGCGAGATCGCGCCTGGCATCGCCGAGAGCGCGACCTACGATCCGCCCGGGACCTTCTCCAACGCGTGCCACATCGCGATCGTCGAGGTCGATGTCGAGACCGGCCACGCGAGCATCGAGAAATTCCTGGTGGCCGAGGATGCCGGCAGGCTCATCAATCCGATGATCGTCGACGGGCAGATCCACGGTGGCGTCGCGCAGGGCATCGCCAACGCGTTGCTCGAGGAGATCGTCTACGATGACACCGGCAATATCCTCACGGCGACCTTCGCCGACTATCTGCCGCCGACCGCGCGCGAGATGCCGCCGATCGACATCCACCACCTGGTGACGTTGACCGAAGCGTCCGTCACCAAGGCCAAGGGCCTGGGCGAGGGCGGTGCCATCGGCGCGCCAGCCGCGGTCGTCAACGCGATCAACGACGCCCTGGCGCCGTTCGGCGTCTCGATCGACGAGCTTCCGGCGACGCCGCAGCGCATCCGCGCGGCGTTGCGCGCGGCGGGCGCCTCATGAGCTTCGTCGGCCGCTCGGTCACCCGCCTCGAAGACGGGCCGCTCGTCACCGGCCGCGGGCGCTTCGCCGCCGACATCGCGTTTCCCAACACGCTGCACATGCGGGTCGTGCGCGCCGCGCACGCGCACGGCCGCATCGTGTCGATCGACACGCAGGCGGCGCGCGCCGCGCCCGGCGTCGCCGCGGTGTGGACGTTCGCCGACATCAAGGACATTCCGCCGATCGATTTTCGCCTCACCCGCATCGAAGGCCTCGCGGCCTATCGCCAGACGATCCTGGCGCACGAGCGCGTGCGCTATGTGGGCGATCCGGTGGCGGCGGTGTTCGCGAGCGATCCTTATGTCGCGGAGGACGCGGCCGATCTGGTCGAGGTCGAGATCGAGGAGCTGCCGGTGCTGCTCGATGCGGCGGCGGCGCCCGGCGATTTCGACGGCAGCCGCTCCACCGAAGCGGCGGTTGTCGAGAAATCCTATGGCGACGTGGCCGCCGCGTTCGGCGCCGCGCATGCGGTGGTGGAGCTCGATCTCGCGATCGGCCGCCACTCCGGCGTGCCGATCGAGACGCGCGGCGCCATCGCGCGCCACGATCGCGCGCGCGACGTGCTGGAGCTGCACGGCGCCGCCAAGGTGCCGTGGTGGAACCGGGACAACATCGCCCGCATGCTCGGCCGCGCGCCGTCGACGGTCCATCTCTACGAGGGCCACGTGGGTGGAGGCTTCGGCGTCCGCGGCGAGCTCTATCCCGAGGATGTGCTCGTGTGCGTCGCGGCGCTGCGGCTCGGCCGACCGGTGAAATGGATCGAGGACCGCCGCGAGCACCTCATCGCCGCCAACCATTCGCGCCAGCAGCGCCACAAGGTGCGCGCGGCGGTCGATGCGCAGGGCCGCATCCTCGCGATCGAGGACGATTTTTTTCACGACCAGGGCGGCTACGTGCGCACCCACGCCGCGACCGTCCCCGATCTCGCGGCCGCGATGCTTCCGGGCCCTTATCGCGTGCCCGCCTATCGCGCCGCCGGCCATGTGCGGCTCACGCACAAAACGCCGGGCGGCACGTATCGCGCGCCCGGGCGATACGAGAGCACGTTCGTGCGCGAGCGGCTGATGGACGCGATCGCGGCGCGGCTCGGCCTCGACCGCGTCGCCGTGCGCCGGCGCAATCTCATCGGCAAGACGGAGATGCCGTATACGCGTCCGCTGGCGACGCTCGGCACCGACGTGGTGCTCGACTCCGGCGACTATGCGGGCCTCGTCGACAAGGCGACTGCGGCGGCGCAGTGGGACGAGCTGCAGGGCGAATTGAAGCGGCGCCGCGCCGCGGGCGACTGCGTGGGCGCGGGACTCGCCATGTTCGTCGAGAAGAGCGGGCTCGGGCCGTTCGACGGTGTGAGGGTGGCGGTCGACACGTCCGGCACGGTCGAGGTCGTCACCGGTGCGGCCTCGCTCGGCCAGGGCGTCGAGACGGTGGTGGCGCAGATCTGCGCCGACGCGCTCGGCGTCGACTACCGGCGCGTGCGCGTGGTGCACGGCCGCACCGACCGCATCGCCTTCGGGCAGGGCGCGTTCGCGTCGCGCGTGACCGTCATGACAGGCGAAGCGACGCGGCTCGCCGCGACCGAGGTGCGCGCCAAGGCGATCGAGGTCGCGGCCGAGCTGCTCCAGCAGCCCGCTGACGCGCTCGATCTGGTCGACGGCAGCGTGGTGCGCCGCGGCGCAGCGTCCGGCCCGTCGATCACGCTGGGCGATATCGCCAAGGCGCTCGATCCGACCTCGAAGCTGCGCGGCGGGCGCCCGCCCGGGCTTTCGGCCGATGGCTGGTTCTATACGGATCACATGAACTATCCGTATGGCGTGCATGTCGCCGTGGTGCGCGTCGATCGCGACACCGGCCATATCGCGGTCGAGCGCTATCTCGTCGCGTTCGACATCGGCCGCGCCGTCAATCCGATGCTGGTCGAAGGCCAGATCACCGGCGGCGCGGCGCAAGGACTCGGCGGCGCGCTGATGGAGGAATTCCTCTACGACGAGCGCGGCGAGCCGATCTCGACCAACTTCGCCGATTATCTGATGCCGACCGCGCGCGAGGTGCCCCCGTTCGATGTGGTGATCACCGAGGATGCGCCGAGCCCGCTCAATCCGCTCGGCCTCAAGGGCGCGGGAGAGGGCGGCATCAACGCCGCCGGCGCCGCGATCGCCAGCGCGATCGACGACGCCATCGGTATTCCGGGCGCGATCACGCAGTTGCCGGTGACGCCGGCGCGGCTGCGGGAGATCTTGCGGAAGGTGGGAGGGTGACAGCCTATCCCCGCCTCATGGTGAGGAGCGTCGCGCAGCGACGCGTCTCGAACCACGAGGCGGCCGAGGCGGCGCAGCGGCCGCCCTCGTCCTTCGAGACGCCCGCCTTCGCTATGCGAAGGCGGGCTCCTCAGGATGAGGGCGGAGCAAGATCAGCATTCGTCAAATCATCTTCTTCAACAGCCGCAGCACTGCCTTCTCCTCCGCCGTCGTCAGCGGCACCAGCGTCTCGCGTGTGATCTTCCGTGCCACCCGCATCGCCTTCCGGGCGACGGCGCGGCCGGGCTTCGTCAGCGCGATGGCGCGGCGGCGGCCGTCGTGCGGGTCGGGGCAGACGGCGACGAGGCGGCGCGCCTCCAGCCGGTCGACCACGCCCTTGGTGGTGGCGGCGTCGAGGTAGATCAGCCGGCCGAGCTGGTTCTGCGAGCACGGTCCGACGGCATGAAGCTTTGCAAGCGCGGCGAACTGCGTCTGCGTCAGATCTTCGATCATGCGCGACATGAAAATCGCGGTGTGCCGCTGCATGGCGACGCGCAGCAGGAAGCCGGCCTGCTCGTCGAGCACGTAGCGCCGGCTGCGCGCCGGCCTCGTCATCTTCGATCTGCGCGGCCGCGTCATCCGTCACACCGTGAGGAAGCTGCGCTGCACGGCGATGTCCTCCGCGAGTGCGGCCATGCCGCCCTCCCAACGAATCTGACCTTTCTCCAGGACGTAGACGCGGTCCGCCACGGTGCGCGCGAAGTGGATGTTCTGCTCGGAGAGCAGGACCGAGAGCCCTTCCTTCTTGAGCTCCACGATGGTGTTCGCCATCTGCTCGACGATGATGGGCGCGACGCCTTCCGACGGCTCGTCGAGCAGCACCAGGAACGGATTGCCCATCAGCGTGCGCGCGACGGTCAACATCTGCTGCTCGCCGCCGCTCATGTGGCCGCCGAGGCGGTGCGGCATCGCGGCGAGATTGGGAAAGAGCGCGAACAGCTTCTCCGGCGTCCAGGTCGGCGCCGGCGCGCCGTCGGCGAAGCGGCGCGGCGGCTGGCGGCCCACGTCGAGATTTTCCAGCACGGTGAGATCGGAGAAAATGCGCCGGTCCTCGGGGGTAAAGCCAAGACCGAGCCGCGCGATCTCGAAGGATTTCAGGCGCGAGATGTCGTGGCCGGCAAAGCGCACGGACCCGGAGCGGCGCGCGATCAGCCCCATGATCGCCTTGAGCGTGGTCGACTTGCCGGCGCCGTTGCGGCCCATGAAGGCGACCACCTCGCCGCGGCGCACCTCGAAGCTGAGCTCGTAGAGAATCTGCGCGGCGTCGTACCACGCGCAGAGCTTTTCGACCGCCAGCATGGGCTCGCTCATGGCGCCGCCCCGGCGGCGCGCCCGACCATGCTGCCGCTGCCGAAATAGACTTCCTGCACCTTCGGATCGTCGCGGATCGCGGCCGCATCGCCGTCCGCGATCAACCGCCCGCGCGCCAGCACAATGATGCGGTCCGCGAAGGCGAACACCACGTCCATCGAGTGCTCGGTGAACAGCACCGAAATGCCGCGCTCGACCACCAGGCGCTTGACCAGTGCGATCATCTCGCTGCGCTCGCGCGGCGCCATGCCGGCGGTCGGCTCGTCCATCAGCAGCAGTCGCGGCTCGTTGGCGAGCGCGATGGCAAGCTCGATGCGCTTGACGTCGCCATAGGCGAGCTCGCGGGACGGACGATCCGCCGCGTCGCGCATGCCGACTTGCCCGAGCAGCTCGAGCGCGCGGGCGCGGTGCAGCGACGCCGCTGGCCCGACTTGCCGGCACCGTTCGGGCCGATCATGGCCAGGAATTCCCCGCGCCGGATCTCGAAGCTCACGTCGTTGACGGCGCGCACGCCACCGAACGACTTCGAGAGCGCGCGGACCGAGAGCTCGCTCATTTGGCGGGCCTCCAGCGCGCGGCAAGCCGGGCGAGGGCGCCGACGATGCCGCCCGGGAAGGCGAGCACGAGCACCAGGATGATCGCGCCCAGCAGCACGCGCCAATATTCGGTCTGGCGCATGATGGTGTCCTGCAGGAGCGCGAACACCGAGGCGCCGACGATCGGGCCGGTCAGGTTCTGGATGCCGCCGAGCAGAACCATCACCAGGCCGTCGATCGAGCGGCCGACATGGATGGTCTCGGGCGAGATCGAGCCCTTGGCAAAGGCGAAGAGTCCGCCCGCGATGCCGCAGATGCCGCCCGCGATCGCGAAGGCGAGCCAGTGGATGCGCTTCACGTCGATGCCGATCGCCTCGGCGCGCAGGGGCGAGTCGCGTCCGGCGCGCATCGCATAGCCGAACGGCGCGAACAGGATTCGGCGCAGCAGCAGCACGCCGGCGACGGCGAGCGCGAGCGTGAGCAGGAAGTAGCGCTCGCGCGTCTCGAATGGCGGTGTCGACCATACGCCCAGAATGCCGTTCGAGCCGCCGGTCAGCGCCTCCCATTGAAACACGGCGGCCCACACGATCTGCGCGAACGCAAGCGTGAGCATGGCGAGATAGACGCCCGACAGGCGCACCGCGAACCAGCCGAACAGCAGCGCGCCGAGCAGCGCCACGATCGGCGCCGCGACGAGCGAGACCAGCATCGGGGCGGCGAGCCATTTCACCAGCAGCGCCGCGCCGTAGGCGCCGAGGCCGAAATAGGCGGCGTGCCCGAACGAATGCATGCCGCCCGGCCCCATGATGAAGTGCAGGCTGGTGGCGAACAGGACGGCGATCAGCACGTCGATGCCGATCACCAGCGCGTAAGGCGAGCTGCGGGCGATCAGCGGCAGCGCGACGAGAACGATCAGCAGCGCGGCGCTCGCCCATTTGAGCGGCGGGCTCGCGGGGCGGATCGGATCCTCCGGATCGGCGACGCCCCGCACCACGCCCTGCTCGCGGCCGAGCAGGCCATAGGGCCGCACGATCAGCACCACCGCCATCACCAAAAATTCGGCGACCAGCGTAAGCTTCGACGCGTTCATCGTGAAGAAGCCGAAATCGACGACGCCGATGCCGATGCACAGCGCCTTCACCTCGGCGATGATGACGGCCGCGAGATAGGCGCCGGTGATCGAGCCCATGCCGCCGACCACCACGACCACGAAGGCGTCGCCGAGCACCGTGAGATCCATCGCGAGGTTCGCCGGCTCGCGCGCGATCTGCAGCGCGCCGCCCAGGCCGGCGAGAAAGGAGCCGAGCGCGAACACCGAGGTGAACAGCAGCGCCTGGTTGACGCCGAGCGCGCCGACCATCTCGCGGTCCTGCGTCGCCGCGCGCACCAGCCGGCCGAAGCGCGTGCGCGCGAGCACGAGGTGCAGCACGACGAGAACCAGAGGTCCGACGAAGATGAGAAAGAGATCGTAGGTCGGCAGGTAGCGGCCGAGGATTTGGACCGCGCCCCGCAGGCCGGGGGCGCGCGGGCCGAGCAGGTCTTCGGGACCCCACAGCCAGAGCGTGGCGTCGTTGATGACGAGCACGAGCGCGAAGGTCGCGAGCAGCTGAAACAGCTCCGGCGCGCGGTAGATCGGCCGCAGCAGCACGAATTCAATGAGCGCGCCGATAAGCGCGACGATAGCGGCGGCCGCGACGATGCCGCCCCAGAATCCCAGCCCGCCGCCCACGCGCGTCGCGAGCGTGTAGGCGAGGTAGGTCCCGAGCATATAGAGGGACCCGTGCGCGATGTTGACGATGCGCGTGACGCCGAAGATGAGCGACAGGCCGGCGGCGACGAAGAACAGTCCGGAGGCGGTCGAGAGCCCGTTGAGGGCCTGAAAGAGGAGGGCGTTGGCGGTCATCGCGGCAATGAATCGCAACTGCCTTCACCTCTGCCCGCAGGCGGGGAGAGGTCGGAATCCGTCGCGCCCGAGCGCGGATTCCGGGTGAGGGGCTTATCCGCGAGTCTGAGCGCTTGGGGATGCCCCCTCACCCCGACCCTCTCCCCGCAGGCGGGGAGAGGGAGCGCAGGCGCCGTGCAAGCGTCACAACCCGGCCGGCCGGAGCTTCTTGACCTCTTCGTCGGAGGGCAGCACGGCGGCGCCGTCCACATATTTGAAGTCCGCCATCGTGCCGGCGCCCTTCTCGAGCGCGATGCGGCCCACATAGGCGCCCATGGTCGCCTGATGGTCGCTCGCCCGGAAACTGAACTTGCCGAACGGGCTGTCGACCTGCAGGCCCTGAAAGGCGGCGATCAGCTTCTCGGTGTCGGTCGAGCCGGCCTTGGCGATGCCGGCAGCAAGCGAGTGGATGGTCACGTAGCCAACCACCGAGCCGAGGCGCGGATAGTCGTTGTATTTCTTCTGATAGGCCGCGACGAAAGCCTTGTGCTCGGGCGTCGTGATCTTGTCCCACGGATAGCCGGTGACGATCCAGCCGACCGGCGCCTCGTCCTTGAGCGGATCGAGATATTCGGGCTCGCCGGAGAGGAGGCTGACCACGGTGCGATTCTTGAACGCACCGCGCGTGTTGCCCTCGCGCACGAATTTCGCGAGGTCGGCGCCGAACAGCACGTTGAAGATGCCGTCGGGCTTGGCGTCGTCGACCGCCTGCACCACGGCGCCCGCGTCGACGCGGCCGAGCGGCGGCGCCTGCTCGGTGACGAACTCGACGTCCGGCTGCGCCTTCTTGAGCAGCGTCTTGAAGTTTTCCGCCGCCGACTGGCCGTATTCGAAATTCGGATAGACCAGCGCCCAGCGCTTCTTCTTCGCGGCGATCGCATCCGGCATGAGCATCGCCACCTGCATGTAGGTCGTGGCGCGCAGGCGGAACGTGTACCGGTTGCCGTTCTGCCAGGTGATCTTGTCGGTCAGCGGCTCGGCGGCGAGGAAGAACACCTGCTTCTTGCCGGCGAATTCCGTTACCGCGAGGCCGATATGCGACAGGAAGGTGCCGGCGAGCAGCGCGACGCCTTCGCGCGTCACCAGTTCGTCCGCGACGCGCACCGCGTCGCCCGGATTGGCGCCGTCGTCGCGCGAGATGATCTCGAGCTTGCGGCCGAGCACGCCGCCCTTGGCGTTGATCTCCTCGACCGCGAGCTCCCATCCCTTCTTGTAGGGATCGAGGAACGCGGGCTGCGCCTTGTAGCTGTTGAGCTCGCCGATCTTGATCGTGTTCTGCGCATGGGCCGGAACGCCGAGAACGAACGCCGCAGCGCCGGCCGCGGTCAGCCGAAGCAGGTGAAACCGGGTGATCATGTGAGGTGCTCCATGACGCTCGCTCAGCCGGAACGAGCGGTTCGCGCGGTGAGGTCTTGCGGAAGGCCGTTTGGCTTCCGTGCCAATTCATTTGTACGCAAATAGTCCGTTCGCCCCGAAAGCTTGTCAAGCGCGCTTAGCCGCGCAGCAGCGGCGCGAGCGCGCTTGCGGCGTCGAGCAGCGCGCGGTCGGCGTTGCGGCGCGCCGCGATCTGGACGCTGAACGGCAGCCCGTTCAGGGTCGGCGCGCTCGGCATCGCGACGGCCGGATGGCCGCTCATATTGAACAGCATCGTGTTGGCGATCAGCGCGTGCACCACCGAAATCGACCGGCCCCGGATCTCGACGCGCCGTGCGTCCTGCGCCGGCACCGGACAGGTGATCGTCGGCGACAGCAGGATGTCGGCGCGGCCGAACAGCGTCTCGACCGCGGACGCGGTTTCGGCGGCAATGCGGCGCGCATCCAGCAGCATGTCGGGCGTGACGTCGCCGGCGAGCGCGAGTGCGCGGCGTGCGACCACCGCAAGGCGGTCGAACTCGGCCGGCGTCAGCGACGCGTAGATTTTGCCAGCCTCGGCCAGCAGAAGGTCGCGATGCGCGTCGAGCACCTGCGTGGCGTCGGGCCAATCGAGCGGAACGATCTCGTGCTTCGCCGCGAGTGCGGCGAGAACGCCCTTGAATGTCTTCTCCACCGCGACGTCGCAGTGGTCCATGGGCGCGCGATCGATGCCGATGCGCAGGCGCGTCGATATCGGTGGCGCCTCGGCCTCCGCATCATGACCGAGCAGGACGTCCGCGGTGCGTGCGACGGATTCGAGACCGCGGCCGATCACGCCGATATGATCGAGCGACGGCGAAAGAGGCCATGTGCCCTCGATCGAGATGCGGCCGCACGTCGGCTTGAAGCCGACCAGCCCGGTGCAGGCGGCGGGAATGCGCACGCTGCCGCCCGTGTCGGTCCCGAGCGCCACATCGGCGAGCCCGGCCGCGACTGCGGCGGCGCTTCCGCCGGACGAGCCGCCGACGGTTCGTCCCGGCGCCGCCGGATTCTTGACCACCGGCGTGGTGACGCCGAAGCCTCCCGCATCCGTACGCGTAACGCCGACGATGCGCGCGCCGGCGTCGCGCAACTGGCGCACCGCAGGTGCGTCGGTGTCGGCCGTGCGATCGGAAAACAGCGGGTGGCCGGCCGTGAAAGGCAGGCCTGCGACCGCGATGTTGTCTTTCACCGCGACGCGCAGGCCGGCGAGGGGACCCGCGCCTGCAGGCGCATCGGGAGTAAAGGCGACGAATGCGCCGAACCGGTCGACCGATCGGCTGTCGTCCTCGCCGCGCATCGCGTCCGCCGAGCTAGCGGTCGCGCAGCCGGTCCATCAGCGCCTTCTCCTGGCCGCCGTCGACCTCGATCATGGTGCCGTTGACCATGTGCATGAGCGGCGAGGCCAGCATGGTGACGAGGTTGGCGCACTCCTCCACCTCGGCGATGCGGCCGAGCGGGATCGAGGCGGGCGCGAGCTTGTCGGCGTCTTCGTAGGAGAGCTTCATGTCGCGCGACATGGCGGTGACGAGGCCGGCCCAGCGCTCGGTGCGCACCGGCCCGGGATTGACCGCGCAGAAGCTGATGTTGTGCTTGCCGTACTGGCCGGCGAGCGACTTCGTCAGGTTCTGGCCGGCGGCATTAGCGGCGCCCGGCACGATCTCCCAATAGGACGGCTTGACGCCGTCGTTGCCGATCAGGTTCACGACGCGCCCGCCGCCTTGCTTGACCATGATCGGCAGCACGTAGCGCAGGCAGCGCACGTAGCCCATGAACTTGAGCTGTAGTCCTTTCGCCCAGTCGTCCTCGGAGAGAGTTTCAAGCACGCCGCCGGGCGCGGAGCCCGCGTTGTTGACCATGATGTCGACGCGGCCGAGCGCCTTGTGGCCCTGCGTGACGAAATTCTTGGCGTCGGCGTCCTTGGTGAGATCGGCCGGGATCGCGATGATCTTGCGGCCGGTCTCCTTGGCGATCTCGGATGCAGCTGCCTCGAGCGGCTCCTTGCGCCGGGCGCAGATCGCGACGTCGACGCCTTCGCGCGCGAGCGCGCGCGTGATGCCCTTGCCGATGCCTTCGCTGCCGCCGGTCACCAGCGCGGTCTTGCCTTTGAGCTGAAGGTCCATCTCGGTCTCCCCTTTGTCTTCGCGGACATTTTCGTTTGTGCACAAACGAAACTCAAGTCGCGCCGGGCGCGACCGCTACGCGCCCATGATCGCTTTGGCGGCGTTTCCGACCGCCTCGACGTTCTCGCCCACGTCGAGGAATGCGACGATACGACACGGACATCCTTCGAGCCCCTCGTAGCGCCACGGGAAGGCGCCGATGATGGCGCGCTTGTTGAGCATCAGCTCGATGTCGCCGCCCAGATTCTCGGCGTGCAGCAGCCCTTCCTGGAACGCCCAGTTGTGGAACGGGAACATGTCGGCGGTGACCTTGCGGCCCGATTTCCTGTGCGTGTACTCGAACGTGCCAAAGAATTCCGCCGGCGTCTTGCCGTGCCGCTTGGTGAACTGGGCCGCGAGATCGGGGCGCATGTTGCGGATCGACGTGTTCATCGCGTGGTCGCAGGAGCCGGTGTCCATGGCCCACCAGCGGATCTTCTTCTTGAGCATCCAGTGCAGCGTGTCGAGGTTCGGCCCGGGGTGGTAGCAGAAGTACTTCACCAGATCCTGTTTCGGCTGTCCCTCGTAGTGGCGATGCCAGCCGGTGTGCAGAACCAGAATGTCGCCCTCGCGGATATCGGCGCCCGCGCTCTCGATGATCTCGGGCGTGATCACGGACCAATCGGACACCTTCGACGAGATGTCGACCACCACGCCGCGATTGACCAGATAGTCGAGCGGCAGGGACGCCATGTCGCCCTTGCGGTTGTCGGTCGCATGCATCGCGCCGTCGAAATGCGTGCCGACATGGAGCGCGGTATCGATGCGCTGCGCCACGATCATCTGCGTCTGCAGGTTCTGCGCGTAATACATCTTGTTGCCGGCATAGCCGACCCAGCCGGGCGTATGCACGTTCATGACGTGACTCATGTCGACGATCTTCATCTCAAATCCTTCCCCGCGAATGCCGCGCTAATCGCGCCGCGCAGAGTGCTGGCGAAAGCGGATGCTCGTCAAGCCGCCGGCTTGCGGATCACGCGCGCGCGGACTACGGTTTTCGCGAACTAACCCTTTCGCATGCAGCTCCATCCATGAACGTCACCGCAGGATCGCTGATCGGACAGCCGGTCGGCCGCGCGGAGGACCCGCGTTTCCTTCGCGGGCGCGGCAGCTTCATCGCCGACGTTTCGCGCGAGGGCATGCTGCACGCGGTGATCCTGCGCAGCGCCGTGGCGCACGGACGCATTCACCGCATCGATGCGTCGGCGGCGCGCGCGATGCCTGGCGTGCACGCCGTGATCACCGCCGCCGACATCGGCGAAAAGATTCCGGTCATTCCGCTGCGGCTTGCGAACCTCCCGGAGTTCAAGGATTTCCTTCAGCCCGTGATCGCGCGCGATAAGGTGCGCTATGTCGGCGAGCCGATCGCGGTCATCGTCGCGGCGACGCAGGCGGTCGCCGAGGATGCGCTCGAGGCGATCGACGTCGAGATCGAGCCCCTGCCGGCCGTGCCGGACCGGCGGACCGCGCTCGACGGCGCGTCGCTCCTGTTCGAGGGGGCAGGCAGCAACCGCGCCGTGCAATATACGGTGCGGTTCGGCGATGCCGATGCGGCCTTCGCCAAGGCGGACTACACGCGGCGCGAAAGCTTTTGCTGCCACCGCCTCACCGGCCTGCCGATGGAGACGCGCGGGCTCTTGGCCGAATGGGACGCGCCGAAAAAGCGGCTCACGATTTCCGGCGCCTCGAAGGTGCTTTTTTTCAATCGACGTATCCTGGCGCCGATGCTCGGCCTGCCCGAGGATGCCATCGACATGATCGAGCTCGACGTCGGCGGCGGGTTCGGCGTGCGCGGCGAATTCTATCCGGAGGATTTTCTCGTCCCGTTCGCGGCCATGCGCACCGGCCGGCCGGTTCGCTGGATCGAGGACCGCCGCGAGCATCTGATGGCGACCAATCATTCGCGCGAGGTCGACTGCGAACTCGAGATCGCATGTTCGCGCGACGGCACGATCTTGGGCCTGCGCGGGCGTATCACCGGCGACATGGGCGCCTATATCCGCACCAATGGCGGGGTGGTGCCGGCCAAGGCGGCGCAATTCCTGCCCGGACCCTATCGCATCCGCGACATCGCGATCACGGTCGATGCGGTCGTCACCAGCAAGACGCCGGTCGGCACGCTGCGCGCGCCCGGCCGCTTCGAGGCGAACTTTTTCCGCGAGCGGCTCCTCGACATGGTGGCGCGCGATCTCGCCCTCGATCCCATGGACTTCCGCCGCAAGAATCTGATCACCGAGGCGGAGCTTCCGTTCGCGACCGGCAAGCTCGTGCCGTATGAGGGCGAGACCGAATTCGATACCGGCGATTACCACGCGACCTTCGAGCGCGCGCTCGCCGAGATCGGATGGGCGAACGAAAAGTCCCTGCAAGGGCGAATGATCGACGGGCGTCTGCACGGCCTCGCGGCCACGCCCTTCGTCGAAAGCGGCGGATCGGGCAAGGAGAACGCGCGCGTCGTAATCGAGGCAGACGGCTCAGTTTCGGTCTATGTCGGCTCCTCGGTGCTCGGACAGGGGCTTGAGACCACGCTGGCGCAGGTCGCGGCCGATACGCTCAAGCTGCCGTTCGAGCGCATCCGTGTTCTGCACGGCTCGACCACCTATCTGCGCGAGGGTTTTGGGACCTTCGCGTCGCGCTCGATGGTGGTCGGCGGTTCGGCGGTGATGGACGGATGCACGAATCTGCTGGCCGCGATCCGCGCCGCCGCGACCGAGCGGCTGGGCTTTCCCAACGAAGAGGTCACGATCGCGGGCGGCATGGTCAGCGCCGGAGGCAAGCGCGCCGGGTTGCAGGAGTTCGCGGGGCTTGCGGCGGACGGCAGCTTCGCCACCACGATCCGCACCTACAGCTACGGCGCCCATGCCTGCCATGTCGCGGTCGATCCGCGCACCGGCGAGGTGGAGATCCTCGACTATGTGGCGATCGAGGACGTCGGCCGCGCCATCAATCCGGAGATCGTGCACGGTCAGGCCATCGGCGCGCTGGTGCAGGGACTGGGCGGCGTCTTTCTCGAAGAGCTCGTCTACGACGAGGACGCGCAGATCCTCAATGCGTCGCTCGCGGACTACATGGTGCCGCTTGCCTCCGACTTTCCCAACGTGCGCGCCATCACGATGGAGCTGCGTCTGTCGAAGACCAATCCGCTCGGCGCCAAGGGCGCGGGCGAGGGCGGCATGGTCGCGGTCGCGGCGACCGTGGCGAACGCGGTCGCGGCCGCGCTCGCGCCGCTCGGCGTCGAATTGCGCGAGCTGCCGTTGTCGCCGCCACAGATCTGGAAGCTGCTGGCGCAAGCCGCGAACACGGAACATCAGGAATGAACGGAGACGAAGGATGAAAAACATCGCCGTTGCGATCGCCGCCCTCGCGAGCGCGATCAGCTTCCACGCCGCGGCCGCGCAGGACGCCTATCCGAACCGGCTGATCAAGCTCGTCGTCCCGTTCGCCGCCGGCGGCAACACCGACGTGGTCGGTCGGCTCACCGCGGGCTACATGCAGAAAGCGCTGCACGTGAACGTGGTGGTCGAGAACCGCGCCGGCGCCGGCGGCATCAACGGCACCGACGCGGTCGCGAAATCCGCGCCCGACGGCTACGCGCTGTGCGTCTGCGGCATCGGGCCGATCACGGTCTCCCCCGCGACCGAGAAGCTGCCCTACGATCCGCTGCGCGACCTCGCGCCGATCAGCCTGATCAACACCAATCCGCTGATCTTGGTGGTCAATCCAAAGGTCGAGGCGCGCAGCGCCGCCGAGCTTGCCGCGTTGAGCAAGTCGCTGCCGCAGGGCCTCTCCTACGGCACCGTCGGGGCCGGCGGCCTGATGCAGTTCGCGGCCGAGATCTTCCGCGCGAAGACCGGAGCGAAATTCACCTCGGTGCCGTATCGCGGCGGCGCCATCGCGACCATGGCGGTGGTGTCCGGCGAGGTGCAGCTCGCGTTCTCGAACGCCTCCGACGCGCTCGCGCAGATCGAGGCGGGCACGGTGCGGCCGCTCGGCATCACGACGGCGAAGCGCAGCGCGCTCGCGCCCAACGTTCCGACCCTGCAGGAGCAGGGGCTCGTCGACTATCCGGTCGAATCGTGGAATGCGCTGTTCGCGCCCGCCGGCACGCCGCAGCCCATCATCGATCGCCTCGCCGCCGTGATGGCGGAGATGGCGAACGATGCGGCGATCCGCAAGAGCATGGCCGACATCGGCTCGGTCGCGGTCGCCAATTCGCCCAAGGAATTCGGTGAGATGCTGCGCGTCGAAACCGAGCAGTGGGCGAAGGCGCTCAAGGAGATCGGCCTCAAGCCGTGATCAGGCGCTGCGCCGGCCGAGGGCGATGTGAATCACCAATAGAATCGGCAGGGCGAAGCCGACGCCGATGTGCACGTCGCTCATCCAGGGCCGCAGCGTCTCCGAGCCCGCGTAGTAAAGCCCGAACGCCGTCACGACCAGCACGCTATTGAACGTCACCATGGCGGCGCCCGCGATCCGATTTCGCGCCGCGCGCCAGCCGCGCTGCACATGCAGCGGCACGAGCGCGCCCAGGAGCAGCAGCGCCACCATGGCGGCGCCGCCGTGCACCATGAGGAGATCGGCGGCAGCCTCCTGCGCCAGCTCGCTCGTCTCCTTCCATCGATCGGCCACGAGCCACGTCGCGCCGCTGACAAAGAGGACCGCAAAGGCTGCGTAGAGCGCAAAACGGAAGGCTGGTTTAAGCCGCAAGGGCGCCGTCCCATCCGCGCGTCACGTTGATGTCGCCGTTTTCCGATACGACGAGCGCGCTCGCGTGCTCCTGCCGCAGCAGCGCGGCGGCGGACAGCGGATCGATCATCACGACCTTCGTCAGCGCGTCCGCGATCATGCACGACGGCGCGCGCACGCTCGCTCCGAGCGCCCGCGAGACCGGCCGCAGCGCTCGCGGGTCGATGATCGCGCAACCGGCCGCATGCGAGGACACTGCCGGGTCGAACACGCCGCCGCTCGACGCGAGCGCCTCGTTCTCGATCTCGACGCGGCACAAGATGCGGCAGGGATCGCGCGGGTCGCGCAGCTCGACCGAGACCGGCTCCAGTCCGAATCCGGCAAGATCGCCACCGGCATTGACGAGCCCCGCGCGTATTCCGCAGCAGCGCAGGGCCTCGATCGCGCGGTCGACCGCAAAACCCTTGGCGATGCCGCCGAGATCGATCCGGATGCCGGGGTGACGAAAACGCACGCGATTGCCGCCGAGCAGTTCGATGCCGCCCGCGGAAGGCGGCGGCACGCCGATGTCGAACAGTCCGTCTGAGCGCCGGTGCAGATCGACCGCCGTCGCCAGGACCTGGAAGGTCCAGTGATCGACCACGATCGGCCGCGCGGTGGCCTCGCGGTTGAGGCGGCTGGTCTCGCTCGCCGGGTCGTGAAAGCTCATCAGGCGCTGGACTCTTTCGATCGCGCCGAACGCGGCCGCGACGGCGCTTCCCATGGCCGCCCGTCCGGCGCCCGAGACGCTGATCTCGACGAAAGTGCCGAGCAGCGGCCGCGCCCGCCGCAGGCTATCGGATGCCGCCGCCATAGGTCGCAAGCACCCGTTTGACGCCTTCGGTGATGTGCATCGACGACAGCGTCGCGCCCGAGATATTTCGGATGTCCTTGTTGAATTCGAGCGAACTGCTGCGGCTCTTGCCGACGAACTGCGCGAGCCAGCTCGCGCCGCGCACCTCGCCGCCATACGACTCGCGATACTGCAGGATGTCGACGCGCAGCACGCGGCCGCCCGGATCGAGCGCCACCGCGTAGTCGATGTAGAGATGCTTGCCGATCACGCGGTCGAACACGAACAGGCCGATGACGCGGCCGCCGGCCTCCGCCTTCCAGGCGCGGCCGGCCTGGGTCTCGACGAAGCTCGAAGCGGACGGGAAGGCGAGCTTCTGCGCTTGCGGTAGGGAGAGATATTGCACCGCGTGCGCCGCCGATGCGATCGAGGCGAGGGCGGCAGCGGGCGCGGTCCACCTGGTCCAGTCAGACATGTTCCACCCTTCAGAAGAAGAAGCCGACTGCGCCCAGGACCGAATCCGATTTGGCGCCGCCCGGCTGGTCGCTGATCACCTTGCGGTAGTTCGCCTTGAGCACGACCTTGGGCGAGGGGAAGAGCGCGATGCCGGCGGTGTGGAAGCGCAGATGGCCGGCGCCCGTCGGCGTGTTGTCGTCAGTTCCGGCAAACCCGCTGGTCTGCAGATTTTCGACCGTGTAGCGATAGAACGGCACCGCCTCCCACTGGCTGTTGATGATCGTGCCGAGCGGGAAGTGATAGGCGACCTCGGCGGAGGCGCCCCAGATCGTCTTACCCACATTGTTGGTCGGATCGCTGTCGTTGTTGGCGCGCAGGTTTGCCGGGTTGCCGAAGATCGCCTTCACGTACTCGCCGCGGAATTCGAAGCCGGTGTCCGGGACGCGGTAGCGGAATTCGGCGTCGAACATCGTCAGGCTGGAGCGGCCGAGCGGGTTGCCGAGATCGTCATGCGCGCCGCGCGGCGTCGTGTTGGATGAGTAGTAGGCGCTCACGCTGCCGGCGAATCCCGGCAGGAACGTCGGCGCGAAGTCGAGGCGGCCCGCGACGGCGGTCGCGTTGTTGAGCTGCTGGAAGTCGCCGAGCGGCGGATTGGAGAAGGCGAGCCCGTTGAGGCCGTCGATGCCGGCCGCGTAGGGCGTGCCGGGCGGCGGCACGGTTTTCGCCGCGGTGCGTGCGTCGAACGAATCGCCAAAGTCCTCGTTGCTGGCGAGGACCATCACCTGATACTTCAGGCCCTCGGTGATGGTGCCGTACACGCTCGTGCCCGGCACTTTCCAGGTCGAGGGGATGAGGCCGTTGTAGAGCTCCGGCCGAAGCACGCTGTAGAACTGGGTCGGCTCGTGATGCTGGTTGATGTAGCCGATCGGCACCAGATCGATGCCGGGCGCGCGCCAGTTGAGCTGATCGATGATCTTGAAGTCGATCCACAGCTGCTCGACCTCGGCCGTGCCGTGCAGCTTGTCGTCGTTGTCGAAGGCGGCGCCCGCATGCTCGAACTCGATCTCGGCGTTGAAGATGATGTTGTCGGTGATCTGGTAGGTCGGCAGCAGGACGAAGCGGCGGGCGTCGAAACCCCGCTGCCATTGGCCACCGGCCGCCGGATTTTGCATGGCGCCGAAGAAGACCTCGCCATAGGCGCCGATGCTCAGCCCCGGGACCGGCGAGTCGGCAAGACCGAGGAGGCCTTTGTTCGATGTGGTGTTCGCGGTGGGAGTCGGGCCGTTGTCCGACGAGACGGATCGTGCGGGTGCGGGAACGCTGATCGCTGGCACGCTCGCAAAGGTCGCATCGGTTTGTGCCGGCGGCGCCGATGGCGGGCTCGACGGTTTGGTCGATGCGGGAGCGGCGGCACGCTTCTGCTTGAGCTCGCCTTCGAGCGTGCGGATGCGCTGCTCCATCGCTTCCAGCTTCTTGAGCAGCAGCTCGTTCGTGCTTGCGGTGGCTTTCGGCGGCTGATCCTCGACCGCAAGCGCCGTGCCTCCGCTCGCCGATATCATCGAAACAGCGGTCAAGCTGATGGAGGCCGTAGACATCAGGCGCGCGCGCCAGCGTCGGCGGAAGGACATGGTTTCCCCCGTTGTTCATTCCCCAGCGATCAAGAAAAGGCGTTGCGCCGTCCCTTGCGGATGCCGCGTATAGAAAGAATGCTGTCCGGAGCTGTCAATGAAACATCGTGCAAATTGGACGTATTGTAGTCTGCGCGTGCGCGGCCGCAGTTTCGAATTGTAATAATCTAAATCTGGAACGCTGATAAACAACGGAGAGAGTCATGTCCGATGAGGCGTCCATCATCGTCGATCGCCGCGCCGGCTTTCGCATCATCACGTTGAACCGGCCGCAGCGGCTGAACGCCTTCAACGAAGAGATGCACGTCGCGCTGCGCGCCGCGCTCGACGACGCTGACGCGGATGTGGCGTGCCGGGCGCTCCTCCTCACCGGCGCGGGCCGCGCCTTCTGTGCCGGGCAGGATCTGAGCGACCGCGTGCATGGAAAGGGGCCGCGCCGCGATCTCGGGCAATCGCTCGATCGCTTCTATAATCCGCTGGTGCGCAAGCTGCGCACGCTGCGGTTTCCCGTGGTCGCCGCGGTCAACGGCGTCGCGGCGGGCGCGGGCGCGAGCGTCGCGCTCCATTGCGACATCGTGCTGGCGGCGCAGTCGGCCAAATTCATCCAGGCCTTTGCCAAGATCGGCGTCGTGCCGGACGCCGGCGGCACGTGGCTGCTGCCGCGGCTCATCGGCATGGCGCGCGCCCGCGGCCTTGCGCTTCTCGGCGAGACCCTCTCGGCCGAGACCGCGCAGGCCTGGGGCCTGATCTGGAAGGCGGTCGACGACGACCGGCTGATGGCGGAAGCCGGAGAGATGTGCGCGCAGCTCGCCGCCGGGCCGACCATCGGTCTCGGATTGATCAAGCGCGCGCTCGACGCGGCCGAGACGAACGATCTCGACCGGCAGCTCGACCTCGAGCGCGACCTGCAGCGCGAGGCCGGGTTCACGCCGGATTACGCCGAGGGGGTGACCGCCTTCATGGAGAAGCGCGCGCCGAGGTTTACAGGCCGCCGCGAGTAGCGGCCGGCGTGGTCAGTCCTGCGTCGGGATTTTCGCCTCCGCGACGATGCGGGCGAATTTCGCCAGGTCGGCCCTGAAGCGCGCGTCGAATCCTTCCGGCGTGCTGCCGACCGGCTCGTTGCCGAACGTCTTGAGGCGTTCGCGGAAATCGGGCGAGTGCAGGATTTTTGCGGTCTCGCGCTGGATGAGCGCGACCACGTCGGGCGGCGTGCGGGCCGGCACGAAGAATCCCTGCCAGCTCGATGAGTCGAATCCGGGCAAAGCGCTTTCGGCGACGGTCGGCAGATTCGGAAGCAACGCAGTGCGCGCGGCGCCGGTCACGGCGAGCGCGCGGATCGCACCCGACTCGACATGCGGCCGCGCGGTCGCGAGCGGCACGATCGCCATGTCGACCTCGCCCGCGATGAGCGCGGTGTTGAGCGGGGCATCGCCTTTGTAGGGCACCGCCACGATGTCGATGCCGGCCGCGGACTTGAGCATCTCCATGGTGAGATGCAGCGGATTGCCGATGCCGGTCGAACCGTAATTGAGCTGGCCAGGCTTCGATTTTGCGAGCGCGATCAGCTCCCGCGTCGACGCGACCGGAAGCTTGGAGGCGGTGACCAGCAGCAGCGAGGAGGCGACCAACTGCGTGACCGGGACGAAATCCTTCACCGGATCGAACGGCAGCGAGCGATAGACCGCAGGCGCGATCGCGTGACCGTTGGTGGTCAGCAGGATGGTGTGGCCGTCGGGCGCTGACTTCGCGACCGCGTCTGCCGCGAGATTGCCGCCCGCACCCGCGCGATTCTCGACGATGACCGGCTGACCCAGGGCCTCGGTGAGCTTTGCACCGATCAGGCGGGCAAGCGTATCGACCGCGCCGCCCGCCGCGAACGGCACGACGATGCGGATGGGCTTGCTCGGGTAGGTCTGCGCCGAGGCCTCGACGCCGCCGAGGACGAGCAAAATCAAAATCACCAAGCGGGACAGATGCAACATCGGTCGCCTACTGCGCCGTCACATGCGCTTCCTTGATGACCTTACCCCACAGGCTCGTCTCGTCGGCAATGAATTTCGCGGCGTCGGCCGGGCTGCCCGTCATCGGCTCGAGCCGCAGCTCGCGCAGCTTGGGCGTCAGCTCCCGAAACGCATCGTTCACGTCGGCATTGATCCTGGCGACGATGGCCGCGGGCGTATTGGGAGGCGCGACCAGCGCGAACCAGGTGATCGAGCGGAAGCCGGGCAGGCCCGATTCGGCGATGGTCGGCAGCTCCGGCACGTCGGCGGAGCGCTCGGTGCCGGCGGTCGCCAATATCCTCACCTTGTCGCCGCGATAGAGCGGCACCGAGGTGGTGAGCGTGTCGAAGAACATGTCGATGTGGCCGGCGATCACGTCGTTGAGCGCCGGCACGGCGCCGCGATAGGGCACGTGCACCATCTTGA
>WNFC01002476.1_pt1 | contig 23070 bp, 15 predicted proteins | sample 5400541 | NCBI WGS metagenome assembly WNFC01 (sample SAMN13153342, study PRJNA577476) | soil metagenome | isolation source: 120 cm saprolite under Douglas fir tree site 2 hole 2 replicate 1 | place: USA:California | collected 2015-04-18
GCCGCCCTTCAGGCAGCCCATCCGGTCGGCCAGCACCGTGCCCGGCACCCCGCCCAGCACCTCGAAGCACTCGGCCAGCATCGCCAGCGTCGTGGCGGACCGCTCATCGGCGGCGAACCGCACGAACCGGAAACGCGACCAGGCCAGCACCGCGCAGAACACATGCAGCCCGCCGTCGGCGCCCCAGTCGATCACCAGGTGCTCACCCGGCGACCACACCGCCGGCCGCCGGCCGCGGTGATGCTCGCCGCGCCACAGCCGCTTGCGCTCGGCGACCAGGCGGCGGAAGTTCCGCGCCCAGCCGGCATACCCCGCCGCCCGGGCCGCCGGCAGCAGCCGCTTGGCCGAGATCCGGCCCGCGGTCGCCTTCACCCGCGCCGCCACCAGATCGGCGACGCTGTCGTAGTTATGACCCCGCGGCGTCCGCGCTGGCGTGCCGCCGCCGGCGTCATGGCGGGCGATCACCCGCCGCACCGTCTTACGCGTGGTCCCCGTGATTTCCGCGGCCCCGCGGAAAGTGCCCACCTCACGGTAGGCAGCGATGATGTCCATACGTTCCCTCGCAGACTTCAATAGGAGCTCCCGGGCGGTGCGGTGAGGGGGTGGCACCGCCACCGTCACCGTCCGGGGCTCACAATCCCGGCAGACACGACGAACGAGGGATGGGGACTTTTAACCGGCCACCAGCGGGGACTCAAATCCGGCCACACACGGGGACTTTCTCATGGCCACGGACACCCACGTCCAGGCGAAGCTCGTCAAATGAGTCTTGGCCGATGAACCTCACGTCGGCGGATTGTTATTCACAAGGCACGTTGCAACGTAGCGGGCGATCGGCCGGGAGATATCAGGCAGGTATCAGGAGAACGTGACCGAGCGGTGACCGCGGGCATACAGCCCGGCGATCCCTCCGCCGAAATTGAAGAAGAGCGGCCCGCTGAAAACGATCTTCCCCCTGGAATCGAGGGCCCTCGCGTGGCACAGCGGGTAGGCACCGGCCCCGTGACTGGTCAGTACGGCGTGGTACCAGCTTCGGCCCGCGCCGAGCGAACAGAGCTGCGAGGCAGCGCTGGAGCTGAATCCGTATGACGTTAGCTGGCCGATGCACCCGGCGATCGTCTGCGGCGGCGCCGGTCTCATTCGCAGCGTGAGCTCAACTGGTCCGCGCCGGGCCGACGTGACCGCTATGACGACCACCGCGGTAACCAGGCCGATCAAGGGAACCGCGAACAGCACCGGCCAGTACCAGTACCAGTACCAGTACCAGTACCAGTACCAGTACCGCTGTCGATCTCTCATCTGGCTTCCTACCCGGCACGGACACTTGCACAGGTGACCGTTCGGACCTGTCAACTCGGTACATTGTCCCATCGCAGATCGCTGCTGAGCAGCACACGGGCGCCGCCGCACGAGAGCAGCTGAAGGTTCAGCGTCACCGCACACCATCCAGGTTGGCGCTCGTCAGGTGAGATAAAGCGCAGTGCACAAATCGGAATCCGACCTCAGCCGCCCGGCCCGACCAGCCAGCCAAACGCGGCTGCAGCCGCGACTCACGCAGCATGCAGAACTGGACGTCCGTGCGACCCTGCGCTATGACTGCCGCCACCGCACCCGGCCAATGCCAGGTCCGCCACAGCCAGCGTGGCGGCCCATGTGGTCCATGCATTCATGTCACCCGTCCTGTGCCGCTTCAGAATTCGCCGCAGGTACTGTGACCTGCGGTTTGGCCGGATGAGCCGGTTGCGGCAAGATCGCGGTTTGTGTCCTTTCGCCTGCTCTACCTGATCACGATTCGGGTCTTTGGCTGGCTGGTGCTGCTCGGCCGCAGCCAGGCGTCCAAAGACGCGGGTCGTCGGCAGGCTGCGGCGTTCCGCGGAAGGCGCGCAATCCGAAGACGCCTTCCATTGCATCAACCGTAGGTTTGACGAGGTTGTCGAGATCCCACACCTCGTCTGCGTTGCGCGCGATGGCCAACCTGAACAGTACTTGGCGACGGCAATCAAATCCAGCGTGACCTATCTGACCCCGGACGTCGACTCTTCGGACCGGCGACTGCATCAAGCGGCTAGCTGAGAGAGAAGCTGGATGAAACACCCGACCCGGAATACCGTCAGAACCGTGGCCACCGCCGACCTGCCCGAGACGCTCCTGCCCTCAGTGACCAGGCCCCGCACGCACGTCGCAGCCGTCCTTGCGCAGAGCCTGCTCGAAGCCGGCGAAGACGGCCGCGCCGCGCTCGCCTGGTCCTGGGCGCTCACGGGTGCGCGGCCATCGCCAGTCACCCTGTCATTGCCGCCAGGCGAGCCACCATCCCGCGAGGACATCCTCGCCGAGGCGGACGCGGACCCCGAGGGCTCAACGGCGCCGCCTGGCGTCCCGTCGAACTACTGCGATCAACTCGGCGAAGCTCGCCGGATACTCGCATGGCTGACCGGTGCCAGCGACGAGATCCCGCTCGATGACGAGCACCGCGGCCGGTTCATCGGCGCCCGCGACGATTACGCGCGCACCGACGACGATATCCGGCAGATCCGCGACCGGGCTGTCCTCAGCCTGGCCGATTCCGGCCCGCCCGACCTCCTGCGCTCAGCCATCGCCGCCGGTCCCGGGCGATGGGAGCCCGGCCGGATGAATGTGGCATGGCTGCAGGGAGTCAGAGATCTTCTCGACTGGGTCCTCGGCGATCGACGTGCCTCGCCATTGACGAGCCGGGAGATGCGGCTACCGGCCGCCTACGACCTTAGCCAAGAGGAAATCGCTGCGGACGAAATGATTGCCTCTGGTCACCGGGCGGCCGTGTCAGAGCGGACTGCCGATCCCCTGCCCCAGTACTGCGAGGCCATCCAAGCTGCGATCTCCTGGCTTTGCGGCGAGACCGTTCGGGCACCCATCGACCCCGTTGGCCACAGCCCCTATGACCCGCTCGCCATGCAGCCATCCGTTCGGCACAGTAACGGATCGTGAGCAGATTGCGGCGACCAACATTGCCTTCTTCGAGCAGCTGCCGAATAGGTGTCCTGGGTGCAGACGATCTTATGGCTGTGTTGGGCGCGCCGATCGGCCTGTTCTGTCTTGTCTGGTTGTTCGCCGACAGCGAGGCTGACTGGGTGGCCGGGTCGGCGTCTACCTGCCTGGTAGGGCGCTGCTCACTCCCATGCCCGGTGACTGATTAGGAGCCGGTAGCCGTCGGCGTCGGCGATAGTGCCTCTGGGCGTTCCTGGAGGGGTTGCTGCGGAGACAACCTGTCCGTCCGTGCACGAGGGCTGGATCAGCGTGTCATCGGCGGGGCGCCGAGGTAGAGGACGAGCAAACGCGCTCGGTGAACTTCCAGCCGTCCGGGGTGCGCTGGTAACGGTCGTGGTAGATGGCGTAGTTCAGGTGCGAGCGGCCATCGCGCAGGCCGATGAGCTCGCAGATGTAGGCACGGCCGGACGCGGTGTCGCCGTCGAGCCGGATCGTGCCCTGGTGCGTGGTCTGCAAGAGGTAGTCCACGACAGCCGGTACCCGCTTGCCCCAGGCGCGGATCTCCTCCCGGCCGGGGAGATCGATGTTGGCGTCGGGGATCCGCAGCACGCCGTCGGGTGTGAACAGCAACGTGACGCAGTCGTAGTCGCGCATCATCGCCGCGTCGGTGAACTCGCCGCGCAGCGCCTCGATCTCGACGCGGTCAGCGATGGCCTGAAGGTCGCTCATCGGTTTCCCTGCCCTTCCATCGGTGTTGTGTCTGTGTTGCGGTGTTCGCACGACCGGCGGCCCCCCTGAGGTGCTTTCCCGGGCTGTTCGGGGCGGCCCGCAGTTGCGGCTGGGCGCGGCGACGTCATCGCCATGAGAGCGCAGCAGACGGTAACGGTGCTGCCGATTAGCCCTGTGGCGCCCGCCCCGGCCGGCCGGGGTGGGTCGATGGCTATCCGAACTGGCCGGGCTGGTAGTCCCCGGCGGGCTGCCGGACGATGACGTTCATGCGGTTGTAGGCCTTGATGAGGGCGATGACCGCCACCAGCGCGGCGAGCTGGTCATCGTCGTAGTGCTTGGCCGCGTTCGCCCAGGCCTCATCGGTGACACCACCAGCGGCGTCGGCGATGCGGGTGCCTTGCTCGGCGAGCTCCAGCGCGGCCCGCTCGGCCTCGGTGAAGACCGTCGCCTCCCGCCACACCGCGACCAGGTTCAGCCGCTGCTGGCTTTCCCCCGCGTGCAGGGCGTCCTTGGTGTGCATGTCGGTGCAGAAGCCGCAGCCGTTGATCTGGCTGGCCCTGAGCTTCACCAGCTCCTGCGTCGCGGCGGGCAGGGCCGAATCACGCAGAACGGCCCCAGCCGAGTTGATGTGCTTGATGACCTTCATCGGCAGGGGCTATCGAGGTAATCGAAACGGTGTCCGGCAGCGATCGCAGGTCCGGCTGCGGCCGTCACGGCAGGTGCGTGCGCGCACGCGCCCCTGACATGGTGCAACCGATGACAGCGCCGCAGCCTCGGTCAGCCGCGGCAATCACGGCGTGAATGGCGTAACCCGGCCCGGCTATGCACAGGGCACTGCACCATTTAAATGCCTGGCATACCGATAACACCTACCATATCGATAAATTAGGTCTGCCTGTCTGGCAGGCTAGCAAACTGTCACCGACTAGCTGGTTGACCCAGACGGGCTTCCCGGCGAAGAGTCGGATTTGCATATTTCTGATGAGTCGCTGACGGCAGGCTAAGCCCCGATTGCCGGATATGCCCGATGCCGGTCGCGCGGGCACGATACCAGGGCCGGTGCTTGCGGTGCAGCGCACCGAGATCTGAACGCTCATGTCGCCTCCGGTCGTGAAATGGGGTGCCACTATGCCGGGCCGCGTGTATTCCTGCCGCTTCATCTGCTGGGCAACCGCCGCCGCCGTGGCCGCGGCGGGATTAGCGGGCGTCCAGCCCGCGGCCGGCGCCGCGGCTTCTCAGCTACGCGCGCCCGCTCGGCTCGTCCTGACCGCCAGCCATGCCCCGCTGGCGATGCTGTCAAGCGCTCCGAGCGTGCCGATGGGGACCGGCCCGGTGGCCGGCGGGACGTTCCTGACGTTCAAGCTGACCGATCGGCTGCAGGCGCAGGTCAACGTGGGGTCGGGGAACCTGCTGGTGCGCAGCTCCGATCTGGTCCTGCCCGGCATCGAGGGCAACGTGGCGCTGGGCGCGGCGTACAACAGCCTGCTGATTGGCAGCACGATCGAGACTGGCGCGCTAGGGCATGGCTGGCGGTCCCGGTCCGGGATCGACGTGAAGCTGATCGCCAACAGCGGTGACACCTCTGTCACGTTCGCCGCCCCGGACGGCGTGGTGGGCACGTTTACGTGCTCAAGCGGCTGCACGTCCGCCGGCGCGGTCTACACCTCGCCTGGGGTGTTCAAGGCGTTGCTGGTGAAGACCAGCTCCGGGTGGAACCTGACAGCTCACAACTCCGGGCAGGTCATCGCGTTCAACTCGTCCGGGAAGCCGACCAAGATCACCGACCGGAACGGCAACGTGACCACGGTGAGCTATAACTCCTCCGGGCAGCAGACGAAGATCACCTCCGACTGGGGGCCTTCCGCTATCCGGGTCGGCGCGACCGCCTACGGCAGCAACGGGTTCATTTCCTCATACACCCAGACCGGCACCGACGCCACCACCCATCAGGTCGGCTACGGCTATGACAGCGCGGGGAACCTGACCTCGATCACCGACCCCGACGGCAACCAGTACATCTTCGGCTACGACTCCTCCCACAACCTGACCTCGATCACCACCCCGACGACCACCGGCGGGGTAAGCGAGCAGACCACGATCACCTACGACTCCTCGCACCGGGTCACCTCGCTGACCCGGTTCGTCGGCCCCAAGTCCACCGACCTGGCTACCACCAGGCTGTCGTATGTGTCCTCGACCGAGACCCAGGTCGCCGACGCCGACACCGACCAGAGCCAGCCGGTCGCGAACGTGCCGCACACCACCTACACCCTGGACTCGCAGAAGCGGGTCACCAAGGTGACCGACCCGACCGGGAACAGCCGATCCTATACCTACAACTCCTTCAACGACGTCGCGACATTTACGGACGCGCTGGGCAACAAGACGACCAACATGTATCCACCTAGTGTTAACGGCGGCGAGTCGTTGACCAACTCGGCGTCGCCGATGGGCGCGTCGGTCTCGTTCGCCTACGCCAACCCGCCCACGACTTCGAACCCGACGGCGAACTTCCAGCCCTCCTCGTCCACCGATCCGCAGGGCAACCCCACCGCCTACGGCTACAACGGGGCCGGGAACCTCGCCTCGGCCAAGAACGCCCTGGCGGCGGTCGCCAGCGTCGGCTACAACAGCGACGGCACCGTCCAGTCGTCGACCGACCCGAAGAACGGCACCAACTCAACCACGTACGCCTACAACAGCGACAAGCAGCTCAAGTCGATCACGCCGCCCACCGGCAACGCGCTGGCGACGCACACCTACACCTACGACGCGTTCGGCCGTCCCCTCACGGTCAACGACGGCGTCAGCCGGGAGGCCACCTTCGGCTACGACGCCGACAGCCGGCTCACCTCGGTGACCTACAACGACGGCACCATCAGGATCGCCTTCACCTATGACGGGTCGGGGAACCTGATCCAGCGTACCGACGGCTCCGGGACCACCACCTACACGTACGATCTGGCGAACCGGCTGCTGACCAGGGCCAACACCGCGGGCGGCAAGACGCTGATCTACAACTACGACCCGGTCGGCAACCTCACCGGCCTGTCCGACGGCGGCGGCGCCAGGAATTACAGCTACGACAGCCGTAACCTGCTGACCTCGATGACCACCGGCAACGGCACGCTGTATACCTTCAGCTACGACAAAGACGGCCGCCGCACCGGCACCTTCTTCAACACCGTCGCCGGCAACGCCACCTGGACCGCGCACACCACCACCACGTACGACAAGTCCGGCCGGATCGCCCGGATCAGCACGGCTCTCAACTCTGACCCCGCCAACCTGGTCTTCGACACCTCGTACTGCTACAGCCGGTTCGTCTCCGGGCAGTCCTGCCCCACGATCTCGTCGACCACTGACACCGGGCTGCTGCAATACTCGACCAACAACCTGACCGGCACGGTCAGCGTGTACTCCCCTGACAAGGGGAACCGGCTGACCAAGGCCACCAACATCAACGGCCACACCTACGCCTACACCTACGACGCGGACGGCAACCGCACCAGCGTCAAGACCGACGGCACCACCAGCCAGTCGCTTTCCTACAACTCGGCCAACCAGATCAACTCTTCCGGATACAGCTACGATGGGGCCGGGAACCTGACCGCCGCGCCCGGCGCCACCTACGGCTACAGTGCGGCTGAGCAGATGACCCAGTCCACCGTGAGCGGCACCACCAGCGCCCATGTCTACGCCGGCACCGGCCAGCGGGAGCTGACGTCTGCGGGCAGCAACCAGTTCGTGTGGGGCCGCAACGACCAGTACGGCCAGCCGTGGCTGCAGTCCTTCAACACCGGCAGCCAGTCCCAGGTGTATGTGGAACGTGACGGCGACGGGACCCCGCTCGGTCTGCACAACGCGGGCAACGACTTCTACCTGGTGCTGGACAACCTGGGCTCGGTGGTGGCCGTGGTCAACACCGCCGGCACCGTGGTCGCACGCTACAGCTACGACCCGTACGGCAACGCGGTCAGCGTCGATGAGAGCGGGCTGAGCCAGCCCAACATCGTCCGCTACACCGGCGGCGCCCTCGACCAGACCACCGGCCTGACCAAGCTCGGCCAGCGCTACTACGACCCCGCCCTCGGCGCCTTCACCCAGCAAGACGCCCTCCAGCTGCTCGCCAACCCACAAAACGGTAATCTCTACGCCTACGCCGCCGACAGTCCGGCGAACTTCATCGACGCCACCGGGGCCTTCAGCTTGCCTCCATGGGCCGGGTACTCGGCGATCGGCGGCTTCCTGGTCGGCGATGCGGAAGCGGCGGTCTTTCTTTCGGGAGCGGGGACCGTAGCCGCTGTGGCCGTGGGTGGTATTCTCGGTGGCGTCTTCGGAATCGGACTAGCGATAGTCCTATGCGTAGAATTCTGCTAAACCAGCTCCCGCGAAGAAATGGGCAAATGCAATGTGAAACCGTCCGGTGAACTGCGTCGCTCTACTGTATTTATCCCGTACTGGGTAGCACTTCTCTTGTTGCTCTTTGGGCTTGCCAGCTTTCTCACGGTAATTGTACTTGGCGTGCTATCGGGAATCTGGCTGGTGATCGTCATCGGCTCGGCTCTGTCGGCCGGGCATATCGTGCTGTGCGTTCGGCTCATACGAATGGGTCCGCGAGGCTGGAATGAGAAAGCTGGCCGGTAAGCGCTGGCAAACTCGCTTTATCAAGACTAAGCGAGCACCCGGCAGGGATCGATCTTGACATGTACGTCTTGAAACTGACGAATCGTCTCTTCCTTCTAGTATTCACGGCAGTATCAATTGCTGGCATGGGAAGCGTGATCGCCGTTGTTGGCGCTTGGGGTCATGCGAATGTCAGTCTGATCCGCATTGGCGCCGCCATGGCTGTTGGCGCATCGTGGCTTGCGATTTTGACGTTGGCCGGGACAGTCGGCCGTCAGTCGCGGGGCGACTGAAGCAGTTGGCCAGCAGTCGCTCACAGCGACTGCTCCTTGGCTTCAGCGGCCAGGCCAGGCGAATGCTCTGGCGCGCAGATCAGTGGCCCAGTGGCGCCATCACGCAGAACGACCTGCTCGGCGTGTGCCCGACCTTGATCGGCACCGCGCCGACATCCGTCCAGATCGAGCGGTTCTATTAGATGACATGCGTCGGCTAGCCGACCGTCAGCGGCGCCGACCGGGCCGACGCCGAAGACCTCGACGCTTGTGCCCGAGGCCTTGACCAAAGACCGCGAGCTTCTTGCGGGCATCGCGCATCTTGGCATCGATGCCTCGCAGGTCATCGAGGAACTCGGCGGCGAGCTCGCGGCGGGCCGCGGCGATACCGGCGGACGATGCCCTGGATGCTGTCGCGGAGCGGATCAACGGCAACCCGCTGCCAACCGCCCGGCTTCTGGGGCGAAGGCCTAGTCGAAACGGGCAGAATGCTTCACGGGCTCGTCAAGATATTCAGGCAAGGCACCCGGGGCGCCTGACGAGCAAGCCCGTGCCCGTTACGCGCCCGACCGGAAGGGCTGTCACAGACACTGGCGGCCATTGACGGGCAGGCAGTCAGCTAACCCGCAGGTCAGCGAATCCCGAGATCAGGCGTGAAGAACGGCACAGACTTCCCAAGCTGACAGCGGGTTCGGCTCGCGGCGCCCGTTCCTACTGCGCCATCGTTCCAGCGCCTGGCGGCGTGTACCGATCTACTACGTGCACCCCGCCGGTCGGCTCCGTTTGCCGGAGTTGGGCGAGATGATGGTCGCACAATCTCAGGACGTAGGGCTCTCGGCCGATCTCCACCCGAACCACGGCAGCCGGGTGACGGCCGGTGCTGTCGTAGACCTCATCCTGAACGCACACAGAGCACGAACGGCGCGGTGCTCTCCTGGCCCGCGTGATCACCGATCCATCGTAAGCGCTCCGGCCTCGACGGACCCGAGCCATGGGCGGATCATGCGTGCCCCCCGCGTGCCCGATGGCGCCGCTCCTGACGGTCAGCGGCAGTCAGCCACGGGTCATCCCGGGCCTGCCTGACCTGGGCCCAGGACTCCTGACATAGGTCAAAGGATCACGCAGTGCCTGGGTGGGACCGGCCTCGACGGGATTCGCGCCGTCCTCGGAACGGCGGTTGACTGGCCGACCGGCGAGACCGGCATCGCGGTCACCGGCGCCGACCAGTTGGCCCGGAAGGCGCGGGAATGGTCACGACTGCCGCGGCCAGAAATTGATGCCGCTATGGCGCTCCTGTCGCTTGACCCGCAGAACCTTCCCGGACCGGTCCACCGGTACTGGGAAGTCGAGCGCCTCAGTCACCGGCTCCGCGTACGTCCTTTCCCTGTCATCGACGGCAAGCTCTGGATCATGCCCTGGGCCGCAGAAGCCACCCAGGAGCTATACGTCGTCTACTTCGAGGACTCCCGGCTCCCGTACATGGACCCCGCGCTGCCCCCGAGCGCAGCGGCCGCGCTGCAGCGCCACCGCCAGAAGCGCAACCGCCAGCTCGAGGCAGACGCCGCCGCCGCCGTCCGCGACCTCGGCCTCCCGCACCGTGCCAACTGGACGATCCAGGAAGCTCAGGTCGCGGGGATGGCGGACCTGCCGGGCGAAGTCGACCTAATCGTCGTCGACACGGCCGAGCGCCGACTATGGGTCTGCGAGGTCAAGGATCCCGAAGCGGCCTTCGCGCCTGCGGCTCTCGGCCGCCACATCCAGCGGTTCACCCACCGTAAGGGATACCTAGCAAAGCTGCTGGCAAAAGCTGGTGTCATAACAATCAACCCCGCGTCTGCGGCCGCCGCTTGCGGCGTGAGCGACGAGACAACGTGGATCGTTATCCCGCTCATGGTGACCCGGGCTGTGGAACCCGCCGCCTTCCTCGACAACCCGCAAGTCGCTTTTACGGTGCTCGAAGACCTGCAGGCTGTCCTCCAAGCCGTTCGCGAGCCTGCGCACGGTCACGCCCGAATAGGAGACTAAGCGGGGACGCCGTAGCGCATCGCGCACGTCATGGCGGATGAACTGCTCGCCGTCATCACCGCCGAGCAGGAAAGCGAGGCGCTTGGCTCGCCGATCCTATAAGTGGGATGGCCACAAGGCGCAAACTGATGCAGGCGCAAACTCGACATTCCTTGCTTCGCAATCCACTTTCATTTTCGTCTCGGCATGCAAGGGATGCAGGCAGGAACCAGCATCAGACTCGGAAGCTGTGCATCGTTGAAGTGTACCTTCTAGGGAAGTCCATTCAGCCGTCTGACAATAAGCTCCGCCAAAGCTATAGCCCTACGGGCGTCAACCTCCGATGGAGGGCTTGCCGAGAAGTAATCGGCCTGAGTGCGCAGGGTCCGCAGATCAACGCCCAGATCGCCTATCGCCTTCGCGGCTGCCCCCTGCCAGGTCTGCGAGTAAGTGGCCCCCTTGCGGAGAAACTGCCAGACCTGCTCATGCGATGGCCGGTTACCTCTCCAAGTGAGGCCATGAGTAGTTGAATACTCACGAGCTTCGCCATACGCCGCATAGTATGCCCGGTTAATTGCCGAGCGATTCTCACGCTCCCCCGGCGAGGGCGCTAGAAGCCTCGCGGCGACCTGAAGCAGTAGTCGCCACTGGAATGTCATTGGTCAGTCACCAGTTCAGCATGAGCACTGTTCCAGTCTGACGGCATCCCGCGAAGGCTGATGACGATCTTGCTGAAGGGGTAGGCCAATTCCAGATACCGGGCGAGATCTGCTTGGCTTTCGAGCAGTCGCGCCTGGACAGATACAAGTCGGTCCCACGCTGCGTCATCGTCGAATGACGCGATTACCTCGACTATCAATACGGTGGGCTTGCCGCTTGACGGATCGATCGCTGCTCGGTACTGAATCGGTACCTCGGCTCCGAAAGCGCCCTGGATAAGGCTCAGATGCGCATCGAAGAGATAGCCGCCGTGCCTGCGCCCCATAAACCACCTAACGGCTTCGTCGCCAGCAAGGAAGGCAGCGGGCGGCTCAGATGGAGAAGTCATCGGCTACTCGGAAGTCCTCGTGCGTGGAACGGCTGAAGGGTCTGCGTCGAATTGTACCGATGATCACCGCGCACTTCCCGAGTGCCAGGCCCGCCATATTCTTGGCCCATGACGGAGGCGTACGCGGGGTCGGCTGCTGCCTCGTACTCGACCGGCGGCGGGGGCGTCGTTCTGGAGCACCAGTACGGCGCTTGCCTGCAGGCCTGCCTGCTGACCGGGAACCCGGTGCCGGAACTGGGCGACGACGCGACAGTGACGAGGATCCGCTTTCAGGCGAGCGCGGTGAGCGCCGTCGACGACCTGCTCATTTCGGGCCGGACCCCAGACGGCAGCGGCCGGCACGTCTCGGTCGGCGTCCGGCGGGCGCCGAGACTGGTCAGGAGCGAGGAGAAGTCGATCCCGCTGATCGCGTCATACCTGAAGGTGGTGACCGGATCGTGGGAGGAGGTGGTGGCCGGCCGGTGGCGGCTGGTGCTCGCGGTTGCGAGCCCGAACACCGCGGTCAAGCAGGTCGGCGAGCTTGCAGAGATCGCGCGTGCCACAGGCGGCGAAGCAGCATTCCGCGCCGAACTGGAGCATGGCGCGCACGACCAGGCGCTTCGCGACCGGCTCGGCCATCTCGATGCGCTCGTGGCTGCGGCGCTCGCCGCGGGAGCCGACGATGGCGGAGTTGCCGCCGGTGAACTCACCTGGCGCTTCCTTTTCTCTCTCCGGGTACGGGAACTGCGGTTGGAAGGCGCGGACACAACGGACCGTACTGCCGCGGTCGCCAGCCTGAGGAATGTCACCGCGGACGGCACGACTGCTGCGGCCGACAACCTGTTCGGCAAGCTGGAACAGCTCGCGGACCGCTACGCCCCGACCGGCGCGGACGTGACCGAGGCGACGCTACGCCGGGACTTGTCGGGCACGCCGCTGGGGAGGTCGCCGTCTTACCGCACAGCATGGGCGGTCTTGGACCGGCTGACCGCTCAGCTTGCCGATGACACCCGGTTCCGGCTGGCGGATGCGTCGGCGGAGGTCCGCCTGGACCGGCAAGAAGCGAGACAGGCGCTGATCGCCGATATGCAGGCGGCAGCCAGGGCCACCGCTTGCCTGGTGGTTACCGGCGAACCCGACGTGGGCAAGTCGGCGTTGTCCCTGCGTGCCGCGAGCGAGCTGGCCGAGGCCGGGACGCCGGTGACGAGCCTGAGCCTGCAGGACCTGCCGACCGCCATGCTGGAGCTGGAGACGCTGCTCGCAGCCTCCCTCACTGAGGTGCTGGGCGCCACGGCCCTCGGCGATGGGCGCCTGCTGCTTGTCGACGGGGCCGAGGCGGCGCTGGAGGGGCGCGGGCCGCTGTTCACAGCCTTGGCCGCCGCGGCACTACGCGCTGGCATGGGAGTGGTCGCAGTCACCCGCTCGGACGGCGCCTCGGCCGCGAGGCGAGCTCTCGCAGATGCAGCCGAGGCGGCCGGCTTGACAGCCGCTGTCAGCCTGCATCAGGTGCACGGGCTGACACGGGCCGAGATCAGCGAAATCGCAGGCGCCTTCCCCGCGCTCGCGCGGCTCGCCAGCGAGCCGCAGGCCTCCTGGCTGCTCGGGCGGCCAGGCCTCGTCGACCTGCTTCTGCGGGCCGGCGCAGCAGCTGACCTGCCTGCCGGACCCCTTTCTGAGGCCGACGTGTTCGCCGCGATCTGGCACCAGCTTGTTCGGCACGGCGAGATCACAGAACTGGGAGGACCGACCCCCGACGCCCGCGAGCAGGCCATGGTAGCGCTGGCACGGCGCCGGCTGCTCCCCCAAGACCCGGGCGAACCGCCGAATGCCACAGCGCTGCCCGCCCTGCGGTCGGACGGCCTGCTGCGGTCAGCCGGTCCCACCAGCGCCTGGAATCCCGGCGAAAAGTTCGCCGGCGACCTGGTCACGGACCTGGCGGTCGCAAGGCTGCTCATCACCGGCGGCTGGCACCTGCTCACGCAGGCCGGGGCGCCGCGGTGGGCGCTGCGCGCCGCCCGGCTGGCATGCCAGGCCAGGCTCGCCAGTGCCGGCGCGGACAGCGAGCAGGCGCGCCAAGAACTCCAGCTTGCCTTTAATGACCTCGCCGATCAGCACGGGCAGCGGTGGGCAGAAGTCCCGACCGAGGCCCTGCTAACCCTCGGCCGCACGCGGCAAACACTCGACCGGGCCTGGCCGGACCTGCTGGCCGGTGATCGCGCCGGCCTTCAGACAGTCCTGCGGCTCGCGCTCCAGAGATATGTGGTCGACGGCGCCGGCTACGTGACAATCCTCGAGCCGCTCGTCGCGCTTGCCTACTGCGGCGATGACGATCTCGGGCAGAACAACCAGTACGACTATCACGGCACAGGCAGCCAGATCCGCAAGCTCGTCACGGCCTGGCTGCGCGGCCTGATCGCCGCTGGCTCGGGGCCGGACGCTCTGCGGCAGCGCGTGCGCGACCGGGTCCTCGCCGACGGCCCGGAGCCGCACGACAAGTTCGCCATCGGGACCCTGGCGCTGCTTGGCCCAGATCTCGATGATCGCGCCGAGGCGTACCTGCGGGCAGTGCCAGGCGGGTACCTCGAGCCGGCCGTGGAGGCCGCCGGGCCGATTGAGGCCCTGACCGCCTATCAGCCGGCCCTGCTGCTGATGCTCGCCGAGACCTACTACACCATCAATCCGGGCCAGGGCGCCGGGATGCTGGGCTTCCTCGGCGGCATCCGATCTCACCGCGGGAATGTCGGCTACCTGCTCGCCGGCTGGTGGTATGGGCCGTTCTTCCAGCTGCTCTGCGCCCGCCCGGCGGACGCGCTCGCCCTCATCAACCGGCTACTCGATCACGCAGCCACAATCCGCGCAGGCGGCGTCCCCCCGCCGGGCCCCGGCACTGCTGGGCTCGACCTGGACCTGCCGGGCGCCGGCCTTCGCCGCTGCGCCGGCGATAACGAAACTTGGCGGTGGTACCGAGGCGGCGGCACCGCGCCTCCACCGTGCCTGAGCGCGCTGCTCGCCGTCGAGCGGTGGGCCGATCATCTCCTTGACGCGCTGCACATCCCGATCTTCGACGTGATCGAGTTGCTGCTCCGCGACTGCCACAACCTTGCCATGCCAGGCCTGGCCGTCGGCTTGCTTGTCCGGCACCCCGAGCATGCCGGAACCCAGCTCGACGCCTGGCTCGCCCGTCCTGAACTGTGGCAGATGGAAGCCGAACGCGCCCTTGGAGAAGGACCGGGCACCTTGCATGTTCAAGGCCCAGATCAAGCTGACCTTCATGGCCGGGACAGGCGCGGCCTGAGGTTTCACGATGTCGCCGCGGGCATGACCGTGCGTGCCATGCTGGACGGCGATCAAAATCGGCTTGCGGCCCTCAAGGCGATCGGCGAGCAGCTCACCGCGCGGGCACGCAACCTCACAGCAGGCGACGGTGACGCCGCCCAGCAGATGGCCATCGCTAAAGGGTGGGCAGCCATCCTGCACCCGGAAAACCACCACCTCGAGCTGGCTGAGGACGGCAGTGTCAGCTTCCAGTACCGGCATCCCGGCGACGTCGCGCAGAACCTGGCGGGCCGGCGCGAGTCGCTCGAACGCAGCATGACCGCGCTCAGACTGCAGAGCACCTACACCAGGCTCCCGGTCGCGGACGCGCCCACAAACACGCTTGCGGCCGACCTCGCGGCTGCCCGCGATCTCGCCGATAACCCGCCGCCGGCCGGCCCGCTTCACCCGGCCGACCCGCTCGCCGCTGTCGCCGCTGCCGCTGTCGCCGCCCGCGCGCAGGGACGCGTTGTTGTACCTGACGACGACCTGCGGTGGGCTGCTGACGTCCTCATCGAGGTGGTCTCACATCCCTGGGCCGACGGGATCGGCTCGGAGAGGAGCAGATACCCGATGGGCGCCGACCGATCCGCAGCCGCGGCCCTGCCCGCCCTGCTCCTCCCGGCGTTCGGCGCGGTCGCGCCCGACCCGGGCGACCTTGAGGAAGCGCTGCGTCAATCGGGAGCCAACCCGGCGGACGAAGTCCGACTGATCTTCGCCCGCGCCACGGCGCCGGTCTGGGCGGCGTCATGCAGCCAAGACGGGACCTGCCGCCACCAGACCCTGTGGTCTGCCGTGATCGGAGGCCTGCGTGACTGCCAGCTCGGAGCCTGGGACCAGCCTGGCCAGCGGCGGCTCATCGAGCCGCTCGGCGAGCCCTTCGCTGAGACGCTGACCGACGTCGAGACCGAACAGCTGCTGGTGAACCGCCTCACCAGCCCTCTGATCGGCGCGGCGGAAGCCGCCCGCAGCGACAGCTGCGTCGCCCAGCAAGCCCAGGATATTCTAGGCCCGCTGCTGGCTGCCCATCGGCGCGGAGCCGCTCACTGGGCCGAGAAGAACTACGGGTCGCCCGGCGGTGACCAGCACGGCCCGGCAATCGCTCGCGTCCTCGCCGAACTGGCCGCGGGCGGCGACACGCAACACCTCGCCGAGCACGTCAGGTGGTATAGCCGGCGGAGTCAGCATGCGCTGGCTGAGCTGCTCCGCAACCTGGCTATCGAGTTCACTCACCACGCCGCGCTTCTCCAGTCCCTCACCGGGACGTGGCGCGCGGTGATGGAAGCCGCTTTGGACGAGATCGAGGCAAGCCCCGAACTGCTTGGCGACTGGCACTGGTCAGGGATGGCGCTGGCAGGCCTGATCGCAGCACCTGAAACCGACCTGACCGACGCGGACCCCGACGGTACCACCGAGCGGGCTCAGGAAAACTGGCCGGATCCTGAGTCCTTCGGTGACCTGATCAAGCGCTGGCTCCCGATCGCCCGCGGGCGGCCGGAGGCAGTCGATGCTCTCATCGAGCTGGCGCGGTGCGGGTCGGCCGCCTGGCAGGCCTCAACTGGCCTGGAATGGGTCGAAGAACTCATCGGAGACGGCTTCGCGGCGGTGGCAGGCCGGTGCTACTACCTCATCCGCTGGCTCGCATCAGTCCGAACCGCGCTGCCCGGCGAGGCGGGCGCGGCTCGCTGGCGCCGCATAGTTGACGGCCTCGCGGCCGCCGGTGACGACCGCGCAGTCCGACTTCAGCAAGCCGAGGAATGACCCCAGCCGACATTGCCGCTGACCCACGCCGCGGCGGCGGAGACTTGGCGAGGTTGAATCCGCCCGTTCAGGAGTATGCCGGGCCCAGATCTCGCCGACCACAACACCCATGCAGCTCAGGTGCATCACCTGACCGGTCTTGAAACCGCCGACCAAGCTGGCCGACGCGGATGACGTCCTGAGGTCGGAGACAACAGGGCCAAGCTCCGCGCTCACGCCTCAACTCTCACCAAAACGGCCTTTGCGCCGCCTGCTTCGCGATCCTTCTTTCGTCGGCGGCTGATGACCCTGCCTAGGAAGCCAGGACGTCATGCCGCGCCCCCCGTATGCCCCCGAGCCGATGGTCGCACCGCCATCTGTGCAGGTCAGCGCGGTATGGAAACATGGCCTCCGGAGCCGTGTGCGCTGGCTCCGATCAGCCGCGAATGCGACCACGTGACCTGCCAGAGCGGTGCCGGGACTGACTGCGAATCCAGAACTGAAACGGTTCTCTTTCCGCCAACGCTTGCCGCCAAGGGCTACGTGCCGCAAGACTCCGTGCCCGAGGAGTGCCCGGTGCGGCTGCCAGGTCCGTGTCCCATCGACGCTGGCGATTTCTCAGCAGACGACCGGCATCTGCGACGCTAGGACCTAGCCGCTGGCGGGCATACTGGCATTCCGTCTCGCGCACGTCGGTTCGGCCACGTATTGGGTTTGGGATGAGGTTAGCGCTGTGTGCGGCCGTGGCCTGGATCGCTGGTGTCGTCCTGGCGGCCACCGGCGCGATCGCTGGCGGGTTGATCGGCGCGGTGCATGGCGCGTTGGCTGGAGTGGCGCCGGCGGCAGTCGCTATTTGAAGTAGACAGTTTCCGGGTTGGCCGCGGTGCCGATGACGGGTGCGGTGACGAGCCCGGTGCCCACGTTCTCCCGGGCGGTGATTTTGTAGGGGTGGGAAGTCCCGGTCTGGACTCCCGACGGGGTCTTGATCGAGCACTGGAAGTAACCGCTTGTCGTGTTCCAGGAACAGGTGACTGTGACCGCAGAGATCCCGGGTCCGCTCAGTCTGGCCCGCACGTCGCCAGCTTTCGCCAGCGCAGCGGCCCGGCTTGCGGATATCGGGTCGCCGGCGGCGTTGACGAGCCGGAATCTGACGGTGATGGTGTGCGCGGACTTGGCCAGCGTCGCTCCGGGCTTCGGTGCGATGAATCCTCTGAACCCGTAGGCGATGGTGTAGTGAGCGCTCACCGCCGTCCTCTTGTTCCCGGCCTTGTCTGCTGCGCCGCTGCAGGTCGCCGTGAACGCGCCGACCCCGTTTGATCCGGTGGTCGTGACCTTGACCGACGCGTTGCGGGCGACCCCGGAAAGGCTGTCGGTAGTGCTGCAGCCCGCAGCCGGGACATGGCCGAGCGCGTACACGCGGCTATTGCTCACGCCCGTGACGGACACATGGGGCGGCGTAGTGTCGATCTTGAGCTTCTCGGTGGCGGTGCCCACGCCGCCCAGCACGTTCAGGCATGTGGCGGTCAGCGTGACCGGGTCGCCCTGGCTTGCGCTGGTGCTGGATGGCGTGCAGCGTGCCGGGTCGATCGCGCTATTGCCCGCGGCCCAGTTCCAGGTCACCGTCACGGCGGAGGTGTACCAGCCGTTTGCGCCCGTGGTCCCGCTGATGACCGGGCTGGCCACTGGCACCTGATCGTCGATGTGGCCCACGCACGTGCCGCTACTGCCCGTGTTGAAACCATCCGGGCAGGTCGTGTGCGACCAGGTCACCCCGGTCAGGTCCACGACGTCCAGGCCAGCGCCCCGCAAGTTGGCGTTGGTGAGATTGGCGCCGTTCAAGCTGCCGAGATAGAGGTCAGCGCCGGCTATGTCAGCGCCGGTGAGATTAGCCCCGGCCAGGTCGGCGCTGACGAGATTCGCTAGCGGGCCGACCAGGTATCCGCTGGCGAGCATCCAGCTGGCGGGCAGCGATGAGGGCGTCCCGGTGATGCCGCCAGACTCGACTCCCGTCAAGGTGACACCGGTGAAGTTGGCCCCTTGCACGTCCATATCGGCCACGTTGGCGTCGGTCAGGTTCGCATCGGTCAGGTTGGTGCCTGTCAGGAGGCCTCCGGACAGGTTGAAACTGGACAGATCCCAGCCGGACAGGTCGGCGCCGGAGAAATCGGTGCCGGGTCCGATGAGCCAGCCGCGGAACAACGCCCAGTTGAAAGGCAGATAGGGCAGCTGGGTAGCGATCAGGTTGCCGGACTTCACGTGAGTCAAGCTGGCCTTGCCGAAGTTCACGCCGGAGATGTCCGCCCCCTGGAGGTCCGACCCGTTCAAGTCCGAGGCCTCGAAGTAGGTGAGGTCCGCGTTCGTGAAGTTCGAATTAGTAAGGGCCGCGCCGAAGGCGTTCGAGTCAAACAGGTCAGCGCCGCTGAAGTTCGCCCAGTCGGTGTTCGCGTTCGTCAAGTTGACCTGGGTGAGGTTCGCATCGCTGAGATTAGCGCCGCTGATGTCGGCACCGGAGAAATCGGCGCCTGTCAGATCGCATCCGCTCCAGTCCACTCCCGGAGAAGCGGGCGGAGTCAGCGTGCCGCTGCCCGGGGCCACCGCCGGACAGGTGGCCGCCTGCGCGGCGCCCGCCGCGATCACGCTGCCAGTCACCGACACAATCAGCGTGGCTACACCCGCCGACAAGTAACGCAACACCCGAGACACCATCTGGTTCCCCAAAGCTCGTCCCAGCACAGCGAGGCTGTACCGGCAGTTCCGCCGTGGCCGGCTACGCACAGAGGCAGCACTGGCAGGCAGTCCTCAATGGGCCAGAGCAGCATAACCTCTGAGGTGTCAGACTTGTGCCGCGATTCGTGCGAAAACTCAACAACCTCCGACAGCGGGCAATCCGCCCGCTGCGCGAGCATGCCGAAGGTGACCCGAACGAGCTCGCGGCCAGCAAAGGCTCGCAGCCTCGGGGATCGGAAGCACCGAGACCCCGGGAAAGATGGCTAGGCGGCCTCATTTCTGCCAGCGCTTGAGCACCGCAACCCTCCAGCCCCGCCCCCCTAAATCTGTGCCGCGGCCCGGCGGGCCGCATCGGCCATGCGGACACTCTCCAGGTCGTCCGGATGGCCGATTCCGGGGTTGCCCACACGGTCGAGGGCAAACGTCCGGCCAGACGATGCGGCAACGCGCCGGCAGCACGCACGATCAAAAGCAACCAGCCGGAAGGAGCAACAATGAACATCGCAGGACGGAGGATCGGCCGGGTCGGCACGGTCAGCCGCGTCATCGTCGGGCTCGGGCTCTTGTACCTCGCGTTCACCCATGGCGGACTGTCATGGAAGCTGACGTGGCATGACGCGGTCCTCGGCCTGATCGCGTTCCCGGCCGTGATGGTCGCGACTGGGCTCGCCGCCCGCCGCTTCGCCGGCCGGGCCGTCCACTTCACCGGGCCCCTGGGCCTGGCAGTCAACACCGCCGTGATCGTGACCCTGCTCGCCAACCGCTACACCGCCGGCGCAGCGGAACTCTTCTACGGGGTAACGCTGCTCGTGGCCGCATGGCGCGGCCAGCCCGGATGCGAGGCAACCGTCCTGTCCAACCTGCTCCTTGGCCGCGACGACCAGATCGGCTGCCCCACTTTCACACCGATCGATGCGCTCGAAGCCCGCCGCAGCGGCCGCGGCCCACGGCCCGCCGGGCACACCGAGGCAAGCCAAACCTGACCGAACAACCCACGCAGCGCCCTGCTGGTCATCCTGGCCGAACGCCGCCTGGGCGCCGGGCCGAGCGGGTTCGGCCTGCTGCTCGGCGCGATCGGCGCCGGCGCCGCCGCCGGCCCGTTGGTGCTCACCCGGCTGACCAGCAACCCCCGCCGGCCGGCGCTGGTGTTCGGCCCCTACGTGCTGCGCGGCCTGACCGACCTCATCCTCGCCGCCACCCGCAGCCTGCCGGTCGCCATGGCCGCCCTCGGCCTGTACGGCGTGGGCACCGCCGCCGGCATGGTCACCTACAACTCGCTGCTGCAAGCCGAAGTCCCGGCCCAGAACCGCGGGCGGGTGTTCGCCGGATTCGACATGATCTGGCAAACCGGGCGGCTGGCTTCCCTCGGACTGGGGGGTGCCGCCGCCAATGCTTTCGGCATCCAGGCCGTCTACCTGCTCGGCGGCGTTCTGCTCCTGCTCGCCGGCACCATCGGCCTGGCCGGGCTGCGGTCTGCGCGCGGCGGGACTGACCGTGGAGAGCTTCGGAAAACAGCTGGGAACGGCAGCCAAGAGGGAGCTGATCAGGGCGGTGCTCGCGGAGAACCCTGAGAAAAGCCACAACGCCATCGCGAAGGCGCTACAGGTCAGCTCCAGCACCGTCAACACAGTCTGTGCGGAAGTTAGCGATTCGCTAACTTCGCCCTGCACGCACGGCGCGACCGGCCAGGGCGCCCGCACCGACCGCAGGGCGGCACCACGTCCCCAGGTCAGCAAGGAGGAGATCCTGACACGGAACGCCCAGATCGGGCGGGAGTATGACGAGGAGCGCCTGAGCTGGAATGAGATCAGTGAACGGGACGGGCTGCGGCCACAAGGCGCCCGGGATGTTAACCGGGTCGCGATGGGCGGCCCTGACACGCCGCGTGCCCGGGTACGGGCCCACCGCAGCCGCCTGGAGACCCGGTAGGCCTGCGCGCGGCGGCGAGCGACAGGGCTAAGCCGCTTAAAGCACCTGTCCCATCTGGGTTCTGGAGCGTACGTTCTCGGCTATGGCATCCGGTGGCCGCAACGCCGATGAGGGCAAGCTATCCGTTGGGGTGGGGTGCTCGGCCTGGTGCTGTGGCGGTGGGCGGCCGGCGTACCTAGCGGCTTCTCCGGATGGCTGCCGATACTCATCATCGCAGTGCTGCTGCTGCTGCCGGATGCTGAGAGCGTCGCGTTCGGCGGGGTGACGCTTGAAATGCGGCGGACCAGGGAGGAAATCACCGGGCTGCGCCAGCAGGTGATGCAGCTGCAAGTCGCGCAGGCTAGCGCAGCGGCGATCGGTGCCCTCAACCTGACTACCGAGAACCCGCAGGTGGCCCAGGTGATCGCAGCTGCCGTCAGGCTGACCGCGCAGACTGCTGCTAGCGAGGGCACCCAAATTGAGCCTTACCAGCCGGGCCCTTCGTAGACGAGGCGGGTTCCGGGCCTCATACTCTGAAGCTATGGGCAAGGCAGCGGGAGGCGGATCGGGATCAGCGCGTGCCGCCGACCAGAGGACCTCCGGCATCGCCGTAACAGGTGCCGTCAGCGGGCAGCTTCGCGAGCTGCGGGCTGCTGATGCTGAGAAGGCCAGGGTCGTTGACGCCGCGATCATGCGCATCCCCTCCGGCGACGGCGAGCCTGTCCGGATCCCCGTGCCGGGCGCGCCGCCCGACCGGGAGTACCGGGCGATTCTCCCCGCCCGGCGCGATGCCCCGGTCGTGATCTTCCGGGCTATGGAGCCCGGTGAAGGCGACGGCGAGGGCTTTGTCGTCACGACGCTGATCGACCGGGACGAGTTCGAGCAGTACCTGCGGGCAGAGCGGAACGGGATCCTGGACGCCCCAGCGGTTAAGCAGGTGACCGAGGCGGTCGCCGGAACGGTGTCGTCGATCGTCGTGAATGCCGTGCCCGGCAGCGTCGAGTAGCGAGAGGGCTTATGGGCGGTTGCGCGGCTGGGTCAGCGCGTAACGGGCGGACAGCCTGCACATGACCGACTCCCGAGCCCCGTACCCGTCGCTGTGCGGGCTGCGGCTACCGCTTCGTGCCCGCTAGCGCCGACCAGTGGGATTGCGGTGCCATCTGCGAGCGCCGCGCGGCGCTGGCCGGCGTGCTCGGCGTGCTGTAGCCGCTCGCGGCTGTTCGAGCAGGTCCGGGCCAGAATTGCTGAACAGCCCGTTGATGTCGGCATAGGCGGCCGTTTCTCCGTACCGGTGGGGTCGCCGGGGACCTCTCCCCAGAGGGCTCGGGGCGCAACGCCGGATCGAACAAGCGTAGGTTCGGCAAGTGCAAGCGCAGCCCGGGGCAGCCGAAGCCGCCAGCGCAGCGGCTCCAAGCTTGTCTGCCGCGTCGTCCCCGAGCGCCATCAACCGCAATAGGGACTGACTTGCACAAGCAAGACCACAGGGACCGCACGATCCCGGCCGCCGTCATCGTGGTGGTGTTCTTCGTCGCGATCCTGGTTGCCGCGCTGATCTGGCTGGCGGCGAGCTGAGGCGACCACCTGATCAATGGTGAGCGCCTGGTCGTTGTCACCACGGTCCTTACCTTTGACGACTCATGCCGGCCGGCATTTCCGGCCGGAGTGCCAGTGCGGGCGCGGCGGCACCCACCACCGGCATCGCCTGGCCGGTACGGGCATCCTGCGTGCTGACCGCGCCGCCCAGGCGGCCCACCCGGG
>WNFC01001753.1_pt1 | contig 23068 bp, 25 predicted proteins | sample 5400541 | NCBI WGS metagenome assembly WNFC01 (sample SAMN13153342, study PRJNA577476) | soil metagenome | isolation source: 120 cm saprolite under Douglas fir tree site 2 hole 2 replicate 1 | place: USA:California | collected 2015-04-18
AGCGTCGCACCTCGGATCCCGCGTCCTCGACGACGCCCACGAACTCATGGCCGAGAACACTGCCTTCGCATCCCGGAATTCGACCGTGGTAGATGTGAAGGTCGGAGCCGCAAACGGCGCTCAGGGTCACCCTGACCAGTGCTTCCGTCGGTTTGCTGATTGCCGGCTTGGGGACATCGACGACCCTCACATTGGCTTCGCTCGCATAAGTCAGGGCCCTCACGGTCTGGATTCTATGCCGCTCTAAGCTTGACTCGGCATGCGCCTGAAGAATGCGGTCGTGGCCATCACCGGAGCGTCCAGCGGCATCGGCGAGGCGACCGCGCTGGAGTTTGCGGGCAAGGGAGCGCGACTCGCTCTCGGAGCGCGGCGCCTGGATCGCCTGAATGTGGTTGCCGAGAGATGCCGCCAGAAGGGCTCCCCGGACGTGAGCACGCGACGGCTGGATGTCGGCAAGAACGCCGACGCGCGCGCGTTCGTGGCGGCCGCCTTGCGCGACCACGACCGCATCGACGTCCTCGTCAACAACGCGGGCCTGGGCTGGATGGGCCGCTTGCACGAGATGCCCGAGGAGAAGGTCGAGGAGCTGCTGGCGACCAATCTCGCCGGCGTCATCGCATGCACTCAAGCGGCGCTGCCGCCGATGCTCGAACGGCGCCGAGGCGTGATCATCAACGTCGCCTCGGTGGTCGGGTTTCGGGCCGCTCCCTACTCGGCCGTATATTCGGCGACCAAGCACGCGGTCGTCGGCCTGTCCCACGCGCTGCGCGGCGAGCTTTCCGGCACCGGCGTGAAGGTCTGCGTCGTCTATCCGGCGTCCACCAAGACCGAGTTCTTCGACCACACCGAAGCGCCCATGGGGCCGCAGTACTCGGCTTCGTGGGTGGCCAGGCTCATCGTGCGCACGGCACGCTTTCCGCGCCGGGACGCGATCGTCGCTCCGTATCGACTGGTGCACCTGACCGAGCCCATCTTTGGAGGGCTGGTCGACCACAGCATCGGGGAGGCGCGCCGGCTGACGTCCCCAAGCCTCGGTGGCCGGGGCCTCCCGCCAGCCGAACCCTAGAGTTACTTCTGCCAGGCCTCGAGAAGCTTCTCGAGCTGCTTGGCGTTCTTGACCGAATAGTTCGAGTAGTTGTTGTTCATGAGCGCGTGCACCTCCTTCGCCGACTTCTCCATCTCCTTGATGCGCGGCACCCATTCCTTCAGCTCTTCGTCCTTGTAGTCGTAGCGAAAGCGCAGGTTCGGGGGAGCGCCCTTCAGGTCCCACGTGTCGTGGTTGCGACCGTGGAACCGCACGACCGCGAGCTTCGACGAGGTCACGTCGTAAACCGGCGGCATGCTCGTTTTGTGGCCGGGCGGCACATCGACCGCGACCAATGGGATGTCGCGCGAGCGCAGGAACGCAATCGTGCCATCGCGGTGGCGCGCGTCCATCCATTCCGGCTTACGGAACTCCACCGCGATCTGGAATCCGAACATGCGCTCCTGGCACTGCTCGACATAAGCAAGCGATCGGGACGAGGGTAGGAACCAGGGCGGGAACTGAAAGAAAACGGCCCCCAGCTTGCCGGCCGCGCGCAGCGGCTCGAGCGCCTCGCGAAAGCGATCCCACGAGTCGTCCACGAGCTCCGGCGGCATCTGCTCGACGTAGATGTTCTTTTCGCGCAGCTTCTCCGGCAGCTGGTCGCGGATGTCCTTGGGCAGGGCCATCGGCTTGGTGGGGTGGTTGGTGAACAGCGAGAAGGACTTGACGTCGAACGTGAATCCCGCCGGCGTGCGCGCGACCCACAGATCCGAGTTCTCCTTCTTCGGCATGCCGTAGTACGTGGAGTCGACCTCGACCAGAGAGAACTGGCTGGCATAGAAATTGAGACGCTCTTCCGAAGACTTCGCGTTCATCGGATAGAACAGCCCGGAGTCGATCAACGACTTGTCGATCCAGCCCGCGATCCCGACCTTCATGGTCACCCTCGGATCGTGGCACAACTGGCGCTATGATCCGCTCGCCCGTGGGCCGCTACATCCGGTACTGGTACACGTATCGCACCGTCGTAGCGGTGCTCATCGCGCTGGTCTTGAGCGGATCGATCTTCTGGCTGTACACGCAGCAGGTCGCATGTGACAGCCGCTCCGGGAGCTGCCTGGTCAACATCTCGGTGCATCCGGAAGACCGTTTCGTCTCAGCGTCCGACCCGGACAAGAAGGTCGTCATCGTCGGTATCGACAACCAGAGCGTGAAGGCCCTGGGCCAGTACCCCCTGCCCCGCGGCGTCTACGCCTCTGCGCTGCAGGCCCTCGAGAACGACGGGGCGGCGGTGGTTGGTTTCGACATCAGCTTCCCGGACGCCCGGGACGGGCTGGGTGACGCCCAATTCGCCCGAGCCCTTCGGGACAGCACTGTGCCGGTCGTGCTCTCGTATCCGGCCGGCGGACTCGAAACCGGCAACGGCAAGGTCATCCAGCAATCGGACTCCGGCATCGATGAGATCCCTTTGAAGGCGTTCCGCTGCCTGGACGGCGACCCGGATCCCAAGATTCCGTGCCAGCAGCCGATCAAGAACGTGATCCTGGCCTCGACCGACCTCCAGCTCGACTCGGATGGCGTCGTCAGGCGGGTGCCTCTCTTCGTCCAGCCCGCGTGTTTCGCGCTCGGCACCTGCGCCACATCTGTGATCGACACGTTCGCTTTCGCCGCCTACCGCGCGGCCAGCACCGACCCCACGACCGGAGCGACCCTTCAAGAGTCGGGAGATCGCGCGGCATTCGGGTCGATCTGGTCCACCCAGGTTGACGCCACGGGTTCCACGCCCATCAACTTCTCGGGGCCGCCCGGCAACTACGCGACGAAGGGGCAGTACGTGCGCTTCAGCGACGTGTTGAACGGTGCCGTGGCGCCCGACATCATCAAAGGCAGCGTCGTGCTGATTGGCGCCTACAACCTCTCAGGTGTCAACGACTCGCAGCTGGTGACGACGAGCGCCGGCAGCAACGGCACGCTGCCGATGGCGGGCGTCGAGCTGCACGCGAATGTGGTCCAGATGTTCGACTATGCAGTCCCGGCGCCGGGCAGCCCGTCGAAGCTCCTGACGCGTGAGCCGGCGTGGTTGATCGCCCTTGTCATCCTCGCGCTCGCACTGCTCATCGCGGTGATTGCGGCTCGCCTCTCGGTACTGCGGGGATTGGGCGCGACCGTCCTCGGTCTGGTGCTGTTCACGGTCGCCATGGCGTATTTCGCCGCGTCCAGCAGCTTCGTTCCCGATCTGTTTCACCCGTGGTTGGCGATGGGTCTTACCTATTCGGGTGTCACCGCCTACCGGGTCCTCTACGAGGATCGTGAGCGGCGGAAAGTAACCTCGCTCTTCGGCCAGTACCTGAAGCCGGAGATCGTGGCGCAGCTGGCCAAGACACGAGGTGGCGTTGCGGACATCATGCGCGGCGGCGAGCGCCGCGACTTGACATTGCTTTTCGTCGACATCCGTGGATTCACGTCGATGTCGGAGTCGATGTCCGCGCACGACGTGACCGAGGTGGTGCAGATGTACCTCGATCACCTGAGCGGAACCATCTTTACCTGGGACGGGACGCTCGACAAATATGTCGGCGACGAGATCGTGGCGTTCTGGAACGCTCCCCGGCTCCAGGAAAACCACGCCCTGCTGGCCGTGCGCTGTGCCTACGACTTGATCAATCGCGCGCCTGAGCTGCAGCATCGGCTGCTCGCCAAAGGACTGCCACCGGTCCGATGGGGAATCGGCATCAACACCGGGCCGGCGGTGGTCGGCATGATGGGCTCACGCAGCCGTTTGCAGTACACCGCCTTGGGCGACACAGTCAATACCGCAGCCAGGTTCTGCGCCAATGCCCCGGCCTTCCACCTGCTCATCGGCCAACCGACCTACGACATGTGCAAGGACTTCATCGCGGTCGACCTCGTCCCCGGCGTGCAGCTAAAGGGCAAGTCGGCGGAGACGTTTCGGATCTACCAGGTGGTGGCGATCCGCGAAACGCCCACTTCTCCGTGGGTGCAGTTCCCGACCGAGTTGGCGACCCAAGCCCACCAAGAGTTTGCCCAGCAGTACACGCAGAAGTCGATCCTGGCCGCCGCCAACGCCGAGCCGAAAGACATCCTGGTCGGCACCGAGGCGGAGGAAGCGCTGGCCGGCCAGGCGACGGGGCAAACCCCGCCCACGCAGGCGGGGTCAACCCCGGGCCCTGTCTAACCTCTAGGTAAAGAAGACGCCGTTTCTTTCGTGGCCAATTCGGCCGAACTCAGCGTGGCCGATATCCGAGACGAATTCGAACCCAGGCTCCTGGGCCGACCACTTGAGGTCTGCTGAGCCGGTGACATATTCGCCGCTGAACCGATTGGTCGCGTCGCGAATGGATGTTGGTCCAGTGCCGCCGCTCCAGCTCAACTCGACGTCAATCGTTGCGCTTGCGATCTCTTTGTCGGTCGTCAGCGCGTTGACGACGTTGCCATAGTCATCGATCTTGGCGTGGCTCAAATCGAGCGATGCCGTTCTTGCGTCGAGATCAACTTGGACACTACCAGGAGGAATTGGCATCGTCCAGAAGAGTCCGTGTGGAAACGGATGCACACCGGGGTTGAAGTCGTGGATCTGGTTGGTAGGCACCAACGGTGCCTGTGTGTAGATATCGAGTCAGATGAACGCGAAAGCGCCGGTGCGAGTGTCGCCCTCGGTGCCGACGTAGCTGCCTTTCATGAAACGCACATCGGCCTTCCAGAGGAGGTGATTGCCGGCGCCGTCGGTACCAGTTGTCTGACCGACGTCAGCCACCCCGATCATGCCGTCGAAGTCTGTGATCAGCGACGGGTCACCGTGGCCGCTCACCACGGTGACAGCGCCGGGCACGCCGTCGGTCGGGAAGAAGAAGTGGAACGGATCCGGTGCGAACGGGAGCTTGGTGCCGCCGGGGATGAATCTGGGATCAGCTTCGGCGAACGCCGAAGCCTTCGCAAACTCCGGCAGCCAGACGCCCGCTGTTGCGGCCGCCCCTCCCACGAGCGCCGCCGAGCCAAGGAACTTCCGTCGCGTCATGGCCCGCTCCCAGAAATGAGCGTGGCCAAGGTGGCTGGGGTTCAAGTTCATGGCGCCTCCTGCCGAGAGCCGGCCTGTAGCGGTTCAATCGCCCGAAAACGACTGGTTCGCAGCCGATATAACACCGAATCGTACGGGCGTCAATGGGCGTTTTAGGGCGGGCGCGAGTCGTCAGTGCGGTACGAGAAGGAGCATCACTCCGACGATTGCAATCAAGCCGAGGGCGCCTCCGATCATGCCCACACACCCGGCGCTTTTCTTGGCGACCGGCCGGACAGGAGGCGTCGGGTTGTACACGGACTGAACCGGCTGCGCGGGCATGGGCGATGCGGCAGCCATGACCGGCATACCAGCGACTGCCTGGGTTGCCCCCGGGACTGGCGTGCCGCCCGGCACCATCTTCGCAAGATCCGCGCCCGGCAGCAGGCTTCGCTGCCAGCCTGGACAGAGGCGGTCCGCGATTCGAGACATCGCATCATCGAACTCCTGCCCTGATTGGTAGCGCTCTTCCGGGCGTTTGGACAGGGACTTGAGGATCACCTCTTCCAGGCCCATGTCCAGCCCGGGTCTGTGCACCGACGGGGGTTTGGGCGGCGCCTGCACGTGCTTGGCCATGAGCGTGAAGGGGCCGTCCGCTTCGGACGCGGTGAAAGGTGGCTGCCCGACCACGAGCTCGTAGAACATGATCCCGGCCGAGTAAAGGTCACTTCGTCCGTCCACCTTGCTCGAAGCAACCTGCTCGGGAGACATGTACTGGGGCGTGCCGACTGTGGTGCCTGTCTTGGTAGCGGTCGAGCCGGCGCCGGAATCGTCGGTGAGGCGTGCAATGCCGAAGTCGGCGACCTTGACGTCGCCTTCCTCGGACATCAAGACGTTCTCCGGCTTCATGTCGCGATGAACGATGGCGCGCTTGTGCGCGTAGTCGAGCGCCTGCAGGACTCCGTGCATGACGGCAAAGGTTTGCGGCAAGGGCAGCGTGCCCTGGTTGATGCGGTCCCGCAGCGACTTCCCCCGCACGAACTCGAGCACGATGTAGTTCGCATCCCCGATCTGTTCGAGGTCGTGGACCTGCACAAGGTTGGGGTGGCTGGTTCGCGCCATGACCTGGGCTTCCTGCATGAATCGCTTCAGGGCCGTCGGATCCGCGACCGCGGACAGGATGAGCTCCTTGATCGCGACCTCACGCCCGAGTCCTGGCTGCTCGGCCAGGTAGACCGCGCCCATCCCGCCGCGCCCGAGCTCGCGTTTGACGATGTACTTGCCAATCCGCCTCTCGGTTGGGGCGGGTGCCGTTGATTCCGCCGGCGCAGCCGGAGATGGTGGCGCGGACGCAGTCGGCGGCGGGATGCGCTGGACTGGGATCAGGCGCATGGTGGCTTCGACCGCGTACGGATCTGGGTCAGGTGTAGCCGGCGGCGCCGTAGAGGCCGGGGGTTGCGTGGGCGCCCAATCAGGCACAGCAGGCTGCTGGGGGTCGGGAGGAGAATTTGGGGCTTGACCGGAATCGGTCATCTCCTCGCGAGACTAGCAGAGAAGTGTTCGAAGGCAGTCAAGCTTGCGAGGATCGACCGAGACTATGGCATTTTGAGAGCCACCGACCCATAATCGGCGCGCACCGATCAGCTTTTGCAGGAGGATTTCCATGTCGCAGATCCCGCCCCCGCCTCCAGGACAGCCGGCTCCCACGGGTGGGCCGAGCGCTGTGGGAAGCAACAAGAACCTCTACACGATTCTCGCCTGGGCCTTGTTACCACCCATCGGGAGCCTGATCTTTCTTTTTGTGGGCAAGGACGACCCCGACGTCAAGTACAACGCCGCCGAGGCGACGATCATCCATGGCGCCGCTCTGGTCGTCTACATCGTTCTCTATGTCCTTGCACTCGCCACGACCGGAGCGCTTGGAGTCCTGATCCTGCTTTGGTGGCTGGTCTGGTTTGTCATCTGGCTGATCGGGCTGATCATGGCCCTCCAGGCCAACGGCGCGCGAGTCAACTACCCGGTCCTGGGTCCGCTCGCCGCGACGTACGTGCCGATGGTGGAGAGCTGGGCCAAGTAATCACGTCCTTGTAAGTCGCTGGAGGCCTCGCCTGGCGGGGCCTCTTTTTTTCAGGCGTCCGTTGGGAGGTCCGCGATCTGCTCCAGGGCCTTCTCGATGCCCGCCCGGAGCTCATCCCGCTCGTCGCGCAAGACGTTGGCGTCGGCCCGAGCCGTGGCCAGCTGGTGCCGCAAGCGCTCTACCTCGACCTCCAGCTCTTTCAACCTGGGGTCTGGTCCCGACCAACCCTCGCGGGTCTCGGCCAGCTCCATGCGAGCGCGCTCGAGCTGGACTTTCAGCTCGCGCCTTTCCGCGAGGAGCCCCTGGACCAGCGATTCAGCCGGCTTTTTCTGCTCGGTCGACATACCGGCACAGTCCAGGCTGGAACTCACGTAAACGGAGGTGCTCCATCTCGCCGCGCAGATAACGCGCCTTGATCGCGAGGCTCTTGATCCCCTTCAGTCCCTCGTCCGGGAGCCGATAGAGCTTGCCCGAGTCGACGAGCATGCACAGCGAGAGCTGTTCACCGTCCTTTTCGATGACGTGCTTGTAGCAGGGCACCGTCCGGCGGGCGATCTCGGCCTTCGTGAAACCGCCGATTCTTCCCGACAGCACGTCGATCGGGCTTCGCATGTGCGAAATCCTAGTGGCCCGCTGCCGAGGTCCGCAGGATATTTCGCGGCATCGGCGGGCGGAGCCAAGGAGAGGGTGTCGCGAGGAGGAGCGCATCGTTAGATGCGTGACGACGAAGCGACAGGCCCCTCGACGCCGGCTTCAGCGCCATAGGCGCCCGCCCGCCTAGGACGCGAAGATCCCAGGAGCTTCGGAAGCGGGCCACTAATGCAGCTAGTTCAGAAGGGAGAGTTGTTCCGGTGGCGGCGGGGGCTCGAGGACGGTCTGGCGCCGATCCGCAACGGCGTGGATGGCTCGGAGGCGCGCCACGGCATTCATCGTCGGCTTGCCGAAGGCCGGCGGCAGGTAGACGCGATCTCGATAGGCCTGCTCGTAGCGGGGCACCAGCTCCGGCCAGTGCTTGGTCAACACGGACATGAAGTGCTCGCGGGTGCCGTCTTTGAGGTGCAGCATGCCGGCCCAGAGCCCCGTCGCCCCCGCGGCCCGGGCAGCCTTGACCACCGCCTCGAGGCGATCAGGGCGATCCGACAAGCCCGGGAGGATCGGGGCCATGCCCACGCCCACGTCGATCCCGGCGCCCACCAGCTTCTCGATGGCACGCAGTCGCTGCTTTGGATGCGCCGTACCCGGTTCGGTACGCCGCCAGACATCTTCGTCGACGGTGGGGATGCTGAAAGTGATGTGGAGCTGCGCACGCCGCGCGAGCTCGGTCAGGACGTCGAGGTCGCGGACGATCATGGGACCGCGGGTGATCATCGCGGCGGGGTTGGAGAAATCGCGCAACACCTGGAGGCATTGGCGCGTCAGTTTGAAGCGACCCTCCGCCGGCTGGTAGGGGTCGGTGGCCGCGCCGATGACCACCGTCTCCTTCCGCCAGGACTTGCGTGCCAACTCGCCGCGCAGGACGCCGGCGACGTTGACCTTGACGCGGACCGTGCGGCCGTAGCGGTCGTCGGAAGGCCGGTCAGCCCGGCGCTCGAAGGCGCGGACGTAGCAGAAAGCGCAGCGGTGCTCGCAGCCGGTGTAAGGATTGAGGGACCACTCGAAGCCCATGCCCTTCACCGGGTTGAGGGCGGACTTGCACTGGATCTCGAGGTACTCGACGGCGGCGAGGCGAGGCTCTGGAACTGCCACAGGCCGGATCATAGAACAAATGTTCGCTGTCTTAACAACCAGGGTTGGCAGAGGTTTGCAATTCGATTTGAATACGCCTCAGGTCGGCCGGTTGGGGGAGGGAACCGGAAATCTGGGGAGGGCCCCCAAGAGGTACGTCTACTTCTTGCCGGGCTTCGGTCGCGTGGTCGACGACGGGCAGAAGTCGTTAAGGATGCACTCCTCACACCGCGGCCGGCGCGCGATGCAAATCCGCCGCCCATGCAGGATCAACCGCAGCGACAGCCCGGTCCAGTCCTCGGGCGGCACCATCGACGTGACCTGCCGCTCGATCTTCACCGGGTCTCGCGTGGACACGAGCTTGAGCAGGTTGGTGAGACGGATCACGTGCGTGTCGACCGCAAATCCCGGCTGATTGAATCCGGCGCCGAGGATGACGTTGGCCGTCTTGCGACCGATGCCCGGGATCTTGAGCAGGCCCTCCATGCTCGCCGGCACCTCACCCCCAAACAGCTCCACCAGCTTCCTGCTGGCGGCGATGATTCGCCGCGACTTGACCCGATAGAAGCCCGTGGCCTTGACAATTGCCTCCACCTCCGCGGGATCGGCGGCGGCGAGGTCGAAGGCTGCCGGGAAGCGCGTGAACAGCTTCGGCGTGACGAGGTTGACCATCTTGTCGGTGGTCTGCGCGGACAGGATCGTCGCGATCAGGAGCTGGAATGGATTCTCGTGCGCAAGCTCGGTAGCGGCGGGATAGGCCTCGCGAAGACGCTTCACCGTCAGCTCCGCGCGTATCCGCGCCCCGCGCGGCAGGCGGGGCAGGGGCGACGCTTTCTTTTTCTTCGCCCTACGAGGCAAGGAGCTTGCGTGCCGCGGCTGCGACCTGCGCACCTTCGGCGCGGCCGGCGAGTCGAGCGGTCGCGGCCTTCATGACCGCGCCAAATGCCTTCGGCCCTTCCGGCTTCAGTTCGTCGATCACAGCGCGGACCTCCGCCTCGACCTGGTCAGCCGTCAACCCAACCGGCAGGTAGCCGCGCAGGATTGCCATCTCAGCCTCCTCGCGGCGGGCCGCCTCCTCGCGCCCGCCTTTGCGATATGCCTCGATCGCGTCCTGGCGGCGCTTGACCTCCTTACGGACCGTGCGCTCCACCAGGCCATCGTCGATGGACCCGCTCGCGCCTGCCTCCTTGGTCGCCCGTACAACCTCGCTCTTGAGGAGCGAAAGTGTGTTCAACGCCAACTCGTCGCGGCGCCTTCGCGCACCGACGAGCTCCGATTGAAGCCGGTCATAGAGAGCCACGGCGGCGATTGTCACACATGCACCGATCGTGGACCGATCACGGATAATCGGCCCCTATGCTGGGTCTGCTCGAGATAGTCGCAGGACCGTTCGTGGCTTTGATCGGCATCGTCGCCGTGTTCATCGTGATGCGGCACCGATCCGTGCAGACGAAGTCGATGTACTCGGCCCGACGCGGGCAGATAGAGCGCAAGGTCCGAGCGGCCCGCCAGCGCACGCTGGCGCCCACCAGCAAACATGCCGAAAAAGAGGCCGAGCAGACCTTTGCTGCTCCAGGAATGGAGGCTAAGACCGCCGCGCCGACGGCCACGTGGGGCCCGACCGCGGCCGGACCCGGACTGGCACCACCGCCGTCGGCCGAACTGACATGGGATGCCGGACCGGCCGTGGCACCGGCTCCGCCCCCGTTCGCGCCATCTGAACCGGCTTACACCCCGCCTGCGCCGCCGCCGCCGGCGCCAGAAGAAGAGTGGGTTCCCGCCGCGGCCCAGCCTTATGAGAGGGGACCCGAGCCGACGGCAGCGCCGATCGAGCCGCCGGTGTCGACTCCGGCAGGGGCGGGCGCGGCTTGGTCGATTGTCGGAGACAGCAAGGAAGCCACCGCCGAGCACGAGTCAGGCAAGAAGAAATCCAAGAAAGACAAGGAGAGGGAGAAGCAGGCCGAGGGAGCTCCCTGGCAGCTGTCCACAGGCCTCATGCCCGGAGACGAAGCAGGTGAGGAGATCAAGAGGCCGAGCGCGGCGATCGCGATCGCTCAGTACGCGGTGCTCGTCGTGGGGCTCGTCATGGTGCTGATCGGCGTCGTGGTCATGGTGGCCAACTCCCACGTCACCTGACATGGAGTGTCCCGACTAGCAAGCCGCCAAGATCGCCTTCGCCAGCCCAGCGCCGCCATCAGCCATGACCGTGTCGCACACGATCACCCGATAATCCATCGCCTCGATTTCGCCGGCCGCGCCGGCATCGCGATCATCCAGGACAAACGTTCCGGCGACAGGTGCGTACCGGCGAGCAACCTCAACAGGCGACGCGTCGAATCCGAGCGCCCGGAGCATCTCCACCGTCGGGCCCTTGAGCGCCGCGCCGGCAATGATCGGCGTGACCGCCACCGTGCGCTCGCGATGGAGCTGCCGGCCGATCACCTTGAGGATCGGTGCGACGGAGATCAACGGGTTCGACGGACCGATGACCACGAGGTCCGCCTCTAGGAGCGCGGCTGTCACCTCCGGACTCGATTCCGCGGCGTCGCCGCCGGCGATGTCGATCGAGTGGAGCGCGGGCGCAAGACGTTCGCGCACGAAGTATTCCTGGAATGACAGCGTCCCGAGGTCGGTGACAAAGCGTGTGCGCACCTTGTTGTCGGTCATCGGAAGAACGCGCGACGCCAATCCGAACCGCCGGCACAGTTCGAGCGCGGTCTGGGTCAGGCGGCAGCCGCTGCTGAGCAGGTGCGAGCGGAGGATATGCGTAGCCAGGTCGCGATCGCCGATTCGAAACCACGTTGGCTCGCCCAGGCGTCCGAGCGCTTCCAGCGTGAGAAAGGTGTCCCCCTTCTGGCCGTATCCGACCGCATCGTCGAACACTCCGGCAAGGCGGTAGATCGTCGCATCGACATCGGGGCTGACGAGAAGTCCCCAGAACTCGTCGTCGTCCGCGGTGTTGGCGACCACAGCGAGGTCGCCCGGCGGCAGCAGCGACTGGAAGCCCGCAGCCAGCTTGGCGCCCCCGGTGCCGCCGGCAAGAACGACGGTCCTCACCGAAATACGTCTTCGGCCGCGGGCCGGATAAGGTCTCGGCCACGGCCATCGCCCTCGAGCTCGAGGCCGCGAATTACTACGACCGGCGCGCGCGCGGTCTTGCGCATGACCAGGCCCGCTGCCGAAGCGAGATCGTCGGCGAGGGCGAGCACTGTGGCATGCAGTTCCCTGCCCGCGTCATCCGGCGTTCCGCGCAGGTCGATCAATGCCGGTAGACCCGCCACCCCGAGAGCCACGTTGACGATGCCCAGCCGCCACGGCCGGCCGAACGTGTCGGACACGATTACTCCGACGTCGACGCCGGCGCTGTCGTGGATACGTTTCCGGATCCGCAGCGCGCTCGCATCAGGATCATCGGGCAGCAGGGTCACGACGTCGGGCTCACCAACGTTCGACTGGTCGACCCCCGAGTTGGCGCACACAAAGCCATGGCGCGTCTCGGTGATCAGCACGCGCTGAGACCTGAGCACCCGGACGCTCTCGTCGAGGACGACCTGGACCAGGCGTGGGTCCGGCAGATTGATGAGCTGCGCCGCGATGCGCTTGGCCTCGTCACCGGCCTCGACTGTGGCGAGGCTCCGCAGCTTGCCCTCCGACTTCGATACGACCTTCTGGGCGACCACGAGAACGTCTGCCGCATTGAGCTTGGCCTTCGAGCTGATCAAGTCGCCGAGGTCGTCACCGGGACGGACCTCAGGAAGGCCCTCCACGGCAAAGAGCTCGATGATGTTCACACCGCGCGACGCAGCCGCTCGAGGTCGGCCGGCTCGTCCAGGTCGAGCGCCATTGCGGCCGAGCGATGAATCACAAACCGCACGCCCTTGCTCTGCGCCTCGCGCCGGAACGCGGACAGAGAATCGGCGCCGAAGTGGAGCCCGATAGCGCGCGGCGGGTTCAGGTAAAGGGCGTTCGTGCCCCCGCGGCCGGCGGCCGGCACCGCCACCACTGCAGGCGCGGCAAGTCGGTCCGCGACGTCCAGCAGTTCGCGGACTGCTTTCTTGGTCAAGAGCGGAAGGTCGCTCGAAAGCAACAGGACGCTGCCGGCACCACCTTCGATCGCATGCCCGATCCCGCGCTGTGCGGCGACGTTCTGGCCCTCCTGCCGCGGCTCCACCAGGACGTCGGCGCCGAGATCCACCGCCAACGCTGCAGCCTCGTCGCCGCCCGCCACCACGAGCCGACGCTCACCGGCCGCAGCGGCGCGAATGGCCCGCGTCGCATTGCGGCGCGCCAGCGCTCTTCGTTTGGCTGGGTCCAGTGCGGGCCCCAATCTCTGCTTGGCTGAGTCGAAGTCCTTGACGAGGACCACGACCCATGTGCTCATCGGTTTCCCCATAGCTCTCGGATCTTGGGCAGTATCTGCGAGGCGTACAGCTGCAGGAATCGAGCCTGATCGTTGCCGGGCGCGTGGAAGACCAGGTGGTTGAATCCGAGCTCGACGTACGGTCTCAGCTGCTCGAGGTGCTCATCGGGGTCGCTCGACACCAGCCACCGCAGGTGAGCAACGCTCTCGACCTCGCGTGCAAGCCTCTCCATCTCACGTGGATCGTCAACCCCGGCCTTGGCTTCCGCGGGCAACGCAAGCGCCGCCCAGATCTTCGTGTCTTCCAACGCGCGCTCGCGGTCTGTGTCGTAGGAGACTTTGACCTCGATCATCTTGTCGAGGGCTGAAGCGTCGCGCCCTTCGGTGGCGGCGCCTTCGGCGAACGCGGGCAGCAGCTGCTCGGAGTACAGCTCCATGCCCTTGCCCGACGTGCAGATGAGCCCGTCGCCGGCGCGGCCGGCATACTTCGCGACCAACGGGCCGCCGGCGCTGACGTAGATCGGAATCATCTGCACCGGCCGGTCGTAGATCGTCGCGTGGCGCGTGTGGTAGTACTCACCGTCGAACGTCACGGTCTGCTCGGTCCAGAGCAACCTGATGAGCTTGACGGCTTCGCGCATGCGCGCGAATCGCTCTCTGTTGTCGGGCCAGACGATGCCGAGGGCGCCTTCGTTGAGGTGCTCGCCGGTACCGACGCCAAGGATCATGCGTCCAGGATTGAGCGAACCCAAAGTTCCGAACGCCTGCGCGACGATCGCCGGGTGATAGCGGAAGGTGGGCGTCGCCACCGACGTGCCCAGCAACACACGCTGAGTGCGTTCGCCGGTTGCCGCGAGCCAGGCGAACGCGAATGGCGCGTGGCCGTCGGAGTGGCGCCATGGTTGGAAGTGGTCGCTTACGAAAACGCTGTCGAAGCCGCTTCGTTCGGCTTCAACCGCGAAGTCGAGCAGCGTGCGGGGGGCGAACTGCTCGGCCGAAGCCTTGTATCCAAGCCGGAGCATGTCTATCTGAACTCAGCGGCGGTAATAACGCTTCCAGCTGAAGGCGATGCCCCCTGCCGCTGCCGCGACCAGGACGACGGACAACGCCACCAGGCTGCGGCCGTCAAACGTGGCGACTGCGCTGAACAACATCAGGGCGAGCACAGCCACCGTCAGCAGCATCACGACCAGAAGCGTGGCGGCGCGGACCTTCATACCCAGCACTTAGGTAGCTTAGAGCCCACATGGACAAGCCACGGTTGCTCCGCCTCGGATCGGTGACCTCGACCCAGGACGTGGCGCGCGAGCTGGCGATCGGCTCGGTGGTGGTGGCCGACCATCAGACCGCGGGCCGAGGCAGGTCTTCGCACAGTTGGGAGGCGCCGGCCGGCGCGGCTTTGCTGGTGTCATTCGTGCTGCCGCCAAATCCCGTTCTCAGCCTCGCGGCCGGCGTGGCCGCCGCCGAGGCCTGCGGTCGAGGCGTGCGCTTGAAGTGGCCCAACGACCTGCTCCTGGATGGGCGCAAGGTCGGCGGGATCCTGGTCGAAGCCTCCCCGGCGAGGGCTATCTGCGGCATCGGGATCAACCTGACGTGGGCGCCCGAGGGTGCGGCGCAGCTCCATGAGCCCCGCGATCGGCTGCTTGAGCGGCTGCGTCCCGCGATGAAGCGGTGGAGCTCGGCGCCGGCTGAAGAGGTCCTCGCTCGATGGCGCGAGCTGTCCGACACCATCGGCAAGAAGGTTCGCGTCGAGCTGCCGGATCGAATCGTGGAAGGAACTGCCCAAGACATCGATGCGAGTGGAGCCCTTGTCGTCGACGGCGCGCTGGTCAGCGCCGGCAGCTTGAGCGTCCTAGACGGCTGACACCAACGCAGCGATTGTGAGGGGTCCCCGCGAACTCACGGCGCAGCCTCAGAGTTCGTGGGGCAAAAGCTCGGGCAGGACCTCGCCCGAGCGCCCGCGGATCACGACCTCGGCGAAGCGGTCGATCGGCGTCGGTTCCGCGTTGACCACGATCAGGGCGGCGCCGGCCTCGACCGCCGCCAGAGGTACGTGTGCCGCCGGGTAGACGACCAGCGAGGAGCCCACCACCAGCATCACGTCTGCGGCCCGCGCCAGTGCGAACGCCTCCTGGACGGCAGGGATTGGCATCGGCTCTCCGAACAGCACGACAGTTGGTTTGAGAAAGATGCCGCGGCACATCCTGCATCGCGGCGGCATCTCTGCAGCCAGCCGGGCCTGGACGTCCGCGCGCGCCTCACGCGCTCCGCAGTCGAGGCACTGCACGGTGCGGCCCGAGCCGTGCAGCTCGATCACGTGGCGGCTCCCGGCATCCTGGTGCAGCCCATCTGTGTTCTGGGTCACCACCGCCACCAGGTGACCGGCTCGCTCCAGCGCCGCCAGCGCAAGGTGGCCACCATTGGGCCGGGCCGCGAGCACGGCCGGACCACGCTGCTTCGACACCTCCCAGTAATCGCCCGGATTGCGCAGGAAGCTGTCGATCGAGGCGACTTTGACGGGGTCGTATTGCGACCACAGGCCGCCCTCGCCGCGAAATGTTGGGATGCCGCTCTCGGCGGAAACACCAGCTCCCGTCAGCGCGATGGCGCTTCGCGAGCCTGACAGGAGCTCCACCGCCCGCTCGATCGTCACGGCTGTGGAGCCCCCGCGGCCGCGAACACCGACTGCCATGCGTAGAGCCTCTTCTGCGCGGCGTACGCGGCCAGGGCAGCGTCGGTCGGAAAATTCACCCACGGCGACTGGGTGTTCTCGCGAATCGCGCCGAGCTTGAATATCCGGAACGTCTCTGCTGACTTGCCCTTGAGCTGGATGCCGGGCATCTGGTCGACGGCGATGTACTCCGCGCAGGCGTCGAATGTCGGCTGGCCGAGGATGACGGTGAAAGGCTCCGCCACCCCGCAGAAGCGCGCCGCGGTGTTCACCGTGTCCCCAAGGGCGGTGTACTGCAATCGTTCCTTGCTGCCCATGTTGCCGACCACGGCTGGTCCCGTATTGATGCCGATGCCCCAACCGATCGGGGGTAGACCCTTGGCGGCAAGCTTCGCCAGGAGCGACGGCGCCTCGTTGATCAGGTCGTATGCACATCGCACCGCCAGCAGCGCGTGGTTCGACTGCGCGACGGGGCTGTTCCAGATGGCAACGACCTCGTCGCCGACGTACTTGTCGATGGTGCCATCCCACTTGAAGATGAGCGCGCTCATCTCGTCGAGGTAGTCCTGGATCACCGCCAGCACGTCCTCCGCGCGCATCGCCTCTGACATCGCGGTAAAGCCGCGGATGTCGACGAACAACATGGTCAGGTCGCGTCTCTCGCCGCGGGAGATGATGTCGTCGGCCGACTTTGTGGACGCCAGCTGCCGCGCGATCCGCGGGTCGATGTAGTGACCGAAGATGAGCTCCACCTTGCGCCGCTCGCGCTCCTCCAGCACATAGCGAGCGCCCAACGAGAACGACGCGGCGAGCGCGATCGCGATCGGGGCATAGAGGGGGTCGGTCAAGTAGCCGTTCCGCCCGAGAGCCCATGTCAGGCCGAAATAGCCGAGCAAGAGCCCTGCCGTGATGACCATGCCGTTGCGGAACGAGGGCAGGTACACGACAAGGCCGACGATCGCCGACAGCAACAGCGTGGCGAGAAATACAGAGATGGCCGGCTGGACGCGTATGTACCGATCCGACAGGACCGTGCTGATCGCATCGCCCATGATCCGGTAGCCGTAGTTCTGGTTGTCGAGCATGCATTTCGGCCGGCTGGCGGGGCAGAAGCTGCCGTCGTGCGGAAAGCTGACTGCCTGGGAGTAGACGTCGCCGGCGTCGATCAGCTTCGTCCCGACCACGACGATGTGGTCCGTGATCTTTTCAGGGTGCGTGCAGCTGCCGTTGAGCGCGTCGACATAGGCGCACGTCGGGCTGCCTCCCTTGGTGAAGTTGATGAGCATCTGACCCCCGACGAGTGGAATGTGATGCGGCCCGAACGTGGCTTCCGTTCCGGCCGCATTGACCGAGAGCGGAGAGCTGATCGCTTGCGAGATCCTCAACGCCTGGAGGAAAGCGGGCTCGCGCGCCTCGTTCTCCGGACAGGTGTTATTCGGGCGCAGCTCGACGCCGCGTACCGAGTCGGCCGCGTCGGGGGTGGCAAAGCCGCGCTCGCCCACGGCCGCCGCGACGGTCGAGAATTCTGGCCTCGGCGCGTCGTCAGCGGTGCAGACCAGCACGACATTGCGGGCCGAGCTGATGGCTGATGCGAGCTCGGCGTCCGGTTTCGCGGATGGGTTCTCAGGATCGACGGGGGTGTCGTGATCCAGGACCACGTCGAACAGGATCACCGTGGGGTGAAGGCCGGCGAGGTAGTTGATCACCTTGGCGTGATACGAGTTGAGCCACGGGTATGCGCCCAGGTCGTCCTTCGATCTCTGGTCGATGGCCACCAGCGTGATCCGTGGATCGGCGGGCGGGCCAGGAAACAACTGATCCTGGGCGGCGTCAAACGACCTCCCTATCACGCCCAGATAACCAAAAGCGGTCACGAGCATGCCGGCGATGAGGCCCGCCAGCGCGAAACGCCAGGCCAAGCGCCAATCGCCGACCCGCTCGCGGACCATGCGCAGCTATCTTAGATACGGTGCGGGTGGGCGTCCTCGAATCGCGCCGGACGCTCGCCATCTACGTCGCTGCGGGCGCTTCGTTCGCGGCACTGGCGGCGCGCGGCCTCACGGTTCCTCTGTATGCGCACGGTCTGGGCGCCGACCGATTCCAGGTTGGGGCGCTCTTCTCAGTAGCCACGCTGGCGGGGGCGGCTCTCTCCCTGCCGTCCGGCTTGCTCATCGACCGCTTCGGCGCACGCGCCCTCCTCGCGTTCTCGCTGGTGGTCGCGGCCGGTTCGCAGCTCGCCGCCGCAGCGACGGCGACCGTGCTTCCGCTGTTCGTCTGGCAGGTCGTGGGTGGGCTCGGCGCGGGCGCCCAGCAGGCGGCGCTGTTTTCGGCTGTGACGGAATCGGTGAAATCCGGCCGGCTGGGTCGCGCGATGGGCTGGCTCACCATGTCGATGCAGGTCGGTTTTTTCGTCGGCCCATCGATTGCGGGACTCCTTCTGACCTGGCTCGACATCCGGACCGACCTCGCCGTCACGACAGCGATGCTGGTGTTCGCAGTGCCCGGGGCGCTGCTGGCGAGCGGCACTCGACAGTCAGTGCAGCGTGGGCTGTCGCTGCGCGAGCCCCTTCGCGCGCTGGTCGCCCAAGCGGCATTCGTGCCGATGACGGTCGGCCTCCTCGCCGCCACCCTGGTCTGGGGCACGGTCGGCGCCTTTCTGCCCATCTTCGGCAAGGAAGGCCTTCACCTCCCCGGCTCGCAGGTCGGTTTGTTGCTGGCGCTGCAGGCGGTCGCCAACGGGCTGTCCCGAATCCCTGGCGGAAGGCTGGTGGACCGCGCGCGACACCGCTGGCCGATCGTGTTCGTGGGCGTGATCGTGTGGTCGGCGGCCGCGGTCGTCCTCGGTCACCTGACCGGCTTGTGGGGACCTGCCATCTTGCTGATCGCGGCGACACCCTTCATGGCCACCGCCTTTGTCGCGATCGGAGTCGTGTTCGGCGATCTGTCGGCGGCATCCACCCGCGGGGTCACGATGGGCATGTACGGCACCATCCTCTTCCTGGGCCTTGCCGCCGGACCGCTGGTTTTCGGCTCCGTGGTAAAGAACAACGGTTACGCGGCCGGCTTCACCGCGTGCGCGGCCGCCGCGATTGCGCTTGCGCTGGTGATGGCGGCGTTCCACGCTGAACCCCTGCGGCGGCGGGTTGGGGTAAGGCTGCCTCCGCCGACGCCCGGGACTTGAGAAATTCGTCGAGAACATGGCGATGGCTTGGAAAGGCCAGTGGCGGAAGCGACTCCAATGGGAAGACCCGGACCTCCAGCATCTCGGAGCCCGCATTGAGCTGAGCGCCGTCGACGAGCAGCGCCCGGTAGGCGATCCCGACCATGCTGTGCGCGTCCCGCTTGGGGACGTGATAGACGCCGATCAGCGACGTCAGCTCCACCGGGGCGCCGATCTCCTCCATGCACTCGCGCATCGCCGCGTCGGCGGGATGCTCGTCAGCGTTGACGAAGCCACCTGGCAGGCACCACAGCCCGTAACCGGGCTCGATCGCGCGACGGCCCAGGACCACGCCCCCGTCGACCTCGACAACGACGGCAGCAGCCACCTTGGGGTCGTGCCACAGGACGAAGTCGTCGTTCGGGCACGCCTCCAGCTCACGGCCTTCGATGACTCGAGTCTCGAGCAGCGATCCGCAGCGAACACAGTAGTGGGCCATGCCCCACGAGGTTACGCGTGCCGCTGTTGTCTCGCGGGCGCTGCTCGATATCTCATGCCGAATAGAGCTTAAGGCTGGGGTCTCCGCGCGAAGCGCGGGAGGCACTCTGTCCCCGCCGCGACCTTACGCGTGCTGCTGCTGTCGGGCGGGAGCCGCTTTCATGTCCGCCACCCGCACCTGGTTGCGACCACCCATCTTGGCGGCGTAAAGGGCCTGGTCGGCGCGTTCGATCAGGGCGGTGAAAAGCGCGGGCTCGGCGGTGGCGGCGACCCCGATGCTGATGGTCAGCTTCAGGCCGCCCGGGAAGGTGTGCGCGGCCACCTTCGCGCGAATGCGTTCGGCGAGGATCCGCGCACCGGCGTCATTGGTCTCGTGCAGGACGAGGGCGAATTCCTCGCCGCCGTAACGCGCGCAGACGTCCGATTCTCGTGCTCCGGTGCTGATGATCGACGCCAGCTCCGCCAGCACCGCATCGCCCTGCAGGTGTCCGTATGAGTCGTTGACTCCTTTGAAGTGGTCGAGGTCGACCATCAAAAACGCAATCGGCTTGTGGCCGCGGCGTGCGCGTGTAATCTCCTTCAGGAACTGCTGAGCCAGGGCGCGGCGGTTGGGCAGCTTCGTCAGCTCGTCCGTGAGCGCGTTCTCCTCCTGCGCCTGGAAGAGCTGCGCGTGCCGGATTGCGATCGCCGCCTGCGACGCGACCCCGATCAGGAGGTCGCTCTGGTCCTCGGTCAGCTCACGCCACGCGTTCAGGTAAAGCTCCAGCGCGCCCATCAACTGGCTCGAGCGCTGCACTGGCACCACCAGCACGTGCTGGGGGTGGCCGCCAGCCTCGAGCCCGGGCGCCGTGTCTTCGGCCAGGCGGACGACGACCGGGCGCATGGCCGCCAGCGCCGACCGTAAGGGCTCCTCGGTGAGGGCGCGGACGCTTCCGCGCGGGCGGTTGGTGAGGCCGTACGCGGCCTGGCGGCGCATCTCGCTCTTGCCCGGCACCACCAGGTACATCGAGCCGGCAACCGCGCCCATGATGCGTCCAGCGTGCCCGATGGCCACGTCGAGGACCTCCTCGAGACCCAGTGACGAGTTGACCGCCGATGCCATCGCCAGCAGCAGCGCGGCGCGGTCGCGGGCGCCGCTTTCGTCCTCGAGGGCCTCTTGCAGGCGGCGCGTCATGCCGCGCATGCGCATCAGGGCGATCGTAAGCAGCACCAACGCGATGATGAACAGCACGGAGGTGACCAGGAGGACGGCCGCTATATCCAAATACACCCTCCCCGGGTCGAAGTTGTCTTAGGTTAACGCCCGGGACGTCGAGGGTGATCCCTGGATCACCGCTATACTCGCTTTCGACCTGGAGCCGATCTCTTTCGACGACCTCCCCCTCGGCGGCGAGTGGACGACCCGGCGGCGAACCATCTCGGAAGCTGAGATCGCGCTCTTTGGCGCACTGGCGGGCGACTTCTCCCCCCTTACGATCGACGTCTCCCACGCCGGCGCCCGCTTCGCCCCACCCGCGCTCCTGGTGGCCGTGGCGATCGGGCTCGGCACGATGGATATGCCCGTCCCATCTGTAGCCGAATGGGAGTGGGTCAACTGGAAGTTCCCGCGGCCGGTCAAGGCCGGCGAAACGGTCTACGCCCGCTGGACGCTCACCCAGAAGCGGCCCCCGGTAGGCGGCGCGCCCACCGCCATCGTGGTCTGGCGCGTGGACGTCCACACGAGCGACGGCGCGCTGTGCGCGGAAGGAGAGGTGGGGGCGAGCGTGCGGCGCAAGGCCCAGCAGGCGGCCCGGACCCACGCGGTCCAACCCGTCGTTCAAACCGTTGCCGCCGACGGCGCCCAGCCCGCTCCGGCGTCGCGGAGGCGGCGAGGTAGGCGGTCGCCCGCGGCGGCTAAGCCGGTGGAGCCGCCCCCACCTCCGCTCGAAACTACACCCAAAGCGGCGGCCGAAAAGACGAGCACGGCCCGGCGGCGCCGCCGACGGCGCCCACGGGCTGGTACGTCATCCAGCCATGACGGCCAGCCACCAGCCCCCGCTGCCAACGCAGCTCCGCCGCCACCGGCGCCAGTCACGGTGCCGGCTTTGGCGCCTCAAACGGGTGCGCTCAGCCGCGTCATGAAGAGACTGCGCCGAACTTAGGCCGGAGGTTCCAATGCCTCGATGTATTCGATGACGCGGCGAGTGAGCTGCGAGGGGGTCGAGGCTCCGCTGGTGACGCCCACCCTCTTGGCCCCTTTCAGCCAGGCGACGTCGAGGTCCTCGAGCCGGTCGACCAGGTAGGCGGGCTTCCGCCCAAGCTTCTTCACGACCTCGACCAGCCGCAGCGAGTTCGACGAGCGTGAGCTGCCGACGACGATCACCACGTCAACGTCCTTGGCCGCCTCTACTGCTGCCTCCTGGCGCTCTTGGGTCGCGCGGCAGATCTCGTTGTGAACCTCCGCCCGCGGGTAGCGTGACCTGACGCGATTGATCAGGTCCTCCGTGTCCCACACCGAAAGGGTGGTCTGGCATGTGACCGCGATCCGATCTCCTCGCAGGTCGAGGGCGTCGATGTCTGAGGCGTCCTGGACGAGGTGCACCTTCCCCGGCGCTTCGCCGACGACACCTTCGGGTTCGGGGTGTCCTTTGCGACCGATGTAAACGACCTCGTACCCCTTGCCGGCGAGGTCGGCGACGAGCTCGTGCGTGCGCACCACGTCGGAGCATGTGGCGTCGATCGCATTGAGACCGAGCTCGGCGGCACGCCGCTTGACCTGGGGCGACACCCCATGGGCGGTGAAGATGACCGTACCGCCCTTGATCTGGTCGAGCCCGGCCAGCCGGTCGGGCGGATCGACAAGAGCGATTCCCTGCGCCTGCAGGTCGTCGGTGGCGTGGGTGTTGTGGACGAGCATGCCCAGCATATGCACCGGCCCGGTGGTCTCCTCACGGACCCGTTTGGCGATCCGGAACGCATCCACCACGCCGTGGCAATACCCGCGCGGCGTGATCTTGACGACTTCCATTAGTGTCTCGGCCCCGAGGTCCGCCGCAGATCCGCGGCATCGGCGGCCGGAGCCAAGGAGAGGGTGGCGCGAGGAGGAGCGCATCGCGTAGATGCGTGACGACGCAGCGCCGGGCCCCTCGACGCCGGCTTCGGCGCCTCTCTCGGGGTCCCCGCGGAATCGTCAGATTCCGTGGGGTGAGACGGCGCCCGGTCGCCTAGGCCGCGCAGATGCAAGGAACTTCGGGGACGGGACACTACACCCGAGTCTACGCGGAGGTGGTTCTTAGTCGATTCCGGCGAACAGGTCGCTCTCCGGTAGCTCGGAACCCGGATTACCGCGAGCCAGCTGGTAGTACTCGGTGCCGAAAGCCAGCCGGTAGATCTCCTCGGCGATGCTCGCGAACCACGAGTTGGGGTCGTTCTGGCTTATGTGGGCTCCGAACGCAGCTCGTTTGCGATCGACATAGTCGCCGACGTCAACTTTCGTCGTGATCAGCTCATCCGGCGTGCCCTGGATTCGCGAGCCGATGTTGTCCCGGCGCGCCTC
>WNFC01001755.1_pt1 | contig 23060 bp, 28 predicted proteins | sample 5400541 | NCBI WGS metagenome assembly WNFC01 (sample SAMN13153342, study PRJNA577476) | soil metagenome | isolation source: 120 cm saprolite under Douglas fir tree site 2 hole 2 replicate 1 | place: USA:California | collected 2015-04-18
GTGGTGGGGACCGTTTGTCTTGGTCGACGCGATTCTCACGCCGACTAGGGAGCCGTCGCTACTCAGTTCTCAAATTCAACAGGGACCGGGACATCTCCCCAGCAACACCAGCGCCGGGGTGAGACAGGCCAGGCACGTCAGCGCCGCCCCAATCACACCGAGGACCAACCAGCTATCACGCCACATGGCTCCTCCTAGAGCGCCTCCGCGGCGTAGGCCCCGAATTCAAAGGTGAGCCGATACTTCCGCCCGCAACATTCGATCAGGTCTCCCGCCTTGACGTCTTCCGGGAGCGTTAGCACCGCGTCGCAGTCTGGACAGCTCACCCGATACGCGAGCGTTGCCGACCACTGCCCTCCTTCCTCCCTGATGCGCAGGGCGTGGCCCGCGCAGTTCGGACAGTCGAACAGGTCCCCGGATGTGACTCCGGGGGGCAGCTCGATCTCTTCCCCGCAGTCGGGGCATCGGACCGTCATCGTGGTTAGAGGCCCAAGAGGCGCTTGAGCCGCCCCCGATCGAAGCCGAGAATCACTTCGTCGTCGACCGTGATGATGGGCACGGCCATGCGGCCGGTCTTGGCGACCAGCTCGGCCCGCGCCGTCGCGTCCTCCGCGACATTCTTCTCGACAAAGGCGATCCCCTGAGACGAAAGAAACTCTTTCGCCGCGTGGCAGGACTGTCAGGTGGACGACCAATAGACGGTGATCTGCCGGGTTGTCATAGCTTCTGGGCCCTCAGGAGCCCTCCGAAGGCCCGCTCGCCGAGCTTGAAGGCCTCGGACACTGGAGTCCCCGCGCCTTCCATTGTGGGATTGGCTTCCCACCACGCCCTCATGTGTTCTTCCGACCGGAAGAAGTTGAGGGTCGTTCAGGTTGACGTCAAGGCTCGGCGCTCGTCGGCGCACCGTTTTCCCGCCCACATCATGATCCCTTCGGCGTCCGGCCCCGGCCCGAAGGGATCGGCCGAAAATTCAAGGGGTTCCCCACAATGATGACAGCGCGACCGGATGCGTACCGATTCCCCCAGCATCGGCGCCACTCCCAGCGCGTCAATGGCGCAGCAGACGTAACGGTCTCCGCGTCCGGATAGATGGACGACAAAGGGCATGGGCGTGGTCGAGAAGGGATACGCCAAGTCCACGCGGCCGTCGCGGATCTGGATCAGATCGTCCTCGTCCAGTCTTGTCAGGGCCGCTCGAGTCTCGTCTGGGGCCTGCTCGGGGAAGGCCCGAATGAACTGCTCAACCACGATCGGGTCAGGCCGTTCGACGAACGTTCGCAGGATGGCTTGTAAGACTTCGGTTTCCCGGGCCGCGCGTCGCGTGGTCCATCGCGCTTCCAGCTCCGGGTCCACCAGCTCCGCCGCGGTCTTGATCTGCAGTGTCATGAGCCTCCCCCCCGAAGGCCTTCGGTGACCTCCCTAACCGCTGGCACAACGGTACAGCCTGTAGTAACTACAGACTCAAGCACTTTCTTCGAGGGGGTGGAAACGGGCATGAACGCCAGTTCAGATGGGTTGCCGATCGGGGCTCTGTCCAAACAGACGGGCTGCAACATCGAGACTATCCGCTACTACGAGAAGGCCGGACTTTTACCCGTCCCCGCGAGGACTCCCGCCGGTTATCGGCGATACGGGAGCACGCACTTCAAGCGCCTCACCTTCATCCGCCGCGCGCGAGCGCTCGGCTTTTCCATCGAGGAGGTCCGGACACTTCTCAAGCTTGCCGATGAGCGCAAACGCCCGTGCGCCGAGGTTCGAGTCGTGGCTGGTGTGCACCTGAAGGATGTCCAAGCCAAGATCGCGGACCTCCGAGCCCTGGAGCGCGTCCTCCGGGAGACTGTCGCCAAGTGTGCAAGCGGCAGGAGCTCCGACTGCCCGCTCATCGAGTCCTTGTCTCAAGAGAGCCCAGGCAATCTTTCCAGGTGAACGGCGAATGGCTTCCGGGCACAAAGGAATGTGCCAAACCCAATCGGCGGGAATTGAAACCGACTTCTAGTCCCCGTCAATTCTCGCCTCCCACTGCGATCTCTCCAAACGTCAATGCCCGAATGGATCAACATCCGCGCGTCCAGTTTTTCGGATAGGCCAGCCAATCCTCAGTGTCCGTGTGGCGCAGTTGGTGGCAGGAGGCTGCTCGGGGGGTTGTCGGGGGAGGATGTTAGGAGGATCCTAGAAGGGTCTTAGAGGGTTACCGAGGGGCATGGGCGCGATCTGGGGGCTTAGTGGGCCAGTACCTCCGGTTCCCCCTTTCGAGGGGCACTGCCCTTTGGGTAGGGATGTTCGCCGCCGGGCCCAGTATTCGGAGAATTGTCGAAGAGCGCCTGCATTTCGCCATCGCTAATCGTGCACATGAACCGGAAGACCATCGTGCGTGTGCTCGCCGATCCGGTGATGGTGTTCTCCTCCCTGCCCGACCGGATCGACATGGACCGTGACCCCACCGAGATGGGGCACGTGATGGAGCAGTTGGTGGCGCACCTCTCGGGCGACCTCATGACCTTCTCCGACCGACAGGCCCCCCGCCACCGTGACGCTCAGTTCGGCGTGCAGACGATGGCCGATCCACCGCGCCCGAACGTCGGTCACCTCTTCCACGCGGGGAACATGGGACGCGGCGTGCGAGATGGCTTCCAGTGTGTCGGAATCTACGCCGTCCAACATCCGCCCCAGCACGGAGCGCGCCGACTGCCAGACGAGGACGAAGATCGCCGCGGAAATGAGGAGGCCGGCTATGGGGTCGGCCAACGGATATCCCGCCCACACCACTACCGCCCCGACGAGAACGGCAAGGCTAGTCCAGCCATCGACCCGAGCGTGGTAGCCATCGGCGATCAACGCCACGCTGCCGATCTGCCAGCCGATCCGGATACGGAATATCGCCACGGCCTCGTTGCCCACGAAGCCAACCACGGAGGCCAGCATCACCGCCCACAGCAGGACCACGGGCTGGGGATGGACGAGGCGCTGAATGGCCTCGTAACAGGCAATCACTGCGGTCACCAGAATCGTGGCCACGATCACCAAGCCGGCAAAATCCTCGACCCGACCAAGGCCATAGGTGAAGCGCCGAGTCACTCCCCGTCGGGCCAGCACGAAGGCGATGCCGAGCGGGATCGCCGTGGAGGCATCCCCGAAGTTATGGATCGCGTCGGCAAGCAGGGCGATGCTACCGGAAAGGGCGACGACCACCGCTTGGAGGAGCGCGGTCGCCATCAGGCCGACGAAGGACCACTTCAACGCCCACACGCCCCGCTCTGTCGAGACAATCGAGGGATCGACCACCCCGTGGGTGTGGCCGTGCCCCTGAGAGTCCCGACCGGGGGGGTCGTGATCGTGGTGGTGACCGTGATCTCCGTGCTCATGAGAATGCCCCTGATCCATAGGCTCCCTCCCCGTCTGATTGTACTGCTGGACGTGCGTGTGGCCGCCCCCGTCGCTGAACTACGAAGTTGGACGGTGATCGTCTCTCACACTAATGGAGTGACGTCGTGCCGGTGTGCCTTCCACGCGCGGCACAAGCACCAACGTTTGGCCCCGCGAGGATGAGTGACAGATTGGTGCGCCGGTGCCTTGGCTACCGGCTGTGATGCACCTGGCTCCTCGCCCACTCGCATCATTGTCGCCAGCAGGGTCGCCACCAGTTTCTCTTCCCCCCGGTCTACAGCAACTACGTCGCCCGCACATACGGTCACGGTCCGACCAGGTCGGATGACGCGCCCACGAGCGACCACTCGCTCACCCTGAGCCGGCGCCAGAAAGTTCGCCTTGTATTCGATGGTCAGGACCGAGCATCCGGATGGCATCAGTGTCATCGCCGCATAGCCGCAGGCGACATCGATGACCGCGGTGAGAACAGCAGCAGCCATGAAGCCATGATGCTGAGTAAGGTCTGTCCGAAAGGGCAGTGCGATTTCCACTTCGCCGGCCGACACCCTTTCCAGGGTGGCGCCGATCGTCCTCATCAACGTCAGACGGTCAAAGCTCCCTTGCACGGCGGATTCGAAATCGAGGTTTTGAGGATCGAACGCTTGCATGTCGCCTCCTCGTCCAGCATCACGGTCGGTTTGCTTCCATCCCCTTCAATCTTTCATCTAGCGAGAAGTATTCGGACTGGATACCACAGTGCACGCTGCGCTCAAGGAGGATGAGACAGCGTCCTGGCCACACTCCGCTTTTCAGCCTGGAACCATGACGTGGTCGAAGCCCTCGGCGTAGGTATAGCCCTTCACCTTGCCCAGGGAGGCCGCGCGCGCTCGCATCCGGGCCTCCACGGCGCTGAAATCGCCGAGCTGGCTCGCGTGACAGGCGATGGCCTTCAGCTTGAGGTCCATGGTGCCCGTGATGTCCACGACCAGGCCGGGCTGCTCCCACTGGATCAGATACACCTCCCGTACCTGGTGCGGCTCGTACTCCGGCAGGAGTTCGGGAAACGAGAGGTGGTCTCTGGCAAGCGGGTAGACGCAGTCGAGCACGACTCCACCGGTGATCCGATGATCCCGGTGCCAGCCCGGGAAGTTGCTGTACGTGCGGTTCGGGTTCTGCGTGATGATCAGATCGGGCTGCCATCGCCGGATCTGCCTCGTCACGTCACGCCGCAGGTTGCGCGTGTCCTCTACCTCACCGTCTTCGTAGCCAAGAAACTCTACACACTCGACGCCGAGCACCTGGGCGGCGCGGCGCTGCTCGTCCTCGCGAATAGGCGCCAGGCGCTGCGATGTCATGGTGCGATCGCCCGAGCCCTTGTTGCCGTTCGTCACGATGACGTAGGTGATCTCGCGGCTTTCCTTGACGAGCGTGGCCACGGTCCCGCCCGCCAAGAATTCGGGATCGTCTGGGTGCGCGGTCACCACCATGACCCGCCCAGTCGTCGTCATGAGTCTCTTCGTTCGGGAGTAACGACGGCCGAAATTCCGCTGGCTTGGCGGCGACATTGCCACGCCATCGCTGTCAGTAGTGCCGCCCCAAAGAGAAACGGCGTGGAGAGATCCACCGCATCCGCCAAGCCACCCATGACCAGAGGCCCCAGAATCTGACCAGTATCGGTCATCATGCGGAGCCAGCCGATAGCCACTCCTTGTAGAGGTGGGGAAACCTGGTCGCCGATAACCGCCGTCGGGATGGCGGCCACGAAGCCCCCGGCCGCACCGAGCCCCAGGCTCCAGACGCCGACCGACACGGGATGCGTCAGGAAGGTCAGCGTGCCAAGCAGTGCGGCATAGCTCAGCAAGCCGGGGATCAAAATGCGCATGCGGCACCACCGGTCCGACACAGAGCCCCCGAGCCAGAGCGCGAGAAGCCGGCCAAGCACGCTCAGACTGATGAGCAAGCCGGCGGTTTCCGGGCCAACGCCTCCCCGGTTGACCAGGTAGAGAGGAAAAAGGAAGACGAGAACGCCAGTCTGGATGGCGATCAGTGTCGCGTTGATTGCGCCCATTAGGAGTACACCGGGTGTGCGCAGTATCGCTCTGAGGAGGTGCCAGTCGCGTGATCCTCGCGGCACCGGCGAGCGTCTAGCAGCAAGCGACGCCCATCGCCCGACCGCCACGGCCGCTACGACCATGCACGCCGCCTCGAATACAAACGGGCTCGCAGGTCCCAGCCCCTGATACAGCCAGCCGCCTGCGGCGCTGCCCAGCAACAGCCCTGCGGTTTCGCTTATCAACAATAGGCTGACCGCTCGCCCCCGCCGCTGTATGGTCGGGATATTCACCATGGCTGTGGTTGCGACCGTCGCGAACATGGCCCACCCCACTCCGCCCAGTGCCCGCAAGCCCAGGAAGACCGTGTAGGTGGAGGTCATGATGCTGGCGAGGTCGATGAGCGCGATCACCAGCAAGCCCCAAATCATGAGCGGTCGTCCGAGGTTGCCGAGGAGGTAACCCGTCGGCAAGCTCGCGATCCATTTCCCAGCTCCGAAGACTACCGGGATCAAGGTCACCATCCTGTAGTTCGCCGCAAAGGATCGTTGGAGGTAAAGCGGCAGCGACGGACGGAGAACACCTTGGCCAAGGTTGAACAAGAACGCCGCAGCAAGCTCCGCGACCGGCACTCGTTGCCGCCGGTCAACGGGAGACTCGCTCACCCGTTACTTTCAGTGACGTTCGCGCGCGGGCAATCCGTCCACGCGGCTGGCGTTCACCAATGCTCTCGATCTCCAGACACCGACATCCTTCTCTCTGCCGCTCACGGGGCGAAGTCAACAGGCGGTGCAACACCTGTTCAAGCTGCTGCTGGAGCAGTCCGAGCGCGGCGGACTGGTGCCGAACGGCAGACAGCTGTCGTCGGACCAACACCATCAGACGAGGGCGCAAGCCCTGGCGCGGTCCCCCATCACTGTCTTGACGTCACGAAGCGGCAGGCCCAACGAGCGGGCCCGTCGGATGAAGTGCAGCCGGTGCACGCCGGACTGGTCGTACCGTCTATATCCGGCCGCCGTGCGGCTCGGGGTCGGCAGCACGCCAATCTCTTCGTAGTAGCGAATGGTCTTCGCCGCCACGCCAGTAGCTTTCGCGAGCTGACCGATAGTGAGAGCGTGTGCCACCGCCTCCCCTCCCTCTCTGATATGCGCCGCCACGATAGACCTTCCAGCCACTGGAAGGTCAAGGAGAATTTAGTGAGGAGTCCAGCGAGGGCGCCGCTTGGGCAACGGCGACGCATATCCGATCGCCCTTCTGCACGTCAGAGCGCCGTGGCAAGCCGCGCTAGAGGTCTTGGTGGTAGAGCACGCGGCTAAGCCGGAGAGTTAGGCCGTGCTTGGCAAGGAGCTCCGCGACGATCGTGTCGAGCGCGCGGCGGTGCTCGTCGCTACGCGCATCGCGGTAGACTGCCTGCACCTCGGGTGGCGCCGATCGAAGCGCGCGCTGCATCCGCTGCTGAATGTACGGGCGAAGATTGATGTGCTCGACGTACAGGGAGCGCACGCCGGCTCGCGCGAGGCCGGCGAAGAGGGTATCCAGCGCGCCGCGGTCGTACCGGAAATGTGGCAGGAGAGGCCCGACGAACGCGTAGGTCTCGATACCCCGTGAATTGAGCGCGGCGAGGGTCTCCAGCCGTCGGCTCGCAAGCGGCGCGCGCAGCTCGAGAAAGCGACTCAGGCGGTCGTCAGTCGTGGTGACCGTCAGACCGACGTGCGCTCGCGGAATGGTGGCGAGGAGATCCGCGTCGCGCAGGACGAGCGGCGACTTGGTGAGAATACCGACGACGCCGGGGTACGGCTCACGGGCGAGCGCCTCGAGAATGCCGCGCGTGAGCCGATACTTCTTCTCGGCACCCTGATAGGCATCCGTGACCGAACTGAGCAGGATCGAGGGCGCGCGTCCTGCCCGACGCAACTTGGCCAGCTCCACCTCGAACAGCGGGGCCGCGTTGATCTTGGCGTAGACGTAGTTCCCCCAGTTCCCGATCGGCTCACGGACGAAGCGCCCGGCAAAGCTTGCGTAACAGTAGTGGCAGCCGAAGACGCAGCCCGTATATGGGTTGACGACATACTCGGCGTCCGGAAGCTTGGACCGCACGAGAATGGACTTCGCTTCGATCTCGACGACTTTCATGGATCAGGCTGGCCGACACGCCACGCCGCATACGACGGCAGCACGGTAGATGAAAGCTTCAGGTGCAAGACCTTGGAGCCGCTGGCGGACGCCCCCGAGAAACTCCGCGCGAGTGCTCGCGTCCAGCGATTCCAGCTTCGTTTCGAACGTCCAAACGTAAGGTGCATCCGGGAGAGCTCGTCGAGCTCCCAGTGATGCTCAAAGCGCTCGACCCATACCTTCATTGGTTCAAAGCGAGTCGCGGAAAATAGTCCAACCATCTTCTCCGGCGTATTCAGCGGCTCGTCTCTTCTCGGGCGCGGCGTCACGGGATCCCGGGCCCCGTGGCTATCTAGCTCCGCCTCCCACACCCGCGATGCCTCTATCTCCGGGTCCTCCGCCCACGTGACCGTCCCGACGACCCCGCCAGGGCGGAGCACCCGGCAAACTTCCCTCAGGGCGAGGACTGGGTCATCCAGGTGGAAAAGCACGAAGGCCATTACGGCGACATCCATCGAGCTATCGCGAAACCCCAGTTCAACTCCGTCCATCAGCAGGAGGGGGACCCCATGCCGCCGCGCCAGCTCAAGCATCCCGGGAGAGCGATCCACCCCCACGACGCACGCGCCAGGCGCCCGCCGCCGGATCTCGGGCAAGTGCGTCCCTGCCCCCGTTCCGAGGTCGACCACCCGCCTCGCTCCATCCCAGGGGAGCGCGTCGAGTAACCGCTGGCCCATCGGACGGATCACGGGGCCCCAGCTGTCCGCATATCCGCGCGCGTGTGACGAATAGATGCCGGCCAGCCGTTCGGTGTCTTCGCGACTCACTATCGGGCTCGTCGGGTCAGGCTTCGCATGTGTGAGTATCCGTGCTGGCGGGCACCACTCATGCTCACGGCGTCTGCCCGCACGTAGATTGGTCGCTCATCCATGCCTGGGCAATGAGAGTTATCATCCGTAGCGCATCCTGGCTGCCTCCCGCGATCCCCTTTTCGAAATCGCCCTCGTCCCGTGCCATTCGATTGCTGACGTGGGCCAGACACACGACCGGGTTCTGTCGTGCTTCCGCAAACGCGTAGAGCGCGGCCGCCTCCATCTCCGCGCCCATGAGACCGAGCTCGCGGCAGGAGGCGATCGCGGACGCGGTCTCTCGGAAGGGGGCATCCGTCGTCCACGTCGCGCCGCGATAGATCCGGACCGGTGTTCGTGCCAATACTCTCTCGAACATCGCCAGGAACACGGGCGCGATGTGACTGAACTCCGCTGGGGGAAGATAGTGGTAACTCGTTCCTTCATCCCGGAGCGCTCTTTCAATGAGCACGAAGTAAGGTGGATCAGCGATCGGGACGATCTGCCCGGCGGATGTCACGCTGATGAGCAGTTCGCAGCCGGACGCGAACAACTCTTCGGCAGCGAGGACGGCAAACGATGCACCCACTGCGCAGCCGATAATCCCGAGCCGCATATCCTCGTGCGCGAACGTATGCAGGTCGGTGTGATAGCAGGCCCACTGGGGGTCACGCTCGGCTCGACCCGTCCCCACGAGCCAGCGAACGATATCTCCGTCAGGATCAAGCACACAGATTTCAGGAATCTTGGCTTGCCCAAGGGCTTTCTGCCGTCTCGCCTCGCGAAGCAAGTTCTCGGCGGTAAAAATCGAAGGCTCCGCATAGCGCTTGTTGAGCAGGATGGGTGGCATTGGCATCGTTCGCCTTTACGGCTGCCCTTGCACGCCACTCACGCGGCGCGACGATCGCTCGCCGCGTAGGGGCCGTGGTCATCGAACAGGGGCTGGAGCAGTGTCTTGTCGAGACGCAGATACCGACGGTCTCTGAAGGACATAAGCCCGACGGTCATGGCCTCATGACCTGCCGTCGGCTGGGCCCGGTAGGTGCCGCAGAGATAGTCCCACCAGGGAAATGTGAAGCCGAAGTTTGTGTTGGTCTCGGCCGGCACCGCCGAATGATGCACGCGATGCATATCTGGCGTGACGACGAAGAGCCGGAGCACACGATCAGCGACCAGGGGAAGACGGAGGTTGGCGTGATCGAACATGGAGCCGACGTTCAGAAGTAGCTCGAATGAGAGCACCGCCAGCGGGGATGCCCCAAGGGCGCTGATGGACGCGAACTTGACCAGCATGGAGAGGAGGATTTCCCCCGGATGAAACCGAGAACCCGTGGTGACGTCTACATCGATATCGGCATGATGCATACGGTGCAAGCGCCAGAGAACCGGCACCGCGTGAAACAGCACATGCTGCAGGTAGATGGCGAGATCCAATAAGAACACGGCAACGCAGACCGTAAGGAAGGTTGGAAGCGGCCCAACAGCATGGAGCAGTCCCCAGCCCCGTTGCTCTGCAATCACGGCCATACCGACGGCGGTCACCGGGAGCGCCGTGCGGACGAGGACAGTGTTGAGCACTACCAGTGTGATGTTCGTGGGCCATCGCCATCGCCGGCTCACCGCTCGATTGCGCCGCGGGATGAGTGCCTCTCCGGCCGCCAATAGAACGAAGACCACGACGAACGCCCCCAGTCTTATCGTCGGTTCATAGCTCAGGGCATTCACAGGTCCAAGGGTAGGGCCTGCCTTGCATAAGCTCCAATCCGATGTTGTTATCCCTCTGATAAGGTACGTCTTATGCAGCCCACCCTCCGGCAGTTCGAAGTCTTCCTGGCCGTGGCCAAGGCCGGAAGTTTCCGGGCTGCCGCAGAGACCATGCACTTGAGCCAGCCCGCCCTCTCCCAGCACGTGGCGGAAATGGAGCGCGAGCTGGGTACTCGTCTCTTCGACCGCCTGGGACGGAAGGTGGCCCTCACCGAAGCCGGCCGTGTCCTCGAGGAGCATGCGCATCGGCTCTTCGCATCCCTGGCGAGCGCCCGAGAGGCCGTGGCCGATCTCAGCGGGCTCAAGCGCGGCTCCCTCGTCCTGGGGGCCAGTACCACGCCGGGGATCTATGTGCTCCCGGGCATGATCGCGGCGTTCCAGAAAACATACCCCGGGGTGGCCTTGAGCCTGCGCATTGCGAACTCTGCCCTCATCGAAGAGCAGATCCGTGGCAACGAGCTGGATCTCGGAGTGGTCGGAGGGCACCCGATCCGGCTCGGCGAAGAGTGCGTCGCGGCCGGGCTCCTTGACGAGCTCGTCCTCATCGTGCCGCCGAGCCATCCGTGGGCTCGGCGCCGCGAGATCCAACCATCCCTGCTCGAAGGCGAGCGGCTACTCGTCCGTGAAGAGGGGTCCGCCACCCGTCAAGTCACGGAGCGTGCCCTTCAGCGAGTCGGCGGGCACATCAAGGCCTCCATGGAGCTCGGTCACACAGAGGCGATCAAGCAGGCCGTAATCGCAGGGTTAGGGATCGCCTTCGTCTCGATTCACGCCATCCGGGGTGATCTTGTGGTCGGCAGACTCCGGGCCATCCGGCTCAAAGGCCTGCGAATCCAGCGCCACTTCCACATCATTCACAATGAGGCACGCACCCTCAGCACGAGTGCCCGCGCCTTCATCGAGCTACTCAAGACGACACGCGTCGACCGTTCAGCGTGACTTCGTGCGGGTCAATCCAGCGGCTTGACCGCAATGCAACCGAATTGCCCGAGCACGCCAGTGCTGGCGAGGTGCTGGCTTATCTCCAGGCGCTCGAGTCCCTCCTGGTACCGTTCGGGTCCCCGCGCAGCTTCGAACCGCGCCCGTTCAGTGCGATAGCCCTCGAGCACGCGCGTGTAGAAGCGAACCGTGTAGACGGAGGTGTCCTCGCGAAACAAGAGCTCGAAGCCGGCCGCCTAGAGCGCGTCGACGTAGCTCTGGGGAGTTTCCAGGCCAGCAAACCGCCACCCTTCGCAGAAGCGCCGGCGCTGTTCCTCCGGCAGCGGCCGACGCTCGACGTGATCGTAGAATGCGATCCGTCCTCCAGGCCGTAGGAGCTGAGCGCAGCGTCGGAGGAGAGCGGCGCGATGTGGGATGTGACACCAGGAATCCAAGCCAATGGTGAAATCGAACGTGGCGGCCGCGAACTCGAGAGCATGGATGTCGCCATGGCGAAACTTCGCCAGATGGCTGAGCCCGTTTTCGCGCGCCCTCGTCTCGGCCTGTGCGTGGCCGACCATCGAGACGTCCACGCCCAGCACTCGACAACCGAGGTTCCGTGCCAAGTAGCACGCCGGGCCCCCGGTGCCGCTTCCGATGTCGAGCACGGACGTTCCGGCCACGATGCCGGCCCGCCGAGCGAAGTCCCCGATCTCGTCCGCCGTCAGCGTACATTCTTGCCCGATGTATGCTTCGCCATATGCCAGCGCTGACGAGGACAGACCGCTGGCCCGGAGCCTGTCGTAAAAACGGCCAGCGGCTGCCGCTTCACCTCCAGCCGGCTGCTGCATGACCTATTCCCCCACGATGGCCCGTCCATCGGGCAGAGCCGCCACTCACGGGATGAGCCGGACCATGGTACGCGCGGGTCCGATTGACCGCGAAGCCCCTGACGGTCTTCGGATCGCCACGCTCTATCAGCCCCCCGGCGAGTTGCGGAGGATCTCGGCACGAAGGAAGAAACTCCCCTCGGTGACGACACTCTCTCCGGGTTTCAAGCCACTCAGCACCGTGTAGTTGTCGCCGATGGGCGAGCCGAGCCGAACCTGCCGCTGGATGAACTTGCCCTCCTCGCCCTCGACCGGGACGAAGACGACCTGCCGAACTCCCATGGATTGGACGGCCGAGCGCGGTACGACAACGGCGCTGCCGCCGGGCGTGGTGAAGCTCACGGTGACGTACATGCCTAGTCGAAGACGGCCATCCGAGTTTGGCACCTCGATTCGAGCCTTGGCCGTGCGTACCTGGGGATCCACGCGAGGGTCAATGTAGCTGACGCGACCACGCAGCATGAGGCCAGGATACGCGGGAGTTGTGATGGTCGCCCCCGAGCCCACCGTGACCGTCTTGAAGTCCTGCTCGTAGAGGTCGCCCACGACCCATACCTCCGAGAGATCCGTCACCGACAGCAGCTCCTGCCCCATGGCCACCACCTGACCGAGGTTGGCGGAGCGCGACGTGATGACGCCAGTGATCGGCGCGGGAACCACGACGGTCGTGATGATCTGGCTCGGGCTCGTCAAGCCTCGCACCTGCTCGGCGGTCAGCCCGAGCAGCTGGAGGCGCAGCCGCGCGGCCTCGGCTTCCGTCGCATGGGCCTCGTGGACGGCGGTGATCTCCTCGAGGTCCTGGCGGCTCGCCGCGCCGATGTCCACGAGCTGACGGGTACGCTCGAGCTTCTTGTGGTCTGCCTCCAGCATGGCGGACATGGACATGTACTTGGTCTGAGAATCCGCCAGCTCCGCGCTGAATAGGGTCACGAGAGGCGCGCCTCGCTTGACGACGGCCCCTAGCTCGACGTGCACCTTGGTGACAATGCCGGCGGCGATCGGAGTGACCTTGACCTCCCGGTACGCGTTGGCCATCACGCTGCCCGGAGCAGTGACGGCGGTTCCAGCCGCGATGGCGGTAACCGCCGCCGTCTTGATGCCGGCCCGAGCGAGCGCTTCGGGTGAGAGCACGACCTCGGCATCTCCGGCAGGCTCCGCTGGTGCGGGCGGCGGGGTGGTAGCCATTGAAGCCGCCGGAGTCCGTGCCCCTTCCATGCGGCGAAGCGCCACCGTGGCACCCGCCGCGCCCAGCGCGATCAGGCCGAGCGCCACGAGCCCGAGCAGACAGGCCCGGGCGATCCTCCCTCGCCGAGGGGCGTGCGGCGAGTCGTTCACTCTGCCCTCCGTGTCCAAGTGCGTGTCCATCTCCTAGCGGGGCCCGACCGCGACGGCTCGCTGGATCTCGATCCCCGCGTCGTTCACGAGCTTGAGCGCATCCGTATAGCCCATCTCGATGTCGATGTAGCGGCGCTGCTCGGCAATCACATCGAGCACTGGGATACGGCCGAGCTCGTAGGCCTGTCGAACCACCCCGAGGTTGCGGGCGGCGACGTCCCGAACTCCGCGCGTGTAGATCTCAAGCGCGCGTTGTGCGGCGTCGAGCTGAGTGAACGCCGCCGCGACCTCTTGGCGGATGATCAGCTCGGCGGCTTCGCGCTTGCGCTCGGCGCCCTGGGCTTCCGCCGTCGCGGCGGCGACATTGCCCTGGTTCCTGTTCCTCACCGGCAACATGATGGTCACGCCGCCGCCTACGTAGTGAAAGGTGTCCTGAATGGGCCTGGTCCCACCGCGGTCCGTCAGTCCGTTGAGCGAGAAGCCAAAATCCTGGCGCTGATATCCCAGGTTGAGCTTCGCGTCCCAGCGTCCTTCGGCCTCTTCTCGGCGGATCTTGGCCTGCGCCATCGCGGCTTCCGCGCGGGCGATGACGACGTCTGGCCGCCCGGCGAGTGCCCGCTCGAGCGCCTGAGTGCGGTCGAGCTCGAATGGGCGCGAGCCGAGCTCGCCCTGAAGCGAGAGCGGCTCGTTCGGCGGCATCCCGGCCAGCAGCTTGAGCTGGAGGCCAAGAATTTCAACCCGGCTCTTGAGAATGCTGAGGCTCGCTTCGAGGCGATTGACCTCCACGAGCACGAGGTTCTCGTCGAGCGCCGGCGCGGCGCCCTGGCGGACCCGGTCGCGGACGAGCCCGAGGGCCCTTTGATTCGTGCCCAGGAGCTCGCCGGTAAACTCGAGGTTGCGGCGCGCGGCCAAGAGCTCGCTCGCCTTCAAGCTCACCTCGGCCGAGAGCCGCCGCTCTCGATCGCTCACTTGCGCCTGTTTCACGTCGATCTCACGCTCCGCAACACCCACCCGCCCCGCCTTCCGCCCATTGAGGTCGAGCGGAATGCTCAAGCCGACGTTGACGTTGTTGTCCGGCCCCGCCACGTTCTGCTGGCCCCCCAGCTCGAGCATCGGGTTCGGACGGAGCGCAGCTTGGCGCAGACGTCCCCGGGCGGCATCCACCTCCGCCCGCATGGCGCGAAGCTCCGGGTTGTCGGCAACGGCTCGCTCCACCACTTGATCCACCGTCAGCTGCTCCGGGGCAGTCGGTGTCTGGGCGAACGCCGTCCCCGCGCCCGTGAGGATGCCCAAGAGCAGGCTGGTACTCGCCGTGGCTTGCCGTCGCATCCTCGTGCCTCCTACCGGACCGGGACCGAGAATCGCGCCGAACCCTTTCCAGCGGGACCGTCCCAGGTCACCGTCACCTGCCGCGTGCCGCCGTCCGGGAAGTCGATCGCGCCGAGATACCGGCCGGGCGCCTTGTCCGGAGACAGCGTGCCGCCCGTCACCATCGGGGCCATGCCCGGCATGGCCATGCTGGCGCTGAGCGCCACCTTGCCGACATCGAGCGGCTGCCCGGAGGGCGACTTGAAATCGAGCACGAACGCGTTCTTGCCAGGCTTCCACTGCCCGGTCTCGCTCATGAGCACGATCACCGCATCCTTGGTCTTCTGCGTCTGCATCACCTTGAGCTCGGCGCTCCAGGCCGTCGCGAACCCAGCGCCGACGAGCCCCGCCGCTACCGCGATCACTGCGATCAGTCGCTTCATCGATTGATCCTCCTTGGTTTGTGAGCCTGATCAGTCAGTCGAGCCCAGAGCGGGCCGACCTTCGATCACGTGCGTGTCCCGAGAGGACTGCGTGTCGGCCCGGGGGAGCTCCCGCTCGCGGAGCCAGTAGAAGATGACGGGCGTCACGATCAAGACAAGAGCGAGGGAGCTGACCATGCCGCCCAGCACCGGGGTCGCCAGCGGCTTCATGACTTCGGCTCCCGTGGAATGGCTCCACATGATCGGCAGCAGGCTGGCCACCACGGTGGACACGGTCATTACTTTGGGCCGTAGACGAAGCAGTGCGCCCTCCTTCACCGCGTCGAGCAATGCTGCCCGGGTCAGCGCGCCGCCCAGCTCCTCCCGCTTGCGCGCCACTGCTTCGTCCAGGTAGATCACCATCACCACTGCGGTCTGGACCGCCGTCCCGAAGAGCGCAATGAACCCGACCCAGACCGCCACCGAGAAGTTGTAGCCGAGGGCATAGAGAAGATAGATGCCCCCCGCCATCCCGAAGGGCACCGCCAGCAGCACCTGCGCCGCGTCCAGAAGCGATCCATAGGTCATGTACAGCAGCAAGAAGATCACGAGCAGCACGACGGGCACGACCATCTTGAGCCGCTGGTGCGCCCGCACCTCGTTCTCGTACTGCCCGCTCCACTCGATGTAGGAGCCCTTGGGGAGCCGCACCGTCTCCGCCACGATCTTGCGCGCCTGGTCCACGAAGCCGCCCACATCCCGGCCCCGGACGTTCAGCAGGACGGTCACCACCAGCAGCCCGTTCTCGCTGGCGATCATGGCGGGGCCGCCGACCTGGCGGAACTGCGCGACTTGTCCGAGCGGCACCTGCGCGCCGCCTGGACCTGTGACGAGCACGCTGGCCAGCGCCTCCGGGCTCGACCGGTACTCCGGGGCATACCGGACCCTGACCGGGAACCGCTGGCGCCCTTCGATGGTCAGGGTGAGATTGGTTTCCCCGATCGCCGTCTCGATTACGTCCTGAATAGCGCCCACCGTGATGCCGTACCGGGCCGCCTCCTCGCGGTCCACCCGGAGGTCAAGATACGGGGCACCCGTGACCTGCTCGGGATACACATCCGCGGCGCCGGGAACCTTCCGCAGCACATCGGCCACAGCCCTGGCGCGCTCCTCGAGCGCCACAAGGTTGTCACCGAAGATCTTGACGCCCACCTCGGAGCGGATGCCCGTCGTCAGCATGTTGATCCGGTTGATGATCGGCTGCGTCCAGATATTGGAGACGCCGGGCATCGTGGCCGCCGCGTCCAGCTCAGCGATGATCCCCTCACGCGTCATCCCACGGCGCCACTGGTTCTCGGGCTTCAGGTTCACCACGGTCTCGGTCATGTTGATCGGGGCCGGGTCCGTCGAGGTGTCGGCCCTTGAGACCTTCGCGACCACGCCCGCGACCTCGGGCACGGATTGGATCGCGGCGTTCTGCTTCCGCGTGATCTCGATCGCCTGTGGCAGCGAGATGGCGGGGTCCGTGATGGGCATGAACATCAGGTCGCCTTCGTTCAGCGGCGGCATGAACTCCCTGCCGATCCGTGGGATGAGCACCAGCGCGCCCGCCATGACCAACAGGGCGGCCCCGAGCGTGAGGACTCGATGACCTAACGCCCAGTCGAGCAGCGGCCGATAGATCCAAACGAGCGGTCGCATGACTGGATTGCGCTCCTCGCCCCGCACCCTGCCGCCGATGAGGAGCGTGCACAGCACCGGCACCAGGGTCACGGACAGGATGGTTGCCCCCGCCATGGCGAAGGTCTTGGTGAAGGCGAGCGGATGGAAGAGCTTGCCCTCCTGGCCCGTGAGGGCGAAGACCGGAATGAAGGCCAGGACGATGATGGTCATCGAGAAGAAGATGGGGCGGCCCACAAGGCGAGTGGCATCGAGCACCGTGGCCGCGACGGCACCGCGGTCACGCAAGTTCACCCCGCGCTTCTCGATGAAGCGGAAGGCGTTCTCCGTGACGACGATGGCCGCGTCCACCAGGACGCCGATGGCGATGGCGATGCCGGCCAGCGACATGATGTTGGACGTGATGCCGAGGTAGCGCATGAAGAGGAACGCGATCAGCACGGCGAGCGGGATCGGGATCGTGACGATCAGCACGGACCGCAGATGAAGCAAAAAGAGGATATTGACGAGAGTAACCACGGCCGCCTCTTCGATGAGGGACCGCTTGAGGGTGGCGACCGCGCGCTGGATCAAGGCCGAGCGGTCGTAGAAGGGGACGATGCGCACCCCTGAAGGAAGTCCGGCCTGAAGCGCCGCGATCTTCTCCTTGACGCGGTCGATGACCTCCACGGTGCTCACGCCGTAGCGGGCCACCACGACCCCGCCCACCGCCTCCTTATCTCCCTTGACGAGCGCGGCTACCCGGAAGGCATCGCCGATCTTCACATCGGCCACCTGGCGGACGAAGATCGGAACCCCGTTATCAGCGCCGATCACCACCTGTTCGAGATCCTTGGCGCTCTCGATCAACCCGAGGCCGCGGATCACCGACCAGGTGCCGCTCCCCTCGACCACGTTGCCCCCGACATTGCGATTGCTCCGCATGACCGCGTCCACCACGGCGGAGATGGGGATCTTGAACGCGCGCAGGCGCTTGGGATCGACATCCACCTGGTACTGGCGGACCACGCCACCCACGCTGGCCACCTCGGCCACACCGGGCACGGAGTTGAGCTGGTACCGGATGTACCAGTCCTGGATGGCGCGCAGCTCGCGAAGCGACTGCCCCTGGCCCTCGACCGTGTACCAGAAGACATGCCCTACCCCCGTGGCGTCAGGGCCAAGCGTTGGCACGACACCCGACGGCAGCGCCTTCGTGAGCAGGTTCAGCCGCTCGAGCACACGCGAGCGGGCGAAGTAGAGGTCGACCGAGTCCTCGAAGATCACGTTGATCATCGAGAACCCGAAGGCGGAGGACGAGCGCACCACCCGCACGCCGGGCAGCCCCTGCAGGCTGACCGTGAGCGGATAGGTGATCTGGTCCTCCACCTCCTGGGGGGAACGGCCGGGCCAGTCGGTGAACACGATGACCTGGTTGTCCGACAGGTCCGGGATTGCATCGATCGGCGTCGTCACGAGCGCCCAGTACCCCCATCCCGCCACGAGCACGAAGAAGGCGATGACGAGGAACCGGTTGCGGACCGAGGCGCCGATCAGCCAGTTGATCAAGGACGGGCCCTATCTAGGGTTGGCGCCGAAGCCGCCCGATGACGACCCAGAGCAGCACGATAAGGCTCGCGAGCAGCGCGAGGCCCAAGAGCCCGGCCACCCACATCATCACCATCATTCCCATCCCGCAACCTTCCATCATCATGACAAGCCCCCTATCGAAAGACGTGTTGATACACCCTTGGCACGCTCCCGTGTCACGCGCCCGGGCGCGGAAAAGACACGGGCGCGATGGTGAGTTACGACTTGGAGCGTGAACTACGACGAACTACGAAAGGGTGGGAGCGGGCTTGGGCGGTGAGTCGGGAGCGGACCAGATGTTCTGCGGAGAAAGCGCGACGCTACCGAGCACGAGAGTCGAGGTCTGGGAAGACATGACAGTCGCCACCATGGGGCCAGCAAAGGCAACGCTGCAGAGGGCATCGCAGCCGTCCATCATCATGCAGCCGGACAGCGCCATTCCCACGGGTCCAAGCAGGACCCACAAGACAAGCACGGCGAGAGTGGCGACGCGACAGCCTCTCATGGCTCGACAGTATCCCGGAGCAACCCTATGGAGTCAAGTTTCATGCTAGTGCTTGTGCTCTTGCGGCGATGAGGCGCCGTAGCCTCGAAGCTGATTATAGTGCTGGATCTGCTGCTCGGAGAGAACCGGGCGCATCTCGAGGTGTGTTCTCAGATGAACGGCCCGGAGCTGACCCTGGAGCGCCGCGATCCGTGTCACGCTAGCCTGCAGGTCGGCCTCGCCGATGGTTCCCTTCCGGAATTCTCCCTCGAGGGCTCGTTCTTCCTTGATGATCATGTCGCCCAGGCGCTGCGCCTCCCGGGCCATGTCGTCGAACAGCCGTTGCACCGTCTGAAGCTGGCCGGGGCTCAGGTGGAGCCGACCCTCTCGCACCGCATCGAGCACGTGGCGGGGCCCCGGGTATCCGTTCAGCTCGGCGGCCCGGGCCAGACCCATCCCGCGCCCTTCGCGCAGCTCCGAGACCTCCTTCTCGGTGAGGCCTCGAATCTCGGCGGCGGTCTGGTCGCGATAGGGCGAAGTCAGCGCATCTTGCGCGGCCGACGGTGCCGCGATCGACAGGACGAGCACGCAGGTCATGAGGCAGCGCATGGACCATACCCTCCTTGATCTCCAGTTTGGCAGCCCACGGCGGGTTCCGCCCCGAGCGAACTCGCATACGGCGAGCAGGTCGATGCCGAATTGCCGGAGAGGCCACACGCTCGGAGTACAGGTGGCCTCCCCACAAGTCACTCGTCAGACTTTCGAGAGCTTGCCAGCCTGGATCAGATCAACGAGCACGTTCCACTCGTCGTTGGTGAGAACCGCGAGATTCCCGGTCTCACCGATCCGGACCTGGCTACCCGCGAACTCCACTTCTGGGCAGGCTCCGCACCCGGCCGGGCACAGCAATATCTTCCGGTTGTCCAATGTGCTCACCTCCTTCCCTTCATGAACTCGAGCCGCTCGATGTGACGGCACACTGCAGCCTTGCCCCGTCGCGCTGATCGTGAGGATGACCTGAGAAGCTCCCGAAGGCCGCGTCGGACTTCGGTCAGGTCAGCCAGTGTGTGGTCAAGCTCCTCGACCTTCTGCCGTACAAGGTCGAGAACATGCGGGCAGGGGCAGCGCCCCGACCTCTTGATCTGGACGACTTCCTTGATCTCGTCGAGGTGGAAGCCGAGTCGCCGGGCCTGCGCGACGAAGGCAAGGATCGTCAGAATGTCCGGCCCATAGACCCGGTAGCCGGCCCCCGTCCGCCGTGACGCAGGGAGAATCCCGGTCCTCTCGTAGAGCCGAAGTGCCTTGCGGCTGACCCCGCTCCGGGAGGCCACTTCGCCGATCAGCAAGCCGTCCCGTCCCATGCATGGAGCCTAAACCCTGCCCCGTGGGTCAAGGTCAAGCGCTTTCGAAGCCGCTCACAGGTCGACCTTGCGCAGGCGGAGAGCGTTGCCGATGACCGAAACCGAGCTGAACGTCATGGCAGCGCTGGCAATGATCGGGCTCAGTAGCAGGCCGAGGACGGGATAGAGCACACCCGCGGCCACCGGCACCCCGAGCGCGTTGTAGATGAACGCGAAGAACAAGTTCTCGCGGATGTTCCGCATGGTGGCGCGACTCAGGCGGCGGGCCCGGACGATCCCGCGAAGATCACCCTTCACGAGGGTTATGTCTGCGCTCTCCATGGCCACGTCGGTCCCGGTCCCCATGGCAATCCCCACATGGGCTTGCGCCAGTGCCGGGGCATCGTTGACCCCGTCACCCGCCATGGCCACGATCCGACCTTCCGCCTGCAGCCGCTTGATCGTGCCGACCTTCTGCTCGGGCAGCACTTCCGCTTCGACCTCATCGAGCCCAAGCTTCCGCGCCACGGACTCGGCGGTCGTGCGGTTGTCCCCGGTCACCATGACGACGCGCACGTTGTCACGGTGGAGCAGGGTAATGGCCTCCGGCGTCGACTCCTTGATCGGGTCCGCGACGCCCAGGAGCCCGGCCGGCTTCCCCTCGATCCCGATAAACATCACGGTTTGACCCTCCCGGCGGAGAACCTCAGCCCGCTCGACCAGTGGGCCTGGGTCGATGCCGAATTCCTCGAAGAGCCTCCGATTCCCGAGGGCCACCGATCGCACGTCCACATGTCCCACCACGCCCTTCCCCGTCACCGAGCGGAACCCCTCGACGGCATCCAGTCTGAGTCCCCTCTGCTGAGCGGCCGCCACGATGGCCCCTGCCAGCGGATGCTCGCTTCCCTGCTCGAGGCTCGCCGCCAGCCGCAGCACGTCACTCTCTTCGTGACCAGCCAGAGGCTCGATCGACACGAGGCGCGGCTTGCCTTCGGTGAGAGTGCCCGTCTTGTCCACCACCAGCGTATCGACCTTTTCCATCACCTCGAGCGCTTCCGCATTCTTGATGAGGACGCCCGCCAGGGCTCCGCGCCCGGTCCCGACCATGATGGACATGGGGGTCGCCAGCCCCAGCGCGCAGGGACAGGCGATGATCAGCACCGCCACCGCGTTGACCAGGGCATAGGCCATCCTCGGCTCAGAGCCGACCAGGCTCCAGGTCACGAACGTGAGGATCGCGGCTACCACCACGGCGGGAACGAAATAGGCCGACACCTGGTCGGCGAGGCGTTGGATGGGCGCCCGGCTACGCTGCGCTTCGCCCACCCTCCGGACGATCTGGGCCAGCAGGGTATCGCTCCCGACCCGCTCCGCCCGCATGACAAAGCTTCCCGTGCCGTTGACGGTACCGCCCGTGACACGGCTACCCGGCTCCTTCTCGACGGGGTTGGGCTCGCCCGTCACCATCGACTCGTCCACGGAGCTGTGGCCTTCCAGGACGACCCCGTCGACTGGCATCTTCTCGCCTGGACGCACCCGCAGCCGGTCTCCCGGGTGGACCTGGTCAAGCGGGACATCGATCTCGCGGCCGTCCTCCCGGATCACACGTGCCGTCTTCGGGGCCAGCCCGAGCAGCGCCTTGATGGCGCCGCTGGTCTGGCTTCGCGCGCGAAGCTCGAGAACCTGCCCCAGCACGACGAGCACGGTGATGATCGCGGCGGCTTCGAAATACACGGGAACTTCGACCGCATGTCCGCGGAACGAGTCAGGAAAAAGCCCCGGGAAGAGCGTCGCTGTCACGCTGTACACATAGGCCGTCCCGACACCGAGGGTGATGAGGGTGAACATGTTCGGGCTGCGGTTGACAAAAGATTGCCACCCGCGCTCGAAGAACGGCCACCCTCCCCACAGGACCACTGGAGTCGCCAAAGCGAGCTCGAGCCAGGTCGCGACACTGGCCGCGACGAGATGCCCGACAGGTTGGCCGGGAATCATGTCTGCCATAGCGAGGAACAGAACCGGCGCCGCCAGGACTGCGCTCACCCAGAAGCGCCGTGACATGTCTCGAAGCTCGAGGTTTTCCTCGTCTTCGAGCGTGACGGTCCGGGGCTCCAGCGCCATTCCGCAGAGCGGGCACGAGCCGGGAGCGTCGCGCACGATCTTGGGATGCATCGGGCAGGTATACTCCGTCTTGGACGTGCCCCCGCTCGGAATCACCGGCTCCAACGCCATCCCGCACACAGGGCAGGATCCTGGTCCGACCTCGCGAACCTCGGGATGCATGGGACACGTGTACTCGGTTCCCTCAGACATTTGTGTGGCCAGGGTCAGGCCCGCGAGGTTCCTGTCAATGTCGCTTGTGGGGATCCATTGGACGTGGAGTGGAGTCGACGCCGGGTGGCCGCTTCGTTGCGGGCCCGGGGGCGCTCTGACCACCACGCGCGCTCGATTCATTCACGTCGATCCCGTCTCGCGCGAGCTCCGCATCGCTCGCCTTGAGCGCCACGGTGCCCGGAGGATTTTGATACCATCCAGGATCCTCATCGTAGCTCTTCAGACGATCCCGAACTTTGACGATCGTGAACAGGCCGCCCATCGAGATATAGTCTCCAAACGGTCCCGTAGCGCCCTTCATGGAGATCGTGTTCCGGGGATAGGGCATGACTTCGGCCATCTTGCCCATGTCCATTCCGGTGTGACCATGGGTCATGTACGCAGGTAGAAGAGGCCGAATCTTCTCATCCAGCTCTCCGGTCTTCATTCCCACCATGTTCGGGAACTCATGTCCCATCTGATTCATGACGTGGTGGGTCATATGGCAGTGAAACGCCCAGTCGCCGGGTGCATCGGTGATGAGCTCGACGTTGCGCGTTTGCCCCACCGCGACCAGAGCGGTCGTCTCCGGCCACTGGGCCGAAAAGGGGATATCTTCACCGTCGGTCGCGGTGATACGGAAGTGGTGCCCGTGGATGT
>WNFC01001822.1_pt1 | contig 23050 bp, 13 predicted proteins | sample 5400541 | NCBI WGS metagenome assembly WNFC01 (sample SAMN13153342, study PRJNA577476) | soil metagenome | isolation source: 120 cm saprolite under Douglas fir tree site 2 hole 2 replicate 1 | place: USA:California | collected 2015-04-18
TAGAACGAGCGCGCTCCTTGCCCGGAAACCCCTCTGGCCTGCCAGTTGTCATACTCGTTAAAGCCGCGGACCCAGCGGTAGTGATTCACCGGCACATCCAGATGCACTTTGTGGCAGGTGGAGCAAAACTCGGCGGTCTGCGTCTTCATGAAGGGCTTGAGGAAGACTCGGCGGTGGGGCTCGGGATTCAAACGAATCAAAAAATCGTGCAGCGCGCGCGCCACGGGATTCTGCGTGGCGGCAAGCTCGTGCAGCTTGGGATATTCCAGATAAAAATCGCCCTGGCCCATCGTGCTTTTTACGTCCGCAATCGAATGGCACATCATGCAGCCGAGGCCGGCCTGCGACTCGGGACGGTACACAATCTGTTTGATTGGCGTATCCATCAGGCCGCTGTATAGAACGGCTGGATCGTGACATCCACCACACCATTTTGAGGGCTTGGTGCCTACCGTATCCTGCATGTACTCGATCGACTTGCGATACCACTGATTGTTGAACGAAGAAAAATGGTGTGCTGAACTGAACCATTGGTTGTAGATATCTTCATGGCAGCGCTTGCAGGAATCGGATTCCATGAAGAACTTGCTGGGAATTTTCCGCTTGCCGTAGACTTGCGCGGAACTGGGGAAGAAAGAGCCCTCGGGGCCGTCGCCTTCGCCATTCATGTTTTCGGGCGGCATTGCGGGATTCTGAATGCGGGAACGCGTCTGCCAACCTTCGCGAATGTAGCGGGCACCGTAGGCGATGCCGGCCAGCAAGCCCAGACAGATCGCCGCGCGCAAAACGCCTGCGAATGTGGTCGAGGCGATCCGTTCACGCTGTCCCAATCTATCAGCGGCCAGCAAGCCGATGCCGACCACCGAGACAACAATGTGGAGATAGAGCCACCTCCACTCGGTGCGCGGAGTGCCGGTTTTGATGAGAATGAGTCCGAGAACGGCGCTGGCCGCGATAAGCATCCAGCCCGCGCGAGCAAGAAAGCTTCCTTTCCGCAGTAGACGGAACAGCGCTGGGATGAGCAGAATCGCGGTAACGAGTCCAGCCAGAGCGTGCAACAGCACGACAGCGGCATAAAAAACGTTTGCCTGCGGGAAGGTGTAGAGATACGCCGCGGAGATCGCCAGAAATACCAGCAGCCCAGGCAAAGCCCGGCCGACGAATCCATCGAGGGATGAGTTATCTCGCATCGGAAGCAAACCAAGGCTCTAGATGATGGACTTCAGTCCCACAGTGACCGAAATCGCATGCGAATCAAGTTACTTACAGATGAAGCGCCGGGGGAATAGTGTAAAGATACTACTCAAGGAATCGCGGCGCTTTCACGAGAGCGGTGGGATATTCCACGCTCCACAGACCGCCTCCAGCGCGGAGGCGACGGATAACACCTGCTCTTCTTCCCACGGCCTGCCGACAATCTGCACGCCGATGGGCAAGCCTTCGGGCGTGCGGCTAACGGGAACCACCGCGGCAGGATTGCCCAGCAGGTTGAAGAATTCCGTGTAGCTCCAGGCGTCTAGATATAAAACAGCTTTGCCTTCCACCCGCCAACTGCGTTCGCCGTGACGGAACGCGGGGATCGCCGCCGCCGGACACAACAGGATGGGATAGTGCTGCATCTGCGCGAAGAATTGAGTGCGAAGCAGATCGCGTTGGATCCAGGCGTCGAGCAAGGTTTCGGCGGTGAGCGCCGGCTCGGCAGCGCATAATTCGAGAAACTGTTTCAGGATGGGGCTGAGGTCCGCTTCCCTTCCCTTAAACATAGGCCGCAAAAGCATTCCGCCCGCGACCACGAAATACTTCCACCATAGTTGCCGGGCTTGCTCAAGGCCTTGGGGCTGGAATCGTTCTACTCGAAATCCAGCGCTGCGCAAGGCTTCTGCGGCGGCACATACGGTTGCCCCGGTTTCTGCCGTCACCGGGGTGCGGCCATCTTCCTCGAAATAACCAATCCTCAAATTCTTGGCTTCTTCTGGACTGGGCCAGCGCAGCGGGACGGGAGCGGCGCACGTATCGCCGACGTCTGGTCCTTGCATTACTTCGAACAAAAGCTTCAGGTCGGCAATGGTGCGAGCCATTGGGCCGACGACGCCGATGGAGGCAAATGGTCCCGCGGAGACGGGAAAGTGTCCGGTCGCAGGAATTCGTCCCGGAGTCGGCTTCAAACCACAGATGCCAGTGAAGTGAGCCGGAACGCGAATCGAACCTCCACCGTCGCTGCCTACGCCACCGGCGGACATGCCCGCGGCAATCGCGGCTGCCTCTCCACCGCTGGAACCTCCGGGTGTGCGTTCGAGATCCCATGGGCTGTTGGTGCGGCCATAGAGCAGGTTATCGGTTTCCCACGCCATCAGAAGTTCCGGCGTGTTGGTTACACCCAGCACGATTGCGCCCGCGGCCCGCAAACGCGCCACCACCGGGGCATCTTGCGTGGGTACGAATCCGGCGCGCAGCCGGGTTCCTGATTCACAACGCATTCCCGCGACTTCAATAGAACTTTTGATGCTGATAGGAACACCGTGCAGAGGGCCAAGTGTTTTTTCTTTGATGACGGCGGTCTCTGCCTCATGAGCGGCCCGCCGCGCTCCCTCGGCGTCGACTTGGACGTATGCGTTGAGTCGCGGATTCAGTCTTTCGATTCGTTCTAAATGGGCCTCGACGAGTTCGACCGGTGATATTTCCTTTTTCCGGATTCGCTCGGCCATAACCACGGCAGCCAGAAAGGTTAATTCGTTCACGAGGTCTTCCCCCGCATGCCGCGGTCCAGCATTTGCTTCTCGTCCGCAGTGAGTGAACGGCATTCCCCCTTTGCAAGACCGCCCAATTGCAGCGGCCCGATAGCCACGCGTACCAGACGCAACACCTCGATCCCCATGGCCTCTACCATGCGCCGAATCTGGCGGTTCTTGCCCTCGTCGAGAAGGATTTCGAGCCAGCAGTTTTTCGGTCCGGCGCGTATGCGGCGTGCCCGCTTAATGCGGAGCACTTCGCCGTCGTTTGTGTTCACTCCGCGAACCATTGCCTGGATGAAATCTTCATCGGCGACTGTTCCCACTTGCACATGGTAGGTCTTATCCAAATGCGCTTCGGGCGCGGCGATGCGGGCGCCCCACTCAGAATCGTTGGTCAGCAACAACAAGCCCTCGCTGGCCTTGTCCAACCGCCCAACCGGCGCGACCCAGGGCAAGACTTCCCCTGGGAGATTCCCGTTCGCGGCAGAGGTTCCGGCGCTGAGGAAGCCGTAAACCGTTTCCCTGCCTTTTTCATCGGCGGCGGACGTAACCACTCCGCGAGGTTTGTTCAGCATGAGGTAGATCTTATCTTGGGGTTCCACTAGTTTCTTATCGACTGCAATCCGATCATCCTTTCTGGAAGCCGGCGTCTCCGGATCGCGCCGGATCTTTCCGTTCAGGGTCACGCGCCCGGCGCGAATCAATTCTGCCGCTCGCGACCGCGAGCAGTGCCCGAGTTTTGACAGGGTGCGCGCCAGGCCGATCTTGCGCGGGATTTCGTTCTTTCTCACAGGTTCATGCTAACTGACAAATCTATGAACCACGAAGGGCACAAAGTTTCACCAAGGAATCCAAACACTTATCTTCAAATAACATGCAGCATATTTCGCAACTTGGTACGATATTTATCGTCGACTCAACGGGAAAGGAAATTTCATGGCCCAGCAACATCCTCCGCGCTTTCTGAAGATTGTGGACGACGCGAAGACGCGCGTGCGCGAGACCAACGCCGATGAAGTGAAGAAGAAGATAGATTCCAGTGGAAAGTTCACTCTGGTGGATGTGCGCGAGGAGAGCGAATTTGCCAAGGACCATCTGCCGGGCGCGATTCACCTGGGCAAAGGCATCATCGAGCGCGACATTGAGGCACGCGTGCCCGATCTGAATATGGAAATCGTTCTTTACTGCGGCGGCGGATTTCGCTCCGCGCTGGCGGCCGATAATTTGCAGAAGATGGGCTACAAGAACGTGGTCTCGATAGATGGCGGCATTCGTGACTGGCGGGAAAAGGGATATCCGCTGACCAAGGGATGAGAGCAGGTCTCAGTTCTCAGTTCTTTTTCCCAGGGCTGCGGCCCCCGCACTTAATTAGGTAAAAGGGGCAGTGCCGCTTTCTGCCGAATTCCTTCGCCCTCGACTACGGTATAAATAAAATCCGCCGACACGTCGCGCAGAGTTTCGGTCTCGCCATTCGGCCAGCGAATGGCCACTTCGTTCATCTTGATGGCTGTACCCAACCCGAAGTGCAGGCGCAAATCGTTCTGAGAAAGATAGCTGGCGCCGCCGCGCACTTCTCTGAACTGCACCAGAGTACCTGCCTTCACGGTCACGCGCGCGCCAATCGCAGCCTTGTTACTTTTCACTCCCACGAGCTTGAATAACACGCGATGATTCGGGCTGTCGCTATGATTCAGGAGAACCGATGGCGGTTCTCCGACGTTCAGTACAACGATATCGACATTGCCGTCATTGTTGATATCTCCAAAGGCCGCGCCCCGCCGCGATTGCGGCGGCATATCTGCCAGTATTTGCGAAACGTCGTCGAATGTTCCATCGCGATGATTATGGAAAAGCAGCATGGGCTGGCGGTAAGGCGCGCCGCCGGGAATGGTATCTACCTGCGGATAGACATGGCCATTGGCCACGAACAAATCGAGCCAGCCGTCGTTATCCATGTCGAAGAACGCGGTGCCCCAACTGACGAAAGGGTAAGTCGGTTTCATCAATTTCGCGCGAACGCTGACATCTGCGAAATCATCTTTGCCCAGGTTGTGATACAGAATGGAGCCTTGTTCGACAAAATTTGTGACCATCATCGACAAGCGGCCTTCGTGAAGATAGTCGCCCCAATCCACGCCCATCGAGCCTTGTTGCATGCCGTCGCCGCTCAGCGCCACTCCGGCCAGCAAACCGATGTCGTCAAACGTTCCGTCATGCTTATTGCGATAGAGGAAGTTCGGTCCGGCATCGTTGGCGACGTAAAGATCGGGCCAGCCGTCGTTATCGTAGTCGCCCCAGCTCGCGCCCAAGCCATAGTAATGATGCGGATCGTCCACGCCAGCCTTCTTTGAAACCTCTTCGAATGTGCCGTCGCCCTTGTTATGAAACAGCAAGTCCGATTCGCCGGGCAAACCCCACGGACCGCACTGCACCAGTACTCCCTTGAATCGGCAAAAGCGCGGATCGTTACCGAACTGGGGCAAATTATCGATATCCACGTGGACATAACGCGAGACAAAAAGGTCAACTTTGCCATCGCGATCATAATCGGCCCAGGCGGCGCCGGTACTGAATCCTCCCGCGCCAACCCCAGCCTTGTCGGTTACATCTTCAAACTTGCAGTTGCCCAGGTTGTGATACAGCGCGTTGCCGCCAAACCCAGTGACGTAAATATCCTGCAGGCCGTCGTTGTCGTAATCGGCCACGGCCACGCCCATGCCCCAACCCTTGCGGGTAAGGCCCGCGGACTTTGTGATGTCGGTGAACTTCAGGTCCGCATCCTGATGATAGAGCGTGATCATCAAGTCGCCGCCCTCGCGGTATCGCTGGACGGTTGAGCCGTTCACGGTAATGATGTCGAGCTTCCCGTCGTTATCGCAGTCGATCAGTCCGACGCCGCCGCTCATGGATTCCACAATGTATTTCTTGTCGGGAGAAGAAATGTGCGCGACCGTAAGGCCCGCCTTCCGGGCGATGTCTTCAAACTTCGGAACGGATGCTTGTGCGCTGGAGGGTGCATTTTTTGGCGGCGTTGAACTGGGCAGAGATTCTTTGGGAGCAACTTGTGCAAGCGGCATCGCGGTCAGCAATCCCAAAGACAGGAAAAACGTCCACACGGAAGGCGAGGCTCGCATAAGCAGGGCGATTATACAGGCGCGAGCGAAGGCTGATGTTTGCTCCAGGCAACGATCAAAGGGACGCTGAAAAGTAACGCGCAAAACAAAACGTCCCAGACTCTGTTTGAGTCTCGGGACGTCTGTTGATCAGCCCTCCCCCAAGTGCTGCTCGAAAACAAGACTATCGTGGAGCTAGAAAGCCGTATATGGCTCTGCCGTGCCATACCTTAGCACGAACGGGTAGGCCGATTAAATCATTTACCAGCAATAACTTACGCGATCACTGGAATATTGCTCACTCCCACCGTCCCGAACACGCGCCGGTAGCGATCGATTTCCGAAGAAGGGCCCAGCGCTTTCGCATAATTGTCGGAAAGCTTCACCGCTGGGCGGCCTTCGACACTGGACACTTTGCTGATCAGGCTGATGGGATCGAAGCCGCTCTCACCGGTGGGATCGCAGCCCCGGAAATCGTTGGTGAGCAGCGTTCCCCAACCGGCGCTGAATCGAATGCGACGGCCTGGAGTCCATTTGCTACGATCATGGAAGTCGGCCGCGCTGCGGAAATCTCCAGCGGTGATGCCGCGAGCCAGAGTTCCGCCAAAATAAGCGTGCAGGCCGAGAATGTCGTCAACGTCGAGCGCGTCGGATGCGATCACAAGCTTGTCATGGGGATCGCGTCCATGGGACCTTATCCATTCGATATATTCATCGCCGGCTATATACGGATCTTTGCTGTCGACGCGCTGCCCGGTCCAATCGGCGGTCCAGTCGGGAGCGCCTTCGAGGAATTGCGTGGTCCCGAAGGTGTCGGGCAGCATGATGCGGAGCGCGCCTTCGTAAGTTTTCTGCCACAGCTCAAGGACATGGTACTGAGAATCCTTCAGCGCTTTCTCATCGGTCGCTAGTGCGGCGAGGACCATGGGGATCTCGTGGGCATTGGTGCCAATTGCCTCCAGGTCATGCTTGTGGGCGAGGAAGGCATTGGAGGTTCCAGTAAAACCGCTCTCCAGATTCGAAGCCATGGCATCGACCACATATTCCTGCCAAAGAAAACTGTGACGGCGGCGCGTGCCGAAATCCGCGACGCTGAGATTGGGGACGCCGCGCAGGCGCTCGATCTTGCTCCACAGCTTGGTCTTCGCTCTCGCGTACAGAATGTCGAGACCGAATTCGCTCAGCCTTTTCAGATTGGCTCTAGTGCGCAGTTCATTGATGATGGAGAGCGAATACAGCTCCCACATGGTGGTGTCCGTCCAAAGGCCGTCGAAGGTCAGGTGAAAGCGGCCGTCCTTGACTGAGAGTTCGTAATCCGACAATCTGAAGTCGCGTTCCAGCCACTCCAGGAAAGCTGGCTCAAAGATCCCACGGCGGCCATAGAATGTGTTGCCCGCCAGCCAGACCAGTTCGGACCTCCGAAAGCGGACGCTGCGCGCGTGCTCCAGTTGCTCGACCAATTCTTCGTGCGCGAACGTGTCGACCGGCCCATTTGAAGAGCGGTTAAACAATGAGAACGAGACCCGCGTCTTCGGGTAGTGCTTCCAGATAAATTGCAGCATTAGAAGCTTGTAGAAATCGGTATCGAGAAGGGATCGGGTAACCGGGTCGAGTTCCCAGTTGTGGTTGTGCGCCCGCTCCGCGAAGTTCACGATCATGGATTACACTATCCTCTGCCGCCATCGCAACAAAATCAACCGTCAACCAAGTTTCCAATCGGTCGTTATATAAACTGGCACTCCAGATCATCCGCGAAAAACACGGCCAGTCTCTCGGCTTCCCGCTTAATAGCAGTGCGCACCGTCGGGAAGAGTCTGCCGAATGGCTCGATCTCCACTAGGAGCTTTTTGCGGTCGAATTGGTGAGACCACAGGCCGGCGACTGCGCCATCGACAATCCGCCACCGGCAATCACGCTAAGCTGGCTGTGGTCGAACTACCGCAGAAGTCCAGTTCCCGCGGTAGAGGACGTACATTAGGATTGTGGCGACGAGTGGAACCGCTAGTCCGATCCCAAGACTGTTGAATTGGTGGGAGGAATAGCCGACGATCCATGGGAGCAAAGCCCCTCCAAAATTGGCGACGGTAAACATGACGGAGCCGACCCGTGACGCCGCTGGTCCAAATTCCTGTGACAACCTGGAGATTATGATCGGGTAGACAGCGGCGAGTCCGAATCCTGCGAGCGCCACGCTGCTCACAACAAATGGCATGGTGCGCGACAAAACCAGTCCCGTCATCCCCAGGCAAGCAATTGAAAGCCCGGCGCGCGCAGTCCTGATTTCGTCCACCTTCTTCAATGCAAGGGGCGCCATCCATCTTCCAAACATAAGTGCGGCATAAAAAAACGACGGCGTCATTACAGAGAGCGTGGGCGACGGAGTCCCGAGACTTTTGGCATAGGAAGCGAGCCAACCGCCGAACGCGTTTTCCGCGCCCACGTACAAAAAGAATAAGCCGGACAGGACAAACAGTGATCGGCGGTTCCAATCGACTGGCGAAACATCTGAGCGATCATTATTTCGCACCAGGACAGGTTCCAAAGAGTACGAGGGCATTGCCGCAATCCACAGAAGCACTAGGAGCAGGAATCCCGCTAGCCCCACCAGGAAGAGGCGTATCCCATCGACTCTAATCGCGGCCGCTACGACAAACGGACAAGCAACCGCACCCATGCTCCATGAGAAATTAAGCAGACTGAGCGCCGCACCGCGACGGTCCGGATTGATTGCCGCGACCAGCAAGTTGGCAGCCGGAATTACCAGCCCCAATCCGCTTCCGTAGCAAAAGATACAAGCGATTCCCATAAAATGCGAACTGAATGTTAGCGTTGCCACGCCCACGGCCATGGCAAAAAGGCCGGCATTGATCGCGAATCGAAATCCCCAACGCGAAACGATCACTCCAGAGAGGCATGTGCCCAACGTCGCACCTGCGAATTGCGCCGTGAACAGCGAGCCAGCCTGCGTATAGGTCAACGACCAACCAGCCGACAGCGTCGGCAACATCGGACCGAGGAGCACCGTGACCATTCCGGTGGGCACAAACGCGGCGTGCGCCGCCTTGTGCAAAGACCTGGCGGGGCGAGTTCGCCATATTTCTGCGAGAGCCATGGAGTTCCTATCGTCAGAAGCCGCCACGGTCCGATGCGAGAGAGTCTGACTCTCTTGCTTTCAGGGCTTGACGTTCGGGGCTTGTGGAGCACGCGCAGTGGATTGCCGTACCACAAGCTCGGGCTCAATCGGAATTTCCGCGGGGTAATCTTTCGCGCCTTCGATCCGGGCCACCAAAGTTTGTGCCGCGAGGCGTCCCATGTGAACCAGTGGCTGCCGGACGGTGGTCAAACTCGGATTGGTAAATGCCACGCCCTGAATGTCATCGAACCCAATCACCGAAATGTCTTGCGGGACCCGCAATCCCGCCTCGTGAAAAGCGCGAATCGCTCCAAGCGCCGAAATATCGTTGTAGGCAAAAAGCGCAGTAAACGGAACTTTGCGTTCAAGCAGTTGTTTGGCAAAGGGGTAGCCGAGCTGCGGGGTGGGATCGTCGATGTCGATCTGCACGGTGAGCTCCGGCTTGATCTCGATTTTTAACTCTTCGGCGACCCGGCAAATCGCACCCCAACGGTATTCAGAATCCGAACTGAAAGGCTGCCCCTTAAGGAATGCAATGTCTTTGTGCCCCAACTCGAGCAGGTGCTGAAGCGCCGCACGTGCGGCGTGCTGATGATCCAGCACAATATTGGTGACGCCGGGAAAATTCTTGTGTCCAGGCACCGCTACAGTCGGCAGGGAAAGTGCCTCGCTTAATTGCATGTCCACGGTAATAAAGCCTTCTACGCCTCGTCGCACTAACAGCTGGGAATATCGATTGAGGAGCTCAGGATTGTGGCGGTGAACCACGGTAAGGAAGAAATAATCCGTCTCCCTCAGATATTCTTCGATGCCGCTGATGACCAGGGAACCATAGGAATCGCCTATTTCCTCCGCGATCACTCCGATTGTGTAAGTACGCTTATTGCGCAAAGTACGGGCAAAAAAGTTAGGGCGGTAATCCAATTCCTTCGCAGCGGCATGAATCCTCTTTTTGGTTTCTTGCGGAATGGCCCGGGCAGAGGGGGAATCGTTCAGAACGGCAGAAACTGTGCCCGCCGTAAGCCCGACATGCTGGGCGACTATCTTAAGTGTGACGACCGTGGACCTTGGGCGCGACTTCTTGACTTGCCCCATGTTTGAAGTGGTCTCCCCTCAGGGTGGGATCGCACGAATAACCTGCGGTATTAGACGATATCAGATGCGGAATGCGTGCAGCATAATTGCTCAGTGCGGCTTCGAATCTCGCACCCGCTCGTCGAAATTCATTTGAACCAAACAATCCATTGGCACTCTCTGTCCGTTCAGAGAATATGCCCCAGATGCTAACCTTTCTATGAACTGTTCAAGAAATGGACTACGATGATGTGGTTTTTGCGTGTTTAAGCCATAATAGTCCTCGACACGCTGGTGCGCCAGTGTAGAATAACGATTTTGTACGGTCGGGTGTGTCTGCGAAAGTTCCTCGGCAATCTGGTTCCTGGAGGATCACGGTGAAACAACGATTGGGGTGCGGAGCGGCTCTCTGCTTGTTATTGGCTTTATCACATGGCGTCGCATACGCGGGAGATTCCATTCCAAAAGCCGCGTGGAAGAGGGGGATTGGCGAACCGTTGAAAGACGCGGGCACGAGGAAAACTAATCTTCAGGTTATTGACGACGGCTATTGGCAAGGGGCGCCGGTTGGCGGATTCGGAGCGGGCACGTTCGCTCGGACCTATGGCGGGAATTTTTCCCGCTGGCATCTCAAAACCGGCACCCACAAATACGAGACCGTCTACTCTAATCAATTCGCAATGTATCAGCAGGTGGAGGGATCGCCGGAACGTGTCGCCCAAGTCTTATCCACCGATCATCCGGTGGGCGGATCGTTAAACAGTTGGAAGTGGAACTATCCTGTTGGAGCGGGTGATTACTATTCGCTCTATCCAAAGTCGTGGTATGACTATCGTTGGGACAAGTTTCCCGCCCACGTCGTTCTGGAACAGTTTTCACCAATTCTGCCGCACAACTATCGTGAAACCAGCTATCCGGTGGCAGTTTACCGCTGGCATGCGGAAAATCCTACCAATCAAACAGTTCACGTTTCCGTTCTGCTCTCCTGGACAAACATGGTGGGCTGGTCGCGAGGGTTTTCGCGCGACTTCAGCGAGCACCTGAGCGAAGGCGATAGCAACCGCTTCAAAACTGAAGCGCGGAATGGCGCAAGCATGAAGGGCATCGTTTTTGATCGTCATCGCGTCGGCTCACCCGTCACCGACGAATGGGACGGTCAGATGGCAATTGCGGCGGAAGAGTCCCCGGGTGTCGAAGTCAGCTACCAAACCACGTACTCCCCCGATGGAGACGGAGCTGAAGTCTGGGCTCCATTTTCCAAAGATGGGAAGCTCGCGAACGATGATCGGCAGTGGGTGAGCAGCGGAGAAAACCTGGCCGCCGTGATCGCGGTCCGCTTTACGCTGAAACCCGGCGAGAAACGCACCATACCAATGGTGATTTCGTGGGACTTGCCAGTCGTGGAGTTTGGAGCTGGCCGTAAGTGGTTTCGCCATTACACCGATTTCTACGGCACCAGCGGTGCCAATGCGTGGAAAATCGCTGCGGATGGATTGACGAATGCCGCGAAATGGAGCGACGCCATTGACGCCTGGCAGGCGCCCTACGTCGAGGACGAAAGCAGACCGCTTTGGTACCGAGGTGAACTGTTCAACGAACTTTACATCCTGGCCGACGGTGCTTCGCTCTGGGGCCGCCCAGTCGGACCGGCCAAGAACACGCAGTCCACATTCGGCTTTCTTGAGTGCTTTGATTACCCCTTCTATAACACACTCGACGTCTTATTCTACGGATCAATGCCACTGGTGGACTTCTGGCCGGATCTGGATAAACAAGTCCTGCGTCAGTTTGCCGACACCGTGCCTACAGAAATCGACGACAAGTACGTATGGATATGGAAATCGCAACAGACAGGCAAAGCCCAATTTCGCACCCGCAAAGTCAAAGGCGCCGTTCCGCACGATCTCGGCGTTCCCAATGAAGACCCGTTTGTCCAGACAAACCAGTTTAGTTGGCAGGATACAAACGGCTGGAAGGATCTGAACCCGAAATTTGTTTTGATGATTTATCGAGACTTTGTTTTTACTGGGCGAAAAGACATTACGTTTCTGCGCTACACCTGGCCTGCGGTGAAAGAAGCGCTGGAATATTTGCAGAAGTACGCGCGCATGGGCGACGGCATTCCCCAGAATGACGGTTACCCCGACCAGACCTATGACGAGTGGGTGGTCCGGGGCGAGAGCGCCTATTGTGGCGGGCTGTGGCTTGCCGCGCTACGCGCGGCGGAGGAGATGGCTCGTACTCTGGGCGACACCAGCAGCGTTGCAAAGTACCACGAATTATTCACTCGCGGACAGGCCAGTTACATCAAGAAGTTATGGAACGGAGAATACTTCCTGTACGACACCGAAAGCGAATACAAAGACGACATTCAGGCCGAGCAGCTTGCGGGACAGTGGTACGCAAACATGACTGGGTTGGGAAACCTCGTGCCGCCGGAAATGCAACGGAAGGCCCTGAAAAAGGTGTTCGATTTCAACGTGATGAAGTTCGGCAACGGCGAAATGGGCGCCGTAAGCGGAATGGCAGCGGACGGCTCCATCATTCACAAAAATGACAATCAACAAGTGGGCGAGGTTTGGACTGGCGCAACGTTTAGCGTTGCCGCCCTCATGTTGAGCGATGGAATGAAAGAGGAAGCGTACCGTACCGCATGGGGCGTCTATCACGTTGTGTATGAAACGAAGGGATACTGGTTCCGGACCCCGGAGGCCTACGACATTACCGGCAACTTCCGCGCTTCCATGTACATGCGTCCGGCGGGAATCTGGGCGATGGAAATGACTGTACCGCCTGGCGCTGCCCTGGCTTCCGGAAACCCGCGCAAGGAGAGCACTTCGGCCACTTCCCCTTCGAGTTCAAAGAACCAATGAAGTCCCGAGGAGGAGAGCAAGAGAGGCAAGTCGTCGCTGCGCCCGGTATGGTCCCGCGTCAGCGGAAGCGCCGGACGAATAGGGTGTGACGCTCAGAGCGATAGTAGCCAACTACGTAAATGGTCGCTTTGCCCTTGGTCGAGTAGATCACTTGGCGGATGCGCAAAATGGCCGCACCCTTAGGCAAGGCAAGCATCTCGGCGAGATTACCATCGGCTGCGGTGGCATCGATTTCCTCATCGGCGTAAGCCAATTCTACGTCGTAGTCGTGCTGCAAGACGGCGAACAGGGAGCTTCTTCCCAACGGAGCGCTCACGAGACCGGAAAACTCCCCTGCGGGCAGATAGCAGGTCTCGAGGGCAAATGGTTCCTCTCCTGTGAGGCGGAGGCGCACAATTTTGACCATGCGGCTGGCCGCTGGAAGACCCAGCCGCGCGGCGATTTCCTGTTCGTCCTGAATTACCTTGGCGATCAGCACGCGAGAACGGGGCGCCAGTCCCCGGCTGGACATGTGCTCGGTGTAGCTCATCAGCTTGTTGAAATGGATTTTCGGCGCGGCCACAAAAGTCCCCGCGCCGCGCCGGCGTTCAACAATGCCTTCGCGTTCCAACCCCGCCAGAGCATGGCGAGCGGTCATCAAGCTTACCTTATGCGTCTTGGCAAGTTCGCGCTCGGACGCGACGGCGTCGCCCGGATTAAGGTCAGCCGCCTCGATGCGCTTGCGGATGGCGTTCTGGATTCGCTTGTAAACCGGTGTTCCGTTGTGGTTGTTTCCAGCCATAAACGATCTTTCAGACGGTGTGGTCTGAACCACGCAACCGAGTCCCGGGATCCGAATCCGCTCCTCTTGGGAATCGATTTTCGAGCAATATGTGCTATATAGCTTATCAAGAGCGTTCTGTAAAGGGAAAATCGCGGGACGAGTTGCCGGTATTCGTGCAATGAGCGGCTAATTGCTATAGAGCGGGACGGGTGCACTGCCGCATTTGACGGGGTTTTCAGAGCATCGCATTTCCCGTTCATAAAGAAAAGAGAAGTTTTGGCAGTTCCAGCCTATACGCCCCCAGGGAGGGTGTCTAACGCTTTTTTTCGATCCGATTGATCTGCATTGTTCCGATATAGAGCGCTTCCGGACTGCCCCCATAAATATTTTACAATTCTTTGCATTTTTTTCTTGACCGGGAACTGCCACGTGCTATATAGCATAGTGCGATTCTATTAGGGGTCTTTTTTAGACGCCTAGCAGTGGTGCTCTCGAGGAGGCTGTGCGATGAAAAAACTGGCGAGTAGGTTTCTGGTTTTCCTGGCAGTGGTCGGGTTCGCGGCTGTGCTGACTCCGGCGTGGGGCCAGGAAGTGACCGCGTCCATCGTAGGCACCGTGACTGATCCCAGCGGTGCGCCCATCAAGGGCGCCGCCGTCAAAGCGACGGATGCCGATCGCGGAACCGTCTGGACGATGGAAACGAACGACACGGGAGCCTACAACCTGCTGCGCTTGCCGATCGGGAATTACGGCATCAAAGTAACCGCGCCGGGATTCCAGACTGCTGTCTACTCAACATTCGCGCTTGTGCTCAATCAAACCGCGCGGGTGGACGTGCAGATGAAGGTTGGCAAGGTGGGCGAGAGCATAGAAGTGAGTTCGGAGGCGCCGATTCTTCAGACCGAAAGTACCGAGGTTAGCACGCTTATCGATTCCGCCACCGTGACCTCTGTACCTTTGGCTGGACGCAATTACCTTCAATTGGGACTGCTCGCCCCGGGCACCACCACCAACAATCCTCGTGGCATTAACGAGCCGCAGAACTTGGATGGTGGCTCGCGTCCGTTCATTAACGGCAACCGCGAACAGGCGAACCAGTACTTCCTGGACGGCATTCTCAACAGCGAGGACAAGAACAACGAAACCTCGTTCATGCCCAACATTGACGCGATCCAGGAATTCAACATCATCACCCAGAACGCCTCGGCCGAATTTGGCAACTACGAAGGCGGCGTGGTGAGTGTCTCGACCAAGTCGGGCACGAATCGCTTGCACGGCACGGTGTACGAATTCTGGCGGAACGACAAGTTGGACGCCAATCTGCCGTCGAACGGGTGGACGAAGGGCGTGACTGCGGATGAGAACACTCCTGCACAGCCGGTTCCGGGCCACGCCGCCGACGGCACCATTCTCAAGCCGGAATTCCGCTACAACCAGTTCGGCGTGACCATTGGTGGTCCGATAATCAAGGACAAGCTCTTCTTCTTTGCTGATTATCAGGGTCTTCGTGACTTAAACGCCGGAGCCACGGGCTCACAACTTCTCACTCAAAGCATGCGGGGCGGCGATTTCGGGCAACTCTGCCAAAGCGGTTTCACGGCGCCCGGCGGAGTGTGCGCGGACCCTGCCCTCGGGCCGAACGCACTTGATTTGGATGCAATGGGAAATCCGAAGAACACGGCCCCGGTCGCGGGCAATCAACTGGTGGTGCCCAATTCCGGTGGAGCTAACAATCTGTACTACTTTAATCCAGCGGAAATACCGGCGACGATCGGTGGGAACGCCGCATCGCAACCGACTGTCGTAGGCAACAATCTCATGTCAAACGCCGGCTTGAGTATCGGCGTGGTCGCAAACAATCTGTTTACTCAGTTCGGGAAGTACTACCCGTTGCCCCAAGTCAACAGCGTTTCTGCGGGCGACAACTATTTCTATAACAGCGGCACAAGCATCAACACTGACCAGGGCGACCTAAAAATCGACTACAACATTTCGGACAAAGACCACACGTTTTTCCGCTATTCGCAGGGACATCTGCGCAACCCGTCTTCCACCGGTTGTCTTTTCTGTGCCGCCGGAGCGAGTTTGGGCGCAGATCAGCCGATGAAGAATGCGGTCGTGAACTGGACCCATGCCTTCAGCCCAAATCTATTGAATGAGGTCCGGCTCGGCTTTAACGCTGTCCAGTTCAACCAGAACGTTACGCCGACGGCGTTCCTCGGAAATGTTGGACAACAACTGGGGATTGACGGAGCGAACTTTGGCGCGCCAGGTCTGCTCAACATCAATATCACTCCTGCCGGTTCAGTCCCGGCGAGTGCAGACCTCGGAAACGGGGACCTGTTCCAGATATTCCACACCACCCAGGGTCAGTTCAACGACAATCTCTCCATTACACATGGTCGCCAAACCGTCAAGGTTGGCTTCCAGTTCGTGAGGCAGCGTCAGGACTTCGACTACGCCGGAAATAATGGCGGACTTGGTAATCTCCCGATTAATACGTTGAGTGGTTCCGGCTTGTCAGATTTCTGGCTCGGAAATGCCGCCGCCGGAGGCGGTAGAGACAGCTATATCCAGCCAGCGCTGTTCAAGCACCGGGGCAACATCTTTGCCGGGTACGTCCAGGACGATTGGCGCGTTACAAATACGCTGACCGTAAACCTGGGGTTGCGATTTGAAGACCACACGCCGCTTTCTGACACAGAGAACCGCGAGGTCAACTTCGGTCTCTATACGGGAACTATCTACACTCCTGATGGGCGAGACGGGACGCAAAAGTTCGGCAACCCCGGTCTCTACAACAATTACCTGGGCAGAGGCGATTGGGAGCCGAGGTTCGGCCTCGCATGGTCCCCGGCGGCTTTGGGTGGGAAGACTGTAATTCGCGCCGGCTATGCCGTTTCTAGCTTCACTGAAGGCGGCGGCACCAACGAACAGCTCACCATGAATCCGCCGCTCGGTATTTTCAGACAGGGGAGCTCGGCAGGAGTCCTGGGTATTCCGGTAGCGTCAGGCGGTGGTGGCTATGCGGCTCCGACAAGTTGTCCGACGATTGACTTTGGGTGTTTTGCAGGAAACCGAATCAGGGTCACGGACCAGAACTTTAAGCCTGCGACCAGCCAGCAGTGGAACCTTACGATTCAGCATCAGCTCGGCCGTACGCTGACCGCCCAAATCGGCTACGTAGGCCAGCACGGCACACATCTGCTGAACTTCGAGGACCTGGTGCAGCGAGTTGGGTTGAATGCTGCAGGCCAGATCGCAAAGCCTGGTCAGCTTATCGTTAGCCAAAGAGCTGGTCCATACTTGGGCGGCGGTAATCTTCCTTGCGACATCACGTCCGTTCCGGCAACTTGCGGTACGATAGGTTCCCTCTACCAGGCTGACCAAGGTACGGTTTACAACCCAGCTACCGCTACCACTCCCGCCTCGTACGTCGACTCCGGTGCGCTTATTGGCGCCAACATGTCAAACGCTAACCAGAGTTACCACGCCCTGCAAGCTGTCTTGCAGAAGCGCATGGGCAATGGATTGGAAGGCCAGGTCGCTTACACCTACTCGAAGTGCCTGAGCAACTCCCCAGGCTATTTCGGCACGGGATGGGGCAGCACCGGCGCAACCAGCTCCGGCGGCCAGCCCGGGCCGCAGAACATCTACGACCCACATTCCGACTGGGGGCCGTGCTTCTTCAATCAGAAGCACGTGCTAGCCAGCTACGTGACTTATCAACTCCCGGTAGGCCGTGGCAAACAATTCGGCAAGGACATGAATTCGGCGCTCAGTGCGATCGTGGGCAATTGGGAGATTGGCGCGATCCTGTCTGCCCATTCTGGAAACTCATTGACCTTGAACCAGTTCGGCGGCTGGGGTAATTTCCAACCCGATCAATCCAACACTAACGGGATGGGGCCCCAACTTCTTTCTGAACGGCCGAGTTGCGATGGCCCGGTCCACATCCTGAATAAGTTCCACAATGCTACTCCCGGTGGAGCAGCGTCCTTTCAGTGGATAGATCCGTCAAACATCTCCGCTCCCGCTGCCAACACCTTTGGAACATGCTCAGTTGGTAATGTGACGGGACCGAAGTACTTCGACGTAGACTTGAGCCTGCACAAGAACTTCCTGATCACCGAAGGCAAGAGCCTGCAATTCCGGTTCGAAGCGCTGAATGCGACCAATCATGCGGTCTGGACGTTCTCAGGCGGACCAGCAAGCGGCTCGTTTGATCCGGGCAGTCCAATCTTTGGCCAAATCACGGGATCTCAAAGCGCCCGAAGTTTGCAGTTGGGCTTGAAATTCAGCTATTGAGCAGTAGCAGTCCCTCCCACAAAGGCAGGCGCTCCGCGCCTGCCTTCTTATTTGAAGGCTTTTCCTGCCGGAGTAAGAATTTGGCCTGAGCGCAAAACCGGACTATGATCTGTGGATGTGAGGGCTGCACTATGCGAGCTCGAACTCGGACCGCGAATGCAATCTTCCGCACCCTGGCCTTGAGTTTGCTCATCTCGCCGGTATCTGCACAAAGCAGTGGAGGTCATGCTGCGCCGCCTCCTAATCCGCCGCCACCTTTGCCGCGGCCCGACCCGTCGAACTTCGATAAGGATCGTCTGCTGCTCGATAGCGAAACGGGAAAATTACAGCCGAAGAATGGTGAAGAGTACACCTGCTTCCTTCCTCCCTTGAACGTTGTGCGTAGTCACACGGTGGCCGTAGCGAACCTGCAGCTTTCGGGGAAAGTCCGGAAGGAATACGAGTCGGCGTGTTCCGCCCTCAAGGACAAAAAGTTCGACACCGCCGAGTCGCACCTCCGTAAAGCGGTGCAGCACGAGCCAAAGTACGTCACAGCCTGGGTCACTCTGGGCCAGATGCTGGCCGCACGTCAACACAATGACGAAGCCCGCACCGCCTGTGCGCAAGCGGTGACCGTCGACGCCAGCTACGTGGCCTCCTACCTCTGTCTGGCGGATATCGCAGCCCGTAGCCAGCAGTGGGAAGAGATGCTGAAGTTCAGCCGTGATGCCCTCGATCTCGATCCCACAGACAACGTGGTGGCTTATGACTACAACGCCGGGGCCAATCTGAATCTGCACAGACTGTCCGAGGCGGAAAGAAGCGCATTGCGCGCGTTAGAGATTGACAAGAACCATAGCGATCCGCGAATACATTTCCTGCTGGCACAAATCTACGAAGCCAAAGGCGATGCGGCGAACGAAGCTGCACACCTGCGCGAGTATTTGAAATTTGCCACCGATCCCAGCGATGTAGCCATGGTGAAACAATACCTCTCAGACCTGGAGAAGCATGCCGGCAAATAGCCAGTTAATGCGCTGGTTTTCCGACCTCGGCTGCGGCCGATTCAGCTTATAATCAGGGGCAATGCACAGAATTCTCAGTCTTCTTCTTCTTCCTCCACTTCTCTTAATTGCGGCTGGCACGGTTTCTTCTGCGCAAGTGGCGAAGAGGAGTGCGCCCGCCGCAGGGCCGGAGCAAGCGGCCAGTTTGGCGGAGAGCGGTCACTGCGTCCAGGCGCTGCCTTTGCTAAAAAAATCCATCCGGCAGGCCACGGACCACGACTTGAAGAAGCGGCTTGGGCTGGATGGCCTACACTGCGCCATGACCCGCAATGTTCCCTCCGACTCGCTGGATTTCCTAATGGTACTCACGCGCGATTTCCCGCGTGATCCGGAAGTGTTGTACGCAGCTGCGCATGCGTTTTCCGATCTCTCCTTGCACGCCTCCCAAGACCTCGCACGGGAGGCCCCGTTCTCCTATCAAGTACACCTGCTCAACGCCGAAGCGCTCGAGCTGCAACAGAAATGGGACGAAGCGGCCACCGAGTATCGCAGGATCCTGGAAATAAACCCGTTCCTGCCCGGAATTCATGCGCGATTGGGACGCGCGCTCCTCGCGAAGGCACAGCCTTCTCCCGAGGCCGTGGCACAGGCTAAGAAGGAGTTCGAGCAGGAGTTGGAAGTCGACCCGAGAAATGCAAGTGCCGAGTACGTCCTGGGAGAACTCGCGAAGAACGACAACGACCTCTCCGCGGCGATCCGCCACTATTCTCGCGCGACTAAGCTCGATGTAGATTTCGGGGAGGCTTACCTCGGTCTCGGAGCCGCTCTGGTTTCCGCAAAGCGGTTCAGCGAAGCGATCCCGCCGCTGGAGACCTACGAAAAGCTTGCGGCCGACAGCCCGACGGGGCACTATCAACTGGCGCTGGCCTACAACGGAGTCGGAAGACGAGACGATGCGAACCGGGAGGCGGCCTTGCAGAGGCAGAGCGCAGAGAACCTGGAGCAAGTCCGCCGCAGAGCTGCCGACGCTCTCTTGAACCAATCCGCTCGGCCGGGCGCGGAGGCACCGGAGCCTCCCAAGTAGTGGGACGGCGCTCCTTTAACATGCGCCGCAGCCATCCATCCCGTCTTAATTCCTTCAGTCTTGCCTCGTTCGCTTGCCTGGCGCGCCTGCTAGTCATTGAGGCTGTCATCGGCCTTCCTCAGATCCACGCACAGAGCTCTCCGCCTGCTCCCATCCAATTTACGAATGCCACGTCAGCCGCCGGTATCAAGTTCGTACACTATGCGGGCAACAAGGGGATGGCCATCATTCGCGAGGTCTTCGGTCCCGGACTCTGTGTGGCGGATTTCGACGGAGACGGCTGGCAAGACATCTATTTTGTCAACGGACGTGATCTCTATGATCGTGGCATCTCCGCGCGCAATGCGCTCTATCACAACAACGGCGATGGCACCTTTACCGATGTGACCGACAAAGCCGGAGTCCCCGGCACAGGCTACGGCCTGGGCTGCGTCTGGGGAGACTATGACAACGACGGCTTTCCCGACCTCTATGTAACCCAATTCGGCCGCAACGTGCTCTATCGCAACAATGGCGACGGCACGTTTACCGACGTTACGGACAAAGCCGGAGTCGCGGGGGTAAAATCTGGAACTCCGTTTCATGGAGGCGCAACTTTTTTCGACTATGACCGCGACGGCCGTTTGGATTTGTACGTTGGCGGTTATGTCTCGATGGACGCATCCAGCCCCCGCTACTGCGACTTTGTCGACGTACACACGAACTGTCCTCCCAGCGTCTATAAGGGCGCGCCCGCAATTCTTTACCACAACAATGGAGACGGCACATTCCGCGACGTGACTTCGGCGGCAGGTATCTACCAGCCCGAGGGCAAGAATCTTTCTGTGGCTGCCGCCGATTACGACAATGACGGATGGCCCGACCTCTTCGTCGCTAATGACGGCGTGAATGCCTACCTCTACCATAACGAACACGACGGGACGTTTTCAGAAATCGGCCTCCTGGCCGGCATGGCGCTCACGGGCCGAGGCAGGACCATGGCCGCCATGTGTATGTCTCTGGGCGACTACGACAACGACGGCTGGCTCGACCTTTATATTTCCGACTTTCAGAAGTCTTCCGACCACATCTGGCACAACGATCACAAGGGAGGCTTCGAGGAGGTCAGCGATCAGGCGGGGCTGACCGTTCCCACGCACGATGTCCTCAGCTTCGGCGGAGGATTCTTTGACTATGACAATGACGGCTGGTTGGATCTGTTTATTGCCAACGGGCACGTCTATCCCGAGGTTGAACAGTCGGCGCAATTCGCTCACTACAAACAGATTAACTCGCTGTTTCACAACGAAGGGAATGGCAAGTTTGTCGAGACTACCCGACAGGCTGGAACCGGCTTCCAGACGCCGTATGTGAGCCGCGGCGTGGCCTTTGCGGATTTCGACAATGACGGTTTCATGGATCTGGTTGTGGGTAACAACGGAGATCCACCCCTGCTGCTGCACAACAGCGGAAGCAACGGCAATCATTTTGTGAACTTCAAACTTGTCGGCACGAAGAGTAATCGCGACGCGATGGGGGCGCGGGTTCGGATCACAGCGGGCGCGATTTCTCAAATCCGCGAGATTGCCGGTGGCGGCAGCTATCTTTCCCAGAGCGATCTGCGCGCCAACTTTGGATTGGGGAAAGCGACGCGCATAGAGAGTCTAGAAATAAAGTGGCCAAGTGGATTGCGGCAGGTCTTTGAAAATGTCGAAGCTGACAGGTTTTACCTGATCGAAGAAGGGAAAGAAAAATTGGCGATGCAGCGATTCTCTCCGCCGTTGCCGGCTGCAAATGTCGCCGCTCGTCCGCTCGCTGCACAGCAAGCGGAAAGTGGTAAGGCAGGCAGTCCCCAGTCAACCCACTGAGAGGCGAGTTAGACAATTGCAAGGATCACAACCACACGTCACAAAAGAGACATGTCGATAAGCAAAACAGTGATTAGTCTGAACAGGTCTCTACCACGACGGGAGTTCCTCCGCATTCTGAGCGGAAGTATGGCGCTACCGCTTATCCCACGTTGGGGTGGCGCTGCCGATTCGCCTGCCTATCCTTTCTCTGAGATCAGTCCAGCCGCCAGCGGCATCGCGTGGGCGCACACAGCCGGACTCTCACCTGAAAAATATCTGCCCGAATCGACCGGGGCGGGCTGCGCATTTCTCGACTATGACAATGACGGGTGGATGGACATCTATCTGGTCAACAGCGGGAAGTGCGATTTTTATACTCCGGCCCATCCGCTGCGAAACGCACTCTACCACAACAACCGCGACGGAACATTTACGGACGTCACCGAGACGGCCGGCGTCGCGGGCGGTGGCTACGGGATGGGCGTTGCGGTGGGTGACTACAATGCGGACGGCTTTCCCGATCTCTACGTCACGCAATACGGACGCAGCATTCTCTATCGTAATAATGGCGACGGCACCTTCACTGATGTGACCGAACGTGCAGGAGTCGCCGCTCCGGGGTGGGCGTCCAGCGCGGTTTGGTTCGACTACGATAACGATGGACGCCTCGACCTCTTCGTCGGGCGATTCGTTGACTTCGACAAGACAAAGCACCATTCCCGCGCTCAAGGGAATGAACGAATATTGCTACCCGCGCGTGTATTCGCCAATGCCAAGTTGGCTGTTCCACAACAATGGCGACGGCACTTTCACCGATGTCAGCCAGAAAATGGGAATCGCCGACAACGCCGGAAAATCGTGGGGGGTGGTGGCCACCGATATTAATAATGACGGGTGGATGGATCTCTTCGTCGCCAATGACACGGTGGCCAATTTCTTGTTCATGAATCGAGCCGGCAAGCGCTTTGAAGAGGTGGGGTTTACCTCGGGAGTCTCTTTCGGAGAAGGAGGAAAAGCGCGCTCCGGCATGGGGGTCGATTCCGCCGATATCAATCAGGATGGTTGGATGGACCTATTCGTCACTAACCTGAACCATGAATTCTACGGCTTCTATCAGAACCGCCACGACGAGACTTTCGACGACATCGCTGCTCCCTC
>WNFC01003122.1_pt1 | contig 23037 bp, 15 predicted proteins | sample 5400541 | NCBI WGS metagenome assembly WNFC01 (sample SAMN13153342, study PRJNA577476) | soil metagenome | isolation source: 120 cm saprolite under Douglas fir tree site 2 hole 2 replicate 1 | place: USA:California | collected 2015-04-18
AAGCATCACGACCTTGCCTCCTCGAAGGGCAATAAAGCCGAGTAGTCCATCGTTGGTGATCGCAACTCCTTCAGGTGGGGCATCGGTATGAATGACACGACTCGGCTCTTTGGGCAGTGTTGTACCAGAGAACACGGGAGTCAGGATATCAAGTAGATTGTGCTTCTCATCTGGCACATAGACCTCACCTGTGAGCGCGTTGTAATCCATCGGGCCAAACGCTCCACCAGTGAGTAGTTGATTGACTGCTCGTGTCCTGATGTCTACCGCATCAACAGTTCCTTGTCGTGTTGTGACGTAGACCGTCTCTCCAGGTGGAAGAGAAAGATACTGGGGGCCATTTGGAATAGGAATTTTGCCAAGCTGCTGTTCTGTCAGACCATCGAAGATAGTCAATGCACCCTTCCCCGCTACCCATAGTTGGTGGTTCACAGAGGAGCCTGTAGCAACGACAGTTACCGCCAGTCCATAAACAGGGCTTTCTATCTCGAAGACATGCCGTACTGCACAGTTGGTAGGATCAAGAGCAGTGACGCGAGCGGCTCCACTACCTGCTGTATACAGGATATGGCTGTACTGGTCAAATGCCAGGAATGCAGGTTCTCCTGGGAGACGATCTGAACAAACAGGCTGCCCTGTTTCAGCAAGGATTACGCTCACCCGTCCTAGCCCCGGTTGGGTGACAAACAGAAAACGCCCGTCGAGGCTGAGAAGGATGGTATGAGGGTCACCACTTACGGAGATTAGCTTTGTTACCTTTCCCTGTAGCACGTCAATCACACTGACGCCAGAGGGTGTTCCTGAGACATAGGCCAGGTTGGGTGCTCCGCCATCAGCGTGAATTTTCAGAGGACAACACATAGAGAGCAGTATGAACACGAGCAGAAGCGAGAGAAACCAACGACATCCTCTTGAGACTGTTCTCATCACCTCGCTCGCCATACCTGCACTGTCTTGTCCGCACTCCCTGAGGCGATGTAGGTGCCATCCGGCGACCATGCGACTGTCCATACGGGGCCGGAATGCCCGCGATAGATATAGATATGCCCGCCATTGGCTGCATCCCATACCTGCGCGGTTGTATCACCACTTCCATTATCGATATTCCCGCTTCCAGAAACCATGCGCTTGTCATCCGGTGACCGGGCCACTCCCCACACAGCATCAGCATGGCCGCGATAGGTGTAGACATGCCCGCCATTGGCTGCATCCCACACCTGCACCGTATTATCATCACTCCCTGAGGCGATGCGCTTGCCATCAGATGACCATACCACCGCATTGACGTGATCAGCATGGCCATGATAGGTGTAGACATGCCCGCCATTGGCTGCATCCCACACCTGCGCCGTGAAATCGGCACTCCCTGAGGCGATGCGCTTGCCATCTGGTGACCAGGCCAGCGCGTTGACACGACCAACATGGCCATGATAGGTGTAGACATGCCCGCCATTGGCTGCATCCCACACCTGCGCTGTGCCATCATTGCTTCCCGAGACAATGCGCTTACCATTCGGTGACCAGGCCACCGTTACCACATGATCAGTATGGCCGCGATAGGTGTAGACATGCCCGCCATTTGTCGCATCCCACACCTGCACCGTGCCATCAGAACTCCCTGAGGCGATGCGCTTGCCATCTGGTGACCAGGCCAGCGCGTTGACACGACCAACATGGCCATGATAGGTGTAGCACACCTGCGCCGTGCCATCATTACTTCCCGAGACGATGCGCTTGCCATCTGGTGACCAGGCCAGCGCGTTGACACTGGCGGAATGGCCGCGATAGGTATAGAGAGCCTTTCTGAGAGAGGAAGAAGTGGAGGACTGGGATGCGGAGAGGGTGTCGCTATGGGACGCGGAGGGAGCGGCGATCTGGGGTGCGGGGGAAGTGTTGGTAGGAGAGCCACACGAAGTGATGAACGATGTGATACTGCCCCCTGCGAGAGTGAATCCTGCTAGCCTCAGTAGAATGGCGCGGCGAGACATCCTCTGCTCGCCAAGCAGCAGTCCAGGAGAACTCAGGTCCTGTGAAAATGCTTGTTGATGAGCCATAAGAAAGGCTCCTTTCTTACCACATTTAAGGAACGTAGCACTAGATCATATTTTTCAATAAGCTATTCTTTGTAACAGCCGTTGGCATTGGCAGCTACTCCCCCAGTTTTGATAGTAATCATGCGGGTTTGAGCGCAATCAGTATGGTGATATTAGAATTTGCTCCACCATTGTGCGTGCCATGAATCGTGCCTGTTGCTCCAATGGAAGCGAAGATCTCCTGTGACATCTCTGAGGTGGTCGTCGAATTACTGGTGATGCTCCACTCTTCAGTAAACCCTGCTGGAACATTCACTGACGTTGCGACAACGACGCCAACAGCGTAGACCAACATATCATTGGCAGTCGTGGTGGTCACCCCTGAATTATCCACATTACTGGTTGAAGCGTTGTATTGAGCGTGACTGGCATCCACAGGATTGATGGTATCCACCCCAATGTAGCTGGCAATCCCCCCTGACGCCTGGCCTGCTGTGCCGAAACTCCATGTATAGCTGGCTGGCTCGGTTGAGCCTGCGACATGCACATAACTGACTGTGGAGAAAGATGAAGAACTGTCTTTCCGCAGCACGAGATTCCACCCTGCTGGCGGTGTAATCGTATTACCGGCAGTTTGCACAACCACATGGGCGACCATGACATCACCACTTTGTGTTCCGGCCGGTAGTCCGATGGTGAGGGTTGAGCCTCCCGCGCCATTGTTACCTATGGCTGCTGCTCGCAGCGAAATACTTCCTGTTTGCGGTGGAGGGGTTGTTCCTGCGGGTTTGAGCGCAATCAGTATGGTGATATTAGAATTTGCTCCACCATTATGCGTGCCATGAATCGTGCCTGTTGCTCCAATGGAAGCGAAGATCTCCTGTGACATCTCCGAGGTGGTCGTCGAATTGCTGGTGATGCTCCACACTTGAGTAAACCCTGCTGGAACATTCACGGTCGTTGCGACAACGACGCCAACAGCGTAGACCAACATATCATTGGCAACTGTGGTGGTCACCCCTGAATTATCCACATTACTGGTTGAAGCGTTGTATTGAGCATGACCTGCGTCCACAGGATTGATGGTATCCACCCCAATGTAGCTGGCAATGCCCCCTGACGCCTGACCGGCTGTGCCGAAACTCCATGTATAGCTGGCTGGCTCGGTTGAGCCTGCGACATGCACATAACTGACCGTCGAGATAGATGAAGAACTATCTTGACGCAGCACAAGCTTCCAACCCGTTGGAGCAGTGATGGTATTGCCTGCTGGGTGAACAATCACATGGGCGACCATGACATCACCACTGCTTGTTCCTGCTGGTATATTGATGGTGAGCGTGGAGCTTCCTGTGCCATTAGTGCCTGTGGCGGCTGCTCGCAGCGTAATACCCCCTCCTGGTGGCGGCGTGGGCGTAGGCGTGGGTGTAGGCGTAGGTGTTGGCGTAGGCGGCACTGCCCCTGCAGGTTCGAGCGCAATCAGCATGGTGATATTAGAATTGGCTCCACCATTATGCGTGCCATGAATCGTGCCTGTCGCCCCGACTGAAGCGAAGAGCTCCTGCGACATCTCGGAGGTCGTCGACGATATACTGCCGGTACGCCACACTTCAGTAAACCCCGCTGGGACATTGACGGTCGTTTGGATAGGGATGCCGACAGCATAGACCAACATATCATTGACAAAGGTGGTGGTCACCCCTGAATTATCCACATTGCTGGTCGATGCGTTGTATTGAGCATGACCCGCATCCACCGGAGTGGTGGTATTCACCCCAATGTAGCTGGCAATCCCCCCTGAGGCCTGACCTGACGTCCCGAAACTCCACGTATAGGTTGCCGGCTCTGAGGAGCCAGCGACATGCACATAACTGACTGTGGAGAAAGATGAAGAACTGTCTTGCCGTAGCACGAGATTCCACCCTGCCGGAGCAGTGATCACATTGCCTGCTGGGTGAACAACCACGTGGGCGACCGTGACATCACCACTTTGTGTTCCGGCAGGTAGCCCGATGGTGAGCGTTGATCCTCCTCCGCCATTGTTGCCTATGGCTGCTGCTCGCAGCGAGATACCTCCTGGTGGCGGCGTGGGCGTCGGCGTGGGCGTGGCCGCCGGATTAGCAATGGTAAAAGCATCAGTAAAATTATTAGGAACAGTGGAGCCCGTAAAATTCGCAGAAACCGTCAGTTGATCGGAAGATACGGTAAACTTAGTAAGCCCATTTGTCGGGTTAATGTTGTTCCCCATCCAGTTAGCAAAGTAACCGGCATCTCCGTCGGAGGTGCTAATAGTATGGAGTCCTTCTCCAATAGTGCCTACAATAACAACGACGGGTCCCAAACCTTGTGTGTAACTTCCGGTTGAACCGTCATTGACGACACAATTGCTATTATAGGTTTCTGCTTGAATAGCAGGACAAGTTGTGCCATTTAAGGCAAGTTGTTTACTCCTCTGGTAATCATGGTCATGCGCTTGCAAGATAAGATCAACTTTTTTACTTACTAGCAGGTTCAGGAGATCATTGCCTATATCACAAGGCGCTAAACCCATGCTAATACAGACTTTATGCATGCCAACAATCACCCACTTGATGCCTGCCGCACGTGCATTGTCAATCGTGTTGGACACCCAGTTGTAGTGGTCTGTTCCGGCTGCGTACGAATACAATCCTCCATTTGTAAAAGTAAGATCTGGGGAGATCATAATAAAGCGAGCGATCGGGGAAGAGGCAGGGTAATCAAAGTAGTATTCTTTCCCGTAAGTTCCTACTGCTCCTAACCGATCAGGAAGGCACTGCACAAAATTATCTATCAGTCCATCCTGAGTCTCTCCTCCATCCTCATGGTTACCGGAAATAAGTTCAAATGGAAAGGTGCTGCCCACACGACTTTGCACATAGGAACACCAGGCTGATTCGGGAGTGATCTCTGAGTAACTGAGGTCCCCTATTGCCAGGTGGAAGCTACTACCAGACTGTGCAATAAGATCAAGTGTTGTTGAAGTGCTTCTATTTCCTCCAATATCCCCCCCTGCTGTAAAAGAAAAACTTGAAGACGTATCTGCTTTGACACGTGATATTATATGATTTGCGACAAATAATGGAATAGGTAGTATTAAAATAAGCATGAAATAGAAGAGATATTTTTTGGTTTGTTTCGCTCGCAATAAGAAAAATTTCAAATTGCTATGGAACAATTTCTTGTTATTTGTATTTATAGTATCCAGGTCGCTCATGTTTTTGACTTTCTGCCAGGTTACATGGCAATGAACTAGACCGTTTGCTTGCGGTCAAACCGGCAACTATGTTAAGTGGGCCGTCACTCCCCCTGTAGTGATCCTTCAATGACATTGCTGGTGGTCAAGAGAGATCTTCTTCACTATAGATCCTGCATTTGACTCTAGGAGCACCGAGTATCTTTGAAGGTCATCCCCACAACACGTTTAAGACCTGTGGCATATATCGATATGAATGCCACACCTATGATGTATTCCAACTATCTCGAAACCTCTACGGTTCGTCTTAAGAATAGTCTATTTAGGACTTCTTCCTGGTTACAATCTGGTTGAGAAACAAAAGCAAATCGTAATTAATGGTTAAAGTCTCTTAACCACAAGATTTTTAGACTCATGGTACTACACCTGGAGTTTGTATCTTTCGAGGATCAACTGTACTTCGAGGATCATTATGTTGCGTACTGCCAGACGGCTCTTCGCTATCAGAAAACTGAGGCGCAGGTATTTACCAACAACCAGCTGAGACAGGAATATATCAGCCTGCCGCCACCAGTCGTCAGATTACAAGCCGGAGGGAGTTGTGCCTATACTTGTGCTGCTTGTCGACGAGGATTGGAGAACATTCCAAATTCCGTAGCCCTCAGTAGTCCGGTGACATGGGTTCCCTTGAATGGAAATACAACGATAGTAGTCTCCGCTTAAGCTGGTTGCCGATTGTATTGCCCCTTCGAAGAAGAGTGTTGGATTCCCGGCATCATCTCTCACAGTGAACTGAAGGTGTTCAGTAGTAGTATCGAGAGTTCCGCTAAAAGGGCCATAGCCCAGTAGTCCAGGACCTACTATCAGGAAGCCGCTAATTTTTCCCTGGCTTTGCTGCACTTGGGTGAGGGTCAGACTGGTGAGTACCTTCGATGGAATATCGTAAATAGTGCCTTTGTACGTTCCACTTAGAATGACTGACACGGAGGTAGGTGTAGGCGTGAATGATCTAACAATTGGTGTTAGGGAAGGAAGGCCATGCTTTGCTGTAGGGTTGGTAGAATGGGTAAGCACGTCAGACACAGAATCTGCGCTGACTCCCAGGCCGATAAGTAAAACAATTACGATGAGAAGTACAGCGACCTTCCAGGCACGAGGAGCACGCCACTGCTTTGCTCCAGATGCAGGTGCTGGTTTTTCGACTGGCTGCTTAGGTACAGCAGGCTTCGAGGCAGGAGAAGATGGCAACTGCTTTACTACAGATACGATGGTAGAATCTTCAACTATATGCTTAGCGACAGCAGGCGCCTTGTGCCTCAGAGCCTGTGCTTGCTTTGGGGCAGATACAGTCGCAGGTCGTATACCTGCTTGTTTAGGAGCAAGAGGCCAGAGCTTCCAGGCACGAGGAGCCTGTGCTTGCTTTGAGGCAGATACGGTCGCAGGTCGTATACCTGCTTGTTTAGGAGTAAGAGGCGGACGAGACGAGACTAATGGCATACTACGAGTTACAGATGAAGGCTCCACGACCCACAGTACCTCCCAGAGCTGCTCAACCGACGAGAAATGCTCATGGGCATCGAGAGACATCGCTCTATTAATGACCTCACCTACACGCACCGGAACAGTCGATACAATCTCATGCACTGGCTTCAAAGGATCGATCCCCTCGTTGTCCATTTGCGCCAGCCGAGAAGGAGCATCCGTGGGCACGATGCCTGTTATCAGCGTATAGAGCACCGCTCCCAGCCCATAGATGTCTATCTGTACATCGATGTCTGTGCCATACTGTTCTGGTGCTCTATAGCTGGACGAGCAGGAACGAACAGCGGCCATGGGTGCCTCGGAGTCATATTCATGAGCCGTGCCTAAACCAAGGAGCGGCGCCCTGCCCCTTGCCTTTGGCACAATGATAGTAGTAGGGTTGATGTTACCATGAATAATGGGGGGCTGTTGACGATGCAGGTAATCCACGGCGGCGATGACCGGGGCCATGGTGTTCACGGCTTCAGGCCATGAAAAGCGCTGCTCCGGCTGCTGCCGCAGCAGTGTTTCCAGGTTCGGTCCTTCGACATGCTCCATGAGCATGTAAGCACGATTGTGTTTGTCATCCTTGAGCAGGACATAGACGTGAACTAGTGCCTGGTGATCAAGACGTATGAACAATTGGCATTCAAGGAGGAATCGATATAACTCGCGTTTACTCTGGAGACTTACCTCCTTGAGAGCAAAAAGCTCGCTCATAGTACGCTGATCTTCCACCAGATATGTGGCGCTAGCGTCATCCGTGCCAAGCAGACTCTTTACAACGTAGCGTCCGGATATCACAGTCCCAGCAGGGAGAGAGACTTGTTCCTTTTGCACATTGTCCCCCTTGTAGCTTTTGCAGGTTATCCTCTAAGAAATTCACCGAACTGGCTACTCTTAAGTATAGATGGGAATAACATGCCTGACAAGCTCAGGGTTAAGCAGTTTAGCAAGGAGTATATCCCTTTAATGTTAAAAAGTGGGTAACTATTCACGAGTACTACAAGGCTTGCTTGGCAAGCCAGAACCGAGTACAGTAGGAACATGACTGCCGAAGAAGAACTGGTGTACATGCGACAAGAAAAGGGAATAGAGCACATGACGCTTGAGCAATACTGGACCATAATAGTAAAGCGATGGAGCCTAATCATCATCTGTTTCTTGGTAGTAGGAGTGGGAGCGCTCATTGGTAGTAGACTCCTGACTCCACTCTACCAATCAACGGTACTTATACAGATAGCTATTCGCTCTTCAAACAATCAGGCAGACTATTACAGCTTGCTTGCAAGTGACCAGCTTGTTCAGACGGAAGCGAAGTTGGCGACTAGCGATCCGGTGCTACGTGAGGTGGCTTCACACTATCAAGGTCTGACGGTCGTAGAACTTTCCAGAGAAGTGACTGCAACACCGACGCTCAATACACAACTTTTCGAGATTGATGTAGTAGATCCAAGCCCAAAACGTGCGGCAGACCTTGCTAACGACATTGCTGAGACGTTGATAAAAAGGCAACTTCAGATACTCCAGAAAAACAATATTCAATCTCAACAGCAGCTTCAAGGAGACCTCAATGCCACTCAACAACAGATTAGCAATATAGCCGCCCGAATTGCAGTATTGCATGCAAAAGGAGGAAACGAGCCACAGATTGCGGCCTTGCAAACACAATTAACTGCTTTGCGGCAGCACTACAGCCAGTGGGAGGCAGTATTGGCTCAACTTGAACTGGCCGAGGCACAGGGTGAGGATATGCTACAAATAGCCCAGCCTGCACAACCTGCCTTAGACCCTGTGCGACCTAATCTACTCCTTAATACTGGTATAGGCCTATTGGCAGGTTTGTTTGTAGGGATGTTGTTGGCTACGCTGTTTGAGCGATTAGACACACGCATTCGTACACCAGAGGCCCTCACCCAATTGCTAGACTGGTCGGTTCTGGCTACAATTTGGCGCGCAAAGTCTAAAGAAGATCTCATTAATCCAATGAAACACAGCGTTAATGTCGAGCCCTATCGTATCTTGCGTACAAATATCGGATTTTCAGCAATAGATAAACCATTACGTACCTTAGTGGTCACAAGTGCCCTGCCCCGCGACGGCAAGAGCGTGGTTGCAGCCAATCTGGCGATTTTCATGGCTAGAGCAGGTAAAAATACCCTCCTCATCGACGCTGACCTGCGTCTCCCAACACAACATGAACAATTTGGCATCCCAGCTCATGCGATGGGCTTCAGTAATGCCATATTGGCGTTTAGTATGCCTGCAACCGCTCATGCACCTGCTTTCCAGCAGGTTTTCACTCCTACGATGTCCACGGCGCCATCAAGTACACCCATCGTTACTAAGACCCCATCACTTGCTCCTTTCGTCCATGCGGTAGACATTCCAAATTTGTGTGTCATGCCCTCTGGGCCACTGCCACCGAATCCTCCGGAGCTACTTGACTCAAAAGCCATGCAAAGTCTTTTAGCAGCGCTTGTCAATTGTGGAGCCGAGGTGGTGATCTTTGATACCCCTCCTTTACTTGGTTTGTCAGATGCCAGTATTTTGGCATCAAAGGCCGATGGCACGCTTCTCGTAGCCGATCTCACCCGTGCCAACAAGGGAAATCTCAAGCAGGTGAAAGTAATACTGACGCGGGCTGGAGCACATGTGCTTGGTTGTGTCGCGAATAAGCAACGTCGCAGGCGCGATGACATGACTTATTACTACTACTATAGCGCTGATGGTCAGAACGGCAGGAGTAGTCATAGCAGGAAAAAAACGAATGTTGCCACCGTTTCCCTCATTACGCCCGATATCTCGAACCTCCCAGAGGCACAATCCCAGCTAGATCTATTTGACAGGAGCACGGTAAAGACAACTACCGTTTCTCCTGTAGAGGTAGAAGTGCCATCCCGGCTAGGCCTATTTGGGGAGAATGGTGAACAAGCTAACAATGAACACTAGGCAATGGATCAAAGACCCAGTAGATTTTTACTTGACAGGAATGTAAGGATGACTTAAAATAAGTCTGAGGATTACTTTACTTGTTATTAAGTGCCGATCGTGTAATTCATGACTCTTATTTGTTGCACCTATCGGCCCTTTTGCTCTACTTGAGAGCGACCCTGCACGACTACGGGGGGTATGTCTGCCAGGAGTAGCAATTCAGCAGCACTACATAGACAAATTGGCACACATTAAGCATTATTAGAGCTTGGTGCTTGTGTTTTGCTCTCTGCTATTGTACCCAATTCCAACCCAGGCAGTACTATTTGTTTCAATTTCAATCAAGAATTGAATTGGGGATGTGAAGAGATGGCACATATTCTTTTTATTAGTCCCTATTATCCTCCTGAGAATGGGGCTGCAGCAGTATGTGTGGGCGAAACTGCAACCCGCCTGGTAAAGCACGGACATCAAGTAACGGTTCTAACCACCTTCCCAAACTATCCAACGGGTGTTGTCCCCTCAGAATACCGTGGGCGCACACTTCAGCGCGAAATACTTGATGGGGTACAAGTTGTCCGTGTGTGGAGCTATGTTAGCCCGAATAAGGGCTTTCTTCGGCGTATTCTAGCCCATTTTTCTTTTGCATTGCTGGCGCCGTTGCTTGGAGGAAAAGAGACTGGCCAGCCGGATATCATTATCGCCCAGTCACCGCCTCTCTTTGATGCAATCGCGGTACGTATGCTGGCATGGCTAAAGGGCTGCCCATTTATTTTCATGGTCTCTGATTTATGGCCCGAGTCTGCGGTCCAGCTAGGCGTGCTGCGAAACCGCATATTGATCCGACTCGCTGAATGGTTGGAATGGTCAACGTACCAATGCGCCAGTACTGTTTGGGTTGTCACGGAAGGGATAAAGAATACACTCATCCAGCGTGGATTATCCCCCGAGCGTATCTTTTTCTTAACCAACGGTGTTGATACAATGAAATTTCGCCCATTGCCCCAAGCGCAGGCACGCAATGAGCTTGGTTGGGACGACAACAGGTTCACCGTGATTTATGTAGGCACACACGGGCTCTCACACGGGCTGACTACCGTACTCGAAGCAGCGGAGCAACTAAGAAATAATCTCGACATACACTTTATGCTCGTTGGTGATGGAGCAGAAAAGACAGAACTAGTAGCACGGGCCCAGAGATGCAATCTCAAGAACGTAACATTTCTCGATCCTCAGCCGCACAATCTTGTACCTCTATTTCTAGCTGCCGCTGACGTGTGCCTTGTACATGTCCGTAAAATACCATTGTTTACAGGCATGTTACCTATCAAGATGTTGGAGGCGATGGCCTGTGCCCGCCCCATTTTGTTGGCAGTGGATGGAGAGGCTCGCCGACTTGCCGAGCGAGAAGCAGGAGCGGCAATATATGCGGAACCAGAAAATGCATCTGCGTTGGTATCTGCCATTCTATCTCTACGTGAGCAACCGGAACTCGCTAAGGCTCTAGGACAGCGGGGACGGGTGCTGGCGGAGGAACGGTTTGACTACGATAAGCTTGTGGCAGTACTGGATGCGCAGATCGTAATGCTGCTCAAAAAGAAAAATCCTGAAAACGCTTCTGCAACGGTGGATTTGGTAGGTACCTCAGCAGAAAACGGGTAGGAAGAAGCTTATTTTCATCGGATGCTAATCAGAAAGTGAGACTATTTGCCAGCCGACGCAGTTAAACTGCAACAAAGCTAAATTCCATAATTCGGTCCAGACGTTTATTTGACCTGGAGCATGAATTACAATGACACCTCAACACCTTCCAAGCGGATTCATGGAGACTTTGCTGGTAGACAACAACTATCTCGCGGAGAACGCGACAATAGAGGTCGATGATCAGTTGTACGCGGCTTTGCCACTAGAGGGATTGCGTTCACCGCTCTATCTCATCTGGCACAAGGTGATAGACATCTCCTTTGGGCTGGGCGGTGCGGTTGTGCTGCTGCTGCTTTTCCCTATCATGGCCTTACTGATTTACCTGGACTCGCCTGGACCAATCTTCTACAGCCAGGAGCGAGTAGGATACCATGGCAAAAAATTCCGCATGCTCAAGTTCCGCTCCATGTGTACTGACGCGGAACCCGCAGGATATGCTGTTTGGGCAGCCGAACATGATGCACGAATGACATCCATTGGATGCTTCATGCGTTCCTTACACATAGATGAGTTGCCGCAGGTCATCAATATCCTGCGGGGTGAAATGAGCCTGATAGGACCGCGGCCGGAAAGGAAAGAGTTCGTCGCTGAACTGGAAAAGGTTATCCCGTTTTATCGTCACCGTCTGACCATTAAACCGGGATTGACTGGTTGGGCACAGGTGAAGTATGGTTATACTCGGACCAGCCAGGAAGCGCTTATAAAACTGCAATTCGATCTCTACTATATTGAACACCAATCAATCAAAATGGACATTTCGATCATCTTGAAAACCATCGTGGAGATACTATTGCATCATGGATCGTAGTAATACTACCCCTTATGGAGGGACAAATGCAAAGAGAGACTATTGAACCGACTCCTGATGAGCAAGAAATAGACCCTGTCGAGTCACTCTCGGAAGATCAACTGGCAGATACTCTTAAAATGCCCTTACAGAAACAACAAAGCCAGAAAAGAAAGCGGGTAAAATCAAGATACCTTGCACTTTGCATCCTCTTGCTCATTATCACTATCGGATCAGGACTTGCGGTTACTGGCTATGAGTTTTACCGGGCCTATAATGCGCAGTATCACGAGGATCTCTCTCTTGCAGAAAAGGGGGCGCAACACTTGCAAGCTGCCGAAAAGCTTCTGGTCGCTTATGAGCACAACCCACTGAGTGCGCAAAATATAGTGAATGCACGACAAGAGTTCTCAAATGCACTAATAGATTTTGTCCTGCTCAAGAATAGCCTGCAATCATTACCAGGCTTAAGCAAATCAATACCAGGATACGGCATCAAGATACGTGCAGCACTCGATGTTGTACCTCTTGCGATTGAAGCATCTCAGGCGGGAAAAATGGGTTGTGATATTTTGAGTTTGCTTATTTCGAGGTTTCACGACCTATTGAACCCCAGGAGTCAAGGTCTCACCATGTCAGACATGACGACCATAAGTCACACCTATCAACAGATTAAATTACTATTTTCTCTCGCTTCTCAACAAATAGATCATTTATCCCCGAGTGATATGCAACTTGACCCGCGTATCAGTAAACTAATAACTGCTTTTCACAAATACCTCCCGGCAATCTTATCCTGGCTTGCTGATGCCGATAAGCTACTTACTATTGCCCCTACAGCGTTGGGAATTGGGACGCCCGCTACGTATCTCATTGAAGTGCTAGACTCAAGTGAGTTGAGGCCGGGTGGCGGTTTCATTGGCAACTATGGCATGATTACTTTTTCAAATGGGCGCGAGGTTGCCGCTCATATCACGGATACTGACTTGCTCGATAGGCCCTTTGAAGCTGCCGGACATGTTATCCCTTATCCTGCTGCATACAGATGGTTCGATATAGCACCAGGGAGCTGGAGTTTGCGCGATAGCAACCTTGATGCAGACTTCCCGACCGCGGCCAGGTATAGTGAGCAGAACTACAAACTTGAAGGCGGGACAGCGCCTCTTCAGGGAGTCATTGCCATCACTCCGACATTGATTGAGCATATGCTTGAGTTCACCGGGCCGATCAATGTACCAGAGTACCATGAAATAGTGACTGCACAAAACCTCGTTGATCGTATCCACTATCACCAGCTGGTTGCGAATGAAGGATCCGATACGAAGGCTTCGCGTGACGGACTTTCATCACAAAGAAAACACTTCACAGCATTGCTGGCCATGCATCTTCTGGCCCGTATCCATCAACTTGCTTCCTCGGTATTGCCTAAGTTTGTGCCACTGATGCTCACTTCACTACACACAAAAGACATTCAGATCTATTTCAACGCTGGCGTCGCGGAGGGTCTCCTCCAGCGCCATCATCTCGATGGAACAATTCAAGCACCGAGTGGTGATAGCCTGTTGGTCGTAGATGCAAATATCGGCGTAAATAAAGCAAACAATCTCATCACCAACACGTTAAATGACCAGGTGACCATTGATGCCCAGGGCAACGCGATCCATCACACTACCCTTCACTACGCATGGACAAAGCCAGGCCCTACCTATGGCGGATCGCCTCTTTATCGAGACTACGTTCGCATTTACGTACCACCGGACAGTATTTTACGCAAACAAAAAGGATGGGAGCCACGAGGGACGAGTGAAGCTTTCGGCCGCAGGGTATGGGCCGGATTTTTCACGCTTACGTACGGTCAGAGGAACACTATCACCCTCATTTGGATGGTCCCAGCTGCAGCCATCAAAAGCACACACTCTTGGCATTATCAGTATTTGCTTCAGAGGCAAGCGGGCGCCCAGTGGACGATACACTTAGATATAATACTGCCCACATGTACTGCGATTATTCATACATCGAACGGGCTAGCAGTTGGCAATAAACAGATAATCACATCAGTTCAGATTTTGAGTCAAGACACAGATATGAAAGTAGATTATGCCTGCTAGCTGCCTCAGCGGAAAGAAGGAGAGAAAGGATTCTCATGTAAATGATCCAGACTCGATTTTTGCATCTTCCTCCCGATAGAGATGTCCTGACTGAATTTCCCACATGGGTCTCTCGGCATTGTGATTCCACTTCGCTTGTCTTAGAAATTGGTGCAGGGCAAGGCAAAAACAGTAATCCGTCGATCATCGGGCACATGCTTGAGCAGACCGGATTCCGCGAGGTCGAGTTCAGATACTTTGACCAGGCCAGCCGCTTCGAGGCCTACTTCCCTAAATTGCTGCGATGGTTTCCCAGCTTTTACTCACGCTGTGTGTATGAGCTGAGACTGGTGCAGAGCATGGGCTACATTATGTTCAAGGCGACTGCTTAAAGTATCTAGGTTTAACCTGGATGTCAATGGAAAGGAGTAGGAAAAGATGATAAAGAGCCGTGTGTCAAGTAAATACAATGCCTGGAATAGAGGAATCACGGCTATAGTTCATTTTATACTACGCCAGGATGAATTAGCAGCCACCATTATCATTGCGGTTCACTTGTACGTTGATTGGTACCTGGGACTGGCATTTGTTGCCCAGATATTGACTCTTGGGCTGCTGTTCATCATCTTCTTGAACCGATCTTCGCTGCGGCCCTGGGTGAAGCCAAGAGCTTTATGGTTGTGGATACTCTTCCTCGTTCTAGCTATTTTTCCAGCAACCCATGGTATCAGTCTACGTGACAGCGCATACTATTATTTCAACGTCGTTTTCAATGCTTTGCTCATTTTCTGGCTAGGATTAGCTATCGCACAAGATGTTGAAAGTATACAGGGCCTTTTCAAAATGCTCTCTATCTTTGCAGCACTCCTGGCTATACATACCATTATCGAGGCTAAGACCGGTGTGCTGTTGTTCAAGACGACGCGTTACGACGCAGCACTTCAAGCATTATCAAACTTTAAAATGTACGGAACTAATGCCCTCCGGGCTCAAGGATTCTTTCTCAATCCTGATACAAACGGCACTTTTTTTGCTATAGCACTTTTCTTGCCTCTTGTGCTCTTTATTGAGAGTTTATCCTATTGGCAGAAACTTCTCTATCTTGTCGAAATGTTCCTTATCTTACTCGCACTGCTTTTCACCTACAGCACGGGTGCATGGTTGGCAATGATGGTAGGTCTCGCAACTTCAGCCGCGCTCGTCGGACGCAGACGCTATCGCATTCTGATTCCTTCTAGTGTTCTCGCTGCCGCAATAACATTTATTGTTTTCTTTCCAGCACAGGTCGCTAACCAGATCAAGCATATACAGGCACCCAATGAATTGTCATTGCGTGTTGCTGCATGGCTGACAGGGGCGCGAGTGATCTATAGCCACCCGCTAACAGGCCTTGGACTTGGGCGCTACGTTTACATTAGCCGCGCTGAACCTTACCGGGTGCTAGCGCAATCCATCCCTTTAACTCACCCTCAAAATGCATACCTAGAATTAGCGGCACTCGGAGGTTTACCCGTTGCCATCGCATTTCTTGTGCTTCTTTCATTCACCTTATGGCAAGCATTTTATCTTTGGAAAAAGGGTGATGAGCATGCTCGATCTTTGTTTGCTGGTGGAATAGCTGTAGTCATAGCATTAAGCTTTAACAGCTTAGCCGCGGCTGGATGGACATGCCCTCCCCTGGGAGCGATTGGTTGGCTGATTCTTGGAGTCATGTCGTCTCCTTTCTTTGCGAAAAAACAAATAACTGATCATACTGTCGGCAATGCTCCACAGGCTGTGGAAGGCCCTAAACATACTTCTGATGAAGAGTGTGAGAACACTAAGGAAACCTTGCAGTCTTTAGAACAGTGAGTGGAAGAAAATAATGACATCATCAAATGCATTTAGAGAATACAAAGACATCAGCGATAGAAAGACGCGGCTGAGAAGGTCCATTACACTGTTTTTTAGTGCGCCCACAAATGTCCACCAGGGGAAAATACAGGGCAGTGGAGAAGCATCCTGGAAAATGGAGAGCTACCGTATGCTTTTTCGCACATTTGCGAAAAGTTCAGGTGTTTATGCAATGTCTTCGTTAATCTCCCCTCTAGTCGCTCTTGTTCTAGCACCATATTTGACTCATTATCTCTCGCATAATGATTACGGAGTTCTTGTTATCCTTAATACTACCATTGTTTTAGTAACCGGTATTACTCAGCTTGGTCTGGCCACTGCTTTCTTCCGAGCATATGGGCACGATTATGAGTCTCAACGTGATCGGTTGGACGTTCTCTCTACTATTGTCATCCTGCTATTGCTCGTTTCACTATTCATAAGCATTGCAACGCTGATATCGGCTTCATGGTTAGCAAAGCTTCTGTTCAATACTATTTCTTTCGGTGACCCCATAAAAATTGCTGCTCTGGTTGTCCTTCTACAAAACCTTACCGTCCCAGGATTAGTCTGGTTACGTGCCGAAAATCGTACAGTGTTCTTTACGATTCTTTCAATTGTCCAACTTCTTGTTAGCCTGAGTGCTACTATTGTTCTGGTAGGTGTATTCCATTTAGGCGTTTCTGGCTCCCTTCTTGCGACAGGTGGGGGCTATTTAGTCATCGCGGCTTGTACGATACCTGTTATTCTTTTGAGTACGGGAGTGCGTCTCCGGTTTGATATTGCAAGGAATCTTCTCTCTTTTGGATTGCCTGTAGCCGCCAGTACTATATCTTACTGGGTCCTACAGCTTTCAGACCGCTATCTTCTCGGCTACTTTGGATCATTAGCACAAACAGCAAGTTATGGGGTGGCTTATATCTTAGGTGGGGCCTTGGCGCCTGTAATCATTGCGCCATTTCTATTGGCATGGTCCCCTGTGATGTATAGCATCGCGAAAAAAGAGAATGCAACGTATATCTTTCAGCTTGTATTTCGCTGGTTTAGCAGTATCTTGCTCTTTGCTGCTTTTACTCTCTCGCTCATAGCCACAGTTATACTCGATATACTCTTTCCACCCGTGTATCATTCTGCATCTCCTGTTATCCCTATCGTTGCTGCCTCTACTATGCTCTATGGAGTCTACATCATTTTCACAACAGGAATTTATATAAGACGAAAGACATGGTGCACTTTCATCTTTACATCGCTGGCGGCTTTGGTCAACGTTGGGCTTAACATCGTTTTGATTCCTTTGCATGGATCAGTGGGGGCGGCTGTATCAACGTTTGTTGCCTACGCAGTACTTGCTTTAGTCGCCTATAGAGTAAATCAATGGATTTATCCTATACCGTTTGAAACTGGTCTCTTTATCATTGCTCTGTTAGTTGGTATCTTTTTCTATGTCGGGAGTGTCTGGTTAACGCAAGCTCAGAACGTTTATGGGACGTGTGCCATAGACCTAGGTGCCCTCTGCTTATATGGTGGATGCCTCATGTTATTAGGAAAGCTGGCACCTCAAGGGGCCAATAATATATATTAGCGGGTGCGGGAGATCATGATTGTGAAAATACTACCTAAAACTGATACATCCGTGGTAAGAGAAATTACCACAACCTCACCTCCTGCCAAGAAGGTATGCATGCATGTCTTGGATGTGGTACGCACCGATTATAGAGTGCTGCGTGAGGCAACGACACTCGTTGAAGCAGGTTTCGAAGTAATCATTGTGGATATTGAGAGTGATAGGGTGCGACCTACCGAGGAAGATCTAGGCGGTGTCCGGGTGAAACATATCATTATGCCACAATGGTTTATTTCCGCACATTTCAAGCCATGGTTTCTTGTCAAACTAGCACATGTAGTGATACTTGGCTCTTACCATCTGTTGCGTACGCATGCGGATGTCTATCATGCACATGATGCCAACGCTTTACCAGCCTGTTATATTGCAGCGCGATTGCGTCGCAAACCACTTATTTTTGATGCCCACGAGCTTCCTTTAGATGAACCGGGTATTACACGCTGGCGTAGACTGAGCGCTTTGGCAACGCGAGTGCTTGCAGGGATACTGCGGTGCTGTGCAGGTATCATCGCTACCTCGCCTCCTACTGCCCAGGAAATTCTCAAATGTTATGATGTTCCAGAAGTAACAGTCGTTCGTAACTTTCCTATCTATCAAGGAGTCCAAAAAAGTGATAAGTTGCGACAATATCTTGGTCTCGGTTCACAGGTACGTATTGCCCTCTACCAGGGTTATTTACAACCTGATCGTGGGCTTGATAGACTGATCGAAGCAGCTGAGTTCTTAGAGCCGAACATCATTATAGTGATGATGGGCAAAGACAAGGGAACAACTAAATCTCGGCTTGAAGCCTTGATTGCTTCTAAAGGAATGGCTAATCGTGTCAAGATCATTCCTCCAGTTCCATATGCAGAACTGTTAAGTTGGACAGCCTCAGCGGATATCGGATTAATTATCCTACCCATGGACTTCTCACTCGCTGTTCTGATGATGCTGCCGAACAAACTCTTTGAATATTTGATGGCTGGCTTGCCTGTGCTCGCTTCCCCAACTATTGCTATCTCAGATGTAATCAAACCCTACGGTGTTGGGCAAATTGTGACCTCACTGGCACCAGAAGATGTAGGCGCGGCCATCAATGCGATGCTAGCTGATAGCAGTGCGCTTGCTCGGATGCGTCGTAATGCCCTGGAAGCTGCCCATCAAGAGTTCTACTGGGAAAAGGAAAGTACACAACTCATTCAACTCTATCATAACATCCTGGAAAGGTGCACTAATCTGCAATGAGATATAGGCCGGTGATTAATAATCCAGAGGTGCTTCTGTGAAGATACGGTGGAGTAAAAGGATAGTGCTCTCGGTGTGTGTTGGAATTACCGTGCTTGCAACCTTACTTGGCCTGCTTTCCCTACTTGCTGTAATTCGAAACAATGCAGAATTACCAATGGATATTACCAGCCCCGAAATTCTTCATGAGAATGCGCTTCCTGGAACAACAAATTGGCAGATTCCCGATGGAAGTGCATCTTCCTCGCAAATTCAGGCCTATGCAAGCACAACATCAGTGCAGCCCGGACAAATACTCACCTTTTACGTAAGCACGCAAAAACAGGGAACCCTCTATACCGTCGATATCTACCGACTCGGGTGGTATGGAGGCGCAGGCGGTCGGCTTATGACATCGCGAATAAGACAGATTGGCCAGGCGCAAGGATATTACGACTCGCAAACTCATCGCCTGGTGAACTGCCGTTCCTGCTCTGTGAACTCTTAAAGTGCCATCCAGATGGCTTACGGGAGTCTATTTGGCGAAATTCACGGATGCCAACGGCATGCAAACCTATGTGCCATTCGATGTCCGAGGTAGACCTCATTCACTCTATGTTGCGGTTACGTCAGACACCACCTATGAGGCCTACAACGACTGGGGGGGATATAGCCTTTATACTGCTTTTAATAGCCACAAAACAGATAGTTTGGTCAGAGGTGTAAAAGTATCGTTTGACCGACCCTATACGGAAGGATACGGTTCAGGTTATGTGCTGATTTTTGAAGCGGACGCGATTCACTGGCTAGAACGGCAGGGCTATGATGTCTCGTACATCAGCAATGTCGATCTGCACACCAACCCGGCGCAATTACTGCAACACCGGGTGTACCTGTCGTTGGGACATGAGACCAAAGAGATGCGGGATGGCGTAGAACAGGCGCGGGATAGGGGAGTCAGCCTGGCCTTTTTGGGAGCGAACGCGAGCTATTGGCAGATGCGCTTTGAGCCGGACAGTGCGGGCAACGCGGATCGGACCATTGTCTGCTACAAGGTGGAGACCGCGCTCCATGACCTGGCGCGGGATCCTCTCTATGGCAAGGACAACAGCCGTGTCACCACCAAATGGCGCGATCCTGTCCTTGCCCGTCCAGAGAACGCCCTGGTGGGTATTATGTTCTCCGATTTCATAAGTCGGCAACGGGGATTTCCCTGGCAGGTGAGTCCGCAAGCGACGAGATCGCCGCTCTTGCGAGGAACTGGCCTGCAGCCGGGAGTAGCATATGGCTGTGAACTGGTAGGCTATGAATGGGACCGTATCTTTTCAAATGGTGCTACTCCTAAGGGGTTGCAGGTGATCGGCCTGACGTATACCATAGATAACACCTACCAGTCTGACACCAGCAACACCACCTATTACATTGCTCCATCTGGCGCTATAATTTTTGCCACCGGGTCCGTCTATTGGACGGATGCGCTTGATACCTATAGGCTAGCGAAGAGCGTTTTGTGTGCTAACCGTGATACCGTGGTACCTGGCATGCAAAAGCTGATGGCGAATGTGATGTATGCATTGGCGAGTCATAGCGTGTATGTTTAGTACCAATCCAGAATGATGCCTCCTTGAAGTAATATCAGAGGATGAGATGAATTGAAAAGTACGAATGACCTGGACTTAGACTTGCGCCAGAAAATGCTGCAAATTAACGTGCGGCAGAAAGACTTTTACGAGTCGTGGTTTGAAGCTATGGAGGCTAACAGAACAGGTGCAGTGCGGGGAGTCCATAGTTCCACGAACGTATGGTCATTGATACGCCAGAAAATTACGGCTATGCGCATATCATTGGGTGTCGATGAGTGCCTCTACGGGTTGCATCGCACATGGATGGGTGACCTGGAGGAGGCTCGTGTACTCGATTTAGGCTGTTTCACCGGTAATATGCTTTCGCTCTGGATAGCTGAGCAGTGCGCCGACTACATAGCTATTGATCTCTCGGAACAGGCCATTGCCGTCTTGAACGCAAAGCTGCGGGAACGTCAACTGACCCATGCACATGCCTATGCTCAGGATTTTCTCGCCAATTCTTACCCGGATAACCATTTCGATCTTGTCTACGCCTTCTCTGTGCTTCACCACTTTAAAGATATCAGGGTCATGCTTGATGAACTGCATCGCGTCCTCAAGCCGGGCGGTATAGTTATTGCGACTGACCCGCTCACAACAGAGCCGTTCAACCGGCTTGCGCGCATCCTCTATCGCCCCTTACAGGCAGATCGAGATTGGGAATGGCCTTTCACGCACGCGACCTTCCTCCTGCTGCAAAAAATTTTTGAGGTTGTAGACATGCAGGGCTTCCTGGGCATGACCAAACTTGGTTTCCCTTTCCAGTTGGTTCCTGGCCTCGGCAGTCTGGGACAAGCTATCGGGCGCTGGGGATTGCAGTTCGACAAAAAATATGCCCGGCAGTCTGGCTTGCCGTTTTCTCTTTGCTGGCTTGCCACCTTGCGACTGCGTAAGCCGACCCTGAAATGAGGCGTCTCGTCAGAGCACTAGCTGCCATCGATGCTGTGATAGAAGGCTCTCCATCCTTTAGGGTGAAAGTGGGCGAAAACTGAGAAACGAGCTTGTCCTTCGTTGGGTCGTTCTACGTGGAACGTACAAAGGCACTATTTACGATATTCCAGCGAAGGTACGCACCAGTCTGACCTTCACCCAAGTGCAGCATTGGAATGTTCTCCTATCCTAGTCGGCCAGCGGCACAAGCAGAGGCACAAACCCTCCCCCGGCGTGACAAGCTGACGATTGGTGGCGGAAGGAGATATTGTACAACCGGGTGTAGGGTCAAAGAATCAGTGGTATTCTGCAGAAGAGGTGTATAGAAGTAACCTGCCCACAAAATGTGCAAAGCCAAGCAGATGCTTGTAGCTGTACTACGCTGCTTTTTGTCGCCGTAATATGGCTGCACCTTTCTCAGTCTCAATTTCCTCTAGAGAAAAACCACCCAATTCCTTCAGCCACAGCTTTACTATCTCCCTTTCATCTTTCCTAAACGCATCATCTAGAATAACAATCGCATCGTCACTGAGCAAATGGAATAGAATGGGCAATGCAGGATACCGCGCTAGTCTCTGTATGCTCCCAGGAGGGCCATCAATGATTAGCATATCAATAGGCTCCAAATTCTGTAGCCGTTTCATATCATACCACAACCATTTTTTATCGCCTATCGCAACTTCTTTTATTGGAGCATAGATTATGGTTGCCGTACCTTGTAGCTGATGCTTCACGATATCAGCAGCAGATATCGCAGCGAATAGCTCATCATGGTCAAGTGATACTACCGCACCCGCTCCTATCTCTTGCAGACAATACGCGGTCACAAGGGTGGAAACACCGCTGCCCATTTCTAACACTAGTCTTGGCTTACGTTCCCGTATGAGCGAAATTAGAATATTTGCAAATTCCGGCGAGATAGCCCATCCTCGCATTGGAGGCAGTGGATGTCTGAATTTCAGCGTAGAAAACAGGTAAATGAGCGACTCGATTTGCTGATAACTCTGTTGCAACCGATAGCGAATCCTGCGATAATTTTCGATCTGAACTGTTAATAATAAGCCCAACACCATTGTTAGTGAGAGGAGTAGAACTTCTTGATGCATTACTAACCACCCTATAGTGGACCCGGTGAAAAACAGAAGGGTTAAGGCTGCTATGAGTATTTTATCCTTATTTCTGAGGAACATACTACAAACTCTCCTTTCGCATGCAAACTTTGCGGGCAACATGGTCATCTCTTCAGAATCAGTCCTTACCTAATCATCTTCCGCCACTTTCGATTCCTAATAATCACACTGCCATCACATATCGGCTTCTAATCTAGAATACTATGTGCCTGTATAGAATAGATAATTATTAAGTTATAGTAATATTCTATTTCTATGGTTACGATCTCTTTGCCTTTCAGAAGGAGTTCAACTCTATTTCAACTAAGACGGCCATCAGATAAGCACATATAAATGCTATTGTGCTTATCATATTGAGGAATGGGCAATA
>WNFC01001761.1_pt1 | contig 23031 bp, 18 predicted proteins | sample 5400541 | NCBI WGS metagenome assembly WNFC01 (sample SAMN13153342, study PRJNA577476) | soil metagenome | isolation source: 120 cm saprolite under Douglas fir tree site 2 hole 2 replicate 1 | place: USA:California | collected 2015-04-18
CCAGGTGAAGTCGCCCATCACGCCGACCAGGGCGTAGGGCGAGAACTGATAGTCGGCGCCTGCGAAGACGCTGCCCAGCAGACCCTGGCCGCCGCTGTCGAAGCCAGCCGATGCACCGCCCGCTACTGCGTTGACGCGGCCGAAGCCCATGCCGGCGCCCGCGGCGACGCCGCCATAGACGCCCGTCCAATTGACGTTGGTCGGGGCCGGCGGCGCCTGCTCGTTGGAAGAAGCCACTCCCAAGCCGCCGAAGCGGTAGCTGAGGCCGGCGCGGATCGCATGGTTCGAGGGATTCAAGCCGATATTGGAGCCCGCCAATGTCGTGCGGCCAAACTGGCTGTAGCGGTATTCGAGCTTGCCGGTCCAGCTGCCGAATAACCCTGTCTCGAATCCCGGTCCGACGGTCCAGCCGTTTACCGTCTGGTCGTTGGAGAAGCTCGCCGACGCGCCGCCCGCGGTGGCGAAGCCATCGGTATGGATGTTCTGACCGGCATAGCCGCCGACGAGATAGAGCAAGGTCGATGGATTGGCGAGCACGCCGGCGCGCGCCAGCACCGCCCAACCAAGGCCGGTGTTCATGTTGACATTGGCAGCAGCGCCCGGCACCTGGGCCGAGGCTCCGCCCTGGAAGCCCGAGTAGCTGAGTTCGGCCAAGAGGCCGATGACGCCGCGCTGCGTGATCTGGTAGTCGACGCCACCGTAGATCGAGCCCAGCACGCCGCTGCCGCCGGCGCCGTTGAAGGTCGTGGAAAGGCCGCCGGCCGAGTTGTCGAGTTTGTTGACCGCGCCGCCGGCGCCAAAGGCCGCGCCGACATAAAAACCGGTCCAGACCGGACCGAAATCTTTAGCGGGAATGGAGACGGGCGGGGTCTGCGCGCCGGCCGGAACCGAAGCCACGACGGCAAATACGGCGACGACCGCTAGACCGTATCGACTTTTCATTTTTGAGAGGGTCCCCGCTCCGTCATCCTGTCCGACCAATCAGGGATCGGTCGCTCGTGATGATTGTACCACAACATGTAGGGGCCTGCTCGTCGGAAATTTACAGCTTGCGCGTTCTAGTCGACCGTCATCCCCGCCTCACGGACGATGATCTCATAGCGTTTGCGTTCAGCCTCAATGAAGGAAGCGAACTCGGCAGGCGTGCTCGCCACCATGTCGCCGCCCTGCTGGGCGACGACGGATTTGGCGCCCTCGGTCGCGGCCGCGCGGACCGCCTCGTCGGCGATCTTCCTGACCAAGTCGGGCGGCATGCCCTTCGGACCGACCAAGCCGTACCAGGCGACCGACTGGTAGCCTGACACCCCCGCTTCATCGACCGTCGGTAACTCGGGATAGAAGCTGCTGCGCTTGGCCGAGCTCACCGCGAGCGGACGCATCTTGCCAGTGGTGATCAGGTCCTTGGAGTTGGGCTGGGTGATCATCATGTCGACGTTGCCCGCCATCAGGTCGAGCTGTGCGGGGTTGCCGCCCTTGTAGGCGACATGGGTCATCTTGATCCCGGCCATATGCTCGAACAGCGCCCCCGCCAGATGCTGCGAGGAGCCGTTGCCGCCCGAGGCAAAGGTGAGCGGCGGTGACGCGAACCTTGCCAGTGCGATGAGTTCCGCGATCGTGCCGGCCTTGACCGCGGGATGCACCAGCACGAGCTGCGGGAAGGTGGCGACCAGGCTGATCGGCGTAAAATCCTTGTCGCCATCGTAGGGCAGCTTTTTATAAAGCAGCGGATTGATGGCGTGCCCCATCGCCACCATCGAAAGCGTGTAGCCGTCGCCTGCCGACTTGGCGACGATCTCGCCCGCCACCACGCCGTTGGCGCCCGCGCGGTTGTCGGCTACCACCGGCTGGCCCCAGGCCTGCGTCATGTGCTGGCCCAGCGCGCGCGCCAAAAGGTCGGTCGTGCCGCCGGCGGCAAACGGGATCACCATGCGGATCTGCTTGTCGGGCCAGCCGCCTTGCGCGCGCACGATCGCGGGCGCCGCGACCGCGAACGCGGCAGCGCCCCTCAGGAACGTCGCGCGCATCATTGCAGGTAATAACCTGAAGGCGTGCCCTTCACCGTCGTGCGCTCGAGGTGGCGAATCTCTCCGTCCTCGTAGTCGCCCAGCGCGATGTGCATGGTGCAGCGGTTGTCCCACAGCACGATGTCGTTCTTGCGCCATTGGTGGCGGTAGACGAATTGCGGCCGCGTGGCGTGCTTGACGAGATAGTCGATAAGGGGCCGGCTCTCCTCCTCCGTCATGTCGACGAAGCAGGAGACCTTATCGCCGACATAGAGAGCTTTCCTACCGGTCTCGGGATGGACGCGCACGACGGGCTGGGCGATCGGCGGGTTGAGCTTCCTCTGTTCGGTCGCGCGATCCGACGAAAGGTCGACGATCTTGCGGCTGCCGGTATGGATGGCATGCAGGCCTTCGATCAGTTTCTTCATGCCGCCGGAGAGCGTGGCGTAGGCCAGGTACATGTTGGTGAACATCGTGTCGCCGCCCACCGGCGGGATGGTGATGCCGCGCAACAGCGAGCCCAGCGACGGCACCGGCGTGAACGACAGGTCGGAATGCCATTGCTGGCCGGTGTAATTGGAGTCCGAGGGCTTGCCGTTCCCCTTGGGGATGTTGGTGACCAGCAGCAGCTCGGGATAGTCGGGATGGCGATCGCGCGGCAGCGATTCGTGGGTGTCGAGCTCGCCGAAGCGGCGGCTGAAGGCGATGTGCTGCTCGCGCGTGATCTCCTGATCGCGGAACAGCAGGATGCCCTTCTCCAGGAAGGTGCGGTGGATCTGATCGAACTGGGCGTTGCTGAGCGGCTTGGCGAGATCGACGCCCAAGATCTCGGCGCCGAGGGCATGGGAAAGCGGTCGCACGGTAACGGACATCCGGAATCCTCGCGAGGAAGGCTATTGGCGCAAACGGTGCGCTCCACCCGTCCGACCGTCAAGATTCGCGGCCGCGTTCTGCGGAACGCCCTTGGGCGGCGTTCGTTTCTCCGTCCAGATGTCGGGTTTTTCGCTGCCTTCTTCCCTGCGTAACGTCTGGCGCCTGCTGCGGGACACCGTCGAGGGCTTTGTCCAGGACGATGCGCTGAGCCGCGGCGCCTCGATCGCCTACTACACGCTGTTCTCGCTGGCGCCGATCCTGCTGATCGCCATCGCCATCGCCGGATTGGCCTTCGGCCGCGACGCCGCGCGCGGCGCCATCGTCGTGCAATTGAGCGGCCTGATGGGCGGCAAGAGCGCCGAAGCGCTGCAAGCGATGATCGAGAGCGCAAGCGATCCCAAAACGGGCATGATGGCCTCGCTCATCGGCATCGTTGCCGCCCTGATCACCCTTACGGGCGCATTCGGCGAGGTCCAGTCGGCGCTGAACACCGTCTGGAAGGCCAAGTCACGGCGCTCGACGCTGTCGCGCCTGGTGCGGGCGCGGCTGGCAAGCCTGGGGCTGGTGCTGACCTCGGGCTTCCTGCTGACGGTGTCACTGGTGGTGAGCGCTGCATTGGCGGCGGTGTCGAATTATCTCAAGGCCGTGTTCCCTGCGGCGGAGCTCGCCTTGCAGGTCGCCGACATCGTGATCTCGGGCGCGTTGCTCACGGGCATGTTCGCCGCAATCTTCAAGATTCTACCCGACACGCCGATCGCCTGGCGCGACGTCACCATCGGCGCGCTGGTCACGGCCGGCCTGTTCGAGGGCGGCAAGTACATGATCGCGCTCTATATCGGCAAGAGCGACGTCGCCTCGTCCTATGGCGCGGCGGGCGCGCTCATCATCCTGCTGCTCTGGATCTTCTACTCGGCGCAGATCTTCCTGCTGGGCGCCGAATTCACGCGCGCCTTCGCCCGGCGCTACGGCACCCACGTGGGGCGCGACGTCAATAATCCCACTGCATCTTGACGCCGACGCGGCCATTGGAATCGGCGCCGATGTCGCCTTCGAGCTTGGTGTGATCCAGCACGTCGATCTCGACCACGCCGCGGCTGGAATTGCCGGTCGCGCCCTGCTTGGCGCCGACATAGACGCCGGGCGCCACGTAGCGGCCGGCCTCGACCGAGACCGGCGACGAGCTCGACGAGCTCGACGAGCCGCTCGACGTTCCGACACGGAGCTGGTCGAGGCCCAGGCTCTGTCGCAATCGGCCGAGCACGCCGGTGCCGGGCGCCTCGCGGCCGGTGAGTTCGGCCAGGGTCTGCGCCACCTGGATGAGCTCGAAGGCGCTGAGGCCCGAGGCAGGCTTGCCGAACAGCAGCAGCGCCAACGCTTCGTCCTGGGGCAGCGCCGGGACCGACGAGATCGCGATGACGGGCGCTGCCGCCGTCCCGCTGATGACGACATTGATCGTGGTGGACTGCACGGTGGTGGTGGCGATGAAGTCGAGAGCTGGATCGATGCGATCGACATTGTTGAGCGAAACGATGCCGCGGCTGAAAACCAGGCGGCGGCCGCCCAAGGTGAAGTCGCCACGCCGGACCGTGAGGCCGCCGATCACCGCGGGCGCTGTGGGTGCGCCGGTGACCTGCAACGAACCGCTCATCTCGGCATCGAGGCCGCGGCCGCGCACGAACACGGCCTGCGGCGCCTGCACGTTGAGCGCGAGCCGGATCGGCGTGGCCGACGGCGAAGGCGGCGCCGCGCGCGCCGGTGAAGGGGGCGGCGCGGGCGAGGCGCCGGGCTTGTTGATCTCGCGCACGTCGACGGTGGGAAACGCCGCCGACTGCGCACCGCCGACCGATATCTCGGCGCGATCGACCGTGACAGGCCCCGCCACGTCGATGCCGGCGCCGGTCGAGCCGGTCACCTTGAGATCGCTCGACACGGTCGCCACCAGGTCGGCGCGGTTGACCAGGAGCGCGCGGCGGCTCGCCACGGCGAGATCGACCGCGACGCCCTGCTGCCCATCGAGGCGCACCGTGCCGATTGCCGTCAGCGTGCCGTTGCGGCCCGTCTGGAAGGAGAGCTGTTGGAGCTGCAGCACGTCGCCCTGCAGCACCAGGCGCGCCGTGCCGCCGCTCAAGCGCAGGCCCATCTCGGGAAAGTTGAGGGCGCCGTTGGAGAAATCGAGCGAACCCGTGCCCGAGATCTTCGCGCCCCTGATGTCGAACGAGAGGTCGCTACGCACGGTGCCGGCGATATTGCGCACCTGATTGCCGAGCAGTGGCGCGAAGCGGGCGATGTCGAGCGAGCCGGTCATCGTGGCCGTGCCGGCAAGCGGTGCTGTCGTGCCCTTGCCTTTGAGCGCCAGGCTGCTGGCAGTGCCAGCGCTGAGGCGGGCATCGATGCTGGCCTGACGGCCGATCAACGAGGCTGACCCCTGCACGGCAAGGCTGGGCAGAAGGGCCGCTTCGGGACGACGCAGGCGCACGCTGGAGGCGGTGTAAGTGGCGTCGATGTGCGGATTGGCCATCGGACCGGCGACCCGCACCTGGGCCTGCAGGCTGCCGTCAAGGCCTGTGCCCGGCGCAAAGGTGTCGACCAGCGACAGCGGCAGGGCCGCCAGCTCGAGCCGCAGATCGCTCGCCGCCGGATCGAGCACGCCCTGCAGCGAAAGCCGGCCGCCGCCCAGGCGTAGGGTCGTGGGATCGATCCTGACCTGCGGGCCGGCGATCCGCAGCCGCGTCGGCGCATTGAGCGCCACCGGGATGCCGAGATGACGACCGTCGAAACGCGAGAGGGCGACGCGGATCTCTTCGCCTGAAAGCTCGACCTTGGCCGCGAGATTGGCGGCGGTGGCCGCGCCCGAAGCCTGCAGCGTGACGTCGAACCCGCTCTGCCGATCGCCCTTCGCCGTGCCGCTCAGCCGCCCGATGTCGGCGGCGCCGACAAGGCCGCTGGCTGTGAGCTTGGCGTCGGTCGTGGCCGTGCCCATGGGGTCGTCGATCGCGGCGTCGATCTGCAGGGCGCCCACGGCAATGCCGCCGCTTCGAACACCGGTGCCGCTGAGGCGTGCCTGCAGCCTGCCCGCCGCAAGCTGCGGATCGGTGGTCACCTCGGCGTCGATCGCGCCCGCGAGGTCGGTCCCTAACAGCGCGCCTACTTCCTGCAGCCGCGCGATCTTCAATCGGGCACTACCCGAGGTGCGATCGCGCGTGATCGCAAGGTCGGCAACAGCCAGCGCCGCACTCGCCCAATGGCCCTCGAAGCTCGGCACGACGATGCCGCCCGCGGCGTCGCGGTCGAAGCGACCGACGAGCGACACGGGTTGGCCCGCGACGTCGCCCTTGGCAGTGAGGCTGCCGCCTGCCGAGCCGTCCGGACGCAACTCGATGGTCGAGGAAACGGTGGTCGCGCCCTCAAGGCCGGGGTGCAGGACGGAGAGCCGCTGCAGCTCAACCAAAAGATCGAACTTGCCGGTCTGGCCTTTACCGTTGCCGGACAGGCCGAACGAGGCGGCTTCGCTGGCGACGCGCACATCGGCCAGCGACCACGTCTCGTCGCGGCGCAACGAGCCTTTGCCTGACAGCGTCACCTCGCGCGCGACAAGGCCGGGCGGCACATCGGGCGCGCCGACATCGGCCAGCGTGCCCTGCCAGCCCAACGTCAGGCCTTCGCCATCGCGGCGCGCCGACAGGTCGAGATGGGCGCGTCCTACGAGTTGCCGCTGGGCCAGCGCCGAGAATGGCGCCAGGCTGGGCAGCTCGACCGTCGCCTTGACCTCGCCGACTTCGGTCTTGGGCAGGTACGAGCCGCCGGCGCCCGTCACAGACCCCACGGCCGTGGTCGCGTTCAGCGAATCGAGCGTGAGCGTGCCGTCGCGTTGCACGCCCACCTTGGCATCGAGCGTGGTGCGGCCGAACCCGGGCAAACGACCGTCGAGCGCGGTAACCGTGAGATCGTCGGCGCCGCCGTTCAGCGACACCGTGCCCTCCGGCTGCTTTGCCAGGTTGCCGAGCACGGCGTGCGCGGTGAGATGCAGGCCGCGCCAGGTAATACCGCCCAGGAGCGGCGCCAGCGGGCCCGGCGCGTCGGATTGGACCGCGGCCGTGCCGTCGAGCCGATCGGCCACCCGATCGTAGCCGCCCGAGGCGGTGAGGCTGAGCGGACCGGCCGTGAGCGTGGAGCTGCTCAAGGTCGCCGTCTTGTCATCCACCGTCGCCTCGGCGGCTAGCGAGATCGGCCCGGCATCGGGCAGCTGCTTGCCCGTCGCTTCGAGGCGAACCGAAACCGCGGTCGCGGCACCGCTCGGCTGCCAGTGCGCACTGCCCTTGGCGGCAACAGCATCGCCCGCGGATACGGTGAGCTCGGCGCTGCCGGAGGCGGCGTCACCCTTGGCGACGAGGCGCAGGGAGACGCCGGCGAGATCGGGCCGTTGCAGCAGCGCCGCCGTCACGCCGCCTGGTCCCTCCTCGACCGTGATCTCGCCGTCGACGGTGCGTTGCACGAGATCGAAGCGGGTATCGGCCGCGAGCTTGCCCGACGGTCCGTCGCTGCGGTCGCCCGCAAGACGCAGGCGGCCCTCGTGCAGGTCGGCCGACAGAAGGCCATTGCCGTGCAGGGTCCAGCGCGATTCCACGCCGGCAAGCGGCGCCGCAAGATGTAGCGTGTCGAGCGACAGCGTCTGCACGTCGACGCCGACCGGCAGCTTGAACGAGCCGCTGCCGCCGTCCGCCTGTTTGGTCCTTTGGGGCAGCGGCGAGCGCACGACATCGACGAGCGCGGCCGACAGCATCTCGACCCGGACCCGGCCCTCGAACAGCGAGGCGAACGACCAGCGTAGCCGCGCGTTCTCGACCCTGAGCCACGCGCCCTGCTCGTCCAAGAGCTCGATCCGCGCCACCTGCAGGTCGGTCGGGAAGAAGCCGCTGACGCCCGCCACCTGCAGAGTCTTGTCGGACACGAGCCCCGCCAGCGCGCGTTGGCCGGGCGGCGTCTGCAGAAAGGCAAACAGCAGGCCCGCCAGCAAGACCACGCCGCCACCGACAATCGCTGCGATCCGAAGCGCGCGCATCAGAAGGCCTGTCCCAGGCTGACATAGACGCCGAACGGCGGATCGCCGTCGCGGGCGTTGAGCGGAAAGCCGACATCGAGCCGGACCGGCCCGAAATCGGTGTAGTAGCGCGCGCCCACGCCGGCGCCGACGCGGGGCGCGAACAGCGAGAAATTGGGCAGCATGTCGGGATAGGCGCTACCGGCATCGACGAAGGCCACGACGCCGAACGATTTGCCGATGCGCTGGCGATACTCGATGTTCGCCTCGACCACGCTGGCGCCGCCCAGCGGATTGTTGAAGGCGTCGCGCGGTCCGGCGCTCTGGTAGACGAAGCCGCGCACCGAGCCGCCGCCGCCGGCATAGAACAGCTTGTCCGGCGGAATGCCGGCGATGTTGGGGGTCGGCTCCGTGCCGAACGAAGCGCGCAGCGCCAGCACGCTGCGGCCGGGCTCGGCGAGATCGAAATAGCTGCGGCCGGTCAGCCGGATGATGGAAAAGAAATCGTTGTTCGGGCCGACATCGCCATAGGGCGTGACGTCGAGCTGCAGGCGATAGCCGGTCGTCGGATCGACGTCGCTGTTGGCCTTGTTCATCAGCACCGACATTGGCACGCCGAGCAGCCGATAGTCCTGCCAGATGGGCAGGCTGGGGCGCGCGACCTGCGAAGCTTCCGCGATAAGCCCGACCCGCACCTGCCAGACCGGCGAGATGATACGGTCGACGCCGCCGAAAATCACGACGGCCTTACGGTTATAGGCGGGGAGCACTTCGCGCAGCACTTCGGCGGTGGCGCGGCCGTCCTGGCCGGGCAGCCACCAGTCGGGCTTGCGGAAGTCGGCGCGGAAGGCGAAGCCGGTGTCTTGGATTGCCTCGCCCTGGCCGATATGGTTGATCTCGGCCGTGAGCTGCAGGCTTTCGGCCTCGCCGAACAGATTGCGATGGATCCAGAAGCCGCTCACGGCGAAACCGAGCTGGGTTTCGTAGCTGATGCCAAAGCCGATGGAGCGCGGCGGCCGGTCGGTGAGCTCGACATCGATCGGCAGCTCGCCGTTGGCGTCGAGCGTCTTCGCCGGCGTGATGCGCACCGCATTGAACACGCCGAGCGAGGTGAGCTTGCCGCGCAGCGCATCGACCTTGCCGGGATCGTAGAGCTCGCCCTCCTTGAACGGCACGCGGCGCTGCAGGTAGGTCGTGTTGACCTTGTCCGTCCCCGAGAAGCGCACCGGCCCCATCCTGGCGATGGGTCCCGGCTCGACGGTGTAAGTGACCTCGGCCTCGCGCGTGGCGTGATCGACCACGACTTCGCGTTTTACCACCGCCAGGGCGTATCCCTGCTTGCGGAACTCGGCGAGCGCGCGGTCCTCGGCCGTCAGGATGGCCGCCGCCTCGGCCGGATCGCCAGCGGCGAGGCCGAGCTTGCTCATGTCGATCGCCGGCAATGCCAGAGTGCCCGGACCGCGGATGGCGATGCCGCCGATCCTGAATCGCGGGCCGGTGTCGACGTTCAAGGAGAAGGTGACCTGTTCGGTGTCGGGATGCGCGTCGATGGCGTCGAGCGCGGCGGCCTCGTCGACCGGGTGGTTGTCGACGGTGGCGGTGGCCATGGCGTCGTAGAAGCCGCGCGACCGCAGCGCACCGTTGACCTTTGCCAGCACGGCCTGCGCGCCCTGCAGCAGGGCCAGGCTGTCGCCCGACAGCGGCTGCTCCTTCTCGAAGACTTCGACGAGTTGCTTGAGGTCCTCGCTCATGCGCTCGTCCCCTGTGACGACCAGGACGATCCTGGCCGTCCGCGCCTCGGCGCCGGCACAAAGGACGGCCAATGCCGCCAATGCCAAGCACCCGACCCGGCAAACGTCGGACCGCCATCGCGTGGCGAGTTCTCGAGGGCTGACGATCATGGCAGCACGGTAGCAACGCCTGACGACCCAGGGGGATGCATGGTCAAGTTGTGTGCATTGTGCTGGCGCTGCCTCTGCTTCAAACTCACCCGGCATGCAGCTTCGATGCATCTTGGTCGCGGCAATGCTGGCGTTGCCGGCCGCGGGCGGCGCTGCACGGGCGCAGGATACACCCTTGGCGCAGTATCGCGGCCTCAGCGAGCTGGAAATCCCCTTCGCCAACGGCCCGATCAGCGCCGGCTACGTGCCGGAGATCTGGCTGAAACTGCCGGGCAGCCCGCCCCGCCGGTTCGGCATGGATACCGGCTCGACCGGCATCGTCGTGGCCGCCGATCACTACACGCCCGGGCCGGGTGACGTGGCGGCCGGGCCGGGGCGCATCGTCTACAACAGCAGCGGCCGCATCCTGACCGGCACGCAATACGTCACGGACGTGGTGATCCAGCGCGATGGCAGCACCCCGGTGGCCACGGCGCGCGTGCAGGTGCTGCGCGTCACCGGCATCACCTGCCTGGAACATGCGCGCGACTGCCGACCCGAGCAGAACCCCCGCGACGTGGCCTTCATGGGCGTGGGTTTCGATCGCGCCGCGGCGCAAGGCAGCGAGGCGAGCGCGCCCAGGAACCCCTTCACCAGCCTGGTCTCGCTCGCTTCGGGCGCGCCGGTTTCCTCGGTACGGCCGGGCTACATCGTAACCCGCACCACCGTGCATCTCGGCATGACGGCCGCGTTCACGCACGACTTCGCCTTCGTGAAGCTTGCGCCCAGCGCCGCATCGCGACCCGGCATGCCGGAGTGGAGCGCCGCGCCCATGGCGGTCTCGGTCGACGGCGTTATGGGCGACGGCACGATCCTGATGGATACCGGCATCAACTACATGTTTCTCTCAGCCCCCGCCGGCACACCGCTGGAGCCCGGCACGCGCGCGCCCGTGGGCACCAAGATCGCCGTCTATCTGCCCGACAGACGCAGTCCGCAGCCCGCCTTCTACGCCTTCACCGTCGGCGAGCGCGGCAATCCGCTGCGTCCGGAAAAGGTCGAAGTGGTGCGCGATCGCGGGGTGTTCGTGAATACCGGGCGGATGTTCCTCGAGGGCTTCGACTATCTCTACGACGCGGCCGGCGGCTATGTCGGCTATGGCTGGAATCGCCGGCTGAGCGGCAGCCAGGGCGGCGTGACGCCGGGGCTTTCCGAGGCGCGCTGATCCCCCCTTTTCGGTGGTTCCGACCTGGGCGGCGGAACGCTAGACTTCGGACACGCCGTCGAAAACGCCGGCCCAGTCCTGGGAGGGACGCCAACGATGACCACCCGCCGAAACTTCCTCAAGGGCGGCACCGCCGCCGCGACCGGAATCGTCTTCTGCAGCTGCGGCCTGCTCGAGCGCGCGCATGCGCAGGGGGCCGGACGCACCCTGCCCGTCGCCGTCAACGGCAAGAAGGTCAAGACCATCGACGTGCACTCGCACTGCCATTTCCGCGAAGCCGGCGCGTTGCTCGGCGCCGATGCGGCGTCGGCCCAGCTGCCACCCGTGCGCGATGCCGAGCAAGCCTTCATCGAGATCGACAAGCGATTGAAGTTCATGGACTCGCAGGCGGTCGACATGGAGGTGCTGTCGATCAATCCCTTCTGGTATGGCAGGGATCGCGAGCTCGCCGGCCAGATCGTGAAGATCCAGAACGAGAAGCTGGCCGAGCTCTGCGCCTCCAAGCCAGACCGCTTCGCCGCCTTCGCCTCGCTCACCCTGCAGGCGCCCGACCTCGCGGTGCAGGAGCTCGAGACCGCGGTGAAGAAGCAGGGGCTGAAGGGTGCCGCCATCGGCGGCGTCGTCGCCGGCGTGGAATTCTCCGATCCCAAGTTCCATCCGGTGTGGGCCAAGGCGGAAGAGCTGGGCGTGCCCCTGTTCATCCATCCGCAAGGCGTGCCGGAACTCGGCAAACGGCTGGCCGGCAACGGCTGGCTCGGCAACACCATCGCCAATCCGCTGGAGACCACGATCGCGCTTTCGCATCTGATCTTCGAGGGCACGCTCGACCGCTTCCCCGGCCTGAAAGTCATAGCTGCGCACGGCGGCGGCTACTTGCCCTCCTATGCCGATCGTTCCGACCATGCCTGCATGGTCAGCCCGGCCGGCTGCAATCCCAAGGTTGAGCTGAAGAAGAAGCCGACCGAATATCTAAAGCAGCTCTATTTCGACTCTCTGATCTTTTCGCCCGAAGCGATTCGCCATCTCGCAGCCCAGGTCGGCGCCAGCCAGATTGTGCTGGGCAGCGACTATCCCTATCGCTGGCAGGACCACCCGGTGGACCATATCTTCGCCTGCGATTCGCTGAGCGACGAGCAGAAGGTGGCGGTGCTGGGCGGGACGGCGGCGAAGCTGCTGAGCATCCAGGCCTAAGGTCATGGCTATCCAATCCCTGCGCGAGGAGGCGTCCGGCAACCCGCGGACCGTCGAAGAAGCTCGCGCGTTCGTGAAGCACGTCGAGTCGCTGTTCATGCCTTGGAACATCGACGCGCTGGTCGACGGCTTCACCGAGGATTGCATCGTGCGCTTCGGCACCCTGCCGGAGTTCCGCGGGCGCGATGTTCTGCGCACCTTCTTCACGACCCGCAGCCGCCGCCAGAAGAACTACCGGCTGACCAAGCAGTTCCGGACGCTGATGGGCGACACGCTCACCAATGTCTGGAACGGCGCCTGGGAGGACGCGGACACCGGCACGCCGATGAAGGGGTTCGGCGTCGAGGTTTGGGCGATGCGCGATGGCAGGATCGCCGTCTGGGAGGCTGCCTTCAACGTCGGCCGGGCCGACCAGTCGATGAGCATCGGCGATCTCTTGCGCTAAGCCGGCCAACATCGCGACGTCGCTCGCCGGTTAAGGTATAAACGGTGCGACTGAGCGGACCGGGGGCGTTCATGTACTTGTCGCGTCGATCCCTTTTGGCTGGAACTGCGAGCCTTGCTCTGGCGCCGGGGATCGCACGAGCGGCCGGCGGACAGAAGACACTGCGCCTGACCACCCGCGTCATCGAAGTCGGCGGCAAGCCCGCGACCCGCTACGCCGTCTCCCAGCCGTCGGGCGCCTGGGGCCTCACGCTCGACGAGGGCGAGACGTTCGACGTCCGGCTCGAGAATAACCTCGACGTGCTGTCGGGCCTGCACTGGCACGGCCTCAACCCGCCGTGGCGGCAGGACGGTGTGCCTTACATATCGGCGCCGCCGATCGCGCCGGGCAAGTCCGTCAACTACAACTTTCCGGCCCAGCCTCCCGGCACGCGCTGGATGCATTCGCACTTCGGGCTGCAGGAACAGAACCTGCTGGCAGGACCTCTGATCGTGCGCGAGACCAGCGCCATCAAAAGCGGCATCCAGGAGGCCGTGATCCTGCTCGAGGATTTCTCCTGGACCAAGCCCTCGATGCTGTTCGAGGAGTTGCGCAAGCCCAAACCTGCCATGAGCATGGCCGGCGGCACCATGAACATGTCGGGTGGCGCGATGGACAGCTCGAAGGCAGACCTGAACGACATCACTTACGACGCCTTCCTCGCCAACCACCGCACGCTGGCCGATCCGCAGGTATTCGACGTCGAGAAAGGCGCCGACGTCCGGCTACGCATCATCAATGGGGCAGCCTCGACGAACTTCCTGATCGATCTCGGCGCGATCGAAGGAACCGTGGTGACGGTCGACGGCAACCCGGTGGCACCAATCAAGGTGCAGCAGTTTCCGCTGGCGGTCGCGCAACGCGTCGACATCATCGTGCGCATGCCTGCCGACGGCAAGGCCGTGCCGGTGCTGGCGCGCGGCGAGGGCCGAACCTTGCAGACCGGCGTGGTCCTGCGCCCAACCGGCGCCGCCGTGCCCAAGATCCTCGAGGTGGCCCTGGATGCGGCACCGGCGATCAACCTGATGGACGAGATGAAGCTGCGCGCCGTGCAGCCTTACCCTTCCCGGCCGATCGACCGGTCGGTTCCGGTCGCTCTGACCGGCAACATGGCGAGCTACACCTGGGGCCTCGAGGTCAACGGCATGGCGGGCGCGCCGGTAACGGTGGCGAAGGGCGAGCGGGTCGAGTTGGTGATGCGCAACACCACCATGATGTCCCATCCCATGCATCTGCATGGCCCGTCCTTCCAGGTGACGGAGATCAACGGCCAGTCGTTCGCCGGAGCGATGCGCGACACCGTGCTGGTGACGCCGCGGACGACCGTGAAGGTCGTGTTCGATGCCGACAATCCCGGCCTGTGGGCTTTCCACTGCCACAACCTCTATCACATGGAGGCCGGCATGTTCACGACGCTGGTCTATCGGGGATTCACCTGAGGGCGCCCTTCCACAACGTCATGAGCGGCCCCTCGCGGCCATGGACCGGGTCCATCTCCGGCAGCGGCACCTGGGCGATCGCGCTCACCGCCTTCTTGTGATCGATCTGCCCTGGCCGCTTCTGGTCGAATGATGCGTTCCGCGGATAGGCGCCGACGACCAGAAGATCGCCGCTCGCCTCGATGCACCGGTGGCCGGTGCCGGCCGGCAGCACGACGACATCGCCCGCTTCCACCGTGAGCGCCTGCCCCTTGGCGCCACCGAATTCCACGGTGGCACGACCGCGTGCGATGCCCAGCACCTCGTGCGTGGCGGTGTGAAAGTGCAGGAAGGGATAGATGCCGTTGCGCCAGCCGTCGCGCCAGCCGTGTTTGGCAAAGGTGCGTTCGAACGGCGCCCCCGGATCGTGCTCGCCCGCCAGGTTCACCGCGGCGCAATAGACCACGAGCGGCAGACGCGGGTTGTTGGGCGTCTCGCCGTCATCCTCGAATCGGAAGGCTTGCACGTCGGCCATGGTCGCTTCTCCTTCCGCAACCTGCGAAACGCTGGCGCGTTGCCTGAGAAGTCCACAGTTTTCACCGGGAAAGACCGATGGTCCACCGTCGATATCTGCTTGCCGGCAGTCTGGCGCTGGCAACGCTCGCCACCGCCCGCGTTCGCGCTCAGTCGCAGGCCCTGGCGCCAGCTGGCCCGCCGCCCTCCTCCAAACCGGGTCCGTTCCGGCTCGAGGAGGCGGCACACTTCCCGCATCAGGCGACCGGCGTGGCGGTCTCGGCGGATGGCCGCATTTTCGTCAATTTCCCGCGCTGGACGGAGGATAGCCCTGTTTCGGTCGGGGAAGTCGGCCGCGACGGCACGCTGAAGCCCTATCCCGACGAGGAATGGAATTCCTGGCGCAACGCGGAAGCCGCAACGCGGACGGCACGTGATCATTTCGTGTGCGTGCAGTCGGTGGTGGCCGACAACCGCGGCAATCTCTGGGTTCTCGATCCGGCATCGCCCGGCAACGAGAAAGTGATCGCCGGCGGCCCGAAGCTCGTGCGCATCGAGCTGGCGACCAACAAGGTGGCGCAGGTGATCCACTTCGGCGAGGACGTGGCACTGCAGGGCAGCTACCTGAACGACGTGCGCCTCCATCCCGACGGCAACACCGCCTTCATCACCGATTCCGGCGCGCGCGGCGCCATCGTCGTCGTCGACCTCGAAAGCGGCCACGCGCACGCCCGGCTCGACGGCCACCCCAGCACGCAGCCTGAAAAGGGCGTCGAGGTTTCGGTCGAAGGGCAAAAGCTGCAGCGGCCGGACGGCCGCGCCTTTCAGGTCGCCGCCGACGGCATCGCTTTGTCGGGCGACGGGCGCACGCTCTATTGGCAGGCGCTGACCGGCCGCACGCTCTATCGCGTCGACACCGCGGCGCTGATGTCGGACAACCAGGACGACGCGGCGAAGAACATCGCCAAGGTCGCGACGACCAACGTGGCAGACGGATTGCTGATGAGCCGCGACGGCTGGCTCTATCTCACCTCGCCGGAGGACAATTCGATCAAGCTATGGACGGGTGAGCGCACGGAGACCGTGGTCACCGATCCGCAGCTCAGCTGGCCGGACAGTCTTGCGGAAGGCCCCGACGGCTCGATCTATGTCACTGCGTCGCGGTTGCATGAAATGCCATGGTTCCGGCAAGGCGCCGCGAACGTATTGCCGACCCGATTGTTCCGCCTCGTCCACACATAGAAGTAGCAGGGCTCAGGGAACATCCGGCGGCCGCCGCGGTTAATTCATCGGGGGCCGGCAAGGAGACGGCCATGGGATTGAGATACTGCATTCGGCCCGCAACCTCGGTCGACGTGGCCTTTCTTGCGGCCATCATGGACGAGAACCGCGAACCGTGGAGCGGTGAGGAAATGGTGCCGATGGATCGGCTGCTGCAAACCTGCGCCTGCAGCGCTCAGATTTGGGCCGCGCGCGACACCGCAGGCACCCCCACCGCGCTGTGGGGCGTGGCACCGGCGTCGGACGACCCGCAGGTCGGGCAACTTTGGATGCTGGCCTGCGAATCCTTCGACAACGACCCCGAGGAACTCCAGGGGCTGTGCCGACTGGTATTCGGGGAAATGCTGGACCAGTTCCTACGGCTCGAGAACTTCATCGATTCGCGCAAGGTGCGCGCCATCGAGCTGCTGCGCGCGGTCGGCTTCGCCGTCGAACCTGCTCTGCCCCAGCTGTCCGCCGAGGCCGACCTTCACCTCGTCTGGATCGATTCCAACCGACTGCATGGCGGCGGCCGCGCCGGCCTGCTGCCCAACTGACATTCTCTTTTCATTTGCGAGCGCATCGCAAGTCTGGGTAACGTAGTTCCTCCGAAAGAGGGGGAAATCAGATGGGCCAGGATCGTCGTTCCGCACGCGCTTTGGCGGCACTATTGCCTGCAGGCGCGCTCGGCCTGTCCGTCAGTCTGGCGTCGGCCGACGCGGCGGCCACCCTCTCGTCCGACAGCAGCGCCAAGGCCAAGCAACCAGGCAACGTCGCCGAGCGCCTGCAATCCATCCGCGCCTCGGTATCCGACGCCGTCGGGCAATACGCCAAGGACGGCAAGCCGTTCGTCGCCGTCGACCCCGAGACCCAGCTCGCCTGGTGGGGCAATGGCGGGTGGCGCAACGGCGGATGGCGCAACGGCGGCTGGCACAACTGGGGCAACGGCGGTTGGCACAATTGGGGCAATGGCTGGCACAACGGCTGGCTGAACTGGTAAGCCGATGTCCGAAGAACCCTGCCGGCCCGAGATCGGCATGGTAGTAGTGCAGCCCACCACCTTCTGCAACATCAACTGCACCTACTGCTACCTGCCAGACCGCGACAACAAGCACGTCATCGCCCAGTCGACGGTGACGCGCCTGTTCAGCGAGATCTTCGCGTCGGGCTGGGCCTGTCCCGAGATCACCGTGGTCTGGCATGCGGGCGAACCGCTGGTCGTGCCTGTCTCGTTCTATCGCGAAGCCTTCGCGGCCATCGAGCTGATGCGGCCGCAATCCGTGATCGTGAAGCACTCTTTCCAGACCAACGGCACGCTGATCGACGCCCAGTGGTGCCGGCTTTTCCTCGAATGGAACGTCGGCGTCGGCGTCAGCATCGATGGGCCGCGCGAGCTGCACGACCGGCATCGCAAGACGCGCAGCGGCAAGGGCACGTTCGACAAGACGCTGGCCGGCATCCGCTGCCTCAGGGCCAACGGCGTGCCGTTCCATGTGATCTCCGTGCTGTCGCGCGACAGTCTCGCCATGCCCGACGAACTGCTGGACTTCTACCTTTCGGAAGGCATCGACCAGATCTGTTTCAACATCGAGGAGTCCGAGGGCGACCACGTCTCCGACCTCTTCGCCCCGAATCCGGGAGGCCCCGAATTGCAGGCGCACTACGCCGCCTTCCTGCGCCGGTTCTGGCACCAGGCGCGGGCGAGCGGCCGGGTGAAGTTCGTGCGTGAGATCGACCTCGCCCTGCCACGTGTGTTCCGTCCTGACGGCATTGCCGCGCGCAATATCCAGACCGAGCCGCTGGCCATGCTGAACGTCGACAGCCACGGCAACGTCTCGAGTTTCTCGCCCGAGCTGCTGGGGCTCAAGAACAAGGACTACAGCGACTTCCTGCTGGGCAATATCAACCGTCAGTCGCTTGCCGAGATCCATCAGACCTGCATCGGCTCGGCGCTCCACCGCGACATCCAGACGGGGGTGCGGGCGTGCAGCGCAGGTTGCGACTATTTCTCGGTCTGCGGCGGCGGCGCACCGGGCAACAAGCTGTTCGAGAACGGCTCGTTTGCCAGCACCACGACGTCGTACTGCACGCTCACGCAAATGGTGCCGACCGACCTGATTCTCGAGGCCTATGAGCGTCTCGAGCAAAGCTGGACCGACAACGATCCGGCGCCCATCGTCCAACTGAAATCCCAAACGACGGCCGAGGCCGCCGCGCTGCCAACGAGGATGCCATGACCAGATCGAAACTGTTCGCACTCGCTTCCCTGTTGGCTGCGACCATGCTGAGCGCACCCGCCGCGCCGCAGCAGCCGCCTGCCGCCGGCGCCCGGCCGCCCGCGGCCGCCACGCCGCCCCCGGCCGGGCAACAGCCGCAGGCCGGACAGCCGCCGCAGGGCGGGCAGCAGGCAGGCGGTCCGCCGCCGGAGGGACCGCCGCAGCAGACCGAAGGTCCGCCGTGGCCGGTCATCATGGTGACCAGCGTCGAGGTGCTGCGCTCCACGCGCGCCGGCGGCATGGATATCATACGCGCCCGCGGCCTGGTGACGTCGGATGGCTGGGGCGAGCCGCATCTGTTGCCGATCACCCAAGGCGAGCCGCTCGACGGCGTGCTCGACCTCATCTTCCAGGCTCATGCGCCCATGGGCGCCGCGCCGCTCGGCCCCTTCATGGTGGTCGAGGCGATCCTGCCGGTCGAGAGCGGCCACCCCTACAAGGGCGTGCGGGTGCGCAGCAGCAGCAACGCGGTGACCTTGAAGACCCTGCCGGGCTACGCCGAGGTCGCGGCGCCCAAGGACGACTGCGCCAAGTGCATGGGCAAGGTCTTCGTCGCCAAGGGCGCCAACCCGCCGGCTGGCGCGGCGCCCGATAGCATCGTGCGCGAGGCCGATCTGCCGTGGCCGCTGCGCGTGATCAAGCCGACCGACGGCGTGCCGAACTACGGCTTCGATCCCAACCGCCTCACGCTCGTGCTGTCGGAGGATGGCCGCATCGTCGACGCCGCGTGGGATTGAGCTGCTTCAGGCCAACGGCGCCAGCGCGTTGCGCAACGCGGCGTTGGGAATCTGCATCAGCCCGTCGAACGGCTGTCCGAGTTCCAGGATGAGATAGATCGCGCTCGAGGCGGAGAAGGCGCAGATGACCAATATGATGACGAGCGTCGTATTCGCCTTGGCCGACATGCTGAAACTCAAGAAGATGAAGCAGAGCCACAGCACCAGGACGGTGACGAACGGCTTGGAGAGCGAATCGGTCGGCTGGGCGAGCAAGGTCAGGCGAGTCTGCTCGAGGTCGCCGCTGACCGAGAGTGCGCGGGCCTGCAGGGCACCCTGCAACGGATTGGCCGGCGTCATCTGGCGCAGCATGGTCAGTACCGTCACTTGCCCTGGCGGCCCGTCGGGACGCGCCTGGCGCTGGGCGGGGACGTCGTCCTGCCAAATCGATGCGACGATGGCGACGACGTCGCGGCGCAACGCCGCCCGCAGAGGCCGACCCTCCGGCCCATATTCCTGCAGCATGTGATCGAGCTCGATGACGCTCGTCGTCATGCGGCCGACGCTGCTGTTGGTCGCCTCGAAAGAGGTCCGCGTCGAGGCGAACAGCAGCGCCAGCACGACCGCCGCCATGGTGCCGATCAGCGCCGTCGCCAGCCGGATCACCTCCTTGGAATCGCCGCTGATATGCTCCTCCGGGAGCCAGTAGCGCATCATCAGGCCGATGGCGACGCTGGCCAGGATCAATCCAAAGGCGACTAAGGCGATGTCAACGGCACTCAACTGCATCTCCCGTACTTATTCAGGCGCTCGCACTTTCCCGTTCACGACATTATAGACTAATCGTTACGGGATGCCTGCCGAGCCCAATTCCTACACGGAAGTCTCCGCCGATTATTTCGCCAAACGCGGATTGCGCCGCTATGCCGGCGTCGCGTCGCTGTGGGCGCTGGGCGTCGGCGCCGTCATCTCCGGCCACTACTCGGGGTGGAACCTCGGCCTCTCGGCCGGCGGCTGGGGCGGCTTCGCGCTGGCCGCCCTGGTGATCGCCGTCATGTATCTCGGTCTGGTCTTCTGCATCGCCGAGATGGGCGCGGCCCTGCCGCACACCGGCGGCGCCTACTCCTTCGCCCGCGCCTCGATGGGCCCATGGGGCGGCTTCATCACCGGCTTGTGCGAGAACGTCGAATACGTGCTGACGCCCGCCGTTGTCGTCTCCTTCCTCGCCACATATTTGGCCGCCGTGTTCGACACGCCGACGGCCTGGCTGCCGGCCTACTGGGTCGCAGGCTACGCGGTGTTTGTCGGATTGAACGTGTGGGGTGTCGAGCTGTCCTTCCGTGTCACCGTGATCGTGACGCTCGCCGCACTGGCCTGCCTCGCGGTGTTCTGGATCTCCGCGCTGCCCGCAGCCGAGTTCAGGCGCTATGCGCTCAACATCGCAGCCGGTCCTGACGGCGCCGCCATCGAGCTAACCCAAGGCAACGGCCCGCTGCTGCCGTTCGGCATCAAGGGCGCGTTCGCCGCCCTGCCCTTCGCGGTCTGGCTGTTCCTCGCCATCGAGCAGCTCCCACTGGCGGCCGAGGAATCCGTAGACCCCAGCCGCGACATGCCGCGCGGCATCATCGCGGGCCTTCTCACCCTCTTCGTCTCCGCCGGCCTGATCCTGTGGCTCAAATCCGTCGGTCTCGCCCGGCAGTTTCAAGCTCGGCCTCTCGGGCGAACCGCTGCTCGACGGCTTTCGCGCCACCTTCGGCGAGGGAATGGCCAAGACGCTGGCGCTGGTCGCCTGCGTCGGGCTGATCGCCTCCTTCCACACCATCCTGTTCGCCAAGGGACGACAGATCTATTCGCTGTCGCGCGCCGGCTACTTCCCGCGCTTTCTGTCGATCACCCATCCGCGCCACAAGACGCCCTATGTCGCCCTGCTGGCGGGCTCGGCGGTGGCGCTCGCGATCATGTTCGTGCTGTGGTTCGGCATGGGCGCGGAAAAAGGTGCCGTCGCCATCCAGGGCATGCTGCTCAACATGGCCGTGGCGGGCGCCATGCTCTCCTATCTTCTGCAGGCCGTGAGCTTCATCGTGCTCAGGATGCGTCGGCCCGGGCTCACGCGCCCCTATCGCTCGCCGCTCGGCGTCGCCGGCGCGATCGTCACCCTGGTCATCGCCACGATCACGCTCGCCTTCCAGCTCGTCGACCCGATGTTCGCGGCCGGCGTGTCCTGGGGCGGCGTGTGGTTCACGCTCGGCATCATCTGGTTCGTGCTGGTCGGTCAGAATCGGCTGGTGCTGGCGCCCGAGGAAGCCTTCGCGATCGGGACGTCAGAGTCCGACTGAAGCGGCGACGCCGGCCTCGCGGTCGCGCTCCTCGAGCGAACGCGCCACCTGCTTGCGGAAGCGCTCGAGGTCCGGCCCGCGCAACGGGCCGGCCTTGAGCTCCGGATGATTGATCGGATTGACCGGCTTGCCGTCGTTCAGGAGCTCGAAGTGCAGATGCGCGCCGGTCGAGCGTCCGGTGCTGCCGACAAAGCCGATAAGCTCGCCGCGCACCACCGTCTCGCCCGGCTCGATGCCCGGCGCAAAAGCCGAGAGATGGCCGTAGACCGTGGCGAGCCTGCCGCCATGCTCGATGCGAATCCAGTTGCCGTAGCGGCCGTTGGGCGCGGCACCCACCACTATGCCGTCGGCCGCGGCATAGACCGCCGTGCCGGCCGGCGCCACGAGATCGATGCCCTCGTGCATGAACATCGAACGCGCCGCGCGCGGCGCTGCCTGCCAGTTTCCATAGGGTACCAGCCCGAGCGCGGCGCCGAGCGGCGTGGCCATATTCGCCGTCGCCGAACCGTTGCCGCTCACGCCGCCGGTCGGCAGGCCCGGCGGCAGCGACGCGCTGCGCTTGGGGCCACCCATCGGCGCCGGCTTGCCGGAAACCGCGACGGGCGGCGGCTGGTCGAACGGATCGGCGCGTAGCCCGAAGCCCGATGAGACGGAGACGGTCTCGAGCGGCAGGCGCATCGAGGGCGGCGTCGCCGCCTGGCCGTTGGGCAGCCAGAAGCGCTCGGTCTTGTCGCGGCTGCGGAAACGATGGATGGAAACAGTGCCCTTGGCCTTGGTGCGGAGTTCCGCCCACATCACGCGGCCGACGCCGATCGGCGCGCCCTCGGCGGTGAAGGTCTGCTCATAGCGGACATGGAAGCGATCACCGGGCTGCACGTCGCGATCGAGGCTGAGCACGCTGCCCAAGGCCTGCCGCGCCTCGAGCATCGTGGCTGCCGACACGCCCGCTTCCGCGAGCGAGGCGTCAAGCGATCGGGAGACGACGCCGCCTGCTGCGACCTCGCGTGTGAAGGGCTGGTAGGCCGCGAATTGCGACGCCTCGTCCGCGCTGCCCAGCAGGCGCTCCTCGGCGACGCGTGCCTCGTCGGCGGCGATGGCGGCCGACACCGAACCGAGAAGCAGCGAAGCGGCGAACGCCGCGGCAAGCGAGGCCCTCTTCATGCATCCTTCTGTAGCGCCGGTATCGTCGCCCCTGCCAGTGCGAGCATGTGACAAGGCGGTGACTGATCAATAGTAACCCAATCAGGGCCAGGGGTGCCAGAGCCTAGTCCGACACTCGGCTTCGGCGATTTGCGCAGGGGTCATGCGCAGCAATGGCTGGAGCAGGCGCCGACGGGGACCTTTGCGCTACGAGCGCGACCGTCAGAAGCCGCTGATCGACAGCGCGAGCGCTGTCTCGCGATCGCGTTCGGCGAGCGCGCGCTTCATCTGCTTGCGGAAGCGTTCGAGATCGGAGCCGCGCAGTTGCGCGCGCTTGGTCTCCGGGTAAGCAAGCGGATCGACCGCCCTGCCATTGCTCAGAATCTCGAAATGCAGATGCGAGCCGGTCGAGCGACCGGTGTTGCCGACGAAGCCGATCAGTTCGCCCTGGCTTACGCGCGCGCCCTCTTCGATGCCCGGCGCGAAGCCGGAGAGATGCCCGTAGACCGTGGAGAGCTTCCCCGGGTGGTCGATCCGGATCCAATTGCCATAGCCGCCATTGGGTGCCGCCCCGATCACGATGCCGTCGGAAGCGGCGTATACAGGCGTACCCGTCGCTGCAACGAGATCGACACCATCATGCATGAACAACGGCCGCAAAACGCGCGGCGGGGGCGC